>Ga0308400_1000284_pt1 | contig 21162 bp, 11 predicted proteins | sample HotsprSampOS1265_FD_203451 | JGI IMG/M metagenome (GOLD analysis project Ga0308400, IMG submission 203451) | Hot spring phototrophic mat microbial communities from Octopus Spring, Yellowstone National Park, Wyoming, United States - 20060914_OS12-65 ...
GAGAAATTTTCGGCTCGCTGAAGAGCACTGAAACCGTCGCGCGTCAGCAGCGGGAGCGGGGCTAATCCTATTGAGAAATTTTCGGCTCGCTGAAGAGCACTGAAACCTCCACCATATGGCTTTTCTCCCTTCGTACCTATTGGATTGAGAAATTTTCGGCTCGCTGAAGAGCACTGAAACCGAGCACCGCGCGGCCGCGTCGGTCGAGCAGCGCGATTGAGAAATTTTCGGCTCGCTGAAGAGCACTGAAACGGGCTTGTTGACGCCAAATGAACCCCTTCGTTCCGATTGAGAAATTTTCGGCTCGCTGAAGAGCACTGAAACACGTTCGAGACGCGGAATGACCCGGAGCCGGAATTTATTGAGAAATTTTCGGCTCGCTGAAGAGCACTGAAACTGTTGTGGTATCGCGCGTTCGGAATCGCGTGCGGCTTATTGAGAAATTTTCGGCTCGCTGAAGAGCACTGAAACCTTCGTTCCGTCCCGCGGCTTGCTGATGCGCTGGGAATTGAGAAATTTTCGGCTCGCTGAAGAGCACTGAAACCGTGTTTCGAATGACGGACGGGCGGATACTCATTCAATTGAGAAATTTTCGGCTCGCTGAAGAGCACTGAAACTCGTTATCCTCACATGCATATTCTCCGATTTTTTCGATTGAGAAATTTTCGGCTCGCTGAAGAGCACTGAAACTTCGAACTCGTGATGATAGGAGGCCAGGAGAACATCAATTGAGAAATTTTCGGCTCGCTGAAGAGCACTGAAACGGGAACTGATCAATGATTCACTCGCTTATGCTGTAGATTGAGAAATTTTCGGCTCGCTGAAGAGCACTGAAACCCACGTCGAGACAGGCAATCAGATAGGCAAACAACTATTGAGAAATTTTCGGCTCGCTGAAGAGCACTGAAACGCGCACCCGCGCTGTCGCTGCGGCGTGCGACTGGAGATTGAGAAATTTTCGGCTCGCTGAAGAGCACTGAAACTCTATGCGGATCAATATCGATTGCTACAGGATTGAATTGAGAAATTTTCGGCTCGCTGAAGAGCACTGAAACCGCTACGCGCCGTCAAGCGATGGCAACAACCCGGAACATTGAGAAATTTTCGGCTCGCTGAAGAGCACTGAAACCGCGCCGAACTGGAGTTAATCGCGTACCACCACTACATTGAGAAATTTTCGGCTCGCTGAAGAGCACTGAAACGTTAGCGATGTACAGCAGCGTATCGCCCAGCCGCGTCGATTGAGAAATTTTCGGCTCGCTGAAGAGCACTGAAACTCGCGGTACGCCCGCACGCCCGCAGCAGCCGCTTCGATTGAGAAATTTTCGGCTCGCTGAAGAGCACTGAAACCGCGCTGTTTGTAGTCGAAGAGCGAGAAACAGCGACATTGAGAAATTTTCGGCTCGCTGAAGAGCACTGAAACGCGCGAGCCGCAGTGGGTCAACTACGTCGCCCCGAATTGAGAAATTTTCGGCTCGCTGAAGAGCACTGAAACTTTTCGCAACTTGCCGCGTCGTCTTCTTGTACTTCTATTGAGAAATTTTCGGCTCGCTGAAGAGCACTGAAACCTCAGGCGCGAGAAACGCGCTGCGATAATCCAGATCATCAATTGAGAAATTTTCGGCTCGCTGAAGAGCACTGAAACGGTCGATCTTACCGGCTGGCGCATGTGTTCAATCACGATTGAGAAATTTTCGGCTCGCTGAAGAGCACTGAAACTCGCTGCGCCAGCAGCGACAGCTCGGCGGTTCGGTCGATTGAGAAATTTTCGGCTCGCTGAAGAGCACTGAAACCTTCGCCGCATCAACGACGGATTGCGGAAGAATCGTCATTGAGAAATTTTCGGCTCGCTGAAGAGCACTGAAACGTCTCCGGGAATGTACTTCAACAGCGTCTCAATCGTATTGAGAAATTTTCGGCTCGCTGAAGAGCACTGAAACCCGCGCAGCAGCGTACTGCTGCTGCTTCGCCAGCTTCGATTGAGAAATTTTCGGCTCGCTGAAGAGCACTGAAACAGATCAGTGATCCTGCGAACAAATAGACACACTTCAAGATTGAGAAATTTTCGGCTCGCTGAAGAGCACTGAAACAGTCAACCGCGCGACGCAGGTTGTCGCTGAGGTCGAATTGAGAAATTTTCGGCTCGCTGAAGAGCACTGAAACCCCGTTCCAGACGGAGATCAACTCATTAATCCACGATTGAGAAATTTTCGGCTCGCTGAAGAGCACTGAAACCTACACCAAAGACAAACTGCCGGAACTCGTTGCTCGGCATTGAGAAATTTTCGGCTCGCTGAAGAGCACTGAAACCGACCAGCAGCGCCTCAAGGTGCGCGTGGATCGCGATTGAGAAATTTTCGGCTCGCTGAAGAGCACTGAAACGGACGCGTCGCGCAGCGACAGTCCGTCTGCACTGCTATTGAGAAATTTTCGGCTCGCTGAAGAGCACTGAAACGTTCGTCGGTGTGTTGGCGCTCGCTATCGGCGTCACATTGAGAAATTTTCGGCTCGCTGAAGAGCACTGAAACTCGCCGCGCATACGCTCCTGCTCACGTTTGCTGACAATTGAGAAATTTTCGGCTCGCTGAAGAGCACTGAAACGGCACATAGTACCAGCCGGTCCGGAGCTCAACGATCAAATTGAGAAATTTTCGGCTCGCTGAAGAGCACTGAAACCACTGCCCGGTGCGGCGAAAGTAGAACACGTTGACGATTGAGAAATTTTCGGCTCGCTGAAGAGCACTGAAACGTTCAGCGCGCGGGTTGCAAGCCCTAACGGCTTAGGATTGAGAAATTTTCGGCTCGCTGAAGAGCACTGAAACGACAGATACAATTTCAACCTATCAGTGCCGCAACCGATTGAGAAATTTTCGGCTCGCTGAAGAGCACTGAAACTCACAAATAGCGGATGCAGGTATTTGCATCCGAGAGATTGAGAAATTTTCGGCTCGCTGAAGAGCACTGAAACTTCCCTATTCGCGCAGGATTGTATCAACCTACGCGTATTGAGAAATTTTCGGCTCGCTGAAGAGCACTGAAACCTACTACGACCTGAGCGACTTCGCTGCGTTCGCGCAATTGAGAAATTTTCGGCTCGCTGAAGAGCACTGAAACCTCATACCGCCGTCGCGAGGGAGTACTACTTTTGGGATTGAGAAATTTTCGGCTCGCTGAAGAGCACTGAAACGCGGGCTCGCGTTATCGGAGGACGGGCAATCTGCGATTGAGAAATTTTCGGCTCGCTGAAGAGCACTGAAACCTTCTCCTTCGACTGTGGTCCACTGGTGCACGTGTAATTGAGAAATTTTCGGCTCGCTGAAGAGCACTGAAACGTTCGCGGTCTACGCGAACTGGACGGATAGTTTGAAATTGAGAAATTTTCGGCTCGCTGAAGAGCACTGAAACCCGAAAGCGTCGTGGTTGTAAACGTATAGCTGAAGATTGAGAAATTTTCGGCTCGCTGAAGAGCACTGAAACTCAGACGGCGCGCTGCGCTCTCTTGCGCATCGTTGAATTGAGAAATTTTCGGCTCGCTGAAGAGCACTGAAACACCCTCGGCGTCCGCTGGTCTCCGCGCGGACTGGTCAGATTGAGAAATTTTCGGCTCGCTGAAGAGCACTGAAACCAGCGACGAGGCTGCAGTGATCGGCGTGGACTGGGGGATTGAGAAATTTTCGGCTCGCTGAAGAGCACTGAAACGAAGCGGGAGCGCCAGTTGTAACGACCATAAAGGCATTGAGAAATTTTCGGCTCGCTGAAGAGCACTGAAACCTCGCGCGCTGTCACAACACATCATTCTCTTTTATTATTGAGAAATTTTCGGCTCGCTGAAGAGCACTGAAACGCGCAACCGGCTGGCGCTAGCGCGCGAGGCGGTCGATTGAGAAATTTTCGGCTCGCTGAAGAGCACTGAAACCGCGCTGTTCACTGCGGGCAGGTGCTCGCTGTACGCGATATTGAGAAATTTTCGGCTCGCTGAAGAGCACTGAAACGCGGGATCGCGCTATCGGCGGACGGGCAATCTGCGGATTGAGAAATTTTCGGCTCGCTGAAGAGCACTGAAACCTGATTGATCTTCATCGCGTCGGGCAGCTCCGGCGAGATTGAGAAATTTTCGGCTCGCTGAAGAGCACTGAAACCGCAGCCGCGATCTGCACGAACGGGCTGACCGTGTTGTAATTGAGAAATTTTCGGCTCGCTGAAGAGCACTGAAACTCAGCCGTGAGCGCCAGAACGGATGGGCGATCCAGAATTGAGAAATTTTCGGCTCGCTGAAGAGCACTGAAACTTGACAACCAGGAACGTGTGTGCTAACGTAAAGCTTGATTGAGAAATTTTCGGCTCGCTGAAGAGCACTGAAACGATGTATATGCGAGATGCTCTAGAACAGGTCGTATATTGAGAAATTTTCGGCTCGCTGAAGAGCACTGAAACCTGTATCCGCCACGCCGCGCCCCATCCCGACGTCGATTGAGAAATTTTCGGCTCGCTGAAGAGCACTGAAACTCTGTAAACAACTGCTCGACGCGGCTATCTACACTATATTGAGAAATTTTCGGCTCGCTGAAGAGCACTGAAACAGCAGCGAAAGTCTTCATTGTCAATATGTGTGACCGATTGAGAAATTTTCGGCTCGCTGAAGAGCACTGAAACACGATTGATGCGCTGCTGCAAACAGTCGACCGCGCAATTGAGAAATTTTCGGCTCGCTGAAGAGCACTGAAACGCGGGCTCGCGTTATCGGAGGACGGGCAATCTGCGATTGAGAAATTTTCGGCTCGCTGAAGAGCACTGAAACCTCATCCTCGCGCTTGCCGTGCAATGCGCCGCAGAATTGAGAAATTTTCGGCTCGCTGAAGAGCACTGAAACGCTCCCGCTGCTCACCCGCGACGCGGTGATCGCGCAAATTGAGAAATTTTCGGCTCGCTGAAGAGCACTGAAACGTCGGCGTTAAAAGACGGGCAAGCGTCGGATCGCTCAATTGAGAAATTTTCGGCTCGCTGAAGAGCACTGAAACGCGTCGGCGACGGTCAACGTCGGCGGCATCACTGTCAATTGAGAAATTTTCGGCTCGCTGAAGAGCACTGAAACGTTCAGCGCGCGGGTTGCAAGCCCTAACGGCTTAGGATTGAGAAATTTTCGGCTCGCTGAAGAGCACTGAAACGCAACCGACCCATCCCCGCGCACGTACTACTACTACGATTGAGAAATTTTCGGCTCGCTGAAGAGCACTGAAACAATCGGCGATCCAGACGCCGAAATCGTTTTGCCAGAATTGAGAAATTTTCGGCTCGCTGAAGAGCACTGAAACGTCCAGGCGTTTACAACGACGGTCGCATCGAAGGCGATTGAGAAATTTTCGGCTCGCTGAAGAGCACTGAAACGTTGGGCAGCGAGCGCCTGCTGCACGACCTGCGCAATTGAGAAATTTTCGGCTCGCTGAAGAGCACTGAAACGCAGACCGTGCGTGAAGTCGTCGTCGCTTCCGGCGGATTGAGAAATTTTCGGCTCGCTGAAGAGCACTGAAACCCCCGCGCCCCACACGCGCGCTGTTGTCACAACACCATTGAGAAATTTTCGGCTCGCTGAAGAGCACTGAAACCAGCCGCGCAACATAGTCTTCGATATACGCCGCCAGATTGAGAAATTTTCGGCTCGCTGAAGAGCACTGAAACTTCCATTTCCTCACCTCCCCTTCAGCACCGCAAGCATTGAGAAATTTTCGGCTCGCTGAAGAGCACTGAAACGTGCGACCGCTGCTTCATCATGCCGCGCTTCCGCAATATTGAGAAATTTTCGGCTCGCTGAAGAGCACTGAAACACGTAGAGTGTGCATCCCCGGTCATATAGTGAGCGAATTGAGAAATTTTCGGCTCGCTGAAGAGCACTGAAACCGGTCATATAGTGAGCGAATGAGCGTACACTTGTAATTGAGAAATTTTCGGCTCGCTGAAGAGCACTGAAACACAGGACGGTATGTCTGTAGCACGGCTTGATTTCCAATTGAGAAATTTTCGGCTCGCTGAAGAGCACTGAAACTTACTCTGTTTTTTCATTGTCTCTCTTTCTAGGATGGATTGAGAAATTTTCGGCTCGCTGAAGAGCACTGAAACCCTGTCCCCGCCCCCGGCGACGCGTCGCCGGGGGCGATTGAGAAATTTTCGGCTCGCTGAAGAGCACTGAAACGCGCGCTGAAAAACAGTGTGTACGTCGCAACAAAAGATTGAGAAATTTTCGGCTCGCTGAAGAGCACTGAAACCCAGTAGTACGCCTCATCGCCGTCCCGTTCCATCAACATTGAGAAATTTTCGGCTCGCTGAAGAGCACTGAAACTCCGTCGTGAGATAGCGCGCGACCGCAGCAACTCCATATTGAGAAATTTTCGGCTCGCTGAAGAGCACTGAAACTGGACGCGACGGCATGGCTGATTGGACCGGCGGCGATTGAGAAATTTTCGGCTCGCTGAAGAGCACTGAAACTGGGTGCGCCTGGCAGTGTCAGATACCAGCGGTAGATTGAGAAATTTTCGGCTCGCTGAAGAGCACTGAAACTCCCGACCAGCGGCTCTCATATTTCAGCGTTCAGAGATTGAGAAATTTTCGGATCGCTGAAGAGCACTGAAACCCGTGCATAGCGCTTCGACAATTCGCGCCCGAACCAATTGAGAAATTTTCGGCTCGCTGAAGAGCACTGAAACCAGGAGGAGCGAGGGAAGAGGAGAGAGAAATGAGAGGTGTTATGGAATTTCAGCTTACCGATGGGTGCCGAAACCTCTTCTCTTTTTCTGCCCTCTCACCCTTACGTTTTGCCGCACCAAAATCTCTTTTCTATCTCCTAATCTTCTCATTCCTACGTTTCATTAAGTGCCACGTGCGCGTCCTTACCTTCTCACCTTCCCCCTCTTCACCTGCGCGCTCAATGCCGTGCTATAATGTCTCTCCAGTTGGCGTATCGGCAGGCAGGGGCGTGTTATGAACCAGATCTACATTGCAATCGATATCGAAACGACCGGGCTTGAGGCGGGGGTTGATGAGATTATCGAGATCGCTGCTATCAAGTTCAGCGCGGATGAGGTGATTGAAACATTCAACACGCTGGTGCAACCAGTCTATTCCCTCCCTCTCAACTCCAGCCGGTTGACAGGCATCACTGCGGATATGCTTGCCGGAGCGCCTCGCTTCACCGAGGTTGCGCCACGTTTTGCTGCGTTCCTCAAGAATTACCCGCTCGTCGGGCACTATATTGAGTTCGACCTGCGTATGCTGCGCGCTCAGGGGATGCGACTGCCCCAACCAGCATTCGATACGTTCGAACTGGCAACGCTGCTGATGCCGCGCACGCCAGCGTACCGCCTCAGCGCGCTCGCAGCAGCCCTCGGCATTCCCCATGACGGAGCCCACCGTGCGCTGAGCGACGCGGATGTAACCCGTCAGATCTTCCTCCACCTGCTGCGCCGGATTGCAGCGCTCCCCCTGGACGATCTCAATGAGATTATGCGCCTGACCGGGCAGATCGAGTGGGGTCTGCGGAGCCTGTTCGAGGAAGCGCAACGCGCAAAAGCGCGACTCGTCTTTGTGGATGCAATACCCATCCAGGCAGACCGTCACGATGATCGTGATGAGAAGATTGTGCCGCTGAAACCGACCGGTGATGAGCGCCCGATCGATCTGGCAGACATCCGTCGGTTCTTCAGCCCCGATGGCGCACTCGGTCGCGCATTTGCGGGATATGAACAGCGCGATCAGCAGGTGCGCATGTCCGAAGCGGTCGCCGATACGTTCAACCAGGGCGGGGCGCTGATTGCCGAAGCCGGTACTGGCACCGGTAAAGGGCTGGCGTACCTGGTTCCTGCGGCACTGCACGCCATGCGCCGCGGCGAACGGGTAGTGATTTCGACTAATACGATCAATCTGCAAGATCAACTCTTTTTCAAAGACATCCCAGCCTTGCAAAAGGTGATGTCCAACGGCACCGACAAGCCACCGTTCACTGCAGCGCTGCTCAAAGGGCGCAGCAACTATCTCTGTCTCAAGCGCTATAAAGACCTGCGTCGCGATCAGCGGTTAATGTCGGACGATGTGCGCACCCTGCTCAAGGTGCAGTTGTGGCTGCCGACGACCGAAAGCGGGGATCGAGCGGAATTGCCGCTTCAGGAAGGCGAGAATGCGTCCTGGAACAGAATGAGCGCCGCCTGGGAACAGTGCACCGGTCCACGATGCAGCGAGTTTCAGTGCTGCTTCTTCTTCAAGGCGCGTAAACAGGCGGAAGCGGCGCACCTGGTGATCGTCAACCATGCACTGCTCATAGCAGATCTGGCGGTCGAAAACGATGTCATCCCACCCTACGACTACCTTATCATCGATGAAGCCCACAATCTAGAAGACGTTGCTACCGACCAATTGAGTTTCAATGTTGATCGCGAAGGATTGCTTGCATTTCTCGACGATATTTTCACCGAAGGACAGGAGCAGGTGGTCGGCGGTTTGCTTAGCGAACTGCCCAACCATTTCCGCGAAAGTATGGCAACCCGCGCCGACATTGACCGCGCCGATGCGATCGCCGATGCGTTGCGTCCGGCAGTAGCGCGCGCGCGCGATGCGGTGTATGGGTGCTTTAATGTGCTGATGACGTTCATCAAGCGCGAAGCCGAACTGACCGCCTATGACTCGCGGTTGCGCATCACCGATTCGCTGCGACGCAAATCGTCCTGGGCAGAGGTTGAACGCGCCTGGGACGCGCTCAGCGTGGCGCTCCACGCTGTCGGCGAGGGGCTGGGGCGTCTGGAGACGTTGCTGATGGACCTGAAAGATGCCGAACTGCTGGAGTACGACGCCCTGATGCTACGGGTGCAGGCGCTCAGACGCTACGCCACCGACGTGCGCGTCAATATCGGGCATATCCTGACTGGCGGCGCAGAAGAAAAGGTTACCTGGCTGACTCACGACCGCGTGCGCGATACGCTGACTCTTTCCGCAGCGCCGTTATCAGTCGCCGACGTGCTGCGCACCAACCTCTTCGAAGCGAAGACTGCGACCATCCTGACCTCGGCGACACTGTCGGTCGGCGGCAACTTTGCATTCATCCGTGAACGCATCGGTCTTGACCATGCCGAAGAGTTGACGCTTGACTCGCCGTTCGACTATACCCGTCAGGCATTCCTTTACATTCCGCAGGATATTCCCGAACCAAACCAGAATGGCTACCAGCGGGCGCTAGAGCAGGCGATCATCGACCTGGCGCGTGCGACCGGCGGTCGAATGCTGGTGCTGTTTACTGCTACGAATGCGCTACGCCAGACGTACCGCGCCATCCAGGAGCCGCTGGAAGACGCGGGGATTGCGGTGCTCGGTCAGGGCATCGACGGCTCGCGCCGCAGTCTGCTCGAACGCTTCAAGGAGTTTCCCGGTACAGTGCTACTCGGTACATCGAGTTTCTGGGAGGGGGTTGATGTCGTTGGCGATGCGCTCTCGGTACTGGTGATTGCTAAACTTCCTTTCAGTGTGCCAACCGACCCGATCTTTGCAGCGCGGTCAGAACAGTTCGATGATCCGTTCAACCAGTATGCGGTACCACAGTCGATCCTGCGCTTCAAGCAAGGGTTCGGACGCCTGATCCGTTCCAGAGAGGATCGCGGCGTGGTAGCAGTTCTCGACCGCCGTCTGCTAACAAAGAAGTATGGCCAGATGTTCCTTGAATCGCTGCCGCATACCACCGTGCGCAGTGGACCACTGCAACGCCTTCCCGACCTTGCGAAACGCTTCCTGGCGGCTGGCAACAGTGCAATCAATGGCGCTCCTGGCGCAATGGCAACTGCTTCTGAAATGAAACGCACACAGCGATGAGTGTGATCGCTGTGCCCTGCTTCCGCCTGGTTTGCTCAATTGGGCTTCGCACGGTAGAGCCGAAGTCTTACAAGTTTCAAGCATTAAACCCGGCCTGACCTGAATAGACAAGCTTCGCCCTGAATAGCCGAGGACTTATGAATTTCAAGTAAGTCCGCTCTAGCCCGCGCAGGCGGACTTCGCCTTGCAGAGCCGAGGGCTTTAGCCCCGTGGCCAGCTCGGTCTAGCGGATTTAATGCTCTATCTCATTATTTCAGTCATTGCACGGGGAGCGCTATTCCTGGGCTTGTCTATCAGGTTCAACCTTCGTGAGAACTGCTATCATTAGCCCCGCGGTCAGTTCGAGATACCGGCTTAGACTCTCAACCCTTATCGGTCCCATGGCACGAACGAACACCAGTTTATAGTCCTCATCATTTCGGTCAGCAACAAGCACGCCAGTAAAACCGAAGAAGGGCGCTTACGCGCCCTCCTTCAACACCTTCCTATCTCGCATCAGCGAGATTTACACCTTTAGCGCAATAACTGGTTTCGATAGCGGACAGCATTGCACTCAATGCCCATTGTGCTCCGCTCTCACCTCGCTGAGCGCTGCCAGCTCCTTATAGTGCTTCCAGCGTGCGCGAACCGACGCTTCCGCCTGGTGTAGAAGCGCCTCAGCACGCTCTGGATCACTCTGCACCAGCATGCGATAACGAGTCTCGTTATAGATGAACTTCTCAAGTGGCAGCGATGGATCTTTCGAGTCGATAATCAGCGGATTTTTCCCTTCAGCCGCCAGACTCGGATTGTAGCGGTACAGTGGCCAATAGCCAGTCTGAACCGCCAGTTTCTGCTGCTCCAGACCCTTGCGCATATCGATGCCATGAGCAATGCAGTGCGAGTAGGCAATGATCAGCGATGGGCCATCATACGCCTCAGCTTCCAAGAAGGCACGCAGCGTCTGCACATCATCAGCGCCCATTGCCACCCGCGCCACGTAGATATTTCCGTATGCCATTGCAATCAGACCAAGGTCCTTCTTTGGCGAGGATTTGCCCTTTGCAGCAAACTTCGCCACCGCACCGATCGGGGTGGACTTCGATGCCTGCCCGCCCGTGTTGGAGTACACTTCGGTATCAAGCACCAGGACATTGACATTGTACCCCGACGCCAGCACATGGTCGAGACCGCCGTAACCGATGTCATACGCCCAACCATCGCCGCCAATGATCCAGACGCTCTTCTTCACCAGAACGTCTGCCAGGCTGAGCAGTTCGTGCTCACGCTCCACAACATCCGGGAACTGGCTGCGATCCAGGGTACGGAGACGCTGTTTCAGCAATTCGACCCGCTCACGCTGTGCAGCAATGCCTGCCTCGGTGCTCTGATCGGCGTTCAACAAAGCATCGATCAGGTCCTGCCCGACGACCGGCGCAAACAGTGGCAGCAATTCGCGCACATGCTCGATCTGCTGGTCGAGCGCTAGACGCATGCCAAGACCAAATTCAGCGTTGTCTTCAAAGAGCGAGTTGCACCACGCGGGACCACGCCCTTCGACATTCTTCGTATACGGCGTCGTCGGCAGGTTGCCGCCGTAGATCGACGAGCAACCAGTCGCATTGGCTATCAGCAAGCGATCACCAAACAGTTGCGTCAGCAGTTTGATATACGGCGTCTCACCGCATCCGGCGCAGGCACCGGAGAATTCAAACAACGGCTGGAGCAACTGCGAGTTCTTGATTGACCCAACGTGCAACGAGATGCGCGGCACATCGGGAATGCTCAGGAAGAAATTCCAGTTGCGCACCTCACGCTCACGCACCTCGACCAGCGGTTTCATGTTGATCGCCTTACGCCCAACCTGTCGCTTGTCCTTTGCCGGACATACCTCGACGCACAGACCGCATCCCGTGCAGTCTTCTGGCGAAATCGCCAGGGTGTATTTATAACCGGGGAATTCCTTGAAGCGTGCTTCGGCGCTGAGGAACGTTTCGGGAGCGCCTTCAAGCAGCGCCGGTTCGTATACCTTTGTGCGGATGACCGCATGCGGACAGACGTAGGCGCATTTGCCGCACTGGATGCAGATGTCGGGTTCCCAGACCGGCACCTCCAGCGCAATCGCTCGCTTTTCCCACGCTGCCGTGCCAGTTGGGAAAGTGCCATCGACTGGCAATTTGCTCACCGGCAGCGAGTCGCCCTCATAGGCGATCATTGGAGCAAGCACCTCTTTCACAAACTCAGGCGCCTGTTCAGGCACCGGCGGTCGGCGAGTGAACGGTGACCGGAACCCGGCGAATTTTTCGACGTCCACTTCGTACAGGCGTGCAAGTGCGGCATCGACAGCACGGTAGTTCTGCTGCACCACTGCCTCACCGCGTTTACCATAAGTCTTCTTAATGCTGCGCTTGATCTCGGCAATCGCTTCATCGCGCGGCAGCACGCCCGAAATGGCGAAGAATGCGGTCTGCATCACAGTATTGACGCGCCGCCCCATGCCGCTCTCTCTCGCTACCCGGTCGCCGTCGATCACATAGAACTTCAACTTCTTGCGCACAATATCGTCCTGCACTTCACGCGGCAAGTGGTACCAGACTTCGTCTGGTCCGTACATGCTGTTTAGCAGGAAGACCGCGCCAGGTTCAGCCGCTTTCAGCACATCGATACGTTCGAGGAAGGAGAACTGATGGCAGGCGACGAAATTCGCCCGCTCGATCAGGTACGGCGCGCGGATCGGATCGGGACCGAAGCGCAGGTGCGACACAGTCATTGAACCGGATTTCTTCGAGTCGTAGACGAAGTACCCCTGCGCGTAGTTGTTGGTTTCTTCGCCGATGATCTTGATCGAGTTCTTATTGGCGCCGACCGTGCCATCGGCACCCAGCCCGTAGAACAGACAGCGCACCGTGCGCGGCGATTCGATCGAGAATGAGTGATCGACATCCAGGCTGGTGTGGCTCACATCGTCAATGATACCGACTGTGAAATGGTTCTTCGGCTGATCCTTTGCCAGTTCATCGAACACTGCCTTCGCCATCGCAGGGGTGAATTCCTTGGATGCCAGACCATACCTGCCGCCGATCACTGGCAGATGACGGCCACTCTCTGCCATTGCTGCCACAACATCAAGGTAGAGCGGCTCACCGCTGCTGCCCGGCTCCTTCGTGCGGTCGAGCACCGCAATACGCTGCACCGTCGCTGGCAACGCCGCCACGAAGTGTGCCACCGAAAATGGGCGATAGAGACGCACGGAGACAACCCCAACTTTCTCGCCGCGCTCCGCCAGGAACATCGCCGTCTCGCGCGCGGTTTCCGCACCGGAACCCATGATCACAATCACGCGCTCAGCATCCGGTGCGCCTGTATAATCGAACAGATGATAGGCGCGTCCCGTCAATTGCGCGAACCGATCCATTGTTTCCTGAACAATGCCTGGTGTTGCCGCGTAGAAGAGGTTGACTGTCTCACGCGACTGGAAGTACACATCGGGATTCTGCGCTGTACCGCGAATGACCGGATGGTCGGGGCTTAGCGCGCGCATACGATGCGCTTCGAGCAATGAGGAGTCGATCATCGCGTGCAGGTCATCATCCGTCAGTTGCTCGATCTTATTGATCTCGTGTGACGTGCGGAACCCGTCGAAGAAGTGGAGGAATGGAACGCGCGCTTTGAGCGTCGCCGCGTGCGCCACCAGCGCCAGATCGTGCGCTTCCTGCACCGACGAAGATGCCAGCAGCGCCCAGCCGGTCTGACGTGTCGCCATCACATCCTGATGATCGCCAAATATCGACAGCGCATGGGTCGCAATCGAGCGTGCCGCGATATGAAAGACCGTTGAGGTCAGTTCACCGGCGATTTTGTACATGTTCGGGATCATCAGCAGCAATCCTTGCGCTGCGGTGAAAGTCGTTGTCAGAGCACCGCGTTGTAATGCTCCATGACAGGCGCCAGCTGCGCCGCCTTCCGACTGCATCTCGATAACCAGGGGCGTCGTACCCCACAAATTCGGCTTCCCGGCGGCAGCCCAGGCATCCGCCAGTTCACCCATAGGCGTGGAAGGTGTGATCGGATAAATAGCAATAACCTCGCTTAGACGATACGCAATGCTGGCGGCAGCCTCGTTGCCATCCAGCGTGACCCAACTCCGCTTCATATAGTCCTCCTCGCAAACCAGAGTATGTGACGCAGAGACGGCCCGGCGGATGCAGGTGTGTCAGCCGACTCTGGCGAGAGATATGACAGACAGGGAACGCAGAGCGCTGCGTAGCACGCTTAGTATACGCTGCGCCAGGAAGCCGGGGGGTAAAGAAGACACAACAGAGAGTAATGCTTCCTCGCTATAGTTTGTGGGAGTTGCCACAGATAAACAACCGAATGTGGACGTGTGTTGAGGAATGTTTACTGTATGTAGCGACGTTCCGTCCCTTTATCAGCAGAGCGCGTGTTACGATAGACTCAGTTCAGGAGATAAGCGTTCAAGGCAGGCGCTCGGGCTACGTGCGGGGGAATGCACGGGTCACTCCTGATACGGCGTGAGTCTTTCGTGTTTCTGCAATCGACATTGTTGTGCCGGAACAGTCACGGACGATTGACCGCATCCGCCCAATCTGGAGACGAGGCGATGTCGCCTTGCAACAGTTCTCACAATGAGGTGAGCGATGGAACGCAATGAAGCCGGGCTTGTTTCCCCTGGACAGATCGACTCACTGTTGAAACTGCGCCTTGTTCTGCTATTCACCGAGTATCCCTGGTTGCGTATGAACGTTGCTATGGCGCAGCAACGCCTGCGTGAAAGCCCCTGGGCAATCGCCGACGCTCTCGATGAACTGGCAAGTGCCGGGTTGCTGAGCCGGGTAGAGTGCTGTGGCCAACCGATGTACCGATTGACTACTGTACCAGAACAGCGCCTGCGTCTGGAACATCTCGCCCGCAGTTTCGACGATCCCCAGCGGCGTGACGAGATCTACGACCTGGTGCGCGCCACGCACCAGGAGCGTCGCTTCCGCGATATGGGCATGGCGCGGATGGGGATGACAGGCGTGCAGGAGTTCGACACGGTCATCATTTGATGACTACCAGACCGCCATGACGCGCGTCGGTCCGCCGGAACCGGACGCAATCTTTGGTGCGCCCACAAAGAGCGTTGCGCCACTCGGCGGGATCGATTCTAGGTTCGCCAGGTTCTCCAATCCCCACCGGTTGGTCGGCAGCAACGTATAGTGCACAGCAAACGTCGTCGAAGGACCATGGTCGAGGCTCAGGGTATCCACCCCGATGCCCGAAATACGCCGTTCAGTCAACAGGAAGTCTATCGCCTCTTTGCCAAAGCCGGGGAAGTGCATTACCCCGCTACTGTCGGTATTGCGAAACGCTTCAACCGAACCGGCGCGCGCTCCCCATCCACTCGCCATGAGCACAGCAGCATTGTCGGGAATGCGCCCATAACGCCGCTCCCACGCCCGAATATCGTCCGGCGTCACCACTGCATCCGGATCGCGGCGCGCCTTTTCGGTAATGTTGATCACTACTGCTGGCACCACCAGGTTCTCAACACGTATCTGATCAACAAACAATCCATTCGGGGCGAAGTGTACCGGTGCGTCCATGTGGGTGCCTGAATGCTCCCAGTAGGTCAGGATGCTGCCGTAGTAGCCGTCTTTGTCATGCGAGACCGCCTGTTGAATGCGGAACGGCGCCGCTCCGGGGAAGAGCGGAAACTGTGTGCCAAGGACGTGGGTCAGGTCCGCTACGTTGCGAAATGTGGTTCGGCGCACAGTCGCTGCCTGCGCCGAACCGACTGGCAATGCCGCAGCGACGGCGGCGCCCAGACCAAACTTGAGCAGGTTGCGGCGGCTGATCTCAGGGGATCGCATGCTAGCCAGGGTTTCCGGGGGGCACATGTCCAAACCTCCTTGTGATACGATACATTGACGCCGATCGAAGGAAGCCGCTACCGGGCATGACACACTCTGCCGGACTGCCCGTCCGCAGTTCCGACAAGGTGCAACATGGACCATTCCCTGTGGCAGAAGGCGCAAAGATTGTTGCGGTATAGTGTAGTATAACCGATGGCAGGCGGTTGGTCAATTGTGGGCGCCGCTTAAGTTCAACGTTCAACCGTTCAACGTTCAACCTTCAACCTTCCAACGTTCAACGTTCAACCGTTCAACGTTCAACGTCCAACGCTCAACTCCGGTCGGCAGGTGAAAGCGCTACACGGGGGCAGTCCAGCACACAAATCGCCGATTATCGGTCGATGCCATTGCCTCAATCACTGCCAGATTGTCGAATCCGTCGAGATGCTGCAAACGCGCAAGCAACTCTGCACTGCCAGTCGCGCCCTGTGGAATAACGCATTCGCCGCGCTCGCTTACCAGAATCCAGAACACATCGGACTCAAACGGGTCCCGATCAGACGTTTCGATCAGAACCGCGCGCACCTTATCCCAGCGCACAACATCGATCCGTCCATCCTGATGATGACAGGACACTCCGTGTTCATCGATCTCGACAAGATGCGCCGGGTTCACTACGACTCCTTCGTGATTCTATCCTGCAGCCTAGCATCACCGCAAACCGCGCGCCCGGAGATGATGGTCGAGCCAGGCGGCTTCTTCGGGCGTGAGAGGGGGCGGGGGCGGATCGGCGCGGTAGTCGATCACCCGCTCATAACGCGCGCGCCGGTAGACCTGGCGTAACACGGCGCCGAGATCGAGCGCAACATCAGGGTCAGGAGCGGACAGGGGGACAGGGAGCACCGGCAGCGGGTCGCTGAGCGCGATGGGCCACACTTCGACCAGGTGACGGCGGTAGGCGCGACTGAGCAACGCGCAGTACGCTGTTGGCGGGAGCGGCCGCGCCAGGCGGGGACGGACACCGGCGCGTAAGAGATCAATTTCCAGCAGGTGGACGCTGCTGGCGAAGAGTTCCTGGCGCTTCATAGGCGTCGGCGCCATCGGCGCCCGCTCGCTTGTTGGCGGGCGAGAGCAGTTCGATGGCGGTCACCAGGGTTTGCTGCAAGACCGAGCGGATCTCAATCCGGGCATAGCGGGTCGGGACGGTGATCTGCACTGGGATAGTGAGCGGGGCGGGGGTGATGGCGGTGGTGACGGCGCCAGCATCGGCGGCGTCATCACGCATGACGCCGACATCGGGGACGAACACCTGACGGGCAGGCGCAATCTCGATGTTTTCGAGCGCGATATAGGGCGTGATGAGCGCAACATAGTTTGGACCGAGTTGTTCCTGAATGGCATCACACATTGTACTGATCAAGCGTGTGTGCACATCGGGCCATAAGGCAGGCATCTCAAGGTAGGGATCCATGCCGGGGAAGGGCAGTTCCATCATCACCTCCGGGCGTGTCCATCGACTGCATGATATCACACGGCACGCTGTCTGTATTTTGGTGTTGGACACATGCCGGACGCGCCACATTCTGGCACGCCGTGCGCATGCTGCGGAGACTGGAACAGGTATGTGGCTGGACGAAGCACACACACCAGCACCCGCTGCAACGGAGCCATTGCCGCTGATCAGCCCGAGCCTGCGCCTTCCTAAGAATTTGGAGATACACGTCACGCCGTCTGGCAGAGTAGCCTGACGTTACCGGTTGACAAGTGCAGAATGACGCCAACTTCAACTGATAACGACGAAGACGCCAGAGAACCACCCTAGATACGTTCCAGCCATTATCGGATGCGCGCCGACACCAACGCGATTGATCTCTGGACGGAGCAGAATAGCGCGGTGCGGCGGGCTGTTGAGTAATGAATGAATTACGCTGTCCGGCGATGGATTGCCACAAGCCACCGTTTCTCCCACTGCCTCAAACCTCGTTACTCCAGCGTCACGGACACGCCGAAGCACTCCAGATCCGTCCGATCCAGTGTGCCCGCAGCGCCCGTTCGGAATCAGGTTAATCCCTAAATCGTAGGCGTGGCGGCGGGCGGCAGAGGTGAGACGCGGGTCTTCGACAAGCGGCTGCAACCCTTCGCGGATGCGGATCTCGTTGAGAAGGCGCAACATTTCCAGTTCAAACGCGCGATCAATCGGCGGATACGGGTCGCACGATGAGCGGCAGAAAGATGGTTCCCCCCGTTCCTCCCGTGTGCGCGGGGATTGTATGAAGGAACGACGCGGCAGCGAATTCGTCGGGGCGCCGTGCCGCCACACCCATACTGGCAGCATCCGATTGTGCGAGCGGGGCAGGCGGCATTGTCGACGAATCCTCCCCCGGCACAACGACGACGGGGTCGGGCAGCAGGACAGGTAGCGACAGCGGCGCATTCTGGGCAGTAGTGACAGACGCAGCGATCATTAAAATACCTGCGAACGACAGAACGATACAGCGTTGCATATGCGTTGTTCTCCTTGCTACTCTCCATCGCGCCCCACGGCATCCTACCGCTGCACCAGCGGCAACATGATGCGCGATCCCGCCATCACGCGCAGCGGCGTCAGCGGATCGCCAAGCAGCGCATAGGTGAAGAGCGTTTCCTGACAGCACGCACTGCCGGTGAAGAGTTCGCGGAAGCCAGCAGCAGTCAACGCGCCCAGAGGAACGGCGCGCTCGACGCCGTATTCTGGCGACGATGACCAGAACATGCGGAAGAAACCCTGCTGAAGTTTATCGTGCCCATACGATACCCCCAACCCCGTCGGTCCCCACACTGCTACCGCGCCGCCCTTCTCGCTCAGCAGCAATGCTTCGTCGATAGTCATGCCGACGTAGGATGGCCACTGGAAGGCGCTGCTCAGGCAGGTGAGCGACAACACTACTGGCAACCGGTCGCCATTCGTCAATTGCGGCACATCGGATCGGTGGAGCAACCAGTTCTCCGGTGCGCTCAACTCGGTCACTGCCCACTGTTGCTGGTGCGCATGCCCGAAGTACGCAACAACCGCCGCGCCATGACTGAAGCGCGCCAGCGTTGCTGCGCGTGCGGCGGCAGCAGATGGAATCTGCCCTGCGCCATTGCCGAAAAACACGCGATCAATCTGTATCATGGGCGGTTGTAGCGCAATGCTCGCTTCTGTCTGTGCCGCAAAATTGCCGCTGCTGTCTGCATCATCTGCCAGGTACAGCATTCGTCCGCGCCACGCACTACCAATTGGTGCAGTTTCATACCCGATGATTTTGGCAACAAGCGTTTGCAGTTCGGCGGCGCTTTTCACCGGTAGACGCCCAAGCCAGACATCCGGCAACCGGTCGTCGGTCGGATTCTCACCGTTGAGTTGCGCATAGCAGGTTTCGCATGCCGTCTCACCAAGCCACGGATCGACCATCGCCAGGTAGGGCGGGATCAGGTTGACGTTCTTTGCGCCGCGATTGGTGTAGTCAAACGGATCAGAACTCCCATCACCGACAAGCGTTACCGCCATCGGCGGCGGCGACCATGTTTGCGCCGCATGTTGCAGGAATGAGCGGATGGCGCGCGGATCGACCTGACCGGAACTCCATCCATCATAGACGGTCTGGACATCGATCACCGCGACAGTATATCCCTGTGCTCGCCGCAGATCGATAAGTGGCGTCAGCGCGGGGTGCAGCAGCGCCGGGGCGATGTAGACCGCATTAGCGCCGGATGGCAGCGCTGGCGGGGTGAAGGGTTCAACCGTTGGCGTGAACACGGTTCCGTCACCGGTCAGCAGATATGAGCGACCCGCAAGATCATCCTGGAAGGCATCGCCGGTCATCTGCACTCGCACCGGTGCAACCGGATCGGTCACGTCGTACAGGGTAAAGCCAGGCGGCGCTCCAGCGATCTGATAGGCACGCTGACCGGAAGCGCCCTGGAAGATCGCTCCCTTCCCGCCAAACTGGAGCAGCACCGGCCTGTACCACTCAACGGTATCAACCGCGACCTGTGCGTAGCCGGTGATGGCGGTCAGGGTCAAGCGCGCTTCGGTCGCGCCGCCAACAACCCCTGGCACAACCAGCGTCTGCGTCGCATCCCCGGCGCCGCTCCACTGCACTGGCGCGCTGCTGCTCGATCCGACAGCGGCAGTCAGGCGACGCACAGCACCGGATTGCACATGCACGCTCACAGTAAAGGTCATTGTTCCTGCTGCCGCCGGAAGGGTCGTCGTCACCGGAATGCTCATCCGCGCCTGATCATCCTCCGGTTGCCCTGGTTCGGCGCGCAGCAATGCAGCAAACCAGTGGTCGCCGTCGCTGCCGGGGCGCCGCGAGTCGTAGGAGATCGTTCCCCGCACAACGCCCCGCTCCAGCGCGCTAGACGGCGCTTCCCCCGATGGTATGCCGACTGAACGAGATGCAATACGTAATCGCGTACCGTTTTCCAGCGTGAGCCAGTATGTGTCGCTCCGGTTCCAGCGGTCGCCCGGCGACGGCGCATAGAAGCGCAGTTCATCATCAGGATCGCCCCAGGCGCTGTTCCCGTTGACATCACGCAACTCGACCGGGATCTCCGTCCCGGCACGACTGAGTTTGATGCGCGCCGGTGATCCGGCGATTGCCGGACCCACATCGCTGACTCGAAGAACCTGCAATCCCTGGCGTTCGACGCGCACTCGCAACGCTGGGGCAGCGGGGAAGGCGGGGGGACGAGGCGGAATCGAGGAAGGCGGCGCCGTCGCCTGGGCAAACGCCAGCGCCGCTGCGCCTGTCGTGTTCAGCGGCGCCACCGCTTCAATCAGCACCTCAAGGGTGCGCACAGCGCGCGCACGTCCATCCTGCCGATACACCGGACTCAGCGCCAGCACGACAATCCGCTCGTCGCGCTGACGCGACTCGCGCACCACCATCACCGGCGCAACCGGCAAATCATCGGGTGCGCCCGACCATGGCGCATCATTAAGTGAAATGACGCGCGGCTCAACACCGGCATCACCGAGCGCGCGCAGCGCAACCAGAACCGGTTCCACCGGCAGCGTAGGATTGGGAACGATCGGACGCCAGGTTATGCGAACGCCAGCGCCAACCGGATACACCATTGGTGCATCATCCCCGGCGCCGGTTGCTTCGGGAGATGCCATCGCACCACACACACTGCCGATGATCAGCGCAAGAACGAGAGCAAAACGTGTCATCATAGCAATCCAGGCAGCACAAGCGGCAACTTTTCTGCTGCGTCATCAAGACGATGATCCACGACCGCGCGCCAGCAGTCCGCCGATAACAGCCAGCAGCGCCAGCAGCACTAGGATCAACGGCACTCCGCTAGCGACAGATGCACCAGCACCGGGAAGCGTGACAGGAACAGGCACAGTCGGCGTTGGTGTTGGCGTACCGACGGATCCCGGAGTTGTCGTCTGCTGTCGCTCTTGCACCGGCGTTGTTGGCGGCGGCGTTTCCGGCGGTGGCGTGCCCGGCGG
>Ga0308400_1000294_pt1 | contig 20629 bp, 13 predicted proteins | sample HotsprSampOS1265_FD_203451 | JGI IMG/M metagenome (GOLD analysis project Ga0308400, IMG submission 203451) | Hot spring phototrophic mat microbial communities from Octopus Spring, Yellowstone National Park, Wyoming, United States - 20060914_OS12-65 ...
TTATTTTAATTTTTTTCTAAAATGTTCCCAAATTATTTACTACTTATTTACTACCACTAACCCAATATTTTCGTTATAGTTGGCTAAGCAAACCCGCATTTACTTGAGAATCTCCTAAAGCGCCCGCATTTAAAACATCGCTACTAGAGTGGAACACTCCCACTAACAGTCTACCATCTAGAAGTGAAAAAGTTTCAGCATCCTCATTTCGAGGCGATTATACTTTGAAATTTAAACAATACTTTTCATCTTCTAAAGATAAAGTGGCACTTGGAAAATCATAATCAGTGGGCAACTCTTCTGCCAGTCCTTTAGCTATAAGTTCAGGAGCATCCAACAAAACAACCAAGACTCTTTTAAAATGAATTACAAACCAGCCGGGTTTAACGTGATGAAAATAAATTTCTGCTCCTAAACAGAGTCTACAAAGTTTGCTTGGTAGCATCAAAAGCTAACCCTGTTAATTTGACAGACTTGAGCTTTGCAGTCGAAAACTCTACGAGATATCTCGAGATCTTAAACACTCTACAAGTATCTCCCCTGAGTTTTAAAAAATAGCGCTAGGCGAAATTAGTATGAAACCAAAGTAAATCGCAAAAGCGCTCAGATGATCATATTGAGAATCTTCTACAAGGGCTTGCGAGGCTAATCTAAAAGCCTGCTTAATGTCCTCCACTAATTTGCCCTCTTGAAGAAGCTGAAGGGAAATTTGCTCTTTGCTTAGCTGTTGATCTAGAAGAGATTTGACTTTCTTGTTTAATCACCGTTTAAGTTGCTCCGATACTACCCTGCTCTTAGCCGCCCATCAAGCTTAAACTTTAAACTGCCCTTTAGTGCTTTGATTCCTTCCAAAAGGTAGAAAAATAACCTGTTAAGAAAAAACACTGCAGAATTAAACACTATTTCAATTATATTCAGATTTCTACATCTAAAATGGTAAACTACACCTGTGCTTCTTCTTTTTAGGAAAGTTGGAGAAACAGTTTACGTAGACACGCCAGATGGCTCGGAGATCAAAATAGTTGTCATTGCCCTTTATCAAAACGGTGTAAAATTAGGAATTAAAGCGCCAGAGAATTTTAACATCTATCGGGCTGAGCTTTTACAAGAGTTAGAACAAGCCCGCGAGCAAGCTAAGGGTGATTTCCCCGAAATAGAGTACAAAATGCCAACAGTAAGTCCTATAATAAGAAAACTGGCCGCCAAGCTGAAGCAGAAAGAACAAAAAAACCAATCTATTGAGGAAGGAGAAGAGCAATGAGCTTGCAGGATACCGATAAAAAGATATCAGAACCCATTCTCTTAATTAAAACCTCTAGGTTTGGCAACATCGAAGTAGGCGCTTCCAAAATTATTCAATTTCCAAGCGGGCTTGTTGGATACGAAAAACCTCAAATATTTGCACTTTTTGATTATCACTCCCCTTTCCATTGGTTACAGAGCTTAGATGATCCCGAGCTGGGTTTTGTTGTGTTAGACGGTTTAGCAATTTCAAAAGAATTTGAAATGCAGCCCCCGTACGGAGATCCAGATACAGATTTACAAGAAGGAGATGAGTATGCTGTAATCTTAATAGTCAATCTAAAAGAGCCCGTCACTAAATCCACAGTTAATCTTGCAGCTCCTCTGTTTGTGAATATGAAAAACAGACGAGGAGTTCAGGTGGTGTATGACGATCCAAAGCTATCGATCCAACATCCCCTTTTCCCTCCTGAAGTAATCGAAGCAGCAAAGTCAAGCAGCAAGGAACAGAAAGAAGAAAAAAAACAAGAGTAACTGCAGTATTTCCATATCAGAAACAAGGCTCCTTGAAACTGTTTTTTACTAGTTGGATTACGTTTTTACGCGTCGTTTAAGTCCTCTAAAAACAGTCTGGTAACTTTAAACGTTCTGAGCCTTCAGCTAAATAAAACAAAGACCAGCAACGCCTAGAGATCCGGTGTAGAAGAAAGCCTATGCATTTAAGCCCACTAAAAAATTTGCTCAATAGCGGATTAAACAGAACTTATCGCAAGTTACGCTTTTGAAATGAAACAGTTACCTAAAAAGAGCTAATTTTAAAGAGGCCGCGATCAAAGATGGGTGATTAGAGGCTGCGACCAAAGGGAGGGAGGTGATCACATGATTGGGCAAAGAGGATGCCACCATTTTTACGGGATTAAATCAGTTTGTTGGCAGTCTTTGCAGAAACAAAAACAGGATGCCGCCAGTTGGCTGAGACTTAATAAGCTTTTATTACTTGTTTTAGAGCTAATAAAACAAATTAGATCTTATAAACTATTAATAAAAGGTAATTTTTAAAGAGGCTGCGACCAGTTTCGTTCGAGCTATAGGGCAACTTCCTTACTCGAGAGCAAAACAACAAGCTGATTATTGTTTTGGCACACTTGAGTTGTGTTGTTGTTTACGAGCCTTAAGCTTTCAACCTTACTTAAATTTTTAATATCTTGAGTAAACGGTTCCAAAATCTTTTTCTCTTCATCACTGCACAATACCAACATTTCTGTAAACGGGGACTTCTCTCCTTTGACTACCTGAGTTTTTGCAACTCTAAACTCCCGAACCACCCGAAGAGTTAAAACACCACCGAGCTCTAACATATTTTTCGCTAAACTTATCCCAGGAACCTCACTCGGCCACGGGGTAAGATGTATACTGGGCCTTTGCTCGAACTTAAAAAAATAACCCTTATCATGGCTCGACAGCAACCTGCCTTCACAGCTTTCATCAACCTCACAGTGATACATTTCCTCACTTATATGGGGCAAAAACGGAGCTATCATCTTCAGAATCGACAAATAAGCATGATACAAGGCATACTGTGCCGAGTGTCTTGATTGCGCTTGACTGTACACTCTACCCTTAACTAGCTCTAAATAATTGTCGCAGAAGTCTCTCCAAAAAAATTCTTCAAAAATTTGCCTTGCTTTACCGTACTCGTAAGCTTCCAACTGTTCAGCCATTCTCGCAGCAGTTTCCGCGGTTTTAAAAAGGATCCATTGGTCTAAAGCTTCTAGCTGGCTACTTGGCCTAACCTGCGGATCAAAATCTCTTAAGTTTTGCAACACAAACCTTCCTGCATTAAAAATTTTAACCACCAACTTTCTTCCTCTCTGCAGATCCTCTTCATCAAAATAAACGTCTTTTCCTAAACCTGCTCCAAAAAACACAAATCTTAAAGCATCTGCTGAATACTCCTCTGCCAACTCTAAAGGACTCAACTTTCCACCTCCTGACTTTTTACTAATTTTCTCTCCTTTCTTAGCTAGAACATGGCCCGAAATCATAAGGTCCCTCCAAGGCACATCGTTACGCAAGAACAAGCCCATTAAGATCGTATAAGTAGACCAAGTCCTAATAATATCATGGGCATGAGGCCTCATACTCATGGGATACATCTTATTTAAATACCTGCCATTTAAAGGGTGCTGATCATTTATCTGAGGCGTTAAAGCTGAAGTAAACCAAGTGTCTAAAACACTAGCCTCTGGATCAACCCCATAGTCGCAACCAAACTCGGCTTTACACTTCTCACAGCTTCGCGGTGTTTTATCTAGTCGAGGATCAAGCGGAAGCTCGTTTTCCTGGGGAATCACTAACCCCTTACAATTTCGGCAATAAAAAACAGGGATCGGAATTCCAAAAAATCTGCCTCGCGATATGCACCAATCCCAGCTAAGGCCATGAATCCAGTCAAGATACCTTTTTTTCATATGCGAGGGATACCAATTAATCTTGTCAGCAGCCTCAATCAACTGATCTTTAAAATCTAAGATTCTTACAAACCACTGCTCTGTTGGAATTATTTCAACAGGCGTACCACACCTTTCATGCACTCCTACCTCGTGGGCAATTGGTTTTTCCGAAACTAAAGCACCAGACTTTTTAAGGAGATCTACAAGTATCCTTCTTCCCTCTTCCACAGATTTTCCGCGCATTTCAAGCGGAACATCTGTACTTTCAGCAAAAACTCCTCTTTCGCTCAAAATGATATTTTCCTGCAACCCATAAACTTTAACCCAATAAACATCTGTAACATCGCCGTAAGTACAGCACATTACAACCCCTGTGCCCTTCTCCGGCAAAACTCTTTCATCTGCGAACACTTGCACCCTCTTTCCTAGAGGTGTCTCAAGTTGTTTACTTATCAACCCTTTGTACCTAGCGTCAGACGGATTCACAAAAACAGCAACACATGCAGGTAAAAGCTCAGGCCTTGTAGTAGCTATTAAAACATTTTGACCTTCTCGAGTTTTGAAAACCAAATCGTAAAAAACTCCTTGCAGCTCTTTGTGATCAACCTCTGCCTGAGCTACAGAGGTCCTACAGACTGGGCAGAATAAAATAGGAGATTTTTTACGATAAATTTTTCCTTCATTTAAAAGCTTTAAAAACACACTTTGCGATAGCCTTTGAACTTCTGGAGAGATTGTAGAGTACTCCAAGTTTAAATCCCATCTGAAGCCTAAACGCTCAAAAAATCTTCTATACTGTTCAGCAAATTTTTCAATCACTCTGAAACAAGCCTGCTGAAACGAAGCTGGCTCTGTTTGAGAAGCATCTAAGCCTTCTTCTTTTTCAGTTAATTTTTCGGTTGGAAGGCCGTTGTTGTCTAAACCAAAAGGATAGCGCACGTTATATCCTTTCATCCTGAAATAGCTAGCAACAGCTTCAGCTTGCGAATAAGAAAACGCATGCCCTAAGTGAAGATTACCAGAGATAGTTGGAGGCGGTGTGTCTATTGAATACAACGAACCGGGATGATTGGGGTCAAATCGAAAAATACCTTCTTTTTTCCACCAAGCCTGCCAGTAAGGCTCACGTGTTTTGTGATCGTATTTTTCAGCAGTGCCTGCCACTTTTAAAAATTAGGTCTTTAAACAAATTAAATTATACAAGGCGAAAGTCTTTTGGCAAATGGCTAGGCGCTTGTGTTAAAAATATAAGCTGAACTATTTAAGCTTTATTTCCTTTCAGTGAACAAATTTTGAGTAGTCAAAAAAATTGAAGCTCTAGCTTAACACAACAAGCTTGCAGAGATTTCGGGACCCTCCGGTTAATATTGAAAAGTAAAAACTACTCAAGGTTTTTTGCTTACTTTAAAACTACCTTGTTTGGGAGCTAGTAAAAGGTCTAAAAACTTTAAATTATTTGTCGAAGTTTTGTTACCAAGATTTAACTTTCAAAATATCTGTCAAAAAAGTCTATTGCTTAGGTTCACTACTTTCGCTGATAATTAAGCTAAAGTTTTGGGCCTTCGACTCAAGAGAGCTGCACTTTGAAATGATTTTAGAGGAAACTTTTTTCTAGAAATTTGAAAAATTAAGCGAGCTAATCAAGCTTGCAGCATGATTTTGCACTTAGACTATAAAACTTAAAAATGCAAAACTGTTTACAATGAGCTCTTAAATTTTTAGTTTAGCTTCCAGTAGATTGAAGATTAGTTTTGAACTATAAGCAAATTTTAATTTTAAAAAATTTGCTAACTATCATTTATAGAATCCGACTTAGCTTAAATTAGATAACTGTGTCCGCTAACATTCAAAAAGTAGATTAGGAGATTAAGAAACCGTAATTTTGGATTTTGTAGTAAAATCTGCCGTCATTTTAACAGATAATTTTGGTTCATTTAAAACTTGCCTAGTAAGTTTTAACCCAGGTAGTTATTTGCTAAATGTATTTACCGTAAGTAACACATTTCATGCATTTTTTTGGAGCGGGTACTCCAAGCTCTCTAAAAAAGGCAAGTTTGACAAACTAAATCAGCGAGAGCTTTTAAAGATTTTTGTTCAGTTAACGTATGCTTTTAAGCGGTATTTTTGTAATCATTAGTCCAAGGCAAAATTTTAAACTCTGCTTCCCCAGAATTTGAAACTAGCAGAGTTGCATGAATTAGCTTAGAAAATGTACACATTTGTTGATCTTCGCTAGTAGTCTCTATTTTTGTTGCCGCATAAGGATAAATGTAGCAGTTTAAAAAAAGCTCTACGTTGGCGTGATCTGAGTTTTGCCTTTCTTGTTTAGCCCCGTATACTTTTACAAGGAAAAAACTTCTACCAAACTTAAAAGCAAAAGAATTGGAGCGATTAGAGTTAAACTCTTTAAGTATCTGAGCAAATAATAATCTAACAGGCAATGAACCCTGGCTCCCTTCAAATTCAAAATCTGCAGAGCTGATTGAAACACCTACGCGGGAAGTGGTTAAAACTCGCACTTTGGCTTTGTTAGTTTTAAGAGTTGTTTTTTGCTCAACAACGGAAACAGTTAAAGGAAAAGCCTCTTCGAACCTCTGTCTGTTTCCTTCGCAAGCCTTTTGTAACGACTCAACTGCCCCAGGGAAAACAGCTAAGATCATCCTACAAGCGGGGTTTTCAGTGAAGCTTGTTTTCTGCTGACTTACTACTCCTGCCTCGCGATCTCTTACAATTAAACAGCCAAAATCTCCAAACTCTACCCATCTTTGTGGGCACACTATCCAAGGTGCTTGTTTGTAAGTTGCAAAAAGCATGATTTTCTTTAGATCTACCAATAAAGCGACTTTAATTTAGCGACCTAGCAAGTACTTTTATGTTATAGCGAAATTGATTTTAAATCAAAAATGCAGCTAAAAGCATGGCTTCGATCGAGGGAAACAACCTAACATGAAATAAATTAGGCTATTCTAAGCCAAGATTTTAAGTAATACTGAAAGTCCAAAACCAAAAGTTTGGCGATGTTTTATTTATGCTCGAAAACTATTTTAGGACATGTCGTGTATAATTAGTTTCAAATGAATGTTAGAATATCAATTAATGCGTGATTTTAGATATCGACTTTCAGGAAAGCCCGAACAAACCTTTTTGTCAAGGGCCTTGGAAGAATTTTCTAGATTGATTGAAAAAATATTCTCCATTCTAAAATCTCCAAAAGGCAATAGGATTCGTAAGCAAAAGATTGAGCCGCAATGCATCAAGCCAGAAAGGTTGCCCACTGGAAGAAAAATTCAGCCAAAAGTCTTGATGCCCGATGGCAAAATTAAGCGGTATAAAGGCAGTCCTTTTGGAAAATTAAATAGATTTAGGTAGATAGCAACTAAAAGTAGATAGGAATTATAGTTATTTAACCTTAATCTAATTTCTAATTTTTTCGAGCTTCAACCTTAAATTTAACCTATTATTTACACTTATTATTTACTCTTTCCGCCCAAACCCTTGAAAACGCGCTTAAAAATTGGGACTCAAAAATCCTTCATTTTTTCTAGCTTATAATTTCTTGTTTTGTTGCCATTTCAAGAAGTCCAAAACGGATACTTTAGGATTTAGATCGTCGTGGCGTTGATTTACAGCTTAGCTTTAGAGTTTGAACTCAAAAGTACTTAGCAAGTTTTCCACTTGTTGAGCTTTTGAGTGGGCCATTTTGTTTTCATGCGCAAACATCGGCTAGACTGGTTAGTGTCAAACTTGCAATTTCTAAGTTACCCATAACAAGGTTGCAGATTAAACTTCGTCCATTAGGCGTCTTCCGTTAGTTGTTATTTCTGTTTTTTTCTTAAAGCTGTAAACATATAGTGACAAATGAATGTTTCAGGTAAATCTTTTTTGTTTAAGGTAAATCTTTTTGAGGTAACAAAATAGGGAACTTAGGCTAGCAAGCACCCAGAATAAAGACTTTTAACACAGGGTAATTTAAAACAAATCCTTAAACTTAAGCTTAAACTCATCGGGCTCTAAGCAACGGATAAATCCTGAAAATTGCTCTTTAAAAAGGTAATTAAAATAAAAAATGAAACAAGTTAACCACAAGGGGCCGTGGCATTTACCCTCAATCACTTTGGAGTCTTTTGCTAAAAGGTATTTGCATAAGTTGAAAGAACTGGTTTTGAGAAACTTAATTGTTAAGAATAAAATTTCAAAAATTAAACGAAATTTTCAGCCATACAAGTTAAAAAAAGTTAAAAACTACCTGTAAAAAACTAGAAGCTGAATAGCAAGAGCACAAAATACCAGCGAAAAAGGAACAGGTGCTATAAGCATACTAAATCAGCCGTTTAAATTTTGCTCAAGAAACTTTTATTTATGTAAGCTTTGATTTTTGTGAGCTTCCTAATTACCTGAAATCTCCATCGCCTCCCAAGGCGTCTCTGTTTTGCCGAGAAAATAGCTTTTCTAAGTTTTCTTTTGCAATGTCGTCGAGACTTAAATTCAATTCTCTACAAATAGCGGCTAGGTACCAAAGCACATCACCTAACTCGTTTTTAATACTGGCCAAAAACTCCTCTGAAATTATCCCCCCTCTATCTCTAAATAACTTTTTTACCTTCTCACAAACCTCTCCAGCCTCTCCCGCAAGACCTAAAACTGGATAAAGCAAACCATATGATCCAATCTTAGGGTATATTGCTGTTTTACCCGCTAAATCTTGATACTCATTAAAATCCATCACATTTCACCTTACTATACTCAAACCACGCAATCAACTGGTAATATTCTCCATCCCAGTGCTTTGGCATAAAATACGCTAACTTTCAAACGATAGAAGGCATTTAAGTTCGTTGAAAGGTTAGATCTTTCGAAAGAAAAGCTTTAGTTTGCTCTCACCGCGCTTGCTACTGTGCAAAGCAATGTGCTTAATCAGCCCTTCGGGCAAATAAACCTAACCACGCAAAATCAGCACAGCCAAGCTTTTTGCTTTATTTTTCCGGAAGATTTTAAACTCTTGGCTTTTAACAATTGCCTAGTTGCTTTTGAAATTTTTTTAACTTTAACAAATATATAAAAAATTATAGAAGCTGATAAGGCAAAGCTTATCAAGCAGGAGTGGCCCCAAATTTGTCAATTAATAAACTCCAGCTAATCATCGAGGCTATTTGCGAGTGAATTGTTAAAAAGCCGAACCAAAAAGCATCTCACCGAATTTTTAGAATTAAATACCTGTTGGAGTTTTAAGTGTTAACTGCTTTCAAACTCTGCAGCCTAACACGCTCTAGAACTTCCGAAATAAAAGAGAAATAAGCTTGAGATACAGGACTTGTAGGATCATACTCTAAAAGTGACTTAGAATAGCTAGCCGCTTCAGAAACTTTTATTGATCGAGGAATTTTTGTCTTAAAAACTTGATTAGTAAAAACTTGTTCTATTTCTAGTATAACTTGTTTACTATGTAACAAACGATTATCCACCATTGTTATAAGTACACCCAGGCAGGCTAAATTTTTATTAACGGTTTCTGTTATTAATCGTAGATTGTTAACCAAATGAGCAAGTCCCTCTAAAGCTAAATACTCAGCTTGAACCGGAATTATGTAATAATCAGATGCCACCAGTGCATTTAAACTTAAAATACCCAAGCTTGGCGGAGTATCCATTAGTATGAAATCGTAGTCTGCTTTAAAGGTTACAAGCTTATTTTTTAGAACCAGCTCTTTGGCAGGCCTTGCCGCCAGCTCTTGATCCAAACCTATCAACTCCTGCCCTCCCGAAATAACATCCAGTCCCTCCCTCACTGAAGATGGCCTACCTTCCCCACCCATCAAAAAGTCATACGCCGACAACCCAGACTTCTCTATCGCACCCAACCAGCTAGATAAATTTCCCTGTGCATCCAAATCTAAAACTAAAACTTTCTTCCCTATTAAAGACAAGCCATACGCTAAGTTAACCGCCGTAGTGGTCTTACCAACTCCGCCCTTTTGGTTGATAATAACAATGGATGTAGCCACACTTACAACTATTAGGATTTTAGCCCACAGCTAAAAAACTGTCACCATCAAATCATTGCTAACTCCTCAAAATCATCCTTTGGCCATTGTTCCACGTGGAACATTGAATTTGATGGAACATTACTTACCCTATTTAAAAACCTGGAGCAAAACTAGATAACCTTTAAACCTGCTACCTAATCTTTGCCTTAAGAGCAGTCTTTGAATCTGTAGCGCTTATCTCAAAGGAGGCTTGCCCCTCCCCTCGTTCACTGACGGACAAGTTAATCGCAAGACAAAAACGATATTTAGAAACTTATTGGTTCAGATTTTTTGTTTACTCCGAGATGCAAGCAACTTCAAATACTGCGCTAAATTTAGGGCTGTTAACTGGGATGTTCCACGTAGAACAATTCTGCGAAGCCAACTACTACAGATAAACACGCCTTTAGGTTTTTTTTCAAATAAAATGGTCCTTTGTTCAGCACAATTTTTTTAATAAATACTTGCTCAATCAACAATCTATGCCCGGTGTAGAGCTTAAAATCAAACCACTCTTTATGAAGCAGCACTTTTGTCTACAATCATCTTAGAGGAAAGGTTTTCATTCGGTCATTCCCTTTGAGTAATTTTATTTATTCCTGTACCCCCTTACTCCTACTGTTTAGGTGGTAACTTGGGCTGTTGGTTTGAAATTTATGTTCCACGTGGAACAGTAGGGTCTAGAGCCATCTCCTTCCAAAAAATTTGTTAATTTTTAGATACGCAGTACTAAATTATAAATCTGCTAAAAAGCTTAGTTGACCAATGTAAAAATCTAGGCATCCACAACCCGCAGCTAAAAAAATGGGATGTTTTCCTAGCTGATCTTTAAAACATCATCTACCTATGGCTGGTAAGTTTCGGGGCTTATTAAATCTGATTTAAATAGGAGGGCGTCTGGTTCTAAACCTGTCGCAAGCGTTGGTCTCTGCTCACCCCCAGGCTAAGTGACGAAAATCTCAACAAGAACTCAAAGGCTAAATTTTTTAAACTCTTAAAGAAGCTTTGAAAATTTGAAAGAAAAAATCTTAAAAACCAGCGGAAGTAAAAATAATTAAGACAAAGGCTTAAATTAATCCGAGCAGAACTCAGCACCTATCCAAAATCTCTTTAAAATCCAGCCCTAACCTCGAGCAAGACAACAGCTTATTCATAGCTTGATTTCTAAAAAACACGGCCACCCCTTCGTCCTCGCCGCGTCCCTTCTCTACTAAAGCAAAGAAAGACTTCTCTTTTAGCCAATCGCTTAGGAACTTTAGCTTTTCCCAATCAGCCTTTAAAACGCTTACATAATCGTTTTTTAATAACCCTTTCGTAGCTGTACCCATCAACCAAAAATTCTTCAAAGACCTCTCTTTCAAAAGTCCCACATTTTCTAAAGCGAGCTCAATGGCATAACAATAGCCAATCGGAGGCTTCATAAAATTGTTAATTAACCCAGAAGGTAATCCAAGCTTTGAAGCAATAAAAAAAATCTCGGGTAAACCTAAAAGCAGAAAACTCCCTAAAACAAGGTCAAATTTTTGATAAATTTCTTCAGAGACTCCAAAATCTAGTAAATCCACTAGCGAAAAAGTGCAGTCTAAGCAATCCAGCCCTACTTTGGGAAAAGTAATGCTACCTTGTAAAAAACTTTGATCATCAAATTGATCTATAAAAATTCTTAAACTTTTTTGATCTCGTCTAAAACTACGAATCAAGGAAACATCAGTGAAGCTGAAAATATCAGCCCAAACACAAGCATTTAACGTCTTCAACTCAAAAGTTTCTAGCAAAGCTTTAAAAAGTCGCGACAAAAAGCCTAAAAAAAGGTAAACATTGGCGTTTAATTTTTTAGAAAGTCTAGCCTCCACGGATAAAAGAGGCTTAGAGGAATAATTTTTTGCCCCAAAATAATTGATGGAATCTTGAAATAAACTCCACATTAAGCCAGCTCTTGGAAGGGCTTTATTTATTAATGGGCGCAGATTCAAAACATCTGGATGACTTAAATTCCAATAAACCTTGTCTGCTATCTGTATTCTATCTCCGAAGGTTAGATAACCAACAGTCAAACCGCTAAATTATCATGTAGGGTAGGGTACTGCTTCAACTGTTCCGATACGTTAGATGCCTTTACCTCACCTAAAAATTTTTCACTGTGAGCCCATTTAAGAACTCCTCCTAAAAATGCTGGGAACCCAAATCCAAATACCGACGCTATATCAATCTGGGCCTGCGACTCCATGCCTTTTTTGCCGGCTACCTCCGAGCTCCAGCATTCATAAGCCTCGTCAACTAGAGGGAGTAGAAGCCTAAGATGAAAATCAGCGGTTACTTTCTTTCTCGGATCTAAAAAGCTTTTTGCTAAGCTTGATATTTGGTCTTTTTTAGGGTTGCTGTAATCATAAAAGCCTTTGTTGCTTTTGATTCCTAGGTATTTTTGATCGAGAAAAGCTTGAATCTTTTCATTTAACCTAAATTTTTCACCGTAACTTTTCTCTAAAAGCTGACCAACGGAAAATGCTACATCTAAACCGATATTATCAAGAACCTTAAAAGGTCCCATTGGGAAGCCAAAATTCTGCATCACTCGATCAATTTCTTGCACGTTATAACCTTCAAAAAATAAATCCACCGCAGCAGCAAAGTACCGAGCCAACATTCTGTTGACCAAAAAACCCGGACAATCTTCTACTATGACAGGAGTTTTCCCCAACCTATTTGCTAAAGCTACCGTTATCAAAACATATTTATCATCCGTGTTTAATCCGCGTATCACCTCGACCAATGGCATTTTTTGTGCCGGGTTAAAGAAATGCAAGCCTAAAAATCTTTGAGGTAGAAGAACTGCCTCAGAGAGTCGAGTTATAGGAATTGACGAAGTGTTCGTGCAGATAAGTGCGGTAGAAGGCAAAACCTCACTCAGCTGCTTGAAAAGTGCTTTTTTAGCTTCTTCGTTTTCCCAAATAGCTTCGATAACACAGCTACAGTCTACTAAATCTTTTATATCGTTAGTCAATTTCACGTTAGGGGCCGACTGAAATATCTGCTTAGCTTGCTCTAAAACCTGTTCTGACTCCTCATAGACTACCACTCTCTCAAAACCTTTGTTGGCAAGAAGCAGTGCTATGCCGCGCCCCATTACACCGCAACCGCAAACCCCAACTCTTCGATAGTCGTTCACTACACTATCATAGTTTTTGCCTATCTTTTTTAGTTCATCCCCAATTTTCCAGAGGTATATCAAATTTTTAGAAGTTTCTGATGTAAGACATTTTGCAAGTTGTTCGCTTTCTACGCTAAATCCATCCACGGAAAGACTAAAACCTGCTTTAATAGCCTGTATTGCTGCAAACGGGGCGGGGTAGTGCCGCTTTTCAACCCGCTTCGCAAGCTGTTTTTCAGCTAACCACGCATAAACTGAGGCAAGTCCAGGTATAAACCAGATTGAAGGAAGACGTGTTCGCTTCCCTTTAGCGACAAATTTAAGTGCCGACTGTTCCAGCTCCGCTTCAGAGGAGACTTCATCCACCAGCCCTAACTCTAAGGCTTCATTAGCTCTTATTAATCTACCTTTTAAAATAAGATCAAGAGCATTTCGCAACCCTACTATTCGGGGTAAGGTTTGAGTTCCTCCAAATCCAGGAATGATTCCTAGTTTAACCTCAGGAAGTCCAAGAACACTACCTGTTGTAGCTACCCGCCAATCGCAAAAAAGACAAAGTTCTAAACCACCTCCCACACAAGTTCCAGAGATAGCGGCAACTACAGGGCAGGGTAGAGAAGCTAAAGCTTTAAAAATCTCTTGGCCTTTTTGGGAGGCTTGAAATGCATGTTCAAAAGTCGAGATATTATCTATCTCAGATATATCGGCACCAAGACAAAAGACTTTGGGATTGGGGCCTGTAATGATAACACCTTTCAAATTTTTAACCGCTTTCAAGTGGTCAATGGTATCCAAGAGTAATTTCATTCTCGAGCTTGATAAGACCGCGTATTTCTCTTCTTGTCTTGCTAGGTATACAACTGCCACCGAGTCATCGGTATAAGAGATTGGAAGCATTAAACTGATTATATCAAAGATCAAGCGCTGGGTTAAAAGTTTTGCCAAAATCACGTCTAACAGAAATCACCCACACTCGTCTGTGCCTTTTTTGAAATAAAACACCCTTCAACTGATCAATCGGCAAGTTGTTCATCAGTTTTTCTCGGCTATTAACACATTTAAAAATGTTTTTGAGAGTAAAAGCTAAACTATAGGCTGTGTTTTTGAGCTGTTTAAACGGATTTTCTTTATTTGCGATGGCAAACTAAACCGTCAGTTGAAAGAATTTTTCAACAAACGAAGTGTAAAACAAAAACCAAACCGAAGATGGGTTAAACCTTAGTTAGAAGCCCCAGTTAAATGGATCAAATGCAAGTAAATGCTAGAATTCAGACTCATAAATTTCGACTTGAATATTAATTTATAATTCAGCAAATGTTGACTAGCTTTGCTAGAAAAAGTGCCAATAGGGGGCATATTTGTTAACTAAATTAGTGATTTCAATTTTTTAAGCAGGCTTTCAGAATTTTTTTAAAATGTAATCCTAGGCGTAAAATTTAAATTCATTAAAAGACAAATAAGCTTTTAAGCTTTAAATTAAATTTGCGCGAGGCTATTAAAAATAAACTGAACTGGCAGATTTTAGGCATATCCTAGGGATTTAAAAAGTTTTAATACCAAGAAAGACACTGATGTGTTGATTTAGGAATTTCTCCTGTCCTGGTCAGCGAAGTTATCCGTCTGTTATGTGAGCTTCAAAATTTTATTTTTTAAGTCAATCTCCAATTCAGCACAAGTGAAACTTTTAATGCATATTTCATTGTAATCCCACTCTTTTTTAGTTTGATAAGCCACTAATTATATTTATATGGTTCAGGAGTAGAGCTGGTTCGATGCTTTTGAGATTCTCCATTTCTATATCTATATCTATAAAAAATTGTAGCTACTTGCTCCGTCGACCCAGCACGGGGTGGAGTTTCAGGCACTTCTGCTTCTCTAGCTTTCTTAGCCGCTTCTCCTAATGTTGCCGTTAGGAGAGCTTCGTAAACATCATATAGCTCATCTAAAAACTTTGGCTCCGGGCCCTCCTGCTTTTTCGAATTCAGATGTAGCTCAGTCTCTGCTTCTATTTTCGCTAAACTCAGCAGGCCACCCCAAGTATTATCGTAACTAAGTCCAGCATTGTTAATTTCTGCGTCTACCATCTCTTTAATTTCGGGAAAAACTTTCTCAATAAATTCAAGTTTTTCTTCGAGTGGACGATCAGAAGTCATTAGCTGGCGAGCTAAATCACGTGCACCATTAATAACGTCCAGGGTTAAACACGCTCTTAATGCATCAACACAAACTCGGGGATTGCCCGAATTTTGACCTTTTTTCCTGGCAGAAACGGTCTCCAAAGATGCTTGATATTCTTCCTTAAGACGCCTTAAAGTCTTGCACGCGTCGACAAGAGAAATTACAAGAGGATAACCTAAAATCTCAATGACTTGTATAGAACTAGCATCCGAGTTTCCAGAACCCTCGCAGCTGGCAACCAATCTGAAGTAATCCCCTCTGGCCCCTCTGAAACGTTCTAAAGCTTTGAAAAATGTTCTATCATATCTTTCTATCGCCGATAAAACTCGTTTAGATGAACGCTGCAAGCGGTAAGCAGCAACTAAAAGCCTGAGCTCTTGCGTGAGCCCGATTTTAACTCGAAGATTAGACGCTGCCAGAGAACAAGCTAACGCTTTACCGTAGTTTTTTAAGATTTCTGCAAATTTTTGAGCTAGTTTGAAAATTGGGCAGCAACTTTTTTGTGCCGAAGCATTGCGTAGATCTTCAGAGCTCAGTCCCTTTTTAGCAGCCATAAAAACTTAAGTTCTTAAAGTTTGTCTGTAAGTATACAAGATTGCTAAATTAAAGCAATATCAAGCTGCTGAAAAAATAAAACTTTAAAAGTTGACAAGGTTTTTAAAATACGTCATAACTTTATTAAGGGAAGGTTTTCTCTTTTTCTCACTAAAAAGCATCTTAATTTCAGGGAATGTTTTCTACTATAATCGTTAGAGATGTTGAGCCGGGCACAGAAGTCGAATCGAGCCTAGATCCAACCGAACTGAGGCTTCTTAAGCGAGCTCTCTTTAGCTCTTTAGGGCTGATACCCGTTAAAGTTGAAAAAGAAAGCCCTGAACCTAAGGAAGAAAGCCTTGGACCCAAGGAAGAAAGCCCCTCTAAAACTGAGACCGAGCGAAAACTAAGGGCCGTTAAGTACCTCCTTAGAGGTTTAACTAATCAAGCAGAGCATCAAGCACCATCTACATTTCAGCAGTTTATAGATGCACTTTTTCCTTTGTTACGAGATTTAGTTAATGACTTAAACCAGATTTTAAGCGAAGAAAAAAAATTAACTGAGCTAATTATCAATATTGTTCCAGCTACTAATTTAGAAATTAAGCTTGCCCAAGCTTTAGGCTTAGTAAAAAAAGAAGAGAGCTACTTCTATGTTTTGCTTGAGGATGCACAACCTGCAATCCCGGCAGCAGACCCAAAAGAAGAATCGTTAAACAGAGTAAGTACTCCAGTTACCCGCAAGTGGATTCTTATGGATGTAGAAAAAATTTGTGATGATTTTTTAACACCCACCGACAGTCTCGATTCTAGCGGAGCCAACACTTCCACTCCTGTGCAATTTGCTCAAACTTTGGTGAGTCAGTTAACTGAAGTAATTCGCGAGATACAACAATTAGCAGGAACCTCAACTGAGCAACAAAGCAATAAAGTAAGATCACCTTTAAACGTACACATTCAAACCAAGCTGATTGAAGCTTTTAACTTTGCTTTACATCGGGTTCGACAAGCAGTTTTAGGAACATGTTACACCTTGGACCTCAGAATAACGGACACAAAAGAGGTTTCTAGGGTGGACCCATTTGAAGATAGCGAAAAGTCTTTCTGTAAACTTGTAGAAAGCCTCTGGGCAAAACTTGCAAGTGGTACTTCAACCCTAGAAGAGTCTGGGCAAAGCCTTAAAGATTTCTTGAGCGAAGATCTTTTAGAGCTCGGCACAAAACTTAAGCCCGAGTTTACTCAAAGTAGACGTGTTAAAGTCAATAACAAAGAATTTTCGTTAGAAACGTATATAGCTTATTTGGAAGGCAAAGCTCTGCAGGCAATTCAAGAATTGGGGCGTATTTTGCCAATTAAGAAAGATCGAGATAAAGGTCAGAAACATCAAGATAAAGGTCAGAAACATCAAGATAAAAAGCGAGATACTAGTTTATCGCCACTGTATTTCGCCTTGATGGTCTCAGGCGGTTATATGACAGAGGAAATCTTTAAAAATGTTGCAAAGAAAGTAATAAAAAGAAAAAACTCAAATGACCAAGATTACAAAAAACTACATAGAGTTTTGCGTCGAATAACCGTAGCTTGCACTCTACTTGGAATGCTTGGCGATGAAGATAAATTAAGAGGTATTCAAAATTTGTTTCTTCGTGAAATCGGGGCAATAGATCCTCTATTTAAGTTACTAAGCAAGTTAGGCAGTTTTGCAACTCCAGATGGTGTTGAGCTTTTAAACAGCTTGCTCAAAGAGACTGTAGCCTACACAGTAGCTGAAAAGATTTTTGAGTTACTAAAAGAAGGCATTCACCCAGAAATCTCACTGTTAGCTTCAGCCGATTTTTCCTTGGACACTCTGCAGGTGGAAGATATAGCCGAGATAATAAAAAAGACCATTGTAACTTCTCGTAAGGGGCTATTTTCTCTATTTTGGAAGTTTCTTAGATTAGCTTTAGAACGAGCAATTTCCAATCAAACATCAAAAAATGAAGTTTTAAATACGCCGTTGAGTGAGCTAAGCTTTCTCCGAGTTTCTGATATTGTCAGAATGGCTTTTAAAGGATTGAAAGAGGAGGACCAAGATTTGATGGAACAACTAATTTTAAGCTCTAAAAATGCTAGACATCTTGATCCAGCTAATCCAGATAGACAAATCCTCTTCGCTTTACCTTTACCTGGTCAAGAAATACTTGGTGAAATAATGTTCAAACCAGAAACAGAGGAAGCGCTTAGCGACACTACGAGTGAGGAGGAGAGTGGGGAGGAAAGCTTAAGATTACCTCACGACATTTACACCATCTACAAGTGGTTTGCTTTGGCATACATGACGGAAGCTTTATCTAACGCAGCGTAAAGTTTGAGCTTAAGGTCCCGTTATAACTAAATCAGTTGCAGCCCCTGTACCCCCTTCTTTTTTATCACTCCCCAACGATTTAAGCGAGTACCCTCTTCCATCAGCATTCCGCTGGTAGATCACACGATTGTTCCAAACATCGAGTAACTCTGACTCATTTGAAACTATCGGCAAACAATTGGGTCCCGTCACACTATTACACTGCATTAAATCATTCAAGTCATTGGGATATTCGTTATATCTTAAATAATACTGATTTATGTAACTCTGAATCATTTTAAGCTTAACCTCGTTTAGACCTGCTTTTGCAGTATCAGCACCACTGGAAAGCCTTCCAATTAAAAACGACATAACTAGCGCCAATATTATTAACACTGTGATGATCTCTATTAGAGTTAGACCTTTCTGCATTTTGTCTAATTGTGGCTATCGACGCACTCTACTTTATTAGTTTACCAGTTTTTTCCCAAGCTTTCTACAAAATTAAGATTATTTTGGTTTTGATTTTTAACTTGCTTAAGCATCAAAAGTTTTGAGAGGTAAACTTAAGCGCGTGAAGTCCAAAGCCCAACAAGACTGGGATGAAAGAATAACCCTTAACTACAGACTATGGATGAGTGACGGAGTGGGCTCTGATGAGGAAATGTTTGAAACCGGAGAACGGGATTTAAACTTACTGCTTGAAGGCTTGCCCTTAAATCAAGAAGCATCGGTTCTTGAAATAGGCTGTGGGGTAGGAAGGCTTCTTTATGCTGCGTCTAAACGATTTAAAAGGATTGTTGGAGTTGATATCTCAGAAGTAGCAATAAGCAAAGCGAAAGAACTGCTAAAACACTTGCCAAATGTGGAGCTCAATCATGTAACTTCTTCTAAGCTTGGCGTACCTGACCAGTCTTTTGATTTAGTTTTCTCTTTTGCAACCTTTCCATGTTTACCCACCCCTGAATTCTGTAGTTATTTGCTAGAGTGCGCTCGAGTTCTTAAATTTAACGGCTTTCTAGCTGTCCAAATTTATTTGGGGGAAGAGCTTCTTTATCCCGACGATGACTCACTTTCACTAAGAAGCTATAAACCTGAAAACTTGAAAGCTGTCTTTACAGTGTTGGGCTTTGAAAACATAAAAATTAAAAGCTTTCCACCAGATTATCCAGTCGCGACTTCTATCCCGCAGCACAAAACAAAAGCTGTAATTGTGGTAGCTCAAAAGTTAGCTCCGGCAAAAGTTTCGTCTGTTGACCAACTTGTTCAAATTCTAGCCCCCTCGCAAACAAAGCTCTCCTCCCAAGCTACTCAGTACGAACTTTGCCTATACTACAATTACGCAAAGAAACTAATTAGTGAAAAAAACCTGTCTGAAGCATTGAAGTTTGTTGAAAAAGCCTTAGAGCTATCTCGGAAATTGAAAGATACAGAAATTGAGGTTGAGTTAGCGAAGCTTTTAAGTAATCTTAAGGGAACTACTGTTTTTACTTTTGAAAGTTCAGACCTTAAGTTTGAACTTATACAGGGCGTTGCTTGCCCGTTCTATAAGGGATTGCCGCTTACAAACACCTTAAACCCAAAAGCTTACGAGCAAAAATTTGCAGAGAGGGTTTTAGAGCAAGTCTCTGCTGATCAATCAATCCTACTTGTTGGAGTAGGAGGAGGAGAGTGGATTGAGTGTGTTGCCAAAAAACATCAGCGGTTTTTAGTTTTCGAGCCAATAAAAGAGATTGCGGAAGCTTTTTTATCTCGATCCCCGATTTTTAAAAACAAGTTTGTTGAAATAGTACCTTCTAACATCGAGGTATCCCAAGTTTTTATGCTCCCCCCTTATAAACAGCTAAATCTTAAAGAAGTTGAACATCTTCAAAAACGGCTGATAGCAAAAAAATTAAAAGAACAAAACTTATCAATTATGGTTATAGGACCGATTTCGGGAGGCTCCTTGCCAATTGCAAGATATGTACACTCAGCAATTAAAAACCTAGGTTATAGAAGCACTTTGCTAGATTTCTCGTCGTTAGTGAATGCCTCTTCTCAAATATCTGAGCTTCCTATCGACGAGTGCAAAGCAGCTTCCTGCCACAAAAGCCTAGTTGATTATTGTTCCTCTGTTATTAAAATAGTTGCAGAAGAAGAAAAGCCTCAGCTTGCCGTTTTTTTAGCTCAGGCTCCAGTAAACCCGCAAACTTTGGCAGAGTTGTCACACGCTGGTATCACTACAGTTTTTTGGTTTGTAGAAGATTATTTAAGATTTAAGTACTGGCAAGAGTATGCAGAGTTTTATGATCACTTTGCTGTAATTCAAAAGGGTAGTGCAATTCTAGAGATATCAAAAGTTGCTAAAAATGTTTTTTATCTCCCTGTTGCAGCGCATCCACAAACTCACCGCCCAATACAGCTAAATCGAGACGAGCTAGAAAAATATGGCTCTGATTTATCCTTCATTGGCTATGGATACCCCAACAGAGTCAAAACGTTCTTAAGGCTTCTGGATTACAACTTCAAAGTTTGGGGCAAAATGTGGCCCACCACCAAGCCGTTTAATAAACTGTTACCTGACAAAGATCGCCTCTTAGAACCTGAAGAGTACACAAAAATCTTTTGCGCTTCCAAAATAAACTTGAACCTGCATTCCTCTACGGAAAAAGATTTCAGAGAGCTTTCAGGAGATTTTGTAAACCCTAGAACATTTGAAATAGCTGCTTGCAAAGCGTTTCAG
>Ga0308400_1000304_pt1 | contig 20085 bp, 18 predicted proteins | sample HotsprSampOS1265_FD_203451 | JGI IMG/M metagenome (GOLD analysis project Ga0308400, IMG submission 203451) | Hot spring phototrophic mat microbial communities from Octopus Spring, Yellowstone National Park, Wyoming, United States - 20060914_OS12-65 ...
TTGTCGCCCACCAGTTGCCCCTGTGGGACAGGGGTTGGCTGAGGCGCAGTGGGCACGAGCGGGATGAGCACGGGCGTAGCAACTGGCTGAGGCGGGGGCGGCGGCGCGGTGGGGCGCGGCGGCGCAGGGGCCACCGGCGCGTTGGCGGCGGCGCTGTTGGCCTGCACGTAGTCGTTGATCACCCAGCCGATGCCGCCGGGGCCGGCGGGATACGAGATCTGCCACCAACGCCCATCGGCGCTCTTGCCGCGCACGGGCGCCACCTGCCCCTGGCGCAGCTCACCGATCTTCGGATAAGCGACATCTGGGCCGGTGCGCACGTTGACGAACTCGTTGGTCACGGTCACGCTGGGCGCGTCGGCGGGCGGTTGCTGGCCGGCCGGCGGCTGGCCCGCGGGGGGTTGACCAGCCGACGGCTGTGGGTTGGCCGGCGCAGGCTCGGTGGGTTGCGCCGGCGGCGGCGGCTGTGTCGGGATCGCCGGCGGTTGGGTCGTCTCTGGCGGCGGTGCCAGCGCCTCGGGCGCGTCGGCCGCCACCGCAATCAACACCAGCGGCTCAGATTGGGTGAGCAGCTTGTCATCCGGCGGGCCATAGGCCTTGAGCTGGATGGCGTGCGTGCCAGCGGAGAGCGGGGTCCACGGCACGTTGATCGGGAAGCTGGGCACGCCCTTGGACGTGTCTGGGGCTTTGAGGGTAGCGTAGGTGGCGCCATCAATAATCACGTCCACCCGCGAGATTGCCTCGCCGGTCGCCACGCCGACGATGGCGATGCTCTGCCCGACGCTGAGCTGCGCCCCAGACTCCGGCGATGTGATCTTGATCTCCGGCGGCTGTGGCGGGCCACCCGGGCATGCCGTCAAGAGAAAAGCACCAGCTAACCCAATGGCAAGGCGTTCTATCCAGTGCCATGCTCTGCGTTTGCTCATCCTACTCATCTCTCCTTCAGTCAAATCATTGTCGCGGCGCGCATTGAGGACGCGCGCTAGGACGCGCGGGTTCCCGCCATCAGCGGTGTCACCAAGCCGCACGATCTAGGTTTCTTAGACGCCTATGATAACAAGGAATTGCCGACGAGAGCCACGCGTTCACCCAACGATTGGCCAACATTTAGTGTGGCTGCGGCGGACCATCTTGGCGCGCGTCGAAGGCAACCTGGAGAGGCCGCTCAGCCACCTTGTGCCAGAGCACGTCGTCAAACCAGGCGCGGCCATCGGCCCACAGCCCGCCGTGGCCGGCAGCGAAGCGCCCCTGTGGGTCGCTCACGGCCAGCACCTCGCGGTCATCCAGCGTCACGCGCAAGCGGTCGCCCTGGATCGCAGCGCCCAGGCGCAGCCAGTTGCGTGGGTCAGCTTCGACGATCGTCATGCCCAGCACCTGGTCATCAGCGGTCGCGCCCACCTCGGCGCGCCCGTCGGCGATCCGGCGCAGTGCCACGCGATAGCCATCCCGCTCGCCCTGCGCGCGCAGGATGATCCCCCACCCACCGCGCGCATCCAGCAGCCGGCCGCGAACCTGAAAGGCGTAATCACGCCCTTGCAGGGCGGTCGTCAACAGTCCCGCGTTGCCGGCCTCCAGCACCACTTGGCCATCCTCTAGGGTAACGAGCTGCCAGCGCCCACTCTTGGCCGTCCACACGCCTGGGTCGAGTTGGCGTCCTCGGCTGCGGCCGGCGCGCAGGTCGGCCGAGCGATGGTTGAGCACCCAGCCGGCGCCGGTGTCCTTGCACAGGTAGCCGTGCAACACGCCATCGAAGACATGTTGAAACAGACAAGCCTGGTTGTCGCTGAGTTGGGGCGCGTCCGGCAGAGGGATGAATGGGCCAAGCGGCGTCGGGCCGGCGTAGATCTTGGTCTTCCAGGCGTTCTCGTTCACCTCGGTGGCCAGAAAGTAAGTCCCGTCCAGGAAGATCATGTGCGGGGCGGCCAGCTCGTATGGCACGTCAATCAGCACGCGCTCAGAGGCGGGATCGGCCAACCCTTCCACCCGCCAGGCGCGGCGGGCCTTGATCTGCCAGCGGCCGGCCTGCTGGCCGCCGCGAAACCAGTAGAGGTAGAACATCCCGTCGTTGGGGTCGCGGAAGAGGGCAGGGTTTTGGTTGCGGATGCCGGCTTCCTGGGCCACCAGCACGGTATAGCGCGGGCTGAACGTGAGGCCGTCCTCGCTGGTGCGCATCACCACGTGGCTGGTGCCGCAGTGGTCGCGGTCATAGGCCATGTAGAGCCGTTGCCCCACCTGCAAGACAGACGGCCAACGCTCGCCGTCGCCGCGCAGCAGCGGGCCGGCCTTCTCCCAGCGCCGCAGGTCGTTGCTGCGGGCCAGGCCGATGCCGCCGCAGTCGGCCAGCCCATAGTAGCCCCAGTAGCGGTAGCCGGCGCGGTTGAGTTCCACCACGCTCAGGGTGTGGGGCGCTTCGCTCTCCCAGGCCTCGCTGCGGGTGAGCACGGTGGTCGGCGGGCCGAAAGTGTAATAGCCTAGGCCGGGCCGCCCGAAGTCGTCGAACATCTCGAAGGTCCGCCCGCCGCCGGAGAGGTCCTCGGCCAGCGGGTTGCCAAAGTAGAGGTAGATCGTGCGTCGGCCACCCGCCGGCAGCTCTGGGACCTTCACCCAGACGACCGCGCGTTGCGCTTCGGCCTCGTAGTGCTCCACCCAATGGGGGAGATAGCGCCAGCCGTCGGCGTCGGCAAAGCGCAGGTCACCGCCGTCGGCGCGGGCCAGGGCGAAGTCGAAGTTGGCCGCGTCCAGCGTCAGGCGGGCCTGGAAGTCGCGCAGGGCGACCGAGTTAGGGTTGCTGAGCGTAATCGGCAGGCGGTGGCGCCATTGGCCGGTGGGCGGGTGGGCCGGCAGCGGGGGGAGCGCCGGCAGGGCCAGCGCGCCCAGGGCGAGCGCTGCCGTCAGCGCCAGGCGGGTCGGATGCGTCATCGCAGGCGCAGATCATTATCCCAATTCGCCGGCTTCTTCTAGAACGGCATTGATGACAGACTGGCTAACGCTGAAGCGCTGCGCTTGTAATCGCTCGATCTCTGGGCGAATCGCATTCAGGAATCCTGCGCGTTTCGCCCAGAGCAGGATGCCCAAAGTGCCAATCTTGTTGATGCCCATTTGTGTAAGCTTGCGCCGGCCTACTTTCTCGTCCATGAGCACCCATTCTGCGTTTAGCGCTTGCGCCAGCACGATGGTTTCTGCTTCACCCTCGTCAAGCTCTTTAAGCAATGCCCCCACTGAGCTAGGGTCGCTTACAACGACGGTTTTGATCCAAGTCGCAGTGGACACTGCTTGTACGTCCCTACCCTTTTTACGCCCTGCGATGACAACTTCGTCATATACCGCTTGCGGAATGAAGATCTCGCCAAACAGGCATTGCAGGAGTTCAAGACGCTGAATTTGTGCCAAGCCAATCAGGGGCGAACTGTCTGAGACGACGATCACGCTGCTCAGGGAGCATCTCAGCAGAGTTACATTTGCAAACCAGATGACTGGCCATGCCCCGGACGTCGCGCGTTGCTTTGCGACTGGGCCTCCAATTGCGTCACAGCTTCAAACTCCTCAGCTAGTTCATTAGACGTGTAGTTAATGTATGCAATGCCTCTAGCGTGCAACAGGTCGAGAAAGTCACTTCGCGCGATGTTGAGCAAGTGGGCTGCCTTGCCTGATGAGATGCGGCCTTCAACAAACAGCGAGAGGACTATCCATTCCGTTAGGCGCTGTTGTATATCTTCTTGGCTAAGGCCGAACTGGAGAAGAGACGCAGGTAAGTGAACTGGGAACATACCCTCAGTCATGTGGGTAGTGTAACACTTTCTTCAAGCATAGGGTATGTTCGTAGCGAGGGGCAGAACACTGGGTGGGCGACGGCACTGCCGTCGCCCACCCTCTATAGAGAGGATGAACTTTAGCTGGCTAGCAGCGCGCAAGCAGTGCCTCTTCATTTGAACGCACCCAACACTTAGGGTGCATTCATGATTTAGGGTTGCCTATTTCCCTGTAAGCCCCCAGGCCGGCGCGGCCCCTGTCCAGCGTAGCCGCTAAGAGGGCTTCGCTTGCGCGCAGTGGGACGGCAAGTTGACGCCCAAGGAGCTACCCAAGCCGCCAAGCATCTAGACAGACAAAGCGCCGCGGGGTCAGCGAGCCGGCGCGCGGCTTCTCCACCCTCTTCTTTCCTCCACGAGTGGGAAAGAACGGGGCGCGAGAAAGGCGCTACGGTGAGGTGCGGAGTCAGCGACTTCGCAGGGGTGTGGCTGATGATATATTGCTCGTCGTCATGGGATCGGCCGTGCTGTTGACCGCGCTCATCGGCGCGCCGCTGTTGGGCAGCGCGCTTCAGGCGCGCGCCTCGCCCTCTCAACAGGTGCTGCGCGCGCTCGCCCTGCCCATAGGCGCCGGCGTGGCCTTCGCCGCTGCTTGGCTGCTGTTGGCGCAGCCGGAGTGGCAGCTCGTCGTCGGCGGGTGGTCGCCCGTGTCACTCACCGGCCTGCCGCTGGCCATCGCTAGCTTTCAGCCGGCCCATGGGCTGCTCGTCGCCTGGGTCGCCGTTTACTCGGCACACCTGCTCATGGACGGGCCGGCCAACTCGCGCCCTGCGGATTACGCGCTGCTCACCCTCGCGCTGCTGATGGCCGCCTTCGCCGATAACTTCATCACGCTCCTGGTTGGGCTTGGGCTGGTTGACCTGAGCACGCTTTATCACCTCTTGCGACGAGGAAGGTCGGAGGACATGCGCACGGCCTGGCTCGGCCTGGCGCTCAACAGCGTGGGCGTGCTGTCGTTGGCCATGCTTGGCGCGGTCCACGCAGCTGGCGGCGGCAGCCTTCACCTGTCGCTCATGCAGCTCTCGCCATCGGCATCACCAATCCTGGCGCTCGCAGCAGCGCCGCGGCTGGGCTTCGTCCCGTTCCGCCTGCCGGACAAGGTGGAAAGCGGGCTATTCGCACAAGCCGGCATGCTGAGCGCCTTCTTCCTGCTCATGCGCCTGCCTCAGCTCACGCTGCCGGCGTGGTTCTACGGGCTGGGCATCGTCAGCGCACTGCTCTGCCTGCTGCTGCGCGATCCGCGCGCGCCGCACCCAGCCATCGCCGCCGCCGGCGCGCACTTGGCCGCTCTCAGCGCCGCGCTTGCCACGCCCGGCGCGATCGCCGCAGCCGCTTCGGCCTGGCTCTTGAGTGTCGCACTGCTCAACCTCGCATCACCCAGGGCTGCTGCGCCGCGCCGGGACGACCTCATCCTGCGCCTGCTCGGTGCAGCGTGCCTCGTCGGCTTTCCCTTTACGGTGGGCTTCGCCGGCCAGGCCGGCCTGTTTAGCTTATGGGCGGCCCAGGAGGCGACGCATTGGCTGCTGACCTTCGGCTGGGTCGTCGCCATGGCAAGCCTGGCGGACGCATTGTTTGCGCTGTTCGCCGCGCCCCCGCCATCTCCAGCGACGTGCGCGCCGTGTCAATGGTGGATGAGCCGGCTGTCCCTCCTCATCCCCGTCGCTGTCTTCAGCGCTTTCCCCACCCTGCTCGGCGCTGGGGGGTGGGACGCGCTGCTGAACCGCAGCGGGTTGCCGGTCGACGTGCTGCTGCGGCTGACCGCGCTCTCGTTCGGCGCGCTGCTGTGGCAGCTCAGGAGACGCTGGCCAGCTCGCTGGTCAGCATGGTATGAACGGGTCGCGCCGGCGCTGAACCTGGCCTGGCTACACGAGTTGTTGGCAGGGGTGATGCGCCGCTTGCATCGCCCATGTCAATCTGTGTTCGTCATATTGGAAAGCGATAGCATCCTGGCCTGGGCAGTGCTCATCGCGCTGGTGCTGATTTTGCTCGCGCGCGCCGGAGGCCCATAGTCGATGTCCTCTGCCCACAGACAAACGCGCTCCTGGCGCTGGCTCCCCCCTCTCCTGTTGCTCGCCGCAGCCATCATCTCAATCGGGCTGCCGGCAGATTGGCTGCGCCCTTTGGACCTCGTCGGCAACGCGGTCTGTCATCGCATCGCTGAGCGATCCTTCTTCGTCGCCGGCAGGCAACTACCGCTGTGTGCCCGCGACACCGGCATGTTCTCCACGGCGCTGCTGGGGCTGTTGTATTTCGGCCTGAGATTGCGCCAGCCGGCTGCCGATCCGCCCCGGCCCCCTTTCATCTTCTTCTTCATCGCCTTCTTCCTGATCTGGGCCTTCGACGGGTTCAACTCGTATTGGGTTCTGCTGACCAACCAGACGCTCTTCTACCCGCCGCAGAACTGGCTTCGTTTGACAACCGGGGCCGGCATGGGGTTGACGCTTTGCTTGTTCGCGATCCTCTTGGCCAACCAAGTGCTCTGGCCTGCGCCGGCCCGCATCCCGCTCGTCGCGTCGTGGCGAGAGTTCCTGCCCCTGCTGCTGATCCCCGCCGGCGTGATCGCGCTCGTCCTGTGGCGGCCCGACCCACTCTACGGGCCGCTGGCTGTGCTCAGTGGCGCGGGCGTGCTGGTCATGTTGACGCTGGCGAACAGCCTGCTGATGGTGATCGCGCTGCGCCGACAGGGCCAGGTCGGGCACCTAAACCAGCTCAGCCTCCCAATGCTGCTCGGCATGGGGCTGACCGTGGTCGAGATCGCGACCTTAAATCTGCTGCGCGCTGCGCTGATCGGCCTGTGATAGGCTGTACGGCGATGCGATCTCGGGTTGTCTGCGCGCTGATAGTGGTCGTCCTGGGCGCTTGCTCGTCGCCGCCGGCGCCGGCCTCTCCTGCGCCCGCGCCGCTGATCACCTTCCTCACGCCGCCCGCGCCCCCCACTGCTGGCCCAGCGCCGGCCGAACCGCTGCCACGCCTCTCGCTGGCCGGTGAGGGCATCAACGTGGTGGACTATAGCGAAGCCAACCTGGCCCGCCTGCGCCCGCTGGGATTCGGCTGGATTCAGGTCTTTAACCCGCCAAGCTATCCCATCCCCGATTACAAGGTGCTCTATCGCGTCCCCCTCGATGAGGCAACCCATGGCGACCAGGCCGCTGTGAACGCCTGGGCCGATCGCCTGGAGAGCCTGGCGCGCGAACGGCGCGGGATCATCCAGGCATACTCCATCGGCAACGAGGTCAACCTCTCGCGCGAATGGGGCGGCCGGCCGCCCGATCCGGCGCGCTACGCACGCCTGCTGGCGATCGCCTACGCCCGCATCAAGACCGGCGACCCGGATGCCCTGGTGATCTCCGCCGGCATCGCCCCCACGGGCGGCGACAGCGCAGGCGCTGTTGACGACCTGGCCTATGCGCAAGCGCTCTTCCAGGCCGGCATCGCCGACTATATAGACGGCTATGGCTTCCACCCCTACGGCTTCGCCTATCCGCCGGAGCACGACCCGAACGATCCAGCGGCGCGCGGGTTGCTCTTCCGCCGCGCCGAAGCCCACCGCCGCCTGATGGAGGCCTACGGCGCCGGCGATAAACTGATGTGGGCCACCGAGTTCGGCTGGCTGCTCGACCCGCGCGAGGAAGGCATGGCTTGTTCCTGGCCGGAGCTGGACTGGCAACGCGTGCCGACCCGCCGGCAGGCTGAATACGTCGTGCGCGCGTTCGCCTTCGCGCGCGCCAATTGGCCTTGGATGGGGCCGATGTTCTTATGGAACTACGACTTCAGCCTTGCGCCCCAACATCCCGACCCCTGCGAGCAGATGAAGTTCTTCTCCCTGCTCGACCTGCGGGGCAACGAGCGCCTGGTGTTGCAGGTGCTGCGGCAGGTCACCGCCAAATAGCGCGATGTGCGGACGCTACACGCTGACAGCAGACACCGCGCAGGTCATGGCTCGCTTCGGGCTGGAGCACGCAGAAGCCCCGCTCGTCCCTCGCTATAACATCGCGCCGGCGCAGCCGGCAGCTATCGTGCTGAACACCGCGTCGAACACGCTCTCGATCGCCCAATGGGGGTTGATACCGCCCTGGCAAGATCAAGGCAGGCCAGCCAACCGCCTCATCAATGCGCGGGTCGAAACGTTGACCCAAAAGCCGACCTTCCGCCGCTTGCTGGGCCAGCGTTGCTTGGTGCTGGCCGATGGCTTCTACGAATGGCGTCGCCTGCCAAACGGAACCAAGCAACCGCTGCGCTTTGTGCTTGCCTCTGGCGCGCTGTTCGCGATGGCGGGTCTGTGGGACACATACACCTCGCCGGACGGCCAAACGATGCGCACCTTCGTCATCCTCACCACGGCACCGAACGCGCTGGTCGCCGCGATTCACAACCGCATGCCGGTCATCTTGCCGAGGGAAAGCGAGTCGGATTGGCTCACGGGCGGCCATCCCGACCTCGACGCGCTGCGGCGACCCTTCCCCAGCGACCAGATGATCGCCTATCCTGTGTCACCGCGCGTCAACAGCGTGAAATACGACGACCCGTCACTGGTTCGACCAACCGGCTAGGCCGCTATTTCGCCTCGACCAGCACCAGCGTCCGATAGGGCCGGCCATCGCCGAAGTCTATCGCCAAGCGCAGTTGCCATCTCCCCGGCTGGGGAAAGAACAACCCGCTGAACACATAATCGCCAACCGCCCGGCGCACGGCCGCGAAGCGGCGGCCTTCGGGCTGCGCCCACTCGGACACCACCAAGTGGGGCTGAACGTCCATTAAGCTGCCGCTGGCCCGTTCCACCACGACCAAGGTGAGGGTGGCTGGCTGGCCGGCGCGCGGCGGATAAGGCGTGAGGCGGACGGTGAGACCGGCTGGCGCGATCACCTGGCTGCCAACGCCGTGTTCATCCAACGGCATGGCGATAGTGTCTATCGGCACCGGCAGGTCCACCTGGAGCGTCGCTTGCGCTTGCCAGCGGGCTAAGCCAATACCTACCACTAAAAGGCCCGACGCGGCCAGCAGCGCTACCAGGATCCAGCGCAAGCCAAGGCTGAACACAGCCTAGCTCAGGTAGAGCACGGCGAAGATGACCAACCACACGCCGGTGATGAAATACCAATATGCGGCGGTGGCCTGCACGAGCAAGCGCCGGCGGTGTGAGACCTGACCAAGCAGCGCGCGTATCAGCACCACGCCCATCAGCACCACGCCGGCGAAGACCCGCAACATGTGGAAGACCAACAAAAACGTAAATGCCGACCCATAGGCGCTGCCTTGGGCCAGATTCGCCAAGACGGTGAACTCCACCGACTGAATCGCCATAAAGACGATGCCCAGCGCGCCGGCGATGCTTATCCAGATCAATAAGCTGCGCTGGGCGTCGCGCGCGATGGCGCGCTCGGCGCACACCATCGCTGCGCTGCTCAGCAGCGCGACCGCGGTGTTGAGGTATGCCGGCAGCGCCGGGGGCGGAGTCACGCCCGGCGGCGGCCAGCCCCCTGTGCTCATCGCGCGCAGGTAGAACCAAGCCAAGAACAGGCCTAGGAAGAACATGGACTCCGAGGCGATGAAGAGCATGACGCCGATCAGGCCGCCCTTGTTCTTCTGGCCGGTCGCATCTCTGCGAGTCGCTGGATGCTCGCTGAGGCTAGCTGTGCGCGCCATCTGTGCTGTGCTCATCATTGCTGGCGTTGACGATCTCATCGTATAGCCACGTGCCCAGCCCAACCAGGATGCCCACCGCGCCGAGGACGATCAGTATGGGGCCAAGCACGATGCCGAAGGCAGCCATCGTCATGCCGGCTGCGAGGATCAGCGGTGAGAGGCTGGGCGATGGCATGTGCGGCTCATCCGCCGTGGCATGTTGCTCAGGCAGGCTGCCCGTCGCGCGCTCCGGCGCGGCGGCATCCGTCAAATCAATCATTGTCTGCTCCCTCATGGATCACTTCACGCTATACATGCTCACCCACAAGGCCCCTAGCCCGATGCCCGCCAGCAATAGGCCAAAGCTGAGCAGGGTGGCGATGAGCGCGCGGCGTCGTGCGTGCTTCGGGATCATGGCAGATGCGATGTGCGCCAGCGCGCGTCGAACAGCGGGCGCTCACTCTCCACGACCGGGATATCGCGGAAGTTGTATTCTGGCGGCGGCGAGGTGGTGCTCCATTCCAGCGTGTTGCCCTCCCACGGGTCATCCCCTGCCGGCTGGCCGTTGCGCAGCTTGAGGACGTTAAGGATGAAGATCAACACCGAGAAGGCCAAGAGGAACGCGCCGATCGTCGCGATCAGGTTGCCGGTCTCCCAGCCGCGGCCTGCGGCATACGTGGCGATGCGGCGCGGCATGCCCAACAGGCCCAGGTGGTGCATCGGGAAGAAGGTAACGTTGAAGCCGATCAGCATCAGCAAGAAATGCAGCTTGCCGAGCTTGTCATCGAACATGCGGCCGGTGATCTTCGGCACCCAGTAATACAGGCCGGCGAAGATGCCGAACACGCTGCCGCCGAACAGCACATAGTGAAAGTGGGCCACTACCCAGTAAGAGTTATGCACATACTGATCGATCGGGATCGAGGCCATCATCACCCCGCTCAGGCCGCCGACGACGAAGGTCGCCAGAAAGCCGATGCACATGAGCAGCGGCGTCTTGAGGTTCAGCGAACCACCCCAGAGGGTGGCCAACCAGTTGAACACCTTCACGCCAGTCGGCACTGCGATCACCATCGTGGTGAACATGAAGAAGCGCTCAAGCACCGGATCCACGCCGCTGACGAACATGTGGTGCACCCAGGTGGTGAAGCCAAGCAGTCCGATGAGCGCCGTGCTGATCACCACGGCGCGCAGGCCAAACAGCGGCTTGCGCGCGAAGACCGGGATGATCTCCGAGACGATGCCCATGGCCGGCAGGATCATGATGTACACTGCCGGATGCGAGTAGAACCAGAACATGTGCTGCCAGAGCTGCGCCTGGTTGGCCGAGAAGAACTGCGTGTTGAAGTTTCGATCGGCCACCAGCATGATCAGCGCCGCCGTCAGCACCGGCGTGGCCAGCAGGATCATCACAGCCGTGGTCGCCATTGCCCATCCGAACATCGGGATGCGCCAGGCCGTCATGCCGGGCGCGCGCATCGTGTAGAGCGTCACCAGGAAGTTCACCGCGCCCAGCGTTGAGCCAATCCCCAGCAGGATCAGGCCCAGCAGCCAAATGTCCATGCCGATGGTGGGCGAGTAGGTCTTGTTGGAGTACGGCACGTAAGCTGTCCACGAGGCATCCGAGCGCGCGCCAAGGAGAAACCCGCCGAACATCACCAGGCCTGCCCCCAGGGTGATCCAGAAGCTAAACGCATTCAGTCGCGGGAAGGCCACGTCGCGCGCCCCGATCATCAACGGCAGCAGGTAGTTTCCAAAGCCGCCCACCAACATCGGGATGGTGAAGAGGAAGATCATCACCGTGCCGTGCATGGTGAAGAGCTGGTTGTAGGTGTGGGCGTCCACGATCTGCATGTTGGGCGCAGCCAGTTGAAGGCGGATCACCAACCCCAATAGGCCGGCGATGAGGAAGAAAGAGAACGCCATCACCATGTACATGATGCCGATCTTCTTGTGGTCCACCGTCGCCAGCCAGCCCAAGAGGCCGGTCTTGGCGCGTTCACGGAGCGGAAGAGGAATGCTAATGCTTGCCATCGCTGAGAAACTCCCTAACCAAAAGTCATTTCAAGGTCTGGAGATACGCCACCAGGTCGGCGATCTCCTGGGCTTTCAGATTGAGATTGGGCATCGCCGTGCCAGGCTTCACGGATTGCGGATCGCGCAACCAGCGGGCCAAGTTCTCGGCGTTGTTCTCAAAGCCGTCCAGTTGCGCGATCGTCGGATAGGTTGCGAAGCGGGTCAGCTCACGCGGCGCCACCCGGCCCTGCGCCTTCGTGCCCTCGATGTAGTGGCAGGCGACGCACGAGCTATTCATAAAGAGCTGCTTGCCGGCCTCGGGGTCGCCTGGCCGAGTGGCCGTCGAGGTCGCCGCTGCCTGTTTGGCGTACCACTCGTCAAATTCCGCCTGCGGCAGCGCCTTCACCCGCGAGATCATGTTCGCATGGGCCACCCCGCAATACACGTTGCACTGACCGATGTATTCGCCGGGCGGGACGTTGAACCAAACATAAGACATCTGGCCAGGATTAACATAAATCATCGGCCCCAGCTCAGGCATCCACCAAGCGTGGATGACGTCGGCGGCGGTCATGTCCAGGCGGATGTTCTTGTTGGCCGGCACGACCAGCTCCTCGTTGGTGATGACCCCGTCGCCGCCCGGATACTTGTATTGCCAGATCCACTGCCGGCCGATCACCTCGATCACCATGTCCACTGGTTGTGCGCGCTCCACCCGCCGGCGCGCTTCCTGGTCATTGATGGCGTGCACGTGCGCCACGGGGTTGGAGAGCGTGCCGCGCGCCGTCATGCGCCCCAGGGTATCTACTGATAGCGCAAAGATCACCGCCACCACAATCGCGGGGACGACCGTCCACACCAGCTCAAGCGTCCGGTTGCCGTGCACCTGTTCGGGCATCTCATCGGCCCGTCGCCGCCTAAACCGGACGATCGAGTAGATGAGCAACCCCTCGACGACTAAGAAGGTGAGGATCGCCAGAGCGAGTACGACGTTGTAAAGCTCATTGATGAGCTGAGCATCTCTCGTAACTGGAGGAAGCATCGTGTATCCTCTTATCTTGCGTTAAGGATTGTAGCATGCGGCCCGCCGGCGTGATGTGATCTACGGCCTAATCTGCACATGACATTCTGGCTAAAGCGATGCTCCGCGTTTACTCAGCCAAGGCTCATCTTTCACTGAAATACGCGAAGTAGAAGTGCAGCGATGAAGAAAGCAGCCCTCACAAGCCGCCGGCGCTTCCTGCGCGCGGCAGCGTTTGCCCTGGCCGGGGTGGGATTGACCGCTTGTCGCGCTGTGGTGCCTCCCCTACTGCCTACCCCAACCGAGCGCCCATCCCCTGCTGAACCATCCTCGCCCGCTGCGCTCGACCCGCTTTTGTCCCCCACGCCCGCCTGCGACGATGGCGACCCGACGCCGCCCCAGACGGCCGGCCCCTTCTACACGCCCAATTCACCCCAGCGCAGTGTGCTGCGCGAGCCGGGCATGGCCGGCATCCCCCTCACCCTCGTCGGCCACGTGCTGGATACGCGCTGCCGCCCACTGCCGGGGGTACTGCTGGACTTCTGGCACTGCGACGCGAACGGACAATACGATAACGTCGGCTACCGGTTGCGCGGGCATCTCTTCAGCGACGCGCAGGGGCGTTATCGCCTGGAGACCATCTTGCCCGGTTTATATCCGGGCCGCACGCGCCACATTCATGTCCGCGCCCAAGCGCCCGGCCAATCGATCCTCACCACCCAGCTCTACTTCCCTAACGAGCCGCTGAACGCGCGCGACTGGCTCTTTCACCCAGCGTGCCTCATAGAGCTTCAGCGTTTGCCCGACGGCAGCTTGGTAGGCCGGTTCAACTTCATCTTGGCGGTCTAGGGTCAGAGCAACCCCATCTTCTGCTTTTGGCGCGTGATCTCCGCGATCTCTTTGCGGCCAAAGAGCTTCGAGGGAGCGGGGGTATCCTCCGCGCCGGCGTCTTCCCCGCTCGCCGTGCCCGACTGCACGCGCGCCGCCGAGATCAACCGTCGCACGCGCGGGCTATCGCAGGCAGGGCAATGAACCTCTGTTGTGCTTGCCTTGTCCTGGCTGGCAAACCATCGCTCAAACCGTTCCCCGCAAGCCTCACAACGATATTCGTAAATCGGCATCGCTATCCTCCAACCACGGCCAGCGCCTGTTTGATCTCCTCCAGGGCAGCGAGCCAGAGGGCAGGGCTGGCGTCGCTCGGCATCCGCCAATCCCCGCGCGGCGACAGCGCCACCGAGCCGACCTTCGGCCCATCCGGCATCGCGTTGCGCTTGAACTGCTGGGCGAAGAAGCGCCGGTAGAACACGTCCAACCACTTCAGGATCGTGGCGTCGTCGAACCGATGCGGGCGGCTGTCCGCGCCGGCGAAGGCGCAATGGGCCAGGTAAAAGACCTTGTGCGGCGCGTACCCGTAGCGCACGTGGTAGTAGAGGAAGAAATCGTGCAAGACATAGGGGCCGATCGCCTCCTCGGTGCGTTGCTGTAGCCGCCCGTTCTGGAGCGGCAACAGCTCCGGCGTGATCGGCCCGGCGCTGATCGCGCGCAACAGGCGCGCCGTCTCGCCGCTGAACTCTTCGTCGGCGCACCACTCAACCAGATAGCGCACCAGCGTCTTGGGCACGCCGGCGTTGACGTGGTACATGCTCATGTGGTCGCCGTTGAACGTGGCCCAGCCCAGCGCCAGCTCGCTCAGGTCGCCCGTGCCGACGACAAAGCCGCCGACTTGATTGGCCACATCCATCAAGATTTGGGTGCGCTCGCGGGCCTGGGCGTTCTCAAAGGTCACGTCGTGCTGATCCGGGTCGTGCCCGATGTCCTGAAAGTGTTGGCTCACCGCGGCGTGTATTGGGATTTCGCGTGCCGTCACCCCCAGCGCCTGCATGAGCGCCCGCGCTTGGCCCAGGGTGCGCGCGGTTGTGCCGAAGCCGGGCATGGTGATGCCGACGATGCCCGTTCGTGGATACCCCAGCTTGTCGAACGCCCGCGCCGCGACCAGCAGCGCCAGCGTCGAATCCAGCCCGCCCGATACGCCGATCGTCACCCGCTGCGCGCCGGTGTGCATCAGCCGGCGGGCCAGGCCGGTGGACTGAATGGCAAAGACCTCGCGGCAGTGCTTGGCGCGCTCGGCCCGATTGGCCGGCACGAAAGGGGTTTGTGAGAGCGGTCGGCGCAGCACATCGCCGAACGGGGCATCCATCCCACCCAGCGCGAAGGGCACCCTGCGCAGCGCATCTGGCCCGCCGCCGGCTGCGTAGCTGGTGTTCAACCGCCGGTCGTGCTGTAGCCGCTGCAAGTCCAGGTCGGCGATCGCCATCTGCGTGCCGAAGTGGAAGCGCTCCGTCTCGGCCAGCAGCATGCCGTTCTCGCAGATCAGGGCGTGTCCGCCATACACCACGTCGGTCGTGGACTCTGCCGGCCCGGCGCCGGCGTATAGGTAGGCAGCAATACAGCGCGCCGATTGCTGCTGAACCAGCGCACGGCGATAGTCGGCCTTCCCCAGTTGTTCAGGGCTGGCCGATGGATTCAGGATGATTGTCGCGCCGGCCCGCGCCAGCCGGCCGCTGGGCGGCTCGGCTGCCCATAAGTCCTCGCAGATCTCCACCCCTAGCACGCAATCTGGCATGTCCTCTGCCGCGAACAGCAGCGAGGTGCCAAACGGGACAGCCTGGCCGGCGATGACGACCTGTTCAGCCGTGGCGACGTGCGCTGGGCTAAACCAGCGCTGCTCGTAGAACTCGCTGTAGTTTGGCAGGTAGGTCTTTGGCACCAGGCCCAACAATCGCCCGTGGCTGATCACTGCCGCGCAGTTGAAGAGCCGCCCATCGAGGGCCAACGGCAGGCCGACGACCGCCGTGATCTCGAGCCGCTCCGTCGCCGCTATTAACCGCCCCAGGCCCTGCAGCGCCGCCTCCAACAAATACGCCTGTCGAAACAGGTCGCCGCACGAATAGCCGGTCAGCCCCAGTTCCGGGAAGAGCGCCAACCGCGCGCCGGCGTCACGCGCCTGTTGAAGCGCGTCAATTGTCGTCTGGACGTTGAAATCCACGTCCGCCACGCGCAGATCGGGCGAAATGACCGCCACCCGCAGCAGCCCCAGGGCGGCCGCTGAGAACCCCTTTGTCATGGTGACGTTGATCATAACGTTCGTAGGGGCGGAGTGCATTCACCCATAGGGGCAACCTGAGCCATGCTGTCAACGAAGGCGAATCTAGGGTGGGCGACGGCAGCGCTGTCGCCCACTTAGCGCTTTGCCCCTACCATGAACGCACCCTGGGAGCGCATCATGATGTGCCCACGCACTGCGCCAGGTATGTTCATGGTTAGGGCAGCCTGTTCCTTGTGCTGAACTAGCACTCATCTCAGAAATTAACGTGAGTTCGGAATCCGAGGTGGCATGTGAAGCGCCGCGGGGTCACCTGCGGCCCGCCCCATACTTGTCACCATGAGCGCAGCGAAGGGTCTAAACTCACGCGCGATTGAAGCGCTGCGGTGTCACCTGCGGGCCTCGGTGAATGCGACCGCTTAGATGCCTTGCTCGCGCTAATATGCCAGGCTGGCACAGCGAGTGATCCGTGGACGGGCACGTGTACGTCCGGAAATTAAATATCTTCCCTATGAATGAGACCACTTCCGGGTTCTTTCCGGCTTAGGGTACGCATGCCATCAGGCGCGACGGCGAGAGTATTCACCGACGATCATCCCCGCTCCACCAGTCCGTGAAAGCGCGAAGGGAGCATAGCTGGCGAGGCCTATCGGTTGCGCCGGGCGGGGTCGAGCGAGCTAAAGTAGTCGCGGACGTAATCGCGCATGTCGGGAGGCACACGCCCGCGCTGCAAGGCCTCATCGGCCGCACGAGCGTAATCAGCATATACCCGTTCATAGGGCACGCTGCTGCTCCCCACCGGCGCAGGCGCAGCGCGACCGCTTGGGTCAGGGGCGGTGGGGCTTCGTGCATCAGGCAAGACGACCTGCTGGCCCTCGCCGCCAACTCGGCGAGGTGCGTATATCGCGTTACTCGTGCCGACGTCATCACTCTTGCCCGTCTGGCTTGCGCTCGAGACATCGCCTGGCGCCGTGGGCGCGCCGCCGGCGGCGCGGCCGTCACCGGCAGCATTGTTTTGTGATGCATCCTGACCGGCCGCGCCGGACGCATCGGCTGGGCTGCTGCTTTCCGTTTGCTGGCCACGCGACTCGCGTTGCGGTGTGTTGGCGGATGGGGACGACGCCTGCTGCGCGATGGACTGACGCGCCGCCTCCGTATATTCCCGCGCGCGCTCCATGGCCTGGTCGGCTTGGCTCGCCGCCTGAGCGCGCTCCAGCAAACGAGCCGCTTGTTCGAGCTGCTGTTGGGCCGCTGCCAGCTCGCCTTGGCGCAAGTGCTGTGCGGCTTCGCGCAGATGTCGCGCCAAGTCAGGAGCGCTCTCCTGAACGCCGCGCGCCAACTGGTCGAGCTGATCCGCAGCGCGCTGCGAGGCTGCCTCGTCGAGCGGCTGCCCATCTGGTCTAGCCTGCCCCAGCTCGCGCAGCGCATCGGCTGCCTGGGCGAGTTCCTGATTGGTCAGCGCATTCGCCAGCGGGTTGGTGAGTGGATCGGCGGGCAGGCTTTGGCCGACTCGGCGCAGGTCTTCGGTAAGCTGACGAGCTGCTGGGTCGTTCAGCGCGTCCAGCTTGGACTGGGCCTCGTTAAGTGCGGCCAGCGCTTCTTCCAGAGTAACGTCTGGGTCGGAGAGGGCGCGCTGTGCTTCCTCAAGGGCCTGAATGGCTGCCTGCTTCTGTGGTTCGCTTAAGGACGATTCAGCAATGGCCTGCTTGGCCTGTTCCAACTGCTCGGCTTGTTGCGCGATGAACCGCCGAATCTGCTCTTGTTGCGCTAGGGCCTCTTGCTGTGGGCTGGGCAAGAAGAGCGCCAACAGGAGGGCAACCAGCAGGATGGACGCAGCGATGAGGTCTCGGCGCGGCACGCGCAAGGGCAGCCGCGCGCGCACGTCGATGCTGCGGGCCACGGCACCGGCATCGCGATGTTGGGCGTGGCGCAGAACAGGAGGCGCAGAGCCGGCTTCACCGATCTCCAGCGCCGTGGACAGGCGATCCTTCAGGTCGAAGCGCTGGTCGAAGGCGCGCGCCCAGGCCACCAGCGGCGTGCGCGCGTGACGAACCCAGGGGAGAAGCAAGGCAGCCAGCAAACCGGCCACCGCCAGCGCCGCAGACAGGCCGATCAGCGTTGGCCGATCGAGCAGCGGCGCGAGGCGCGCCGCCAACGCGAGGATCAGCGCAAGCGCCAGGCCGCAGGACAACCCGACAAAGCTCAGGCCGATGCCCTGTTGCAGACGCGCCCAGCGCGACCAGGCCCTCACTTGGCGCTTTATCTCATCCATGAGTGGCTCAACAACGGGTTCACGATTAGGCAACCAGGCGCAGACCGCCGAACCTCACCGCGCACCAACGCACCCAGATGAACGGGGGTTCCGCACGCGACCAAATAAAGCTGACGGCGCTCTTCACGACGTGGCTCTGCATGATCCAGCGCCGCACGCGGGCGGAGCTGCGGGCGAAGCAGAACAACGCGACAAACGCAAATGGTGATACCGGCATCACCGGCGCGAGGGCGCCGACGCCGGCCAAGAGCAGCGCAAGCACACCGAGGGCGAACACGGCGGCGCGCTGTAGAGGGTGGTCAATCGGGGCGATATAGAAAGGTCGGTGATTGGCGGGGTTCGTGTGATATCTGAACTCGCGGAGCAGCTCCGCGAACACGCGCTCCAGCAGAATACTGCGATCGTCCTCCCGCTGCCATCTGCGGGCAATTTCCCTCATTTCAACCCCTGCTCTAAGGTGCGATCTATCACCACAGATTAAGAATGGGCTGAGAGGGATCGCTCAAACCGTTATCTGATGGAGGCGTGCTGGGTTGGTCAACCTCGTTTGGCACGGCCAGTTGATAGGCGATGCCTCGCTTTCGCAGGGCGCTGATGAAGGCAGCCGGCGCGGCGCTGTCTGTGATCAATAGCTTTATCTCTTCCAAGCGAGCGTAATTCGCCAGCACGCCATGCCCTAGCTTCGAAGAATCGGTGAGCACGTAGCTCTCCGACGCTGCGTTGATCATGGCCCGCTTGAGCTGAGCATCGAGTGGATTGGGCGTGCTGTAACCATCTTGCAACGTGACGCCAGTGGCGCCGAGAAAGGCCTTGTCGGCGTGAAAGCTGGTCAGGGCGTTGACCGCCAGCGGCCCGATCAACGCCAGGCTATGCGCGCGCACCTGACCGCCCACCAGGATCAGCTCCCAGCCGGTGTTCGCCAGTTCCAGCGCGATAGGCACCGAGCTGGTGATCACGGTGAGATGCTGGAATCGCCCCCGCATGGCCTTAGCCATCGCCAGCGTGGTGCTGCCGGCGTCCAGGATCACGACATCGCCTTCGCAGACGTGTTGGATCGCTGCCTGAGCGATCGCCCATTTCTCAGCAGCGTGGAGAGAGAGCTTCTCCAGAAACGAGGGGTTGTAGCGACTTTTGTGGGCCGGCACCGCACCGCCATAGACGCGCTGCAATAGGCCGCGCGCCTCTAGCTCGGCCAGGTCTTTGCGGATGGTCACCTCGCTCACCCCAAAGCGCCGGGAGAGTTCTTCTACGCGCACCCGTCGCTCGGCCTCCAATAGCTCGATAATCGCGCGACGACGTTCCTCGCACATGCTGCTCTGCACCTCGTGTTATCAAGCATTGCTCTTGACCTCTCGCACGGCCACCGGCCGGCCCTCCCGCCAACTGCGCGTCGCGGCAACGGCCAGGCGCAACGTTTCAATCGCGTCTCTCAGGCCGGGGCTGGGTGAATATCCCCTGCGCAGCGCCTCGAAGAACGCCTCGAACTGCAACCGGTAAGCTGCCTCAAAGCGATCCGCGAAGCTCTCGTAGTGGTCACCCTCGAAGCCGAAGCGGCGCGAGAAGCGCAGTGGCGTCTTCTGGTCTGCCTCAATCACCAGCTTGCCCTGCGCGCCGGCGACCTCGGTGCGAATATCATAGCCCCAGGCCGAGCGGCGCGCCGTCTCGACCACGCCCAGCGCGCCGCTCTCGAAGCGCAGCAGCGCACAGGCCGTGTCCGCATCGCCGGCCTGGGCGAAGCGCTCGTCAATCAACACAGCGCCCCAGGCATACACCTCGGCTACCTCGCCCACCAAGTAGCGGGCCAAGTCGAAGTCATGAATGGCCATGTCTAGGAAGATGCCGCCGCTGTGCGCGATGAAAGACGGTGGTGGCGGATAGGTGTCGCGGCTGAGCGCGCGGAAGGCCTCGACGCGGCCAAGCGCGCCGGAGGCTATCTTGTCCTTAGCCGCGGCATAGCCTGGGTCGAAGCGGCGCATGAAGCCCACCTGGGCCGGCAACCGCTTGGACTCCATCACGGCTGCGACCCGCTCAGCCTCGCCCAGGTCCAGCGCAACCGGCTTCTCACACCAGATCGCTTTGCCGGCTTCGGCGGCCAGCGTGATCAGCCGGGCATGGGTCGGGGTCGGCGTGGCGATCACCACGGCATCCACTGCGGGATGGCAGATGGCGTCCTCGACGTCATCGGTCGCGCGCTCCGCATTGGCCAGCGCCTTCCCCCGCTCGGCAGCTTCGCGCTCAGCATCCG
>Ga0308400_1000308_pt1 | contig 19910 bp, 13 predicted proteins | sample HotsprSampOS1265_FD_203451 | JGI IMG/M metagenome (GOLD analysis project Ga0308400, IMG submission 203451) | Hot spring phototrophic mat microbial communities from Octopus Spring, Yellowstone National Park, Wyoming, United States - 20060914_OS12-65 ...
TCCGGTGGACGGGTCAATGCCCACGTGTATGCGGGTCTCCTCGGGCAAGCCCCCTATCTTCTGGGGCACCACCTCCTGGCCCAACAGCCAGTGGGTCAGGTCGTCTGCCGTCCAGAAGTTGTAGCCGGTTTCAGGCTTGATGTCCTCGGTCACCTCGAGGGGCAGCAGCCCCTCTGGCAGGTCGCACCCGTGCCCGGCCTCGAGGGCTTTGGGCAAAAGCCGCATCACCTGCAGTTTCTCGTCTTTCTTGTAGACCACCGCATCGCGCGGGGCAGGCAGCACAAACTGCCCCCCGCGAACCAGCAGCGGCGCACAGACCTGAAGCCCGTGCAGGTTTTGCAGGGCTTGGGGGTCGTCGAAGGAGAGGCCCCGCCCCTTGCCTACCTGAGTCCGCACAAAGCCCGCCACCGTGCTGGGCAAGGGCAAACTCAGGCTCCGGGCGGTGGTCTCGCTGCCCTCGGCAGCAGCAAAGGGCCGCCCGTCGCGCCAGAGCAAGGGGGCTATAGCTTGGATTTCCAGCACACGTTCAGGCACGGGACACCTCCGGGTTGTCGCCGGTTTTGATGCCGCTTAGGAAGCGAGCAATCACCAGTTGGTCGGCATAGTTGAGGAGGTCCTGACGGGACTCAAACAAGGGAAGCCGAAGGTTCTTGCGCTCTTTGCGGCCCAAAATGCGCTCGGCCTCGGCCTGCAAATAAGCCACGTTCATCCCGTCCTGCCACGCCCGGCCCAGCTCCCGCAGCTCGTAGGCCAGCCCTTGCGTAAGGTCGCCCTGGGCAAAAGACTGAAGCAGCTCGAGCCAGCGCAGGTTGTCCCAGCGGCGCACCACTGTAGTGGGGATGCCACCGCGGGTGTGCAGGGCCACCGCCAGCGCGTCCCGCCCGCCGTTTTTAGCCGCTTTTTCGGCCTCCCTAGCGTTTCCCAACAAGATCGAGAGGGGTTCACGGTAGTGCACCACGGCGATACCTGCCGAAAGGGTTCCGCGTACCTGGTAGCGAAAGGTTTCAGAGAGTTCCTGTGCACAGGCGATGGCCTGGTTCACCGGCAAAAAGGCCAGCACATCATCACCACCGGAGTAGACCATAAAGCCGCGGTGGTTTTGCACGATTGCACGAGCCTTTTGAGCAAACTCGTCCAGGGTGCGGGAGAGCTGGCGGTGGGCTTCGGGATTATCCTGCCGGGCAATCAGCTCGCCCATGCGGTCACCGTCGGCTACCAGGATGGCAAAGTAAGGCTGGGGCTCCTGGATATGATCGTCGTCCTCACCGTAGCGCTCGTCAGGTTCTGCTTCTGGCCTCCAGGAGCGCCGGGCCATGGTACGGGTATCCACCACTTTGTCTGAGTTCAGCGCCCCATAGCAACGCTTAAGCAGGGAGATGGCGTCCAGGTGCTCGGTCGGCTTGATACGTAGGGGGCGGTACGAATCGTCGGGTAAGCGCACGCTCGCCTCCGCCCATCGGCGGGGGTCTATGACCGCAGCACGGGCCGGGTCGAGGGGCGACTTGGGCACCCCATCGTCGTTTTGCCGTGTGGGGGCAAAGTCGCGCAGGGCCTTGCGCCCGGCCAACAGGCGTTCTACCGTCCGGCGGGCCTCAGGGTATTTCTCTTCGTCGGGTAGAGGCACCCAAGCGGCGTAGAACTCGAGGAAACTCCCCAGTTGTTCTCGGGCCCGCGCTTGGTTAATCAAGCCACGGTGCTCAGCAGAAAGCTTCTCGAGGGTCTCCTGCCAGAGGCGCTCGAGCTTTTCCTGCGCCGCTTTTTGGGCCCCTTCCCCCAAGGCTTTGGGCTCGCCCTTGACTTCGGCCAGAATCTTGTTGGCCCCGTCGGCATCTTTATCTGCCGGGAAGATCAGTTTTGCACCGTTTTGGTACAGATACTCCGCCACTGCCTTGCTCAAAGCTTGCAGAATCTGCGAACCCGCGTATAGGTCGGCGGTGCGACGGGCAGCAGCGATGAAGTCCTGAACAGGGCCAATGGAGATGGAGAGTAGGTGCTTCATAGGTGCACCTCCTCGTAGCCCCTGGATTTGGCAAACTCGACCAGCGCTTCTCGAATGGACAATCCCCCTAGTGGAGAAACCTTCTTACGCTCTTCTGAAGTGAGCTCGACCATATTTCCTGGGATTGCCTTTTCTTCCCGACCGAGCTTCAGCACCAAGTCGCCTGCTTCCCACACATGGGGCGCGTCTAGAAGAATGATGGTCGGGGCGTATCCCCCATCGACCCTAACAGCCTTCGTGATGACTGGGGAGGCAAAGCGGGCTCCGAAATTGGAGTTGGACTCGAGAATAAAATCATCGTCTGGCCCTTCCTCTTGGAAGTGGAACACGATGGGCAGTCCTAGATCGGCACGCGGAAAACCTCTTACAGGGTGTTGTGGAGTATGTCTCCAGCTCTTTCCTTCAAAGGCCTCCCGAATGGTATCTGGTTCAGGATAGCGTGATCGCCCCAGCTTGGCAGGCATATTGGGGTCAGAGCCTGGGTCTCTAGCGTAGTTCTTGCCCTGGCGAAACTCCTGGTAAACCTTTATAGCTTCTGCCCACGCGTGCACAGCATGCTCTTTTTCTTTACCGATAGCCTGAGCTGCCAAAACCTTGATTGGTGCAAGCGTAAGTATCTGTTCGCGCCTTTGCAACGGTGCTGTTACATGTGTTAGCCCCTCCGTAGCCTCTATGCTGCCGCATCCCCGCCGGGTGCGAGCTCCAATGCCCCCAAACTTCACCCAAGCAGCAAGCGCACATCGAACTTGGTCGGCCACCTCGACAGGGAAAGACAACTCAACTGCAAACTCAACTTCTGTTAAACAGTTGGCGGGCTGTTCAGTGATGACAACCTCTTTGGTTCGTTTGTCTCTTTTGGCTTCTCCCCGAAAGGGAAACAGGGCATATCCAGGGTATGCGCCAAAGTATGGATAGGTTTTCAATTTACCCCCATCCCTGGTTGGGTGTAGGTAAGTGCAGCAAGCTTTGACATCTCCCTTGGAGATGGTTTGCACTCTAAGGGCTACTCTTCCAGGGTTCTTGGCACTTCCCCAGATTGCCTCCTCCGCCTCAAAAAGCTTCTCCGATGTGGCAAACTTCCCTCCATACAAAGCCCGCCACCAAAAGCGCAGATGCCCGCGCACGCTAGCCGCCCGCACGGGGTTTTTTTGGTCTACCTCGCGCGGGGTAGCGCTGCCGCCAAACATGGGGGTGATGGTCTTGAGCTTGAGCGTCCAGGTCTCCAGGGTGGGGGCCTTTAGCTTTGGGGGTGGAATCGGGATGGTTCTAGGCATTTTGCCCTCCCATCCAAGCGTCGAATTTCTCCTCGTTCCACTCGTCCAGCTCGAGCATCACCACGCCCTTGGGGAGCTTTTGGGGGTCGGCCATAATCTGGTAGTCGGCAAAGCTGCGCGGGGGTTTGCTTTCGTCCAGCCGCCGAACCGAGACCACCTCCCCCAGGTCGAGCAAGCGGTGGGCCGGGGCGCAGCCCAGCAGGGCCTGGCGCTTGTTTTGCTCGGCGTTGCCTGGGTCGCCGTTGCCCACGTGCTTGAACAGGTAGAGCCGACGGGTAGCCATATGGCCTTTGCTGGCGCTGCGGTCGTGCTCGAACATGTTCAGGAGGGCTTCCACCAACAGCTTCAGGTCGGCCTGGCTAAAGCCAGTGCCCTGGGCCAGGTGGGCGCTGATGAAGCCTTTGGCCATATACAGGCCATAGGCCACCTGGCTTTTGCGCCCCATGGTGCGGAGCTTGTCCTCGGGCTGCCCTGCCTCCCAGCGCAGGTAATCCTCTAGAGTCTTGGCATTCTTTACGTCCTCGGCCACGGCCCCGCGGGTGATGCTGAACTCGGCGGGAAAGATGGGCTCGAGGCTTCTGGCAAAAGTAATCTGCACCGGCCCCCGCACCTGCCCGGCGTTGGCCCCGGTGCTCATCACCGCGCCAAAGGTGCGCACGTCGAAAAACTGCTGGCACATCCAATCCCGAGCTTTATCTACCTTGTCCTTGGTCTTGGCTCCGGTATAGCCACCTTCAGATTTCACGTGGGCCTCGAAGATAGGCCGGTTCAGGTTAATGCCGTGTTGCACGAAAATAGCAAAGCCCGGCATATCTTTCCTCGCGACCTGAACATAGTTGCGGATGCGCCGCTTGAGGGCTACGTCGCTCACCAGGCCGTGCCCGTCCTCGGGGTCTATGCGGGGGGCGTTGCCACTGTCGGGGTCGCCGTTGGGGTTGCCGTCTTTTACATCAAAAAACAGCAAGAACTCGTAGCGGTTCTGGATGGGTTGGGACATCTGGGGCCTCCTTAACCTTGGAACAGACCAGGCGCTGAGGGGGCCTGGGTTTGGGTGGTTTCCTTCTTGCGGCTGGCGGCCAGTTGCTGGTAGTAGCCCAGGGCAAACAGGCTTTGTTCTTCCAGGCTTAAGGTGCGGGGCAGGTTCTTGCCCAAGGCCTTCCAGACCTCGGCCAGTTGGCTGTTGAACCAGTAGGCCAGGCCGGGGGCGTCTTTGGCCATCTTGGCCAGGTGGTGCTGCGAGAGGCGGGTGAGGCGGCCCAGCACCAGCGAGGGCGTGCTGGAAGCAGCCCCGTAGTAGCGCTGGATCACCCCGGCGTTGATATCGGACTCGCTGGCGGCCTCCTGAATCTGGGCCAAGAGGCACATCAAGCGGCCACAGTGGTAGGCCGGGCTGGGGTGGTTCAGGTCGAGTTCGGCACTCATGCGGTAACCTCCTTTGCGGTTGTGGTAGGCCTTTAGTATCCCCATGCGGGCGTAGATGCGACCCAGGGCGGCAGCATCGGGTTTCTGGGCATTGAGGGCTTCGCCAAATGCGCCGGTCATCACCTCGGCGGTGTGGGTCTCCATGATTTTGGCCACGGCAGCGTAGGGGATGGGCAGGCGGGGGTTCAAGGCTGCGCGCCAGAGGGGGGTCTGGAGCTGCTTGATGGGTTTGAGGTAGTCATCGAAGGTCTGCTCAGGGGTTTTGGGCCGCTGAATGCTCAGGAAAAGCCGGTTGAGTCCAGGGAGGGTGGCCCATCGCTCGCCGTCGCGTCGCACCACAGCCAAGTCGGAGAACCAGGCCTCGACAGCGGTTACGAAGTCCTCGAGCCGGCCCGTCTGCCAGTCCCGCAGCATCACCCGGCCCGAGGCTGGGCTCATGGCGGCGGCAAAGAATCGGGCATTACGCAGGTTGGGCGGGGCCTGGCCGGTTCTGAAAGCCTGCAATACCGTGCGGGCGCGCTCGAGGGCTTGTTGCTCCTCGGCCTCGCCGCTGGGGGCAAACAGCTCACGGAAGAAGTCGTCCTCCTCCGGGATTTCCTGGTCGTACCAGACCACCACCTTCATCTTGCCCAGGGTTTCGGCTTGCTCCAAAAGCGCATCCAGCCCGGCCCGGTAGGCGTTGGCGGCCTGCTCCTCGACTGCGGCGTTCTCGCCCTGCGAGAAGCCATACGACTCGAAGGCTTCCTTATCGTAGGTCACCAAGGCATGGCCGAAGGCGCTCCCGCCCAACTTGGTCACCTTGGGGTGGGTGGACGCTGGGGTAACCAGCTCGCCGGTGGCAAAGGAGGGCATGGCCCCGCTGGCTTCCGGCCTGGCAAAAGCCTGGGCCCTGAACCGCCGCCACCAGTCGTGCCAGTCGGGGAAGTCCAGCACGCAGCGGTTCTGGACGAAAAAGGTGATTTTGTCGGTGGGCTTGAGCTTTTCTGCGCCCTTTTTTTGGGCCTGGGCCTCGAGCTTCTTCAAAAAATCCTGCACCTGCCCTAGGTCGGCAAGCGCCTGGGCGATGGGCTGTAGCAGGGGTATGTCCTTAGCGGCCAGCTCTATGAGCAATCGGAAGGTGGCTTGCTTTTGCAGGTTTTTGGCGTGCTCCTGGGGCTTCTTGACCATCCCCTGGGCGTCGCGCTCGGCCAGGCCAAACACCACCGCGCAGGTATCGGCCAGGAAGTGTGCGGCCTGTTCGACCGAATGTCCCTGCGCGCGCAGGTAGCCGGGCAGGCCAATCATCTCGGGCTGGGAGAGGTCGGGTGCGGTTTTGCTCTGATCCAGCGGGATCAACTCGGTGAACCGCCCATCGGCGCTCACCCCTGCCAGCCAGCGAATCTCTTTGGTGGTAAAGCCAGGTTCGGCCCCCAGGCCCTTCTGCTGGGTATAGGCCACCAGCTGCGACAGCATCACACACCTCCTTTCCTGACCAATGGGCTTTGGTAGGGCGGCACCTCGAGCACCCCCTGCACCACCTCGGCCTCGAACAGGCTGATGTGGGGTTTTTCACCTTTGTCGGGGCGCAGCGGAGCGCCGGGGCGGGAGAGATCGAAAACATCGTAGAGCATCCAGCCGATTTTTTCGTTGTAGGGCACGGGTTTTGCCGCCTCGTCCTCCACCAGCCGGAAATAACCGGTAAACTCGCGGCAGCCCAGGTAGGGCTGGTAGATGCACTGCCCGGCACGGGCCCGCCTTTGGAAGCTGTGTTCTATCTTTTGCCGCAGGGCGTGGTCTTCCCGGTAGAGCACGGCGTGGGCGGTCAGGCGGTAGTGCACATCCTTGAGGGCCATGGTCTGGCGCTGGGTGCGGCCTTTGGTGTCCTGGCCGGTGTCGTCGCGGGTGGCATCGGCGTAAAGGGGCTCAAAGCTGGCGGGGTCTTTCATCCAGCTCTGGATGCTCCGGACGCTGGCCTTCTCCTTGACCTCGTTGCGCATCAGGCTGATGTAGCGCACCGGCTTGAGCACCTCGATGCGGCTTAGCTGCCAGTACATCAGGGGCTTTTTGTTGTGGGGGTCGAAGTCTAAGTAGATGGCGTCAAAGATGCCCCGCGCCGCGCTGGGGGTGATGATGGGGTAGCTAAAGCGCTCTACCTTGAACTCGGGCCTTGTAAAACAGGCCAGCTCTCCCCAAACCTCGAGCACAAAACTTCGCATGGTGCCTCCTTTCGTCAAACCACCAAACCCAAAGCCCCGCCCTCCTCCGGGGTAAAGCCCAAGGCGGGGTGGTAGAGGGTTTTGTCGGGGCAGAGGTACCAGTCAGGCACCTCGCTTTTCTCGCGGCCATAGCGCAGGAAGACCGTCTCCAGGAAGGCCGGGGGGCCGCTCCTAGGCAGGAAGTAGGGCACTGCGTAGGGCCGGGCCTGGCGAATCCAGGCGGCGCTGATGCCCTGGTCGCGGGCTTCTTGCATCAGGGCCAGGGCCTCGTCGTTATAGGGCACCACCACGTTGACCGCCGGGGTCTCGATCAGGCGGTAGTGCTGGGCCAGCTCGGCGTAGTTTTGGGTCTGGATACAGCGCTCGATCTCGGGGTCGGTTACGTCCCGCAAGGCGTAAAGGCTCTGGTAGTAGCGCTGCACGGTCTGGGGCTGGTCGAGCTCGAGGCCCCCCTCGGCCTGCAAGGTTTTAGTAAGCTGGGCGGCCTGGGCATAGGCCCGGTCGGGGTAGCCCTCGTCCTCGGGCAGGAAGACCACCAGGCGGCCCTCTGGGCGCAGGCCGTGCCGGTTGATGCGCCCGGCGGTCTGGGCGATGGCCTCCAAAGGCCCCAAAGCCCGGTAGCCCACGGGGAAATCCAGTTCCACCCCCGCCTCCACCACCTGGGTAGCCACCAGGCGGCAGGGGGCCTGCTCACTCAGGCGCTGCTGAATCTGCTCCAGCACCGCTTTGCGGTGGGCCGGGCAAAGGGCGGTGGACAGGTGAAAAAGCCCTTCCTGCAAACCCTGCGCCTCGGCCTGGCGAAAAAGGGCCTGGGCCTGCCGCTTGAGGTTCAGCACCACCAGGGCCTGGGGGTGGGCCTCCAGCAAGGTAGCCAGGTAGGGCCAGGAAATGGGGTTTTTGAGCCACCATTCAAGCTGCACCCGCCGGTTTTGCGAAAAAAGCGCCTCTGGGTTTGGCACCATCTCCCGCGGCTGCCAGCCCTGGGGTTCGTTTTTCTGCACCTGTTCGTGCAGGGCTTCGAAGGCGGGCTGGGTGGCGGTGGCGAAGACCACCACCGCGCCGTACTGGTCGCTGGCCAGGCGGGCCAGGGTTTTGAGGGTGGGCACGGCTAGGTGGGTGGGCAGGGTCTGCACCTCGTCGAAAAGCAGCACGCTGCCCGCCAGGTTGTGCAGCTTGCGGCAGGCGCCGGGCCGGTTACTGTGCAGGCTTTCCAATAGCTGCACGCTGGTGGTGAGGATGATGGGGGCCTCCCAGTTCTCGGCCAGCAGCCGGCGTTCGCGCTCGAGCAAATCCTGCTCGTCGCTTGGCCCTTTGGAGAGGGGCCGGTAGGCTAAGCTGTGGTCTTCCAGGATGTAGTGCGGCCCAAACTCGGCAAACAGTGCGCGGTAGATTTTAGCGGTCTGGTCGAGGATAGAAAGATAAGGCAGCACCACCACAATCCGGCGGATGCGGGGGTCTCGCACCGCGCGCCTCAGGGCGAAGCGCAGCATGGCCAGGGTTTTGCCCGCGCCAGTGGGGGCGGTAAGGGTGAAGAGGCGGCCCTCCTGCCGGGCGGCCTCCTCGCAGGCCTGGGCCACCGCCTGCCGCAGTTTGCGGGTTTTTTCGGGGACGGCAGGGTCGGCGGCCAGCTCAGCCAGCCGGGCCTCGAGCCGCTCCAAAGCCCGCGCGGCCTGCAAAGGCGGGGGTTCGGGGCGCAGCAACTCGGGGCCCAATAGGTGCCGCTCGGTGTCCAGAAAGTCGGCGTCCACCAGGGCCGAGAAAAGCATCCGGGTGTCGAGCATCTGGGCCGCGTTGAACTGGTACTTTTCCTGCTCTGGCGGGGGCGGGGGCAGCGCCAGGCCATCCTGCTGCAAACGCGCCTTGAGCTGCTCCAGGTCGGTTTCGCTCAGCCGCAGTTCGGCGGGGATGCCCTGTCCGCCACGCTTATTCAGGTCCATCTCGTGCAGGCTCTTGATGGCCCCGCTTTGCAGCCCGATGTGGTGGCCCTGAATGGCCAGGGCTACCTCGGGCTGGCGCAGCTCGAACAGGGCCACATGCGCCCCCGCCGACCAGTGGTCGAGGCCTTTTTCCTTACCCTCCAGCCGCCGCTGGAACAGGTCGCCATATTTGCCCAGGTCGTGCAGCTTCCCGGCCAGCTCCGCTTTATGCGAGCCACCAAAAAGGGCGGCTTTTTGCGCCGCCAGGCGGGCTACCGCTGTGGCGTGCTCGCGCAGCGTTTGCCAGCGGGTAGGGTCGCGGTGGGAGTGGGCCCAGTAGACTTTGGGCGCGTCCAGCCACTGGGGGCTGTAGAGCTCCAGCACCTGCCGGGCCTCGTGCAGCCAGGCCTGCCGCAGGCTATCGGGCTTTAGTACCTCCACCCGCGGCCCCCAGCTTTGTATCCAGGGTAGCAGCTCGAGGGGAAATTGGTTCTGATCAGTGCCTACGGTAATTCGAACGAGAGTGCTGCCACCCTCGAGCTGCTCTAGGATTTGCAGGTTGGGGTAACCCCCCTCCCGGATGCGCTCGCTGGCCTCCGGGCTGAAACGGAGCAGTACCTCCAGCGGCTGCTCGCTTGACACAATGCCCCAGGCGCTGGAAAGGTATTCTCCGGGGTCGAAGTCGTCGGGGATGGTATAGGTCATGTCCAGCAGGCGGGGGCGCTGGATGCGCTCGAGCTTGTAGGTTTTGAGGTTGTCGCGGTAGTGGATGCCCCGGCCATACAGGCGGTCTTTACCGATGAGGTAGACCGCCATGTTGGCGCGGGAAACCTCGATAAAGTAAATCTCTAACTCGACGGTAAAGGGCCGCTGCCCAGGTATGCGGTACTCGAAGGCCACCACCCTGCGCTCCAACCAGCCCTGGGTGAGGGTCTCGAGGTTAGCCCCGCTCAGGCTGGGAGGGCGCTTGTCAAGGGCCGCAATGCTCTGGAGGGCCAGCGCCTTGAGGGGCTCGGGCAGGTGTTTAACCAGCTTGCGCAGCGCCTCCTGGTAGGCCTTGTTGCTGCCGGGTGAGTGGTGCGCCAGCATGCGGGTAGCGATAAAGGCCACCACTGTTTCAGTCGGGCTAAGTTGCTCCCGCACCTCGATGTGATAGGTGCTGCGCAGGGTATCGTGCACGAAGCTAAGCCCCAGTTGCGCGGCCAGGGCCCTTACTTCGTTCAGGTAGTCGAAGATGGCCCGCTCGCCCAGGCCCAGCTCCTGGCGCAGTTCCGCAGGCCTCCAGGGCTTCTGCTGCAACAGCTCCAGCAGCCGAAGCAGCCGCAGGGCCTTGTTCTGGTGGTAGCTAAGGTCGTACGGGTTGAGCATAACCCTAAGACTGAGCAGCTCAAAATTAGCAAACCCTCATCCAGCGCTCGTCCATTTATTAAGAGCAGCCCTTTTTTTATCAGAAAATATGAGTCTGTAATGCTCAACAAGCCGCGTCAGGCCAACCTAGACCACCAACCACTGCTGCCGCCACTCCTCCACCCATTCGCTGTAATACCCAGGCATAAAGATCTGGCTGGGGTCTTCGGCGGAAGGGAAGGGGTTACCTTTGGGCTCGAGGTCACAAATCCACTCGACACGGGGATCAAGGCTATACACCCCACCGCAGTCCTTAACGCTGTCTTTCCAGCCCAACGCCTTGCGCAGTTTATCGATATTCTCCCACAGGGCTTTGCGCGGGTTCTTACTGCGTGGGTTGCCCAGCCGATCCAACAGCAACTCCAGGCTGGCCTGCTTACCATGCACCAACAAAAACACCAGCAGCTCGCCCATCTTGCTAACCGCTGGAATAGGCACCGGGCGCCCATTGACCCGCACCTCGAGTGGCCCAAAGGGTATCACCTCAACCCGGAGACGTTCAACTGAGGGTTGAAGCCCCCGGCCTTGGGCCAGCTCAGGAAAGCAGCTAAGCTCTTCACGCACCCACAGGTTTTGCAAACTCATGCCAGCCAGCAAGGCCTGGGCCTGCTCCAGATAGCCCTGGCGACGGGCCAGCTCGGCCTCAATGACCCGTAACACCACCTGGCCGCGCTCACTCAGTTTGCGCTCCTGCCGCAAACCCTGCAGCCTTGGCAGGCTTTGCAGAACGCTTTCTTGCTCTCCTAGCATTAAGCGGGCCGCAGCCAGGTCGGTTTCTATCCAGACCTCCTTGGGCAGCAGCTGCTGGGCCTGAACTAGCTTGGACAGCGCCTCTTCCACACGCCCCATCAGCCGCAGGGTATGACCCCAACCCCACAGGGCCGAGTGCCTATCTAGGGTATCAGTTGAGCACCGCAGGGCTTGCCGGTAACTATCCAGGGCACGTTCCCACTCCCCCAGGCTGCGCCGCACCGCCCCCAGTCCCACCAGGGCTTGGCTACGAAACGTGCGGGCAGCCTCCTTTTGGCTCAGGCGCAGGGCTTCCAGCAGGTGCTTCTCGGCTTTTTGTGGCTGATCTGCAAGCAAGGCAAAACCCAAGCTGTTGTGCGCCCAGGCCAGGTAGTAGGGATCATCCTCGAGGTAGGCCAGGGCTTCGGCCCAGCAGGCCACAGCCGCTGGACGCTGCCCCAGGTGGTTTAGGTACCAGCCTCGGTCTAGCAACATGCGACCCAGGGCGCTGCCTTGCAAGTGGGGCCGGGCGCGGTCGAAGACCTCGAGCCAGTCGGGCGCTCCCGTCCAGAACAAAGCCTCTCCCTTGGTACGATAAAAGATGCTCCAGTCCAGGTCGGTTTTTGGAAGGGCCTCCGCCAGGGTTTGCAGGGCCTGCGTGTAGTTACCTATCCGCACCTCAGCCCAGGCCTTATACGCCTTCAAGGCTGGGTCAGGGGTCTGGGAGTCCAGCAGGCGCAGAATCTCTTCGGGCTGGCGGGCACGGCACAGGGTTTGTACGTACAGCCTTTGGATTGCTGGGTCCTGCACGAAGGACGCCGGCAGACGCCGTATCTGCTTCAGCAGCTCCAGGGCCTGCCGGTGGGTGTTGCACTGCTCAAATAGTCTGTGCAAGAGCCCAAGGGCATGTTCATGGTGCCCACCCTCGAGCAGAGCCTTTAGGCTCGACCAGACATCTGGAGAGCGCCTCGACACACCAGTATCTTAGCGGGAAACCAGGCAGCCAAGGGAGTTATCTAGCCCCCAGCACCCAGCTTGGGCCGGTCGTCGCCTTCCGCATAGGTCGGCAAGGAGTGCTGAACCTGATTTTTCACTGGCGGGGCTGCCAATAGTAGCGCCAGTATCAATGCTAAGGCAACTTTACCCCAGTTTTTTTGCTTAGGTCCGCTATTACTTAGGTTCGAGGTGAGTGGTTTGTTTTTCACACCCCCAGGCTCGGGTGGGGTACTGCGCGATTTGTGCAGGATGGTGTAACCTATAGCCTAAGAATCCGCGCGAACCCCAAGCAAGTGCCAAAACCCAGGGGGGTTCGCGCAGGCCGAGAAACCGGCTAGGGGACATTGAAAACCCGTATTTGCTTCACCCCACGCCACCCCGCGTCGGAAGCACTTTCGGAGGGGTTCGCGCAAACCCCCTCTTGAACCCCGTCCAGCACGCACACTAGAATAAAGCCGTTGCACTCGGGCGAAAGCTCGAGTGAGGATTGAAACTTGATCGGCACCTCCAGCAACGCATAGCTTTTCAATTGTTGCACTCGGGCGAAAGCTCGAGTGAGGATTGAAACGGTATAGCGCGAGATTTCTCCTAACGTGCCGGCCAGTTGCACTCGGGCGAAAGCTCGAGTGAGGATTGAAACCCCGGCAACCAGTTGGGGCAGCGTATAGCGCGCTCGTTGCACTCGGGCGAAAGCTCGAGTGAGGATTGAAACGGCGGTGAGGGACGCATCACGCTGCCGTTCAGCCTCTGTTGCACTCGGGCGAAAGCTCGAGTGAGGATTGAAACCAACAGGGTTTTTCTGCGGCCCTGGCGAATAGCGCTGTTGCACTCGGGCGAAAGCTCGAGTGAGGATTGAAACCTGGGGTTCTGGGCATATAGACCTTCTATGTCCCCCGTTGCACTCGGGCGAAAGCTCGAGTGAGGATTGAAACCCAGCGGGGACGCTGACCTCGGCTACCCCGTAGTGGCGGTTGCACTCGGGCGAAAGCTCGAGTGAGGATTGAAACCTCGAGGTTGATTATGGTCTCGCCGGATACCGTGCGTTTGCGTTGCACTCGGGCGAAAGCTCGAGTGAGGATTGAAACTTACAGCAGGCCGGCGACCCCACTGCGCTATATATACGCGTTGCACTCGGGCGAAAGCTCGAGTGAGGATTGAAACAGCAAAACTCCCAGGGATAATCATCTCACCCCGGTGCGTTGCACTCGGGCGAAAGCTCGAGTGAGGATTGAAACTGAGGGTGTGCAGCAGATTCTAGCGGGATTGCTGCAAGTTGCACTCGGGCGAAAGCTCGAGTGAGGATTGAAACGCTAAAAGGCAGGCCCTGGCCTATCACGGCCACGGCGTTGCACTCGGGCGAAAGCTCGAGTGAGGATTGAAACATTACGGAGGCGGTAACCAACGGAGAGGTGATACCCGGTTGCACTCGGGCGAAAGCTCGAGTGAGGATTGAAACCCGCCGAGATACCCTAGGGATTTCCCCAAGTATCCGTTGCACTCGGGCGAAAGCTCGAGTGAGGATTGAAACGGCTCGACCTTGGATAATAGCATGTCCCCCCAGAAGTTGCACTCGGGCGAAAGCTCGAGTGAGGATTGAAACCTGCGCGAATTTTTCTGTCTCCCGCAGCTGTTCCCGGTTGCACTCGGGCGAAAGCTCGAGTGAGGATTGAAACCCCTGCTGATACTTAGATTTTAGCGCTTCTGCTTTGTTGCACTCGGGCGAAAGCTCGAGTGAGGATTGAAACGAGAAAGGCCGCGTCTATGCGCGCTTTATCGGGTTGGTTGCACTCGGGCGAAAGCTCGAGTGAGGATTGAAACCCGTGTAGCACGTCGGCCACCATGTCGCTGGTGGCCGTTGCACTCGGGCGAAAGCTCGAGTGAGGATTGAAACTTTGGGCTGAGCTAGAGATCAGATAGGAGAATATGTTGCACTCGGGCGAAAGCTCGAGTGAGGATTGAAACAACTCACCCCGGCGGATAGCGTCAGCAAAACTCCCGTTGCACTCGGGCGAAAGCTCAAGTGAGGATTGAAACCTTTACCTAAACTGAATGAGATACGCCCTAACCTGGTTGCACTCGGGCGAAAGCTCGAGTGAGGATTGAAACTTACGTGGGGGACAGCGGTTTTTCCGGCCCCCACATGTTGCACTCGGGCGAAAGCTCGAGTGAGGATTGAAACGTTTGAGGTCGCGCTGGGAGTGGAATATCGCACCCCGTTGCACTCGGGCGAAAGCTCGAGTGAGGATTGAAACATGCGTCCGAGTTGGAGTTTAGCCATTAGGTCTATGTTGCACTCGGGCGAAAGCTCGAGTGAGGATTGAAACTCGCCACGCGCCGCCATGCGCTGCACGCGCTCTACCGTTGCACTCGGGCGAAAGCTCGAGTGAGGATTGAAACCGATATGCAGACGTTTATACCGACCTGGCGCGCTGGTTGCACTCGGGCGAAAGCTCGAGTGAGGATTGAAACGGCATGGCGTAGCCGATCTGCCACCTGTTTGGGGCTAAGGTTGCACTCGGGCGAAAGCTCGAGTTGAAGATAAGGAACCAACGGTTTGCTTGTAGGGCCTCTTTAGGGCCCTGTTGGCCTGGTGCGGACTTTACGGAACCTGGGTTCGCTTTCGGCTATGTATACGCTAGCTCTACTACAACATAGGTTTGACTTCCTCTGGGCCCTTTTACCTCTACCTTGTCGCCAACCTTCTTACCCATCAATGCCTGTCCCAGAGGCGACTCATTGGAAATTTTCCCACTAAAAACGTCGGCTTCATGGCTTCCTACCATGGTTACGCTCATGCGCTGACCAGTTGGTGTTTCGAGCTCTACCGTTACCCCAAGCTGCACCTCGGTAGGTGTACCATTACCCGACTCCACAACCTGCACGCGACTAAGGATGTCCTCAAGCTCCGCGATTCGGGCATTATTTTGCCACATAGCCCGCCGAGCCTCGTCGTAGCCAGCATTTTCACGCAGGTCACCTTCAGCAATAGCCCGGCCCATCTCGTCAGCGATTTGCTGCAGTTTTTCGGTTTTTAAGTAAGCAAGTTCCCGCTCGAGCCGCGCTTTACCCTCCGCTGTAAGGTATACGGGCTTTTTTTCTGACATTGAACAAAACCTCCTGTGGTCTACCCATAGTAGACCCCGGTTCTAGTATATACGGCACCCACCCACACATAAGCTTTGCACATCACCAAACCGTGCCTACAGCCACTTAGAAGGCCTAGCCGAGCCCGTAGTGAGGAGGGTGGAATACAATGGCGCTATGCGCTGGATGGCAGGCATCCTTCTTCTCAGCATGGCACTAGCCCAAAGCCTGGTTGTGCCTCCCGAAGCTCAGGTCGGCCAGACCCTAGAGATACGCGGAACGGACTTCCCTCCAGGCCAATACTCCCTCAAGATTACCTCTGGATCAGCCAGTACCGAAATAAACCTAGAGACTTCCAACGGCAACCTAGCCACCACCTGGACGCCTCCCGCAGAGGGGGTATACAAAATTAGCGTCCAGGTGGGTGGTCGGACCATAGAAGCACAGACTCGCGTCAGCACCACACAAACCACACCCGCTGCCCAGACAACAACTGAAGGCTTATCTCCGTCTCTAACGCCAGACGGGCTGGTACTTGGTGACTGGAGGCTGCCACTCAGGGGCGAGTGGTTAGGCCCGAAGTTTCTGGGTCAGCGGGCTTTCATTGCTCGAGGCCCACTGGTGTTGGAGATAGACCTGCAAACACCCAAAGTGGTAGCCCAGCACTACCCTCCCGGAGAGGTCCGGGCTTTGGAGAACGACGGCGGGTTGACGATCTTGCTGGAGGATGGGCGTCGGCTGGGTTTGAGCGATTTCGCCGGAAAGCCCTACGAGGGCCGCTGGGAAAGCCTGATGGTAATCCGCGAGTACCTGGATACGCTCAGAGCAACCAGGGCTGAGGCACTCGACCAGAGTCCTTCCACCAACCGCCCATACTGGTATTTCTTCAGCCTCGACGTAGCCACCATTCAAGCGGGTGACCTCGAGGCGATTGGGCGGGATTTGCTACAGCGCGGCCACCGTCCCGAGCTGGCCTGGGGACAGGGGGTTATGCGCTGGCTTGAGCCCTGGTTGTTGCAGGTACGGGCGACAAGAAAACAGGGACTGGAGCAGAGCCTACTTTGGTCAGACTTTTTTCTAAAATACCTGCCCCAACTGCCCGGTGCCAAGGCCGTGCTGTGGGAACAGGCTGGCTGGCTCGAGGCCCAAGGCCGCCCTGACCTGGGACAGCGCTACCATGAGGCCTTACGCCAGGTGGTAAGCTGGCAGCCCCTCCTCACCTCAGCCAACATGGCTTTTGCAACCTGGGTTTTACTGGGAATTTACGGCCTGATGTTGCTGTACCTGACCCTCATATACCTACCCGCACAGCTACGGGGAGTACGCCCTAGTGGAGGCTGGCTGGCTGGCTGGCTGCGGCATCCACTGCTGCGCTTACGCCACAACATGCTGGCTTATACCACCACCGGCGAGCGCACCCTGCTGATTTTTTTGTTTTTGCTGACCACACTAACCCTGTTGGGATGGGGGTTTGTAGCCCGCGCTGAGGCCCTTCTGGCACAAGAAAGCCTTACGCGTGGTACCTTGCGCTCGAGTGCAGCCTTGGAAACGCTAAGCAGCTTTGCCAACACCGCCCCCTTACGGGGCTTGCTGGCCTATGCTCAGGCTAAAGAAAACCCCTCCGAGGCGCAGCGGCTTTACCAATCTGCCACCCCCTGGACTTACGTGTTGCTGGGGCGCGGTACACCCGAGGCTCTGGCCCGGGCCTACCAGCAGGCGCCTTCTTCTGGGGCTGTGCGGGAGGCCTTGGGATTGGGAGGCGACTTCTGGACCTCAGTTTACCGTGAGGCTGGCGTTGTGCGGGAGGCAGTCCCAACACCGAGGATCATGGTTGCGGCAGTAGCCCTGAGCGGCTTAGAGAGCCTTACCTTAGACCCCGTAGCTACCTGGCGCGACCTCCCCATCTGGCCTAGCCCACTCTGGACCTGGGGCACTGCCGCTGCAGTTTTGCTGTTGTCGCTGTATCACCTGCTTTGCTTTTTCCTCCCCAAACCCCAAGACAGCAGCAGCAGCTTGGCTTGGCAGCGGGCGGTTAAACTTTTTTTCCCTGGCAGTCCTGCGTATAGCCAGGGCTGGGGCTTGGCGGTGCTGCTGGTTCTGGTCTGGGGCCTGTGGCTTTGGCAGCAGGGCAATAGTTGGGGGATTGCCCTGAGCAGCATCGCCCTGGGCCTCCACCTTTTTCTGTGGGCGCTGCTGTTTCCTCGCAATCGTTAGGCCCTCATACGAATCCTGCCTAGATCGCTCCGTTTGAGGGCGGGTCGGCGCGGAACGTTCTCTCCCCTCAGCACTTTCGGCAAGAGCCCTAGAAAGAACAAATCGAGAGGGTTTCTCATTTGCGCAGCTTGACTCTTGGGGTCCCCTGGTGAGCTGGGCATCAAAGCTGGCCGGTCTCTATGGCCTTTTGGATTTTCTGGCCGATTTCACGAACCAGGTGTATCAGCACCCCAAAGCGCTCATCACGGGTGAGCCCCTTTTGATAGCGGGCGTAAATCTGCTGCATGATGACGCCCACCTTGAACAGGCCAAAAACATAGTAAAACACCATGTGGGACACATCCCGACCTGTGCGGGCTGCATAGGCCTCGACCAGCTCGGCCCGGCTTAGGTTGCCCGGCAGGTGGGTCAGGCCAAAGCGTTTAAGGCCCGGTGGATCGTCCTCCTGCGCCCAGTAGCCCAGGGTGGTGCCCAGATCCATCAGGGGGTCGCCCAGGGTGGCCATCTCCCAGTCCAGCACGGCCATCACCCGGGTGAGGTCGGCGGGGTCTAGCAGCAGGTTGTCGTATTTGAAGTCGTTGTGGATGAGGGCTGTGCCCGATTCGGAGGGCATGTGCGCGGTCAGCCATTCCATCGCGCGTTCCATGCCGGGGATTGTGTCGGTGCGGGCCTTCTGGTAGCGCTCCGCCCAGCCCCGCACCTGCCGCTCCACGTAGCCCTCGGGTCTGCCCAGATCCCCCAGGCCCGCTTTCCGATAGTCCAGGTTGTGCAGCTCGACCAGGGCCTCGAGGGCCGCCTGGCAAACCCCCCGCATGCGCTCGGGGGTCAGGCCAGGTGGGGGCTGGGTGCGCAAAATCACCCCGTGCAGGCGCTCCATCACGTAAAACGGAGCCCCCAGTACGTTTTCGTCGGCACAGTACAGCAAGGGCTGGGGCACCTTGGGGTATACCGGCTTGAGGGCCAAGAGAATCCGGTACTCGCGCCCCATGTCGTGGGCGGTCTTGATGTTGGCCCCAAAGGGCGGGCGGCGCAACACCAGTTCCTGCTCGCCTAGCCTGAGCAGGTAGGTCAGGTTGGAAAAACCGCTGGGAAACTGCAAGACCTCGAGGCTACCCCTAGCACCCGGAAGATGCTCCAACAGGTAGGCTTGCAGCCGGGCGGTGTCTAGTTCTTCACCGGGCCGAATCTGGGTGGGCTGATCGGTCATCATTCAAAGCGAAACCTCCACGCCATACTCCTTGAGCAGCGCCCGGGCTACCACGGTCTTGTGTACCTCGTCAGCCCCGTCGTAGATGCGGGCCGCCCGCTCGTGGCGGTAGAAGAACGAGATGGGCAGGTCGTCGGACATCCCCAGGCCCCCGTGTACCTGGATGGCCCGATCCAGCACCCTTTGCAAAACGCCCGCCACAAAGAATTTGATGAGCGAAATTTCCACTTTAGCCCCCTCGGCCCCCTGCTGCTCCACCTTCTCGGCAGCGTCCAGCACCATTAGCCGGGCCGCGTGAATCTCGGCTTTCGATTCGGCAATCAGATGTTGAATGGCCTGGCGCGAACCCAGGGGTTTACCGGGGGAAAGCTCGCGCCGGGCGGCATATTCGCACATCAGCTCGAGGCTGCGCTGGGCAATGCCAATCCAGCGCATAGTGTGGTGAATGCGCCCCGGCCCCAGCCGCTCCTGGGCGATGGCAAATCCTCTGCCCCGCGCACCCAGCAGGTTCTCCTGGGGTACCCGCACGTTTTCCAGCCGAATTTCCGAGTGGCTCATCCAGTCCTCGCCCTGTTCGCCCATCACCGAAATTTTGCGCACCTGCTGAAAGCCGGGGGTATCGGTGGGCACGATGATCTGGCTGGCCCTGGCGTAGGGGTTGGGCTGGTCGGGGTCGGTGATGCACATTACGATGCAGAAGCTCGAGCCCTCAAAGCCGGTGGTGTACCACTTGTGCCCGTTGATGACCCACTCATCTCCCTCAAGCACCGCTTTTGTGTTCATCCAGACCGGGTTGGAGCCAGGGTACTCGGGCTCGGTCATGCCAAAGGAGCTGCGAACCTCGCCCCGCACCAGCGGCTCCAAAAAGCGTTCTTTTTGCGCCGGCGTGCCGTGTTTGAGCAGCACCTCCATATTGCCGATGTCGGGGGCCTGGGTGTTGAAGGCGTAGTGCCCCAAGGGGCTGCGGCCCAACTCCTCGCTCAGGCGGGCAAAAGCGCTCAGGCTCAGGCCCATGCCATGGGGCGGAGGTAGGGGGGGCAGCCACCAGCCCTTGGCCTTTACCTTCTGCCGCACGTTTTGCAGGGCGGGCAGCACCGCCTTGAAGCCATGTTTGAGGAAAATGGGCTCGAGGGGCAGGATCTCGTTTTGCAGGAAAGCCCGGACTTCTAAAGCCAGCTCGGTGGTTTGAGCGGTCATTTGCACTATAGTCTACCGCCCAGGGTAGACTTTCGCGCTCAGGCCAGGCTGAAGAGGTCCTCGAGGCTTACCTCGAGGTTCAAGCACCCCACCCGTGCGCTGCCCGCCTCCAGCCGCAGGCCCTGCCAGCCCTGGCGGCGCTGGAAAACCTCGAGGCTGCGCGTGCTGGGGTCTACGATCCAGTAGGTTTGCAGGGTCTCGATGCTTTTATAAGCTTGTAGCTTTTCCCGGCGGTCGGTGGCCTCGGTGTGGGGTGAGATAACCTCGGCG
>Ga0308400_1000313_pt1 | contig 19793 bp, 14 predicted proteins | sample HotsprSampOS1265_FD_203451 | JGI IMG/M metagenome (GOLD analysis project Ga0308400, IMG submission 203451) | Hot spring phototrophic mat microbial communities from Octopus Spring, Yellowstone National Park, Wyoming, United States - 20060914_OS12-65 ...
GCACGACAACCGGCTGTTCGTCGAGCAAAGCCACGCCAGTTACCCATGGCAACCGCAAACGTGCAGCCAGGAAGGGGGCAAGTGGCGTGATAGTTGGCGCATCGGCAAGTAGATCAATCCGCACAGCTAGTAATTCTACAACCCGCCGCCGCAAACCGATGGTCAGTGCGTGCAAACGACCAGAAGCTGGTGGATCGGTCGGATCGAGCAGTGGCCCCAACTGATAGCGCAGAATTGTGCGGCCCCGTTCATCACGATCCACGGTAGAAGGCCAGCCAATCGTATCGACATCACTCTGCCGACCAAGATACCTGCGGGTAACGGTTTCGATAAGCAGGATCACAATGCCTCCTGCACCAGGATCAATAAGGCTGCCGGATCGAGAATTGCTATCGGCAGATCATCATCGTGTTGGTACACGGCCTGGATCACTCGCTGAGCCGATCCGGCGAGATTGACCGGCGGCGGAGTGAGCTGCTCAGAAGTGATAGTGATCAAATCGATCACCGCATCAACCAGCAATGCCGCATCGATGGCATTGTGCTGAATCCAGATCAGACGAGTTGCTCGATCGGGAGGCGCAGCCGCCAGACCGAGAAGCAGTCGGGCATCGATCACGGTCAGAATCTGCCCACGCTGATTAATCAAACCAGGAATAACCGGGGGGGCGCCAGGGACAGGCGTCGGCGTTCGCCAGCGCATAATCTCACGGACTGATGTGCCGGGCAGCGCGTAGTATTCTGACGCTAAACGCATAGTAAGATAGCTGGTCGTTGGTGATTGAGCTGTTAACGACATCATACCCCATCGGCAATCGTCAAATGACCGGTACTTCCGGTGATTACTGTGAGCATACGGCAAGCATGCCGGTTGGTCAAGCAGCTTGCCGGTATCGGCTTGCTATGCTATAATCGCCAATGGAACAGAGCCGATCAGGCAGGCGGCGTATCATCCGCCTGCCAAATTTGTGTGTCAGAGCGCCGTGCAGCCCTGCTACCATGCGGGCGCCTGTCGGCATAGAGCGAAAGGAGCGACGCCGTGTCGCAACAACTGCTAGAAGAATTGGGCCGGCGCCAATACCGCACCGACATTCCCGATTTTCGCGTCGGTGACACGGTGCGCGTCGGTGTAAAGGTTGTCGAAGGAAACCGCGAACGAGTTCAGGACTTTGAAGGGATCGTTATTCGCCGACGTGGCGAGGGGATCAACGAGAACTTTACGGTGCGACGGATCGCATCACACGGCATTGGTGTTGAGCGTACTTTCCCGTTGCACGCTCCGCGAATTGATTACATCAAGGTCATTCGGCGGGGGAAGGTGCGCCGGGCCAAGCTTTACTACCTGCGTGGTCTCGCCGGTAAGGCAGCGCGCATTCGAGAGCGCCGAGAGACGACGTAATTTTTGCTTCTCTAACGGTCGAGGCGTTGTCCACCAACGCCTCGATTTTTTTTGTTATTTTCTGAGTAGGTTTGAAGCTTACTTCTCCTGCCTGAACGTGCGAGCATCTGCCATGCAATCGAAGCGAATGTTCAGACACTCACTTGGACGATTTCAAGAATTGGACCAAACGAATAACTACAAAAATAAAGATGAGTGCACTGCAAAAACGTACTACGGAGCACACAGAGTACACGGAGCGTGTAAGGTTTATGAATAAAAGGATCATTTTTTGGCCATTGGGCACATTGTAGGAAAAATGTTCACAACTCTATGTTCAATGAAAGATAAGATTATCTTTAGTCTCTGCGATCTCCGTGATCTCTGTGGTGGAAAGATCACCTTTTTGCAGTGGGGTCAAGATTATTAAATAGCAAACAAATGTAGCAATACTCGTGACGAGAAATAGTACTCCACCCCATTCTTTGAGAAAGGGATCGAGAAAATCGGTGTATGGGAAGAGCCGAATAGTCCAGGTGACACGAACATCGTCAGCCTCAGTTTGAAACAACCATGCTCCTAGATAAAAAAAGTGGACAGCAAGATATAGCGTAATATCTCTCTTGCTTGATGTGAGAACAGTAATAAATGCTGTCATCAAACCCAGATGCACGAATGCCCATAGAAAGAGCAATACTCCAAAAATGATCAGAAGCTAACCGGCGACTGCAAAACGCAAGAGGAGTGGAATACCAACAAAGAGAACCTCTGCGCCGATTAAGAAGATTTTGGTTCGTGCACTCAGGTGTTTATGTTCCATTATCATTCCTTTCTCTGCATGGTTTTTCGTGATATACGCTCCAAGTATGTTCGACAACCGTAACAGATTCCTGGAAAACGAAGATACTCTAATTACGACCCTCATAGCGGAGCCAGAACACTTCTTTAAGCGGGTATTTTCTTGTTGATAAAGCCGATCCTGAGCTGCAAGCAACTTCTACTTTGGCAACTGTGCATTCTTTGAAGGTCGATTTCAGCGCACGTTGGGGATTGCGTGCATTGCCGTTGATGGAGATTTTGTCCGCACCTTACATCTTGTGCCTGGTGACAAAGAACTTCTGTCTAGTCTTTCAGAGTCCTGTGGGTCAAGCTAGATAACGATGCTATTGAGAGCATCGCTCAAGGGTTAAAAACCTGGGATCAAGTCGTCTTACCTCCATCCCTTGCCATGCGGTCGTATAATACATATAGAAGTACTCTTTTGCAGATAATAGGAACAAGGCAATGCAAGACTTTTTTGAATTCAGCCTTGGTGCAAGAGTATTGTACCAGATTGGGCTGGCCGGTGAACTGGGTCAGGTAATCAGCAGTGCGCTCCCGCAACGTCGAGCCTTCATCGTTGCCGATAAGGGTGTTGTGCAGGCAAGATTACTCGATCCGATTCAGGCTGGCCTGGCTCCCATCGAGGTCGTTGGGATTTTTGACGATGTGCCGGCCAATTCTTCTGTCGCAAAGGTCACTGAGTGCGCCGAACGGGCACGGGCCGCTGACGCTGATCTGATTATTGCAGTGGGTGGTGGTAGTCCTATCGATACTGCTAAAGGGATTCGCATATTACTCACCCTCGGTGGATCAATTCCTGATTATGAAGGGTATAACGTGATTGAAACGCCACTAACACCACTGGTGGCAGTCCCAACAACTGCCGGTACCGGTAGTGAAGTAACGCCAATTGCCGTCATCCTCGAAGAAGAGGGTCAGCGAAAAATAAGTATTGTCAGTCGCTACATCACACCCACGCTGGCCATCCTCGATCCACTGATGACCCGCACCTTACCCCCGCGCCTGACAGCGGCCACCGGTATGGATGCTCTCTCACACGCGATTGAAACCTATGTCTCGACCGAGAACAACCCCTTGAGCGATAGCCTGGCCCTGGCTGCTATCGATATGATTGCTACTCATTTGCGAGATGCTGTTCACGATGGCAATAACATTGAGGCGCGTAGCCAATTGTTGATTGCAGCCACGATGGCCGGTATTGCCTGTGGCAATAGTCTCTTCGGTGTGGTGCACGCACTGTCGCACGCCGTCGGCGGAAAGTTCCCCGTTCACCACGGCACAGCCAATGCGATCTTCTTACCGCCGGGGATGCGTTTCAATAGCGAAGTAGTACCCGACCGCTATGTACGCATTGCCAGAGCTATGGGGGTCAATGTTGGTGGCCGCAGCAACGCTGAAGTGATTGCCGATGGTATTGCAGCCGTGCGGACGCTGACGGCAGATTGTGGTCTGCCAACAAGACTGCGTGAGGTGGGCGTACCGCGTGAAGCGCTTCCTGAACTGGCAGAATTGGCCGCCGTCGAACCGGCAATTTTCAACAATCCACGACCGGCAACCTCCGCAGAATTGCTGGCAATGCTCGAAGAGGTATGGTGACTGAAGAAAAAGCTGGAGCAGGTGATGTACCTTTCCCAGCTTTTACGAAGAAGTCGAACATTTCCTGCCTGACAGGAAGATGCATGTAGGGATGGGTTCCACCGGTAGGGGCACTGCCCCTACCTAGGATGCTGTCGGCGCCGGGCCGGTCGTCCATCGTGTGGTAGCCACGAACAGGGCTTTCATCCGTCGTGGACGTGATGCGCATCGGCGATTATGCAGCTTGCGCTCATGCCACCGGTTCACCGCAGAATGGGAGAATGGCAGCATTCCATGAGAACAGACCCGGCCCTCTCTCCACTTGGACGGTAACGATCGTCACGTCTGCGAAATGTTACCGTTTGCTCGTACTACCCGATGCGCGAACAGTTTTTGAAATTTTGCTACCTTCGGCGCTACCACAAACTGACAATAGGGCTGATATGGATTTCGTGCGAAGTATTCCTGATGGTAGTCTTCAGCGGGATAGAACGTCGTAGCCGGTACAATCTCAGTCACTATTGGGTCGCGGAAAACTTTCTGTTCGGTTAGTTCACGTACCAGTTGCTCAGCAATTTGACGCTGCTCTTCAGAGTGATAAAAAATGGCCGAACGATACTGAGTTCCTACATCAGCTCCCTGCCGATTCAGCGTCGTCGGGTCGTGAATGCTGAAGAAAATTTCGAGCAGCTCACGATAGCTAATCTGTTCCGGATCAAACGTGATCTGTACTGCTTCAGCATGACCGGTCTTGCCACTGCAAACCCGTTCATAGGTCGGGTTAGCGACATGTCCGCCGGTGTAGCCTGACACGACATCTTTTACACCAATGACCTGATCGTATACTGCTTCCAGACACCAAAAACATCCACCGGCCAAGGTAGCCGTTTCGAGAGGCATAGCGGAAACTCCTTTGTTCAAATGCTTCACCTGTATGTAGTCTACCGCAGTTTGCCGGTAGATGCAGGGCGAAAGAGTAGATCATCATTCTGCGCACGTGACATACTAATTTCAGATGTTCCGCATGCCCTGGAATGCTGGCCTCCGGCCTGAATCCTATTGGAGTACACCCCCGCCAACTCGCCGATCATGCCTGTCAGCGCAACGGGAGAAGCGGAGGCTCCTGACCCCGCTTGCGGGGGGCTGACGGATGATAAAGTGCTGATGCGCCAACCGATGGGTTCCTGCCGAGTGCTGCACGACGCGGGCCAGTGGCCCGCGCACCCAGCTAGGGAACGAGAGTTGGTCGAGGTTCATCGTTAGCGAATGCGGAAAGGTGACCGAAGCTGAAAACTCCGAAAATCCCTATCCGACAACGTGTTGACAAGGGAGCAGTACCGATCCAGTACCGCATTTCATACACAATCTCTCGTACCAACAATCAACTGGCATACCGTACTGACAAGTTGCCCCCCCTTTTCCTACAGGGGATTGTATCGATTCATTGCCGTGATCAGGCCTTCACGTAAGACCACTTCAACTGCATCGGCCACTCGTGCGAGCACATCCGGCAGAACGGCTTCTTCTTCCGGTGTAAAGCGGCTCAACACGTAATCGGCTGCATCCATCTTCCCTGGCGGTTGGCCGATACCAATCCGCAGTCGCGGAAATTCGGTTGTTCCCAATTGAGCAACGATTGAACGCATCCCATTATGGGTTCCGGCACTGCCCCGCTCGCGGATGCGGACTCGGGCGAATGGCAGATCAAGATCATCGTAGATAACGAGTAACTCACGCGCCGGATCAATTTTGTACCAGTTGCGTAGTGCCGACACGGCCTGTCCACTGAGGTTCATATAGGTCTGTGGTTTTACCAAGACGACCCGCTGCCCATGAATAATCCCTTCGGCAAGCTGACTGTTGGCCCGCTGCTGACGAAAGGTTAAACCGTGGCGCTCGGCCAGCGTTTCGACACTGCGAAAACCGATATTGTGACGGGTTCGTGCATAACGTTCACCTGGATTGCCCAGGCCAACAATGAGCCACATGCGTTGTATCCTTACCAACACCTATATCGCTTGTGCAACGACATCATACCATCACTTCGCCGGTTATCAGCGATAATGAGAACGAACAACGTTCAGTCGAAAGGTAATGATCCCATGCACGCCACAACCTGCAAACTACCCCTCCCCGAAATCGCCGACCAGTTTCTGCTGCGGCGCGATATGACCTTTCTTAATCACGGTAGCTTCGGGGCGTGTCCTCGTCCGGTTTTCGCTATCTACCAGCAATGGCAACGTACCCTTGAAGCACAACCGGTTGAATTTCTTGGCCGATGCCTGTCTGAACGCCTGCGTCAGGCCCGCAACAGCCTGGCCGCTTTCGTTGGCGCACCGGCAGATGATCTCGTCTTTGTGCCAAATGTGACCTATGCCCTGAATATCGTCGCTCGTTCGATCACCTTACAACCGGGTGATGAGGTTTTGGGTATTACTCACGAATACGGTGCAATTGAACGTACCTGGCGTTACGTCTGTCACCAACAAGGAGCAACGTATATTAATCAGCCAGTAGAATTACCGGTAACGACACCTGAACAGCTTATCGAACAAATCTGGCGTGGCGTCACTTCCCGCACGCGAGTTATTCTGCTCAGCCATATTACATCGCCGACGGCCATCATCATGCCGGTGGCAGAAGTGTGTCGGCGGGCGCGTGCAGCCGGGATCATCAGTGTGATCGACGGGGCGCATGCTCCCGGCCAGATCGACCTGAACCTGCAAGCATTAGGAGCTGATTTCTACGCCGGGAATTGCCACAAATGGTTATGTGCCCCAAAAGGGGCCGGATTTCTGTACGTGCGGCCTGAATATCAGGCAATTCTCGAACCGCTCGTTGTGAGTTGGGGCTGGCAACCACCAACACCGTTGCCAGGAAGTTTTCTAGCTTATCCAGAAGGACGCCCGTTACAGGCCTACTACGAGTGGATGGGAACCGATGATCCATCGGCATTTCTTAGCGTACCGGCGGCCATCGAGTTCCAGCACCGTTACCGCTGGGCCGATGTGCGGCGCGCTTGTCACGAATTGCTGTACACTGCATCACAACAGATACTGGCCTTGACGGGTACAGCACCGCTAACCCCAGACGATGAACACTGGTGGATGCAGATGCGGTCATTACCGCTACCACCCTGTGATCCGGCACTGGTTCAGGCCCGGCTTTGGCATGAATGGCGTGTCGAAGTCCCATGCTTTACCTGGCAAGAGCAACCGTTGATCCGAATTTCGATTCAGGGATACAATTCTCCAACTGACATTGATCGTCTATTGACCGGCTTGCAAGCAGTGCTGAATACACTATGATCAACATCGAACATGTTAGCTATACCTATCCTGGCGCAACTAGGCCCATCCTCCGCGATCTGAGTTTTCAGATTGATCAAGGTGAGTTCCTGCTCGTTTGCGGCGCAAGTGGTGTCGGCAAAAGTACCCTGCTCCGCCTATTGAATGGTCTGGTTCCCCATTTCTACGGTGGGCATTTCCGTGGACGAGTAGAAGTCTGGGGGCGTCATACATTGCACTATCAACCACGCGATCTGGCCGATCTTGTCGGGTTTGTTGTGCAAGACCCTGAAAGTCAGTTTGTCGTTGAACGAGTAGAAGACGAAATCGTCTTTGCGATGGAGAATCTAGGGGTACCGGCGGCCATTATGCGGCGGCGCGTGGAAGAAGTTCTTGATCAACTGGCAATCGCCCATCTGCGTCACCGCCACGTCGCAACGCTGAGCGGTGGCGAACAACAGCGCGTGGCAATTGCCGCTGCTTTAGCTTCCCAACCACGAGTGCTCGTCCTCGATGAACCGACCAGTCAACTCGATCCCCACGGCGCCGAAGAAGTCTTAACTGCTCTCCAAAAACTCAACACCGATCTCGGTATTACCATCGTCCTCTGCGAACATCGGCTGGAACGAGTGGTACAGTATGCCGACCGTGTGCTCTATCTGGCGCCAGATGGAACTATCGATCTCGGATCTCCGCGCGAGGTATTGGCCCGAATCGATCTGCGACCTCCGCTTCAACATCTTGGGGCAGTATTGGGATGGCATCCGTTGCCACTGACCATTAAGGAGGGACGACGATTTGTTCCTTCCGATTTACCGGCAACATCACCTGTAGTATCGCCGTCACCACTTGTCTCATCTGCACCCCTGGCGCGTTTGCATAACGTTACCGTGCGCTACCACCAGCATGAAGCACTCTATCGGGTCAATCTGGAACTACCACGTGGTCAGCTTATTGCCCTGATGGGACGCAACGGGAGCGGAAAAAGTACCCTTCTCAAAACCCTTATTGGTCTGGTCCGACCGGTTGAAGGGCGAGTCGAGTTAGCAGGGCAAGACATTGCTCCGCTAGCAGTGGAAGAACTGGCCCAGCGTGTCGCCTACGTGCCACAAGACCCGCGGAGCATCCTGTTCCACGATACACTAGGTGAAGAGATCGCATTCAGTTTACGGGGCCGCAAGCTCCGTCCTTCACCGTCGGCAATTCGCGAAGCGCTAACCCGCTTCGGCATTGCGCACCTCATCGAACACTATCCGCGCAATCTCAGTGGTGGCGAAGCACAGCGGGCGGCGCTGGCGGCCAGCCTGGTCGGTGATCCCCAGCTCATCCTCCTCGATGAGCCAACCCGTGGTCTTGATTACCAGGCCAAACGCAGTCTGATCGCCATCCTGCGCACGCTATGTAATGAAGGTCGCACTGTCTTGATGGCAACCCACGATGTGGAGTTAGCTGCCGCTTGCGCCGATTGGGTCGTCTTGTTGAGTGAAGGCGAGCTTGTTGTAGAAGGCCCAACCACCGAATTACTCGGCAACAGCCTGATCTTCTCATCACAGATCGCGAAGCTGTTTCCCGGCCAAGGCTGGCTAACCGTCCCGCAGGCCCTTTCCGGCCTGAGACGTGCATCTGATTAAGTAGTTTCGCAGGAGTTTAGTTTCATCGTAACAGCGCTGCTACCCCATCCTGAAGCGTAGCGAATGAACGCAAGCCGTCCCAGGTTGAGCCAGTATGCACCATCAGCTCGGCCAGATCAGGACGAATACCACACAGCGCCACCTCTGCACCCATTAGACGGGCGCCGTTGCTGATCTGATGCAGGGTATGAGCCAACGTCTGCTCAAACACGGTCAGGCCGGTCAAATCGAGTAACACAATCCGTACCTGACGGGCAGCGATTTCAGCGAGAATTGAACTGAACAGCAACTGACAGCGCTCAGCATCGAACGCCCCGATGAGGGGCGCCACCAATGTCGTCTGGCTTAGAGGAATGAGTGGCTGTGTTAAGCGACGAAGTAACTCATCACGTTGCTTAAGCTCCGCCAGTGAATGTTCGAGGGCAGCGCTTCGTTCGGCTAATGCCTTTTGCGATGCCACAAGCTCAGCCCGCTGCTGTTCGATCAGCGTCATATCACGAAGCAATACAACGCTGGCCCCGCCGCGCTCGTCGCGGATGGCAACTTCCGAGATTAGCAATACCTGACCATTGCTTCGTTCAAACCGGCGACTGCCGAGCTCACGGTCAACATCGGTTGTCTGCTCTGCAAAACCGGCATCAGCAAGAGCGTGATCAAAACGTTGTTCCCTCTCTAGTGCAAGTATCTGCCGGGCAGCACGGTTAGCAAACCGAATCTGCCGATCGGTATCAAGCACCAGTATCCCATCGGGAAGATGTTCAACTGCTGTTTGCAGTGCAACCTGCGAAGGTCGAAAGATACCATAACGCAACGTCACCCAGCCGAATGAGAGGTGTAGTGGGAGAAGACTGGCATAGGAAAGTGGCACCAGACCCACTTCACGCGAGATATAGCCGGTCAGGAAGGTCAAAATAGCCCCTGCTGTCAACCAGATAGCAGGGAAACGTACTCTCGGATGCTGAATTGCAATCGTAATCAGCATCGTTACCGGAACAAGGATACAACCAATGATGTAGAGCGCAAACACCGGCCAAAAAGCTGGCCCCCGGACAAAATCGGTGATACCGCTCTCGCCACGAACCACGTCAATGCCGACGATCCCCAAGCGTCCGTACCAGTCTACGGCCAACCCGATTGCCATCACTACATACGGTGCGATCACAACCCATCGTAGCAGCGGCTGCCGGTAGCGATGCGGCATAAACAGGAGCATAATCAACCAGATCAAAAACCCAAAAATCGCCGCTTGCAAAGACGTTAGCAGCCCGGAAAGTACCCATATTTCAGCCATATTTCGGCTGGCAAAACGTACTGCGCCAGCACAGCTCAAGAGCAGGGAACTGATCGTGAACGCGGCAAAGATACGATTCGGTATTGCCCGATAGTCTTGTAACAATACATACACGACGCTTGCAACCAGAACGACAATGGTGAACAGGATAAAGAGTAGTTCCATACGAGTGCCCGCCGTCCTGTGTGATTATGCAACCAGATGTGTCCGGGATGAAGATGTCGTCAACATTAACGGAGGTCTTGTCCCTTTATTATCGGTTTTATTATAGACGTTGTCAAAGAATTGCATTACTCTATACCAATCCTGTCTGTGCAAAACGTGAATCATCCTGCCGATGCCGCTAGTACCCCCCACCCCCCCGCAAGCGGGGGGTGATCCAGAGGCCTGCGCACTAGGATACATGGTTTTCGCGAACGGGGTTGGTATTGGTAATAATACCTGCCGGTCTGCGTAACCGTAGGGGCGGGGTCCCGACCCGCCCGCTAAAGTTTCCGTATCTAGCATTCCTGCACGCGGGCCAGCGGCCCGCGCACCCAGGGAACCGCGTGAGGCTAGGGCAATTTACAAGGTGCCCAATAGTCAAAAATGATCCTGTTATGCATAAACCTTACACGCTCTGTGTACTCTGTGTGCTCTGTGGTGATCTTTCCACCACAGAGATCACAGAGATCGCAGAGACGAAAGATAATGTTATCTTTCATTGAAGATAAATTTTTTCTTACAATGCACCCAATAGCCAAAAATTATCCTTTTATTCATAAACCTTACACGCTCTGTGTCCTCTGTGTGCTCTGTGGTGAGTTTTTGCAGTACACTCAATGATGCAGTGGACTCATCGTTTGGCTTAGACACCTATGGCAGTCATCTGTTCAGCTCCATCAACCGCCATACCAGCTCGCGCTGGACTGACGGTGCAACCGTGTAGCGGATCTGGCCGCGCTCGTTGGGGTAAAAATCGTGTTGCGGGTCAAGATCATCCCATCCGTAACACGCCATGATAATGCGGTCGAGTGCAACGTGCAGTCGCCGCAGTTCGACAATATCGGCGTCGGTGCAGGTCGGGTTGTGGAAGAGGTTGTAGGTTTTGGTCAGCCCGAGCTGCCGGGCCTGCATGATCTGGCGGCGGTGTTCGTGGTAGGTGGCACCGATCTGTGCCGCCTGCTGGAAGACCGGCGGCATATCGGCCAAGCGCCATGCTCCTGCTGCCAACCGCTCGTATTCTGCCGACGGGAAGGGGAAGGTGGCGAAGCAGTCGGTTGGTGTGTAGCGGAGGTCGGTACGTAAACTAGAGGCTTGCTTTCGTACCCACACCTCATGCACGGCAGATTGCAGCAGGGCGAAGTGGTAGTCGTCGTCGTAGGCGAAGACGATGATTGCATCACTGTAAATCCAATCTGAAGGAACGAAAGCTATGGCGTGGATCTCGCTCACGCGACTCCTCACCAACACCCGCCGTAGCGGGGCGATGGCCTGGCGCATGCCGGTACGGTAGGCGCCGAATTGCCACCAATATTCGCGATTACGCCGGTCGCCGGGGCCGTTCAGCCGCTCACGCTCCGGCTTCACCTGCTCTGCCACAATCCGCAACAGGTCAGGGTACTGCTGGGCCCGCGCTAGCTCCCAGTCGTGGAAGCAGATCACCCAGCGGCTAGGCCGTTGTTCGGGGTGGCTGTTGAGGTCTTCGCCGTTTAGGTAGGGGAAGAGGCAATCGGCGTTGCGCGGGTCGCGCTCGATCAGGGCCTGGGCCTCGGCCGGTTCGAGCACGAAGCCAATGCCGCGCACAATATCCCCTTGAAACGCCTTGCCTTCATTCAGCGGCAGGCGCACCGGTTCGTGTTCGGGTTGGTCGTCGAGGCGCGAAGAGATGAAGGGTACCTGCTGGTCGTCGAGGATCGCGGCAGCACGACGGGGATGGTCACTTCCCAGACGCGGGGCTTCAATGACCACAAGATTGACTTCGACGTTCGCCTGGCCGGGCCATTTGACAAAGCGTTGCGCGAACGGTATCTGGCCACCCTGAGCCAGGATGAACTTCAGACCGCTTTCGCGGGTATCGCCCTGCCCCAGCGTGTTGGTGGCGATTAGGCCCAGCCGACCGCCGGGTTTGAGCAGGGTAAAGGCACGGCGGAAGAAGGCAGCGCAGAGGTCGGCAGTACCGCCGAAAGGGTGATAGACGGTTTCTAGCCACAGGCGATAGGCTGCGCCGAAGGAGCTGCTGATGCGTAACCCACCCATGAACGGTGGGTTGCCGATGATGACATCAAAGCCGCCCTGGGCTGCACCGGTGTCACGCAGTTCCAGGATGTCAGCGAATTCGAGCGCCCAGTGGAAGAAGGTGTACCGGTAGCTCAGCTCCGTCACCCGGCTAAGTATCTGCGGATCGGGCAGCTTATCCCTGCGCAGCACCTCGTACAGATCGGCAGTGGTGAACAGCAGCGGATGGTCTGTTTCCTGCCCAAAGAAAGCGGCGGTGTAAGTATCGCAGGCGTCTTTGAGTTGCCGGAAGGCAGTGCTCTGCTGAAGCTGCGCGAAGGCCGCTCGTTTGGCGCGCACCTCGGCAATCGAGGTTTCGGGCATCGCGATAATCCGTCGGATTGCTTGTGCAATCTCGGCCAACAGTTGGGAAACGAATCCGTATTGAAAGAGGGTCTCTTTTCGTTCTCTGCCGTTTCGTTTGCGGGCTGCGCTTAGCAGCGCACGGTTGGTCTTGCCTAACGGTCGGTACGCTGCATCGGGGATACCGTCTTTTAAGAGGCTGAGGTCGGCTAGCCCGATCAGCGAGTCGCCGCAGCGGATATGCGATTCGAGAAAGGTGAGCGGTTTATCGCGGGTGTGGCCTTCAAGCCAGAGGGCCACGCGACACAGCTCAACCGCCAGCGGGTTCTTATCGACGCCGTAGATGCAGTGGGTGATCACATCACGCACGCCATCCTGGATGGCTTCGGGCGGCGGTTCATCGGCGCCGGTGCGCAGTCGCGCCAACTCTTTCCCTAGCCGCCGAGCCGCTGCCAGCAGAAAATGGCCCGACCCACAGGCCGGATCGAGAATCTTCATGGTGAGAATGGCCGTCTTGCGCTCGCGCTCGCCAGGGGTCGGACATCTGGCCAGCCGCTCGTGTAAGACCGGTTCGAGCGTCTGTTGCACAAGCCGCCCGACCAGCTCAGGCGGCGTGTAATGCGACCCAGTAGCGCGCCGTTCGGTCCCACGCAGTTCGAGCGAAAAACGCATCTGCTGGTCATCGCCGGTGACGGTTGGGTGCAGTTCGAGCAGGCTTTCGTAGACCGAGCCGAGTTCTTCGGTATCGAGCGCCGCGTAGTTGATCCGACGCGGCGGCGAGTCGTAGAAGGTGAGGTACCAGAACGCGCCGAGCAGATCGCGGTTGGTTATGCTGGCCTGATCAAGCTCCTGTTCAGCAAAGAGTTCACCGTTCAAGACCGGCAGACCGAGCAGCTTCGCCAGCGGTTGGCCGTCGTCGAGTGAGGTATCATCGCGCAGCACCATCCAGAGCACGCGCAACGAGCACCAAAGATCGTCGTGGTCGGTGAAGGCGTCTTGCCGTTCGACGAGCGTGCGCAGGCGGGTGACACTGTAATGGTCGCGGTAGAGCGGATCGGCGCTGATCAGACCGCGCTCTTCCGAAACGAGCAGAAAGAGCAGACGGTAGACCAACCGCAAGAGCTGACGGTAAAGATCGGCTGCACCGTTCGCAGATACCCATGCGCGTAGGGCGTGACTGTCACGATGAGCGAGAAAGCCATTAGCAAGCCGTTGCAAACAGACTTCTACCCCTTCGCGCAACTTCTCGCGCACCCGGCTGCCCTGTTCTAGCGCGTGTTGATAGTAGATTTCCAGCGGGCACGAGCGAGCAGCGCTGGCGGTACGCGGCAAGCGTGATCGGTGAAGCAGCCGGTAGAAAACGGCGAAGTCTTGAAAGTGTTGCTCTTCAATCATCGTTGCCAGATCGAACTCAAGATAGACCTGGCGGCGAATAGCGGTACTGTTGCGCAACAGGCGGATGATACGGCCATTGGTGACAAGACCCCAAAGATGCTCGGTGCGGTTGAGATACTCTTGCAACAGCGTGTGCGGCGCAAGGCGCGGGCGTCCACCCGGCGCAAGCTGGTCAAGCTCCTGCCGGAAACCGACAATATGCACCGGTACCGCATCATCGTCCTCGCCAAGACGATGCGAGATCGCGAAACGCATTCCGTCGATGTCGTAGGCGCGGGTGTTGTAGCGCAACTCGTAGCCGAGCATGTTCAAGAATGGAATCATCCAGGCGTCACGGGTAAGCGAGGTCGCCGCATCCTTCTCATCGAGACGAGCCAGCCGGTTTTGCACGATGCCCCAGAGCGTACAGACATCGTGAAACACTGCCGCAATCTCATCGTTCAGGTGACGACGACCGCTGATACCAAAATCTTCCGGTTGCTGGTACGGCAGTTCGCCCCGCAACAATTGTTCAGGCAGGTCAGCCCCAAAAAGACCACCTGCAATGCGTAGCGTCGGGAAAGTACTCATCGTGGTGCGACCATCGGTTGCAACACAAGAATGCCAAGCAGATCGGGCGGAAGCTGAGGCTTCAACGCCAATTCACGCACGCGCAGCGCCACTGCCTGTCGGATGCGCTTATGGCTCTGTTCGAGCACATCAGCCCGTTCGTTCAAGAACGCGGCGATTGGTTGGTGCAGGGTCAGCCACTGGGCGAGCGCAGCGTCGATCAGTTCGCGCTTTTCTGCCAACGACACATTCGCATCAGGTTGCGCAGCGAGCAAGGCCAGCGCCTGGTCGAGATCGAGCCACTCACCCGTTGCCTGTTGACCGACAACCACCACCTCTTCGGCCAACAGCGGATGCCGATCCGGTTGTTCGAGCAGGTAGCGCACCCGCAGCAACCAGAGCGTGGTTAGTCGCGCCACTGCGCGGGTACGGATCACACCACAACGGGCAGCGATGGCCAATTGGGGATTGGCGAGCGCATCTTCAAACAAGAAGCGGGCCAGAGTTGTGACAAAGCGATGGTTACGACCGAGGTATTCAGCTTCAGGAGGTACCGGTGAAACAAAGCTTATTCGCCATAGCGAAGAACGGTGCGGAGTAGATTGGTATGGTGTCAGCCCTGCCCGGATCGGCGCCGGCAAGCGGTTCAACGTCGTCTCCGACACATCAACCAAAAAGACATCAGCTCGGCGGCGATCAGGCTGGATGGGCAACCCCAACCGTTGTGCCGCCGTCAACACAAACTCGCGCACCGCCGTCGGATCGCCGAGCACGGCATCGGTTGCCTCCAGCTCCCGGCGCACCTCGTCTGGCTTCAGTGCTCGCTGCGCAAACCGAGTACGGTTAACCCGCTCGCGCTCGGCATCTTGTTGCCAGCGCCGGTGCAGCACCTCGACCGCCGGTACGCCGAGATCGAGTTCCAGTTGTTGACCCGCACGCCCACGCCGCAAAAAGAGCGCATTGAGTACCGCTTCGGTGACACTGGCGCTATCTTCAGGAACCGGCACATACGTTCCCAGCGCACGATGAATCTCACGGGCTTTGTTCAGCAGCACATCGATCACCACGCCGTCTACCGGATTATCCCGCCCGTAGATGCGGATCACCTGCACAATTGAGGACAACTGGCCGTAGCGGTCAACCCGCCCCTCACGCTGTTCGAGCCGGTTCGGATTCCAGGGCAAATCGTAGTGTACTACCGCGTTAAAACGGTCTTGCAAATTGATCCCCTCGCTCAGGCAATCGGTGGCAACCAACACCCGTGGCTGATCGGTCGTGAGCGATTCGATCAGCATCCGCCGTTCATTATCTGCCATCCGCCCGGTCACACACACCACCTGTACCGTTTCCGGCAGCGTCTGCCGTAGATGGTCGGCCAGGTATTCAGCAGTGGCGATATAGCGGCACCACAGAATGGGGCAAAAACCCTCGCCGAGCAACTGCTGCACCACCTCGCGGCAGCGTTGCAGCTTGGTATCGGCGGTTGGCCCGGCCAGTGCTTTGGTGAGACGAATCAGCTCGTGCAATCGTCGCCGCTCGTGATCGTTCAACATTTGCGCACTCGCCTCAACCGGCGGTAACGGCACCTCATCATTGGTACGACTGTCATCAGCTTCAAAAATAAACGGCTGAAAATCGCTCTCTTCGTCGGCAAGCGCTAACGTGTCAATACGGGCTGCTAACGCGGCACGGGCAGCAGCCGGACTCGACATCACACAGCGCAGCAGCGCCAACGCCCCCCAATACCGCACCCGACGCTGACGTTCGTGCAAATGGTCGCCGGTATGCACGATCTCGGAACAGAAGGCGTAGATGCGTTCAAATAAGTGACGGTACTCGGGCGAAAGATCATACGTCACGTCAACCGCTTCTCGGCTGGGGAAACAGCGCACCTCTTCCCAGTGCAGCTCAATATCTTTGCGCGTCCGCTGGACAACATAGCGGGCCAGCGTTGCCCGTTGGTTTTCCGCTAGCTCGGCAATCTGCCAGGTCGCAAACTCCGGTCGCAGCAGACCCAGCAACGAACGAAATGCCGCATCAATCCCACTGTGAGGGGTAGCAGTGAGCAGAAGAAGATGACGTTGCGCATCAGCAGCCAGCTCCTAGAGCAGACGATGCCGCTGCTGCTGACTCTGAAAACGTTCATCGGCTGCCGCTGCGCTGTGCGCTTCATCAACAATCAACAGTTCAGGGCAATGCAGCAGAAACTGATGACGGTTTCGATCCGTTTTTACAAAATCGATACTTACCACTTGAATCGGGTAATGAGCATAGATACTCTTGCCCGGTGGCACCTGTCGTTCCAACTGCGTGATGGTTCCCGAACGGATGATCACTGCATCGAGGTGAAACTTCGTCGTCAGCTCGTGCTGCCACTGTTCGCAGAGATACGGCGGACAGAGCACACACAACTGCCGAATCTCCTGACGGTCGATCAGCTCACGGGCAATCAACAGCGCTTCGATAGTCTTGCCTACTCCCACATCATCGGCGATCAACAGTCGTACCGGATGCAGACGGAGCGCCATCAGGAGCGGAACAAACTGATAGGTACGAGGCCGGATCGAAATCCGTCCCAGTGAGCGCAACGGTGCTGCGCCTTCACGGAGGGTCAAACGGGCGGCCTGCCAGAGCAACCGGATTGCCGCCGCATCAGCAACCTGATCGACAGTGGGTAGTGGAAACGTCGCCGGTTGCAGACGCTCCTCAGGTAACGTATAGCCCACCAGGTCGGCCAGCCGACGATGAATCGCCACCACCTGATCGCTCGCCCCGGCCAGAGGCCGCAGCAACACGACATCGGGCTGATCTGATGGCAACAACACCCAATCACGTTTCCGACAACGCACAATCGAGCCGGGTTGCATAGCACAGCACTCCTGATAGCAGCACGCGATGATCCAACTGGCTGAAAAAAGGCCTTCCTGCGCCGGTGAGCACAAGATTTCTTCGGAGGTATCCGTAGTGATACAATCGTTTTACGTACAGCATCAGCACTATTCTATTACACTAGAAACAATGTGGCAAAAGACATATGCGAGCATTGCCGAAGGTTTTTTCAACGTTTCCCATTTTCAATCGTGTTTGCGACGGCGGTTGACACCATCCCATTTTCACGGTATCGTAATCAATATATGTCGCTACGGCGACATAATCCGAAGACCTTCGGGGCAAGGTGAAATTCCTGATCGGCGGTAATGGTGGCGTGCCCACACAAGCCCGCGAGCCGCAAGGCAGGACTCGGTGCGATTCCGGGGCCGACGGTATAGTCCGGATGGGAGAAGGTCTGCGGTTGGTCTGGCACGATGGAACATGCAGTGACAAGGGCACACTCGCTGCTCTTGTCTGTTTGTGCAACTGTACCGGTTAAGCACCGGCCGGTTGTTCTCCTCTGCTTCATCGTCCTCCCCGCGATGCCCCGAAGGTTATGCAAAGGGGTGTCGCGATGAATGATCATCACCAATGCTTCACACCTGATCGCTTTATTGCCCTTGCTTTGCAGCAGGCAGCGGCCGTTGTTGGTCGCACCAGCCCTAATCCGCCGGTTGGGGCAGTGGTCGTGCGCGATGGACAGGTGGTTGGGGTAGGTGCCACCCAACCCGCCGGCGGACCGCACGCAGAACGAGTCGCGTTGGCGGCTGCCGGTCACCGCGCACAAGGGGCCGATCTCTACACGACCCTTGAACCATGTACGTTCCACGGCCGTACACCTCCTTGCACCGAAGCCATCATTGCTGCCGGTATCCGGCGCGTCTTTTTCATTGCCCATGACCCCGACCCGCGCATGGGGGCCGGAGCAACGCCGGTGTTGCAGAGTGCCGGGATCGAGGTGCATCGGATCACGACTGGCGCTGCCGTTGTCGCCGAACAACTGGCACCGTTTCGGTGTCGGGTACTGTCTGGTCGGCCATTAGTCACGGCCAAATATGCCATGACGCTCGACGGTCGGATTGCGACTGCCGGTGGCGATAGTCGTTGGATCACCGGTGCCGCCGCTCGTACTCAGGTGCATCGGCTACGCGATCAGGTTGACGTGATTATGGTGGGAGTCGGTACCGTCATCAAAGATGATCCGCAATTGACTACCCGCCTTGATCAACACTGGCGAATGCCTCGTCATCCGCTGCGGGTGATCGTGGATAGTCGCGGTCGAACCCCGTTGGAAGCGCGGGTACTTAGCGCCGACCTCCCCGGTCAGACACTGATTGCGACGGTGAAGCCCGCTCCGGCCTGGGTGAGCGCCGTACAGGAGCGTGGGGGAAAGGTGGTGCAATGTCCACCTGGCACCGACGGGCGTGTCGCTCTTAAGCCGTTACTGTGCTATCTCGCAGAGCAGGGGCATAATCACGTGTTGGTTGAGGGTGGCGCGACGCTGTTGGGTGCGCTGCACACCGATGGTTTAATCGATGAAGTCTGGGCCTTCATTGGTACCCGAATCGTTAATGATGCCCTGGCGCCAGCGCCCATGGCTGGCGCCGGTGTGCCACGAATGGCCCTGGCTCAACCCTACCGTTTGCGTCGAATTGAACAGTACGACCAGGATGTACTGCTGATTGCCTCGTCAATCGCTGCGCCATGGTGGAATATCGAGGAGGTTGCTGATGTTTACCGGGATTGTGGAAGAGATGGGAACGGTTGCACACATTGTTGGTGATCAGGCTCAGGCGAACCAATTGACCGTGAACTGCCATACCGTGCTCGCAGGAACGCGCATCGGCGACAGTATTGCGGTCAACGGCACATGCCTGACGGTGACAGCGCTGACCGATCACAGCTTCACGGTTGGGCTGAGTCCAGAGACGCTGCGGCGCACCAATTTGGGGCGGCTCAAGGTCGGTGATCCGGTGAATCTCGAACGGGCCCTTGCGTTTGGTAGCAGAATGGGTGGGCATTACGTCCAGGGCCACGTCGATGGTGTCGGCGAAATTGTCGCCATCGTTCCCGAAGGCGACTCGAAGCGCGTAACGATTCGCCCGCCTGCTCATTTGTTGCCGTACATCGTCGAAAAGGGTTATATCGCGGTTGACGGTGTGAGTCTGACGGTGGCCGAAATGGGGCCTGATACGTTTACTGTTGCGTTAGTCGCCTATACCCAATCAGCAGTCATTATGGGCCGCCAGGAGGTTGGGGCGTTAGTAAATATTGAAGTTGACATAATTGCGAAGTATGTAGAACGGCTGATAGAAGCTTACCGGCGGGAGGCGCACTAATGTTTGCATCAGTTGCGGAGGCTTTACAAGATTACGCAGCCGGGCGAATGGTCATCATCGTTGATGATGACGACCG
>Ga0308400_1000314_pt1 | contig 19784 bp, 12 predicted proteins | sample HotsprSampOS1265_FD_203451 | JGI IMG/M metagenome (GOLD analysis project Ga0308400, IMG submission 203451) | Hot spring phototrophic mat microbial communities from Octopus Spring, Yellowstone National Park, Wyoming, United States - 20060914_OS12-65 ...
GTTAATAGCAGAATTCTCAAACCTGAAAGATTAGAAACCCTTAAGGTATAGCTTTTAATTTCAAAGCTTTCAGGGGAAAAGGCAACAACTAAGTTTTTGGACTGAGGAAGAGTTCCACAGCTCAAAGTGGAGCAGCTTCCCAACCAAACTGATGCATAAGCAAGAAAATTTCTTCTATTGAGTTTCGATTTTTGTTGAACCAACCGATAGGTGAGGCTATAATAGTAACATATGCGGTTTTTAAAGACAATTTTTATCATTGTTTTTCTTAATCTTCTGGTTATTGTTTCTGCAGGGTTTCTCTTGAATCTCCTAGGTGTAACAAGCTTTATCTCAGCAGAAGGTGGTTTAGATCTGAGGGCGTTAGCTATTTTCTCATTAATTTTTGGGTTTTCGGGTTCGTTGATTTCTCTCTTGCTGAGTAAGCAGGTAGCAAAATGGATGATGGGAGTGCAGACTGTCACGCCAGCTTCTCCCGGCATAGCTGGTTGGTTGGCATCGCGAACTTACGAAATAGCGAGGGCAGCTGGCCTAAAGAGTATGCCGGAAGTTGGTATCTACGATAGCCCAGAGGTAAATGCTTTTGCTACTGGCCCGTCAGAGAACAATGCACTTGTGGCTTTCTCCTCTGGTCTTCTTAGTTCCATGAATCAAGAAGAAATTGAAGGTGTAATAGCTCATGAGATATCTCACATAAAAAATGGAGATATGGTGACGATGACAGTTTTGCAGGGCGTTGTTAATACTTTCGTAATTTTCTTGAGCAGACTTGTGGCTTTTACAATTGCTGCTAGGTTCGACGAAAACAAACGATGGCTAATAACAACTGTTCTCACAATGGTCTTAGAAGTAGTATTTATGATTCTTGCTAGTTTGGTAGTCTTCTATTTCTCGCGTATCAGGGAGTATGCTGCTGATAGGGATGCAGGAAAGTTAGTTGGAGCTAATAAGATGATAGCGGCTTTGGAACGCTTAAAAGGAGTTTTTGAACCTATAGAATCTGCAACGCCAGTTGATTGTATGAAGATAGCTGGAGGAATGTCACTAGCTGGCTTATTTTCCTCCCACCCCCCTTTAGAAAAAAGGATTGAGGCTTTGAAAAAAACTTTCAGATTAAGCTAATTAGTTTCTATTAGAGCGTTATCCTAGTATAAATTGCCCACAAGCACTTTAAATTTTACATAGGGAGAGGTTCCGATTTAACTTTTGATGAATTTGAAAAGGCCGGAGGGTAAGGTCGGATTATATTAGACTAACGTTTTAACAGAACTAAATATACAAGCCTGTGAGTTACTAGATTTTGACTCAACAAACGACTATTAGAGCTGAAGTCAATTTCACTTTGAGTGCTTAAAGATCGAGTTAAATTTCTTTCTAGGTTGCAAGTTAAATGTTTTTTGCCGTTTCAGGGTAACTGCGAATTAAAATTTGCGCGACAATCTTGAACTTTTACTAAATGACTATTTGAGTTTTAGGCCTCAAATTTAACGTTTTTTTCAAATAAGGTTATTTTTTTTAAGCATCAGCCAAGATTAGATTTTTTAGTTATAATGTAGGTTTGGGATTTATTTGATCCAAAGTGTCGCTCCAACATCAAGTTGCTAAATTATTGCATAGCGCTATCTTGGAGAGCAGGGGAAGGCCTTTTGAGGTTAGCATTATCCCGGACGTAGACTGTGCTAAGGTGGCTCAACTCTTAGAGTTAGCTATAAAAGAAAGGATATCGGGTGGAGAAAGCTCAGTTATAGTTTCAGTGTCTGAGATCAAGGTTGCTGAGGCTAAAGTTTCTCTAGATCCTCTTCTTTTAAAAAAGGCCGAAGAAGCTTTTAAAGCCGATCCTGTTTCCAAAAGAGATAAGCTGGATTTGTACAAGATTGATGCTTCATCTTTAAAGAAACCAAGTCTCTTTGGGTGGTTGTTTTTGGCTGCTGGATTTAGCGCTTACGGACTTGTTTGGTTTGGGTACAGTTGGTTTTTAGCTGGCCTTGCTTCTGCAGTAATATTCGCGGTAAGCTTGCTAGTATCTAGAGAAGAAGCAAACTATGTTTTGTTGTTAATTTGCTCTTTAGTAAGTTTGGTTATTTCATTGTTTGGGTTATTTTTTAAATCATAGTTAGCTATGGAGATCCGTAAGCCTCTGTATTGTGGAGGTTGTCAGGCTTAATCTTAGGTCGGGAGCTCAATCTCTCGAATGATAGTTGATTCGGATTGTAAATGGTCTGTTAATAACCGGTTTCCGGTTTTTGAGCCGTCGGTTAGAAGTTTTTTCTCTTTTGATTGCGGAGTTGTTAGTCCTGAGGAGTGGGTTAAAATTTTTTGCTCCGCTGGTTATTTTGGTCTTTCGCTTTCGGATTTGAACACTTTTTTGGGAAGTTTTCGCGGTTATTTTAGTTCTGAAGAGTTAGGACTACCTTTTTTTATCTCCACAAGATTTAGGATTGGTTCAAAAACCGAGGTGTTATGTTTTCCTTTAAATCTTGATCAGTTTCGAGCGCTCTGTGGGCTAATTAGTAAGCTTTTGACAGATAATTTAACGGATAATTTATCAGTGCTAAATTGTTTAACGGAGTGCTTTTTAGGAAATGCTGTAATTTTGATTGGAGAAGAGGATGCAGGGTTTGAAGCAGGTTTCAAGCAGTTTCGAGATAGCTTTCAAGAGGTGGTAGTTGGAGTCCCCAGTTTTGAACACTCTCCTTTCTTTTATTACGGAAAAAGATTCGCTGATAGACACAAGTTGAAGCTTATAAATTGCTTGAATTTTGGAGCTAGGGACAATCTAGACCTTCAGGTGGCCGATATTAGATCTTCCGTTTGGAGGAAGTCTAAAATTGGTTCTTTAATTAACACGCCGCAAATATATATTTCTCCTGTTGAGTATTATCGGTTATTTAGAGGTAAAGAAGAGTTAATTAAAAATGGGCTAGCTTTTGCGGAGACTCTACCTCCGGACTTATTGAGAGAACTAAAACAAGAGTTCCCTAGTTTTTCGGGAAGCAAAAGCGATGATAATAAACTGTTGCAACAGCTTTGCTTTGAAGCTTTACATACCAGAAAACTAGGCAGGCGGCATCAAGAACAACTCGTGCGCGAGCTCGAGTTAATAATGGAATTGGATTACGCACGTTTTTTTCTAGTTGCTTGGGATTTAGTTAAATTCGCTCGGGAGCAAGGAATTCTTTGTCAAGGCAGAGGAGCAGCTGCTAATAGTGTTGTCTGCTATTTGTTAGGGATCACATGTGTACATCCAGATGAGATTGATATGCTTTTTTCTCGTTTTGTTAATAAAGAAAGGAACGAGCCACCTGACATTGACATAGATTTTGATAGCTCAAAGCGAGATCTTGTTTTTGATTACTTGAGCACAAGGTATCCTAACCAGTCAGCTCTTCTTTGTAACGTTGTAACGTATCGCTTGAGGTCAGCATTAAGGGAGATCGGCAGAGTTTTTGGCATACCTATTGAGTTGTTAAACAAGTTAGGCAGGATTTCGGGAGAGTGGGGGCAGAAAGATTTGACCCCTGATTTAATTTGTTCCCAATTTCCAAGTCTTGACTATAGCTTTGCGTGCAAATGGTTACAGCTTTCAAAAAGAATGACTGAAATTCCACATTACTTAGGCCAGCATGTAGGAGGGGTGTTGATTAATCAGCCCCATATCGCGCATTTATCGCCAATTTTTACAGGAGCTGATGGAAGAAGATTGATCCAGCTAGCAAAAGACGATGTTGATGAACTTGGTTTTGTTAAGCTTGACTGCTTAGGATTAAAAATGTTGAGTGTTCTACACGAGTGTTTCAACCGGGTTCCCGAGTCCGAGAGTTTAAGGGATACTTCTGACTTACGATGTGATGACCCAGCTGTTTTTTCGACGATTGCTTCCGGGGATACAGTTGGGATTTTCCAAGTAGAGAGTCGAGCTCAGATGGCCATGGTTTCTAAGCTAAAGCCTAAAGATTTTTATGATCTGGTCATCGAAGTTGCGATTGTCAGGCCGGGGCCAATTGTAGGAGAAATGGTACATCCTTATCTCAGAAGGCGATTAGGGTTAGAGAAAGTATCTTTTCCTGATGAACAGATTCGCTCAATCTTAGGAAAAACATTGGGTGTACCAATCTTCCAAGAGCAGGTTCTAAGAATTGCAAAAGAAGTTGTTGGACTGAGTGATCGTGAATTGGAGCTCTTAAGAAGAGCACTCCGCTCGAATTTTAGGACAAACGAGGTCATCCAAAAATTTAGCGAAATAGCGCGAGCTAAAATGGTAGCTTTGGGCTATACTGTGGACTTTGCTGAAGCATTTATAAACCATCTTAAGGGTTTTAGTGAGTATGGTTTTCCTGAGTCTCACGCGGCTTCATTTGCCAAGTTAGTTTATGTTTCCGGATTTTTTAAGACTTACTACCCGGAAATTTTTTATTCCGCTTTAATTAATAATCAGCCGGTTGGGTTTTATAATACCAGGCAGCTGTGCGCTGATGCGAGAAAACGTGGTTTAGTTGTTTTAGAAGTGGACATAAATAAAAGTGAACTCTTAACCGAGCCTTTCAAAGGTGGCTTTAGGTTGGGATTTAATACTGTTAAAGGTTTGAGGATCAGCGACATAGAAACTATTCTAAAGCTTAGGTCTAAGGTAGGTTTTTTTAGGGGTATAGAGCATTTTTTGGGAGTTTTAGCTGGATACAGCTTAAATGAGTCTACCGTCTCAAATCTAATTTTAGCGGGGGCCTTTGATTTTCAAAGTAAAAATCGAAAACAGCTGCTTGAGCTTGCTTTATCAACTAAAAATTTTTTGCTGCAATTATCAGTTCCAAAATCTAAAACTCGGGTCAAGGATATATTATTTTATGATTTTACTTTCAAAGAAAGGTCACATAGCTTGGCTTTTAGTTTTATCAAGAGGAGCTTGGGCTTAGAGACGATTGATTTTTCCGAAGAGAATTTTAAAAAACTTAAACCTAAGCAAAGCGTACAACTATTTGGTCTATGCTCAATTAAGCAGAAGCCTCACACTGCAAAAGGTGTTATTTTTTTAACACTTGAGGATGATTTTGGTTTTGTTAACGTAGTTGTACAGCCTGATCTGGCAAAATATTCCAAGCAAATTATCTTGTCTGAAGATTTTTTGTTTGTAGACGGTATATTTCAAGGTTTGGTAGGAAATATCCCTTACGTGTTAGCGACGAGTATTAGTGGCAAAACTGCGCTGGTTTACGAATTTTTAAAGTCTTAAAGTGAGATCAAATTGTGTTTGATCGCCAATTTTACTAATTCTTGATTGTTTTTTAGCCTCAGTTTTTTAAGGATGTTAGTTCTATGAGAATCAACAGTACGCGAGCTTAGATTTAGAAGTTTTGCTATTTCCCTATTGGAGTAGCCCTCTGCTAGATACTTCAGAATTTCAATTTCGCGCGGTGAGAGCTTAGAGAATGAGCCATTAACATGGGAAAGATTTTGATTGCCAGTTAAAACTAACTCTATTAAATCTGGAGCTATGAATTTTTTTCCTTTTAAAACTGTTTGAATAGCAAATTTTAATTCGTCTTTATCAACTGTTTTGGGCACTAGTCCTTGGAGGGGCAATGAGGCTAGCTGCTTTAAAATGTTTGGGTCTTCACATGCGGTGAAGACAATAATTTTAAGGTGAGAGTTATTAGAGGCTAAATCTTTAAGAGTTTCAACGTTAAACCCTGGCATGTAAAAGTCTAAAATTAGAAGATCAGCTTGTAGGGCTTGTATCTCTCTTAGCAATTCGCCACCACTTTTAAAGCTTGCAATAACTTCGAAACCCAAGCTTTGAAGTAGCTCGGTGAGCCCAAATATTATGACATCGTGATCATCCGCGATTATAGCTCGGGGCATATAAATTTATTTATCGTTAACCTGGGTCAAATTCTTAAGAGTTATTTGTATGCGGAGTTGTTCCAGTTGTAAAATCCCCGTGATTTGAATATTATTTTCAAAGTAGTTTATGAAATCAAACTTAAACGGATTTGCTGCAGAAGGCAAAATCTATCAAATTTTTGGGGCTGTTGTAGACGTTATATTTGATGAAGGTGTTGAGCTCCCTAAGATAAATCATGCTTTGGTCACTACTAATCCATTGATTGATGATAAACCTAACAATCTCTTTTTAGAGGTTGCGCAGCATTTGGGGGATGGAGTTGTGAGGACGATAGCCTTGGATACTACTGACGGTTTAAGAAGAAACCAGCCTGTCTACTCTTTAGGCGGAACTATCAAGGTGCCTGTAGGCGAAAAAGTTCTTGGAAGAATTCTTAATGTAGTAGGTCAGCCTGTAGATGAGGGAGGACCTATTGAGTCTGAAGTGTTTTGGGAAATTCATAGGGAGCCGCCAGCTTTTCAGGATCAGAATCCCAGTAAAGAGGTTTTGGAAACAGGTATAAAAGTAATAGATCTTCTTTGCCCCTATCTGAAAGGTGGAAAAATTGGGTTGTTTGGAGGAGCTGGAGTTGGAAAGACTGTCATAATTATGGAGCTCATCAATAACATTGCCAAAGCGTATGGAGGATATAGCGTATTTGCAGGAGTAGGAGAGAGAACTCGTGAAGGTAACGATTTATGGTTAGAGATGAAGGAATCTGGGGTAATCAGTAAGGCCGCTCTTGTCTACGGGCAGATGAATGAGCCGCCTGGTGCAAGATTTAGGGTAGCGTTAACTGCTCTAACTATTTGCGAGTATTTTAGGGATGTCGAAGGAAGGGATGTTTTGCTTTTTGTCGATAACATATTTAGGTTTATGCAGGCAGGTTCTGAGGTTTCAAGTTTGCTCGGAAGAATTCCATCTGCGGTAGGTTACCAGCCAACTTTGGCTAACGATATGGCGGCTCTCCAAGAACGCATAACCTCTACCAAGAAAGGATCAATTACCAGTGTTCAAGCAGTTTATGTACCTGCAGACGACTATACTGATCCAGCTCCCGCAACGACCTTTGCTCACTTAGATGCCACGACAGAGTTAAGTAGAAGTATAGCAGAGAAAGGCATTTATCCAGCCGTTGATCCTCTAACTTCGACTTCAACTATCTTAGATCCTGCGGTAGTCGGGGAAGAGCACTATAGAGTTGCAAGAAAAGTGCAGGAGATCTTGCAGAGAAATAAAGAGCTGCAGGATATTATTGCCATTTTGGGTATGGATGAGCTGAGTGAGCAGGATAAATTAATTGTTTCCAGAGCGAGGAAGATAGAAAGATTTTTGAGTCAACCCTTTTTTGTGGCTAGTGCTTTTACTGGTTTGCCGGGTGTTTTTGTTAAAAGAGAGGATACAGTGAAAGGTTTTAAAGAGATAATTGAAGGTAATGTAGACGATCTGCCAGAACAAGCTTTCTATATGGTAGGCACAATAGAAGATGCAAAGGCAAAGGCCCAAAAACTGTTCTCGGAAGCAAGAGCTTAATCAAGTTCACTAGCTTAGCAGCTTATTTCTTTTAAAGTCAGCTCAGAAAGTCCTAAGGCTTCATTATGTTTAATTTAAGGTAATTTAACTAAATCTTGATGACACTCTAGAGGAAGAATTTTACTTTAGCCTCTTAATGTGTAGTAATTTAGTTTTAAAGCTTCCAATTGCTAGATTAGTTTTACCTGTTTAGGGTAAATAAGGAGGCTTTTAGGTTTAGTTGGGTTGTAGAGGAATCTTAAGCTTGTTTGGAAATCTGTTAGCTAGTTTAGTCCTCCGAATTTAAAGGTAGAGATGGGTAATTTTTTAAAACTTATAAATTTGCTTATATTGTATTTATATTTACCTTTCTTATAAACTTCTGACGAATTTTTCCATTTACAAAAATTCAGTCTCTTAAGGTGCTTTTTAGATCAGCGCAAATGGAGCTTAAAGAGATCTGATGGGAAGACTTGATTTGGTTTTAATAGTATTTAGCTAAAAAACTTGAAGGTGTAGAGCAGTTTCAAAGTACTCAAACTTACAAACTTAGCTAACAGATCGAGAGCAACTCCTAGAGCGTTGAGTGCTTCAACAGGTCAGGTTGCTTTTTCAACTTTTGAGTAGTTTTAAATTCAGGTATAATTTAGGGCTAAGCTGACTAAGTCAGTTTTCAGCTTAAATCTTTTGAGATTTCTAATTTTATGAAACTAAGGGTAGAGATAATAAGTCCCGAGGGGTATCACTTTAACGGGGAAGTTGAAAATTGTTATTTTCGCACGCCGCTCGGTGAGATGGGAGTGCTTGCGGGTCACTGTAGTTTTTTGGTTTTAGTAGAAGAGGGTAAAGTTACTCTTGATAAAGGGGCTGCTGAAAAAGTTTTTGAAGTGCAGCGTGGCATAGCCTACAAATTAGACGAGCCTCTTACGGTTCTTGTAGAGGGTTGTAGAGGGGGTAGTTAGGGTGCTTCATAGTTGTTTATAGTTACTAAGTAAAAAACTTAGGCTGTTATCTCATTTTGTATTAGGTAGAAAATTGTGAGGAGGTTTAAAAATGGTATTTTTTAAAGCATATGGTTTTTGATTTGAGTTATTGCTAGTTTTAAACATTAAAAAAACTGAGGTGACCTTATCAATCTTAAAAAGTTAAAATCTAAAATCTAGGTAGGATTTTAAAGCATAAAGCATTCGAACTTTTTAATAAATCGAATTAAATCTGGGTCCTATTTTAAGTTATTTTTTAGCTTGTCCCTCCCATTCATATAAATTACCTAAAATTTAATCAGAGCTTGTCTGACTTACTGAGTTGCAGTTTTTTTTGAGTTAAGTCTTCTGAACATTAAGTAAAAGGCCTCTAAAGTTAATGATAGGCCCTTTGGTTCGGGTTTTTGTGCAGCCACTAATCAAAAAAAAAATCACCAACTTATCCTTCGAAAAAAAGATCTCTTATTTGATTTTCTGAGATTTGTAATAAAGACTTAAAGTTTAATTTCTAGGTTTTGGATTTGTATCATCAAAAAAGAGTTTTTAAAAAGAGCTCCTAGCAACTTTCAGAACATTGTTAAATAAGTTTGAATCTAACAGATCATTAATTAACTGAAAGTTGAATTTCTCGGTAACCTCTGCTCTTTTTTTTAGTTCGAGTTTTGATCTTTTTGCTCTGATATTTCTTATTTTTGGGGCTTTATTCCCTTGAATGGATAAAAATCATGTATAACTTTAAGTGCTTGTAGACAATCTTTCATTTCAAAAACAGTTTCAAGGCACTTTTCCCTTTAAAAAGGATTGCTTGTTTTAATTATTTAATTTTTTCAAAGCTACCTTTAGACCAAGATTTCACTATGTGCTTGTAATTTTTAACACAGGAGTTATCGGTAGAAAAATGGGTTTTTCAATCAATTTTACACACTTGGCTGTTCTTGTGCCCTGCGGCCAATCAAGTAAGCTGCCGCATTTTTGACGTAATCCCATGCAGGTTTTGCAACCTCTACAACCTTCTTGAAAGAAGCCTTAGCGGATTTATACACTTCTGCAGCAGCTCTGTAACAAGCTTTAGCGGCATTCTCTACAGGGTGAGTTAAATACTTATCTACCACATAACTTGCTCCAGCTGAGAAAACGTAACCTACGGCAAGGCCTAAACCAAAGCCTACAACTGCGCCCACAACATTTCCAAGTCCTGGAATAGCTGTTCCCAGCGCAAAGCCTATTTTTGCACCTACGCAGCCTGCTGCTAGCGTTGCACCTCCTTTAAGAAGAGCATGTGCTCCGCCACTAACTTTTGCTTCAGCTTTTGAGTCTCCTTTTCTCAAGCGCTCCTTATACTTTTCAACACCATCTTGGTAAGCAGCCAAGATGTGCAAAGCCCACAGCCCTCTGCGTCCCCATTTTACACAAGAGCTACCCACTCTTGTTAACCAACCTTTCAATCGCTCAGTAGCGGATCTTACTCCGTTAGCTATGGTGTTGGCCAGAGGTTTGAATTTCTGCTTAGCGATATCGGCCCTCAGCTTTGCATTTTGGTAAATTCGGGCCACAGTTTGTCCACTTCGGGGAGAAATTTTGGGCTTTAATTTTGAGGTGATTTGATTAACAGTATTTTTTATTTTTTGTGAGACTGTTCCAACAAAAGTTCTAACAAAGGCAAGCCTTCCGTTAGGTTTAGGGTTCTTAGGGGTGTTAGAACCTCTTCTCCTTGACAGCCCAGTTCTCAAGGTATTCCAAGCAACAGAGCTACCAAGTGCGGCTCCAGTCGCGCTTGAGTTAGGTACTTTACTAAGCAGCTCCCTCGCTAGGTCGGCTGCTCTGTCAATAAAACTCGGTTGTCTAATTTGGTCGCTAGTACTAATTTGAAGTGCAGTTACTTGAACACTCATTTCTTAAATGTTATAACTATCTACAAAAAAATTGTTTTCTTTAAAGTATAGAATTTTTTACAAGTTCTTCACTTAAAAGTTGTCAGACTGTTGAGATCCAGATCTAAACTCAAATCTAACAGCGAATAAAGTGAAATTTCGTGTTATGATCTTCAACCGTGCTTTCAAATTATCTCGAAAACATAGGAGACTTCAACACCCTTTGGGAAAATCCCGCTTCGTTTTGCCAAATCAAAAAAAGCGTTCAAAATGTCTACTAAAGTATGGTAGGTTTCTTGCTGTCCTGGATCGAATTTAATACCGTGAAAAAAATAAACAGTTAATCCATACCCTTCTGGTGTTTCACATCTAGATTCCAAACCTAGACTTCCATCCGGTAAGGTTACAACTTGCGGATTAAACCATGCAGGTCCACCGTCTAACCTCGTTTTTGGTAGAGTGTTACCGCTGCCTTCCAAGTTTCCTTTTTGTTCTAAAACAGGAGATATTATACCAGTAGCAATTAGGGCTTGTAGATGGAAGTTATCCCCATCAGATTGATAACCTATATAAGGAGGAGTTTCTATAGCAGTGGCAAGGGGAGTTATTGATCTAACAAAGTTTGGAATTATGACAACTTTTAGATACCGTAAAAAAGCATGCTGGTTTGCTGCAGCTATTTGAGAGCCATTTGTGTTATCACTAATTTCGACTGATTCTAAAGTAAAACCCGGTCCTGCTCGTCGAGGGTCACTTAATTTTTTAAATTTAATTTTAATCTCTAAATTGCCTGTGATTTCAAGGGGTATTAGTGGTTTGAAGGTTTGATTTTTGACACTGGAGGCGGTGTTTTTTTGATTTTGATCAAGGAAAAAGAGTAAGACATCTACGGTGTGCTCGATACCCGCCGGTTTTGTTAAACAAAAATGCCTTGCAACTAACTTTATCTGACTCAATTCTTTCTTTATTTGACTCGATTCTGTGAGTTGATAAGCCACGTTTGCCCAAAATTTAGCGGTTGATCTAGCCAAATCGATGATAAAGGGTAGCGGAGTAACCTCCTGACTGAAAGATTTTAACAATCTCACCCTTGCTACATTTGCAGCATGCTTCCCAAACTCCTCTCTACCCCAGAAAGTATCAAATTCTGGACGGGACGATACTAACTCCACCCAATCGCCATTAGGGACATTTTCAGCGCTAGCTACAAAGAAAAGAGAGTTTAAAAAAAAAGTACCCGATCCCCAACTAAAATTAGGGTTGATCATATTAATCTCAGGATTCAAGAGAATAGATACTTTACTGTAGGGCACTTCAAAAGCAAAGGGCCTTGTTATCTGGAAGTTTTCTATACGTGAGACTTTTTGAAGCTTATGCAACAAATATTTAGCAGCAAAATACGGAAAGACGTAAAATGAGACCAGCTCTGGATGAGCGTTTATTATACTCGGTGAAGGTCTCGGTACATACATTCCCGCTATTCCACATAGGCCATAGAGGTTAGGATTATCGCTTTTTAAGCCAGATCCTTTTGAGGCATCCTTATCAGGTTGGCTTGCAAAAAGTCGCATTCGCTTAGCCGCAACCTCTTCAAGAACTAATGACTCTAGGCATGAGAGGATACTTTTGAAAAAGTCGTGTCTCACATTTCGCTCGAAATTCGACTCAATTAACTCAATCACACTTGTAGTGTTTAAGCCCTCACCAATGTCAAAAGCTAGCTCAAAAAACGCCAAGTTTAGCTCTGATGAATTTTTTTGGGGGATCAAATCCATAAGCTTGCAGGTCACTGCCCCAAAAGTGTCTTTAACTACTTGTGCTGCCTCTGTGACTAACGCCAAACTGTTAGAATCTAGTTCGTGACTAGTCATTAATATAGGGTAAAAGGCAATTCCCGTACCATTTGATGTGGCTGTGACTGCAAAAGAGGTCCAAAATATAGCTGAGTAGAGATCTCCCTTGATCCTTGCACTTTCAATTTTTTGGGACACCTTCTTGGCTAATTCCTGAAGCCCAGTCTTAAGATCCTCAGTCTCAACTTTTGGTTGGGGATGATTTACGAAGACCAGTGGGTTAAGTGATGGGACAGTTAAAACCGATACTCCGGTGGCTGGAATTTCTGGAGAGATTACTAGTGCTGCCAAATACCTTGCAAATGCTGGGTTCTTTGAAGGAGTTAAGGTAGGCACAGGCCCTTTTGAGGTTGATGTGTTTACTCTGTATACTCTGAAGTATGTTCTGAAGTCATCAGCCACCTCGGCAATTTTAGCAACTTCACGCTGCTTGCTAAGATAAACTTCCATTTGGTTTTGGATCTAGTTTATAAATCACTTCGTCCCTATCAACAATGCTTTTTACATGAAACTTAAAGTCACATATTAACCACTTTATCGATTTTGAATTTTCCGCTGCACAACTCCGAGCAGTGACGTGAACAGATGACCCCAATATGCCCCAGGAGATAGATAGTGGATTAAACTTGCTCCAAACAGACTGGTTCCTCTTCCCAAGTTTCCTATTACTGGGTCGGGTGCCATGAGCACACCATCGTGTGCAGTTAATTTGGCTAGAGATGGAATTAAGCCATTGTCCCCTATGAGTAAAGCTTCAAAACTGGAGTAATTGTTTGCATCGAGATGTCTACCAAGAAGCATTAAAGGAACAACAATATTTGCAAGCTGCCCCATCATGTTGAAGAATCGATGGGTTTCCATGTAGCTAGGAAAATTGGAGGCTGGATCTAAGGCACTAGAAGGTTCTCCCTTAACAACCAAAGCTAAGGCCCGTCGAACAAGACCAGTCACTCCCCTGGGCTTAGCTCCAAATACTTTCGTGAGAGTCTTAATTTGGTTCTGAATTCCGGGTAGGTCAGCTGCAGTTTGCTGAGAGACGTTCAACAAAAAAGAAGACGGGTCAAATGAAAAACCTGATAATTTTATCTGACGTGATGAAGCGGAGTTTAGTAAATCTGGAGGGAAAACTAGTGTAACATTTTCGTATAAACAGTTTACAATAGCATCATAGTCACCTAACAAGGAAAAAGCTTGCTCAGGATTAGGACAATTTGGAAGCATGTCAAGAGTGTGCTTAAGGTCTGATATTTGCTGATTGATTATATTAAGCCTGTCTTTAGTTTCTCTAGAAATATTGGTAGCCCCTTGACTAATAATGTTTAGACAAGTTTGCTCTAAGTTATCTAGATCCTGACGCAGGCTGGCTATAGTGTTAGTTAAATCGTTTGATTTTCCTTTAGCGGTACAGAGTGCGGACAAGCTTGAACGTGTAGGATTGCTTTGCTGATCTCGATGGTATAAGCGAACTAAATTGGTCAATTTGATTAAATTAAACCCATGCTGAGTGGCGTATAGACCGGACCGACACAGCACAGTCCTCCACCAGAGGGCTGTATTATCATCCACGCTAGAACAAAAGTTTGTAAAAACAAGCGCTAAGACTTGAGCAAAGTTTTTTATTGTCTCCGCTTTATAAGCTTGATTTAAATTAGGATTACTAACCTCGTTTAAAACTTCCAGGGTTAATCTATAAAGATCACTAATGAATTTTTCACCTTCTTTACCCGGTCTTAAAATTATAGGCTCATTTATTAACTTATCAGCGCCCCAAGCAAGTCCTAGAGCTAAGGGAATGTTAAAGAAAAATTTAGCAAGAAAGAGATTCAAAAAAGCAGTTCCTAATTCTATGCCCGGGGTAAAAATTGAGGTGTAAAGTAAAATAGAGACCCCGAAGGGTGCTAAGGGTATCAAAAATACTGATCCCAACCCTATAAACTTTGTATACTTTAACCATTTGTTTAAATTTCTGGGATGACGAGGATTGGCATAAACAATTGCCCTGCCTACAGTTGTAAACCGATTGAACGCCTCCTCAACCCCGGGCAACTGAAAAGAGACGGTTTGATTTCTACCAATTACACTTTTTGCATCTAAAAGATTTCTCAATGCGGGGTATTGGGACAAAGTTTTAGGGACTATCTCACGAGGGGTTGTCCGACTGCAAACAAAAAAAGGCCAATGAAGTGGAGGTTCTGGAAAAAGCTGCGACAACGCTTGCCGAACGAGTTGGCCTAACCTTTCTATGCCAGTGCTAGGCACGACTGTTCTTCTTCCTTGATTTGCACCCGAATATTCCTGCCTATACCGGCTTGGAGGCGATACTACTGGATCAAACATTCTATACCTCCCTTCATTTATGTTTTTAACTAAGACTACTAAAGTGTGCACTAAAATTTCGGGTAACGTTCTAAAAAATTTGTTGGCTTAAGGAAATTTTAACGATTTTTAAAATTTTATAATTTTCTTTGCGGTCTCAAGTTCGCTACAGGACCCAAAAGAAAACTTTTAAAACACGGTAAGCACACGCCCGAATCAGGTCACACAATGTGAAAAATTTCGATAACATTTAGGATAGCATGAGGGACTTAACTCTGCCTGCCTCTCTAAAACCCACAGTGAATTTGCCTAGGGTGTTGTTACCGCTTTCCCGGCTTTTTAGTTGTGTGAAAGAAGGGTTTATGTTGGCGTCAGGTAAGAGAGCGAAAAGTTCAGAGTCCAATGCTTCAAATGAAAAAATAAGTAGAGAGGAATTATCTGCTAACAATCCTAAGCTACCTACGGAAGGTGTTGACGAGCGGGAATCTGCGCACAAATCAGACGTTTCAGAAGCTTCGAGCCCTAATCCGCAGATCACAGGTTCAGATGCGAGCACGAGTATTAGTAATCCAGATCAAACAGTCTTCGAAGATCACAATCCATCCAGAACTTCAGGGAGTCCGGATGCCTCCATTGAGCCTCGCCCACCGGATTTGGCTGAGTCCCAGGTTGAAAACCCTAATTTGTCGAAGGTTCCGGGAAGCCCTGAATTCAAAAGTCGTGGAGTAAAGAGCCCGGGGGGTATTTCTACTTTTGCTAAAAAATTAGCAAATCTTGCTAGGGCTGGTTTTGTATATAGCATTGTTGGGCATTTGCCTTGGCTTGGTTTAAGCGCTTACTTTACTTTATCTCGGGATTTTTATTTTGCGCCCGATTATCTTTTAGATATGCCAACAGGAGTGATACATTGGATAGGAGTAGCTTTGGGCACAATAGCAAGTATTCTTTGGTTTAGCGTGAGAGGTAGGGAAATTAATGAAAACAGAAATGATTATGTTCAGGTTGTTACGGCTTCAGCAGTTGAAGACATCCGAAAAGAATCTACACCGTCAGTTTCCCATCATCAAAATGCCACCATTATAGATTACTCAACCACAGCAACATCGGAGGCTGAGCGCGAAATTCGTTTTAAAGCTGTTCGAATTCCGGGTAGCCTTTCGGGTTCAATATTCAGTAATTTAAGGTATGCATTTTTCGATATTTGTCTGTTGGGCATGCTATATTGGGTATCTAAGTTGAGCGCAACAGTAGGTTATTCTACGATTCCATCGAAGCCTGGTATGATTTTTTGGTTTGCTGCTAGCTGTGTGGCTGTAGATTGGATACTAAGAGGAGCTAGCGGACTTTTAGATAGGCTCCACTCTAAACCAGCTCGGAGCTGATCAAGGCAATTTCGTGTCAGAAATTCCTCGTTTTTTTGAAACACTTTCGTGAGAAATTACGATAACACTTGTGATTAGCTGTAAAGCGTAATTATGGGAGATAACAGCTTGAAGTCTCACGGAGTTGACTTAAAGTTTTCCGAAAAAAAAGATTTTTCCAGCTACTTTTCAGTAAATCTTGAAGCACCTGAGATTTTTTCATCTCAACAAATTCAAGCAACTGCAAAGCCGGGGCAGTCATCTCAAGCCTTCTTAACCCACCCCAGTATGACCGAGGAGAAGCTTTTTGAGGCTTTAACCGAAAAAAAGCTAGACCCCAACGAGAAATATCACCATCCCACCTTATCCAGAGCTTTTGAGGGAGTAGAATTTGCCAAAGCGTATCAGGAAATGATTAAGGATTATACAAAAAATTTCTCAGACGCATTAACCAAGCTTGTTTGTGAAAGCTTTGATTTAGGCGACAAAACAGTCGACATTACTGAGGTTATTGGCCTTTCAATCAGGATGAATTTAGGTGATAGAGTTGCTGTACTTAATTTTTCTGAGCATTGGGGCAAATTTTTGGACAGAAATTTGGCTCCGGGTATATCTTTAAGACGCATTATTTTAGCTTTGCGAAAAGAGAAAAATCCTGATAAAGCATTAGAATTGCTTAAAAATACTGAAGAGTTCCAAAGGTGGCCTCAGCGCCCTACCATTGCGAGTATGCCGGCAGAGAAGCAAGTAAAGAGTTTTCTTCGGTATTATTTAGATTCAAATCTCCCCGGTTATGTTAGTGATTTCATTCTTGAAAAGCTAAATAAGGATTTGCTTTTTAATCAAAGAACTGCTACCGATATTATCCAAATATTCTCACACTCAAATAAAACTCCTTTTGTTTTAAGGATAGAGTTTACAAAGATAGGGGCAATAAATTTTCTAGAACGCAGAAGCTATTTAGATATCCCTAGCACGGATTTTGAGTCTCTAAAACTGACCCCTTTAAGTGAAAAAGTTACAGAGTTTTTCACTCAGGATCAAATTGCTTCAATGTCTCAGGTTGCTTGCTATGTTATGGCATGGCTTCTTACAGAGTATAGGATTGCAAAAGGACGCGGAGTACCTTTTGCCGACGGAGAAGCTTTGCGCTTTTTAGATGCCCTAAATGAATTGTATGAGCGTCATAAGGAGCTAGTTAGTCAGCAAAATTTACCACAAGGGCAGCAGGGCTTTAATTTGACAGAAGAACACACTAGAAACGTTTTTGTCTGGCTTAGACATTTGCTCTTGTATGATGTTAGGGGTAGTGGTGAAGTTGCTAGCTTAAGGCGTGAGTTTAGAGAAGATTTGGTGAAGAACTTTTTACGCCTGCTCACGCCGGGTTATATCTTAGAGCGCGGTCAAGACCAGTATCTTGCAGTGAGTTTAGGTGTTAAAGATGGAGGTAATGAACATGTTACTGCTCTATTTCAAAGGGACATTGAAGAGAACGAGATTGGTAATTTACTTAGAGACAGATTATTATCCCTAAGGGGTCAAAAGTTGCAAAATTCGGTGAGAGGAGATGTTTTAGTTGCAGTTAGAGATGGTGCAAACATGCAAAGTTCAGGCTCGCAGGTATCTTTACACGTGTATGGCGCTAAGTTAGAGGGCAATCTGAATGAAAGAAGAAACACCATAATAGATAGTTTGGATTTGCGAACCTTTTTAAATTGGAGACTAGATGGTAGTGTAATTGAGCAATTAAAAAATGTAAACCAAGAAAGGTTAGAAAGTGCACGATCTCCTCGAGTTAATGACCCTCAGGTCGATCCAATTTTCAACCGCCTTCCGCAAAATGTGCATAAAGCTTACAATCAAATTCGGGTCAATTTAGGCCAAGGAAACCGCACTTTTGAAGATTTTATGCAACAAGGAGCAAACCTTGCTAACGATGATGAGAGAATTAGGGATCTAATCACCTTCCTCAATCGATCGGGCTTCGGTTCACAATTGCCAAGTTTAATTCAGCCCCGCCCGAATACTGAAGGTGTTTTAAACGGACGGATTATTTATGATCCTTTAACAGGGTTTAGATTGCAGCAATGATAAACTCCAAGTTTGCCAGCTTAGAAACTCAAGCTTTCAAGCAGAGTGCAGAAGAGAGTATATGTTTTGCTGCTGCTTCTTTGAATCAAATTGTGATCACTAACCCCGATTTAGTAAATCAAGCTGCACGGGAGCTGGGTGCTAATGGCTCTACGCGTTTAGGTAGTCTTGCATTAACAGCCTCTAAGAGTCATGTGGAGCTAGCCCGTTCATTTGCTAACAAGTGGAACATTAGTTTTGAAAGAGCTTTGCTGTTAATTTGCCTTGCTGAAGAAATGAATGGGCATAGGCATTTAATAGTAGACAAAAGCGGTAATTTGGTCTCTTGGGACCCTTCGACAGGAGAAATCATAGCAGGTGGTAGAATGGACTGGATTCTGGCTACAAGACAAAAAATTTCAGGCGGAAGCTTATACCCCCGAGAGTTAGTAGGGGCAGAGGGTTTAAACTTGATTTTAAGGTCACCAAATGTGTCGGGAAACCTAATTTCAATTGTTTGGGATGAAGTTAATCAGAGTAGGCATCTTTTAACCATACTCAAAGTTGAAGGCAATAGAGTTTACTTTTTAGATTCTATTAATACCCAAAATAGGTATTTCAAATTTTTGTTTCAAACCGCTCGGGCTGAGAGTGGAAATATTTGGAGTGTGTCACTTGAAGAGCTAGTTAACTCAGGCAGAATACGGTACATTATAGCTCAGCCAGGGCTACATCCTGGGGGAGTAATGAGTGCTACGAATCTTGTGGCTGCTCCAAAAATGGCGGATGGACTAGAGTATTTTGTTTACTCGGAGTTTTTAAAATCGAGGAGAGATAATAAGGAAAAAGCAACTGAGTACTTAAAAGAAAAGAAGAAAAACCTTAAACCTTACAGCATCAAGCCGGAAGACTTTTAGCAAGTGATTAAAAGGTTGGCTTAACTGCTGAACTTTTAAAAGCTTCCATTATAAAGCATGGGAGAATTTAAAAACAAGAACATTGTCTTCAATAGATTCGAAAAGCGCTTCCGGTAATGTTCCCCATCTTTTTAGAAATTGCCAAACTTGCTTGCACTAGATGGGGAGTATACTGAGTATCGCGGGAGTCCCCCTTTGAGAGTTGCGACGGAAGTTAAATTTAATTTCGCTATCCACTTGGCTCAAAACGGCTGCTGCCTCATTCAAATCTAGGGTCCGCTCGTTTGCAAAAGACTGCGTTGATTGTCAAAGTTTCTCCACCCGACTAAGTTCCTTTTACCCACTTGGTTGATTGTCGTTTCTTTATCTTCTAAACAGCATCATGGCTGAATTGTTATCTGCGGAATATTTAAAAATGTTGACAAGTTTTAGATTGCTGTTTTGGAATCAGAAATATAATCCTTAAATAGCAGTAATTTTAGGATTCATTTTGGTCCATCTTCCCCATAACACTTTTAGAAGTTAATGAACCAAGGTCCAAATCTACTATCAGCTTACATCACGGGGGCAGCGCCCTGGGTCTTTTTTTTGTCTCCAGGTGCTCAATTAGGTTTTGGCGCACTGATCCTTGCTTCAGATTACCTAGCTGGTAGACCGCTGAATCCTCTATCACTTCTATACTTCGTTCCGGGCGCTTTTCAAGTGAGAAAATTGTTATTGATTCGCAAAGCAAGTCGAATCGTAGAGGGTGTCTTACAAAGAGATCCTAAATTTATGTCTTTATGTTTACAAAAATCCTCTGCACTTGCAGATGAAATTTTTGAAATGTGCGCTAAAAAAAACCTCAGCCCGCAAGAATTAAAGGCTGTGTTGTCTAAAATCAAGAAACTAGAACAAACCCTTCATCAAGATTTAAATAACTTACACAAAAGCTTAACAAAGCAAGCTTTAAAAAATTTAAATCTAAGTCAGCAAGAAATAGCTGCTATACGCTATCTGTTAAAGCATGATAGAACAAGATTT
>Ga0308400_1000319_pt1 | contig 19510 bp, 17 predicted proteins | sample HotsprSampOS1265_FD_203451 | JGI IMG/M metagenome (GOLD analysis project Ga0308400, IMG submission 203451) | Hot spring phototrophic mat microbial communities from Octopus Spring, Yellowstone National Park, Wyoming, United States - 20060914_OS12-65 ...
CGGTTGTTGCACTGTACAGATACGATTCGATACCGAATACTGCGCAGCGGGCAGCCGGTGTTGGTGGTAGACCTGGGGCGGTAGCCGCGTGCATAGCGGCAACTGTCCGGCGCGGGTCGGATTGAATACTCGGATCGGTCAGCAGGGTACGATGAACCGGCAAGCGTCCCAGGGCCTCACTCAGCCGTAATTGAACTTCAGGTTGATAAAGCACGGTAAGGAGTGCTGTTATGTCGTCGGTTGTGGCTTGGCCATCACGGTGGCGCATCAGCAGACTACCGCCAATCAGCGGACGTGCCGGCGCACCGGCGAAGGTAGGGAGTGGCGCAATCCCGATCTGAAACGTATCACTGATCGTCTGATACGTTGACCAGGCCCAATCGCCATCAATAGCGTAGGCAGCCATTCCCTGTACCAGCAAGCGCTGACCATGGGCATAGCTATCACCGTTACGGGGTGCTGCCCGGTAGAGATCACGCAACAGGGTTAGCGTCGCAGTCATAGCCGGTGTGTCAAGGGTTGGTTGTGTACCATCAGGGGTCGTAAAGGTGCCGCCAGCAGCATACAACCACGGCGCCAGCCAGCGTGCTGCTCCCCAACCCTGTACGAAGCCGGCTCGCTCTGGTGTGCGGGCGGCCTGGGTGAGCGTTACGAGTTCGGTTGTTGTTGCCGGTGGTATACGGTCGGGCTGGTAAAGTAATAAGAGCATGTCTTGGGCCGTGATTGGCGCCCCCCACAATGTTGTGTCCGTTTGCGCAATCGCTTGCAGACCGGGCAGGACATCAAGTGGTAGATCAACGTTGAGTGGTGCTAGTGCGTTATCGGCAAGCAAGCCCACTAATGCTTCTTGATTGGCCCAGATCAAGTCTGGTGGTGGTAGACCGAGCATCTGATCGGTTGCCAGGCTTAACAACAAACCATCAGGATTGCGTGGAACGATAGTTATATCAAGTGTGGCGATCTGAGCTGCCTGTTGTAGCTCGGCAGCAATTGCTGGTTGTGCATCATCTGGTTCTGCAACCAAGATGGTTAATCGACGAGCGACTGGTGTGGCTGTTGGGGGTGGCGGGGGAGTAGGTGATGGCGTTGGTGTCGGTACTGGAGTGGCAGCAACGATAGGGGAGACAGGTGTTGGTGTTGGTGTTGGTGCGGCACACGCTGTACACAGAAGTGCCACGACGCCAATGAGCGCCGCGGCACGAATCACACAACGGTACACCGTGTTATCCCTGTAAGTGCGCTTCAAGGAACCACAAATCCTTATCGACAGCACGGGCAATCTCGGTCATCAAATCAGCCGTTGCCTGATCGTTCAGGCTGGTAGCGAGATCGATCCCCTGACGGGTAGTTTGGGCATACGCCGCAAAGCGGTCGGCAAGCGCGGTGACGTGGCTCATACCGTCGGTAATATCAGTCGGATATTCCGGCAGGCGGGAGGCAGCGGCGGCCATACGGGCTGTACCAAGAGCAGTGCCGCCTAGCGCCGTAACACGCTCGGCTAGCAGGTCAACAAAGCCAGCCAGCCGACCGGCAAGTTCATCAAATAACTCGTGTAGCTCTAAAAACTGTGGCCCTTTAACGTTCCAATGGGCCTGCTTGGCCTGACTCATCAGATCGAACGTATCGGCCAATTGCTGATTCAGCATCGCAATCAGCGTGCGCCGATGCTCGGCCGGAATATCAATGCGCGTTGCGAATTCGGTTATCTGTGTCATACTGTCCCTCCTTATGTCGCTTTGTCCTTGCCAGACCGTAACGATTACGGTTGACAGCGGCGATGACAGCCGTCGAGGGTGTCATCACTAGTACTATCATCATACCAAAGTAAGGCTGGTTTTGCCAGACACAGTTTGATATGTTGATGGGTGTGATAGCTATGTACCGCTTATTCGGTGACAACAAGATAGGCCGGTTAGTACTGATGTACAAAGCATAATCAGGACTGCATCCCTATGATTTTCCGCATGACAAATCTCTTTTTACTCGTCATCATGTTGGTGTCTGTCGCTCAAGCGCAGCAGTCAGGGCCGGTGACACTCTGGATTCCCATCGTGCAAAGTCCGCCACCGACCGTTGCCGGTTATCTTGGGAGTGAGCAGAACGATGCACTTGTTGCCGTTGGTATAACCTCTACCGGCAATGTAATCATTGCCGGAAATGTGCCGGTACTGGCCGGTGTACCAGAGACTGTTTTACCGAACGGTGGATCGGGTGCACTGGTGCAGATTGCTGCTGATGGCCGAACGATCAGTCGGATTGTTCGTGTCGCATCTACGCTGAGTCATGCGGCGTTAGCCAGTGATGGTAGCGTGGTTGTATGTGGTCCAGATGGATTGAGTGTGGTTGCTCCGGATTTGACGACAATCCAGTGGACGGCAACGCCAGGGAATGTAGTCCGTTGTGCTATTGCCCACGATGGCCGGGTAGCGGCGCTCATGGCTGCCGACCGGATGTTGCTGGTGTATCCGGCCAACGGTGGGATACCGCGTTCAATCAACGTACTTGGTACGGCAGTACACGATATTGCCATTGACGCTACCAGTGGATTGGTGTTTGCTACCGGCTATACGCAGGCCGCTTCTGATTTGAAAGTTGCCTTCCTTCGTGCGTATCGGCTGAACGATGGTGAGCTGGCATGGCAACGCTACGGCTTTAGTGCGAGTGTTGTTAAAGGGGCCGGTCTTACCGCTGATAGCGAAGGTCGGCGTCTGGTAATGGGGGCTGATGGAATGCTCTACATGGCCGGATTTACCGATGGCGGGAATTCTATCTTTACGCACGACCCGGCTGACATTCATCGCGTATTGAGCGCGAGTGAATTGATCAAATTTGACTCCTACAACAATCCGTTTAATCTCAGCGGCGCTAAATCGCTGGCCTGGTATGGACGTTTTGATCCTGCAACCGGCACGCTGCTACGGGGGCAGTGGTTGCTAACCCGCTTGAGCGATGGTAAAGGAAATTCCATCTCAATTCGTGGGCTGGCGGTTGCAGCAGATGGAACGCTGCTCATTGTGGGTGATACCGCATGTTGCTTGCAAGGCCGTAGTGGGATGCAGTTATTTGCGCAAACGCTGGGGGGTTATGAAAGTGGTGAACCGTTTGTGCTGGTTGTCAAATCTGATTTCTCACAGCGCCTGTTGTGGACTGCGCTGGCGGCACCGGGGGCAACGGCTGGAAGTTCGCCGGCGGTTGCCGCAGCCGTTACCTCAGATCGGCTGGCGGTTGTCGTTAATTTGAACCCCAACTCGGTGAATTCGCGGGCATTGATTACGACCGGGAATCCGCCGTTCGCTACTCGACCTGGTGGCACTGATGGATACTACGTTACAATGCCGCTGAACCGTTAGCCGGTAGCAGGAACGGACATTGCAGGGTTTGTTATAATGCCATTGTTTGTCACCATTCTGTTTTCTCGGGAGTAGGGTGTTTATCGTGTCAACAGTTTCTGCAACTGCTATCGCCGAAATACATCGCATCACGACAGCCATTCGTGAGCAGATTGGTCGAATTATTGTTGGTAAAGAAGCGATCATTGATCTGTTGCTTGCTGCTTTATTGTGTGAAGGTCACGTGCTTCTCGAAGATGTGCCCGGTACGGGTAAGACAACACTTGCTCGTGCCCTGGCCGGTGCTCTGGGTTGTACGTTTCAGCGCATTCAGTTTACCCCTGATCTGTTACCGTCTGATGTGACCGGCCTTTCGTTCTTTAATCAAAAGATCGGTGAGTTTCAGTTTCGTCCCGGTCCTATCTTTGCCCAGATCGTGCTCACCGATGAAATCAATCGGGCAACGCCACGCACGCAAAGCGCCCTCCTCGAAGCTATGCAAGAGCGCACAGTCTCGATTGATGGTGAAACACGTCCCCTCCCACGTCCCTTTATGGTCATCGCGACCCAAAATCCGATTGAGCTAGAAGGTACTTTCCCGTTACCCGAAGCACAGCTTGACCGCTTTTTGATCAAAGTTGCGATGGGTTATCCAAATGCTGATGAAGAAGAAGAGATCGTGCAGCGATCACTCACAGCGGCAACAGGATCACTGCCATCACCAGTTGTGGATGCAGGTGAAGTACGCGCTCTACAGGCAGCCGTTCGTGGGGTATCTATCAGTCCGCCAGTACGTCGGTATCTGGTGACGATCACACGCGCTACTCGTGAGCGCCCTGACATCGAGTTGGGCTCGAGTCCGCGTGGTTCACTAGCGCTTGCCTATTTGGCTCAGGCGCGCGCAGCAATGGCCGGTCGCAGCTTTGTGCTTCCCGATGACGTAAAGGCCATGGTGATACCAGCGCTCAACCATCGTCTCATTCTAACGGCTGAGGCACGTTTGCGCGGCCAGACAACCATCGGTATTCTCCAACAGATGTTGACGCAGATTCCGGTACCGGTAGAGGGTGAAGAGGAGCTTCGGTGAGTAAGTTCTCCGGTTGCGACGGTGTCTTTCAGGCAGGTATGTCAAGTGCTAGCAATTGGCGTGTATGCCGCATGAGCATACTACGGTGTAGGGGCGCAAATCGCCCCTACGTATCATCCCCTTGCAGACGTAAAATAGTCGGCCAGACCTCCGCTGCCGGTAATGGCGGAGCGAACAAGTAACCCTGTAGAATGTCACATCCCATACTGGCCAGCGCGATGCGTTGTTCAGGTGTTTCTACACCTTCGGCGATAACAGCCAGACCAAGGCTATGGGCCAGATTGATAATTGCTCGCAGTAAAGCTCGGCTGTTCGTTACCATCTGGTTCTGCTCATCGATAGCCCGTACAAAGGCCTGATCAATCTTAAGTGCATTGAGTGGTAACTGACGCAAATACGCAAGCGATGAATAACCGGTACCGAAATCATCGAGCACCACCCGCACACCTATCTGGTGTAGTTGATCGATCTGGTGCGCAGCATACATTGGGTCATCAAGCATCACCCCTTCGGTAATCTCCAGCTCAAGGCAGTTTGCCGGTAAGCCAGTCGTGTGGATGATCGCTGCTACTTCAGCGATGAACTCGGGTCGTAACAATTGACGAGCAGAAATGTTAACACTCATACGCAACAGGGGGTAGCCAGCCTGATGCCATTCCATTGTCTGACGGCAAGCTTCGCGCAGCACCCATGACCCGATGTCTACGATCAGATCACTTTGCTCGGCAATAGGGATAAATTCACCAGGCGAGATAGGGCCGCGTTGGGGATGATGCCAGCGCACCAAAGCCTCGACACTGACGATCCGTTCACTGACCAGGTCGTATTGAGGCTGATAGTAGACCTTGAGTTCGTGACGTTCGATAGCACGTCGCAACTGTACTTCTAACGCGAGTCGGTTATGAGCACGGCGGCTATGTTCAGGACGATAATGCAGAAAACCGTTCCGCTTTGTTTCCTTTGCCCGATGCATAGCGCTTTCGGCATTCTTGAGCAGTGTCATGCTATCAACCCCATCGCGTGGGAAAAGACTAATGCCGATACTGGCAGTCAGCCGTAGTTCCTGTCCTTCCTGGAGATATGGCGTTTGCAGAGCCTCAAGGAGGCGGTAAGCAGCCATATCGGCCAGGCGTGCATCCGGCAGATCGGGCATTAGCAGCAGAAACTCGTCGCCGCCCATACGGCCCAGCGTATCTTGAGGACGCACACACGTCGCAAAGACCTGACTGACATGCTTCAGGAATCGATCACCTGTTGGATGACCCAACGAGTCATTGATCTGCTTGAAGCCATCGAGATCGATAAAGAGGAGTGCGACTGTACGCCGATGTTCACGCGCATCATGCAGGGCCAGATCAATTCGTTCCTGCAACAGGTGGCGATTAGGTAAGCCGGTCAGTGTGTCGTACCTTTCTTGATAACGCAGTTGGGTGTTCAGCCGGTTATGATCGGCAATCAAGCTTAGCAGGTCAGTGACAACTCGTAAAAGGACCTGATCACGTTCGGACATCCATTCAGTTTGGGTATGGAAGATAGCCAGTGCGCCTTTTGTACCGGCAAGGGGCCAGAGCCAGCAGCCAGTCACACCGTAATGGCACAAATCGGTCCAGTGAGTACGCAAATCAATCGGTATTGGTCGCGAATGGTGGGCATGGGCAAGTAATTGGCGAATGCGTAATTCAATCTGTTCAGCCGCCTCACTTAATCGCTTACTGAACACCGACGTATGCCCATCGATTCCCGTCCATACCAGCCAATGCGGGCGTTGTCGTTCGATCAATTCAACTAGCTTCGTCAGAACCGTGTTCACCGGACTGTGCTGAAGCAAGAGTGCCAGAATCTCTGAACGATCATGCTCAAGGAAAGAGGCTAACTTTTGCGCACTAATATCACGGTGCAGGGCGATGAAGTGGGTTGTCTGATGGCGCTCATTTGTAACCGGTGACAGGCTCATATCGACCCAGATCGGTTCGCCGGCACGGCTGTAGTAGAGTATTTCAAGGCGGATCGTTTGTTGCCGTTCCATTGCCTGCCAGAGCATCGTCAGCGTAGTTGGATCGGTCGCCGGGCCATGCAAAATTCGCAGGCTGCGGCCAATCAGCTCTTGGGTTGCGTAGCCGGTCAGATGGGTACAGGCAGCGTTGGCATAACGGATAAAAGGCCCTGGCGCCTGGAGTGGCTCGGCATCAAGGATGAGAACAGCATCGTTGGTATTGACAATCACCGACTCAAGAAGGCGCAATCGTTCTTCAGCTTGCTTACGGCTGGTAATATCGCGCACAACGATTAATGCGCCGCCGCTCGCTAGTTCATCGTCATACAGTGGATCGATACTGACATCAACAATCATCGTGCGCCCGTTGGGCAAACGATGCAGTAATTCGCCACGCCAACCTCGATGCAGAGTAGTATTCCAGGAAGGATGTTCGTATGACTGGTAGGGTAATGGCTCGGCAGTAAAGAGACGTGAGAGGGGTTGATCGATCACCTCTTCCGGTCGTACTCCATAGAGATTGGCGGCCATTTCATTCAGGTAGATAATCGCGCCACTGCGGTCGGTCACAATCACCGCTTCGTTGATCTGGGCCAGTACCTTTGCCCGCAGGTTAAGCTGACGTTCGGCCTCGATGCGATCACTGACATCGAACCCGAAGCTGAGCACCTGTAGCTCTCCAGAATTTTCGATAATGATACCCTGCACTTCCACCACTCGTACCACCTGATCACGTGCATAAATGTGGTAACGAGCGGGTTTGAGAGTCTCGCCATTTTGCAGCTCTTGCCGCCGACGCCACATACGGGTATGCTCTTCCGCCGAAAGGAATTCGGTGAGTGGGCAATTCAACACCTCTGCCGGATCAGAGACACCGAACATGCGGGCACCGGCTGGATTGCAGTAACGGATTAATCCCTCGGAATAACTGCTGATCACGATCAGCATTGGCATCAGTTCGAGGAGTTGGCGATACCGAATCTCGTTATTGCTCAACGCATAATCGGCAGCAAGCAACGCAGTAATGTCGTATCCGCTCAGTACAATACCGTTAATCGGCGCCTGGTTTTGGTGATGACAGATGTGCAGTTCAAAGATACGCCAGCTTCCATCGTCATGGCGCAGGCGCACCCGTAACGGTTGTGCGCCACACTGACCAACTGCTAGTTGATCCAGGTATTGCCGGACAATCACGTAGTCATCTGGATGAATGAGTTGGCAGAAGGAGCGGTTGAGGAGCGCTGCCGATTCGTAGCCAAGCAAGGTACTGACTGCGGTGTTGATGAATTGAATAGTGTAATCAGGTGCGAGAATAATAACGATTTCAGTAAGACATTCTGCAAATGTTCGTAAAGCTTCTGACACTGAGCTATTATTGAGGAACGTGCTTTGTGGCAATGATTCGTGATGGTTCATACCATTAGCATATCGTTGTATTGGTCTTCATAGATGGTAGTATACCGCTTTTGCTGCATAGCGTTGCAATGATGTTTACAGTAATAGATGCCTGACTGTACCTGAGCATCAATTCAGGCTTACAGCAGGCATCCGTAGAGTGGGGACGTATCCTGTTTTATTTTAGTGCAATAGTTGCCAAATATCGAATCCCAGTGCAAAGAGAATAATGAAAAGAATGACACTTGAAAGGGGGAGCATATCAAACCGACGTGGATGGCGTGTTTGCCAGAAGTAGCGCAAACTGCGCACCAGCATGGCGATTGCCAGCAGATCGAGGAGAATGACCAGGGGAAGCGAGATGTCGGTTGTTAGTCCAATCAATGGCAAGACAATCGGCAAAAGTACATATTGCAGGGTACAACGGGTTGCCGAGATAAAGAGTGAGATGCTGAAAGCTCGCTCGCCGGGTGTGGCCGGTACGACCTCTTCTTCACCGACCTCTTCGGCGATATTGACTTCTGGTGCAGGTGGTTGCGGTGGCAGGAAGAGTAAGCGATCAAACACTCGATCAAGGGTGTCAGTTATGGCAGACATAGGAATTGTTTCTCCATTGTACTGCTTATGATAGAAGGTGTACTTTATCTCATTATACCAGGAATTTATCCCCGAGACGGAATGAAGGCACGTGACCAACCTGGCAGGGGATTCCATTGTACGCTTTGTAGCGACATGGCGGTACTGACCCTGTGCCGGCATAAGCGGGTTGCTCGACTTTGGCTTGATTCGATGACCGACCCCGCAGCGCCGCCATCAGGCGCATCCCATCGCCGCCGTCCCAGTGGGTAGCAGTGCAATTCCTTATCCCGAACTCACGTTAAGTATGAGGAACATACCTGGAAGACTTTAAAAATCCTTGATCGACGAGCATGCTGTATACTGTAAAAGGATGTTCTGTATTGCTATGACGTTTTCTCTCTATACCTATGCTGCATCTCAAATGTGCATTGGCAGTTGTGTTTCTCCCACTGGCCGGCTGGTGGTGGTTTGAGCGCAGTGTCTGGATCACCGAATGGCTTCTTGGCCACAACGAAGGATTCCAGCGATTCGTGATCTGGCTCATTTCCACCTTACAGAGCAGCGGGTACGTAACGATCATTATTCTCGGCGCCGGGTATGTTCTGAGCAGTCTGTTCAAATTACTCTTCTGGCCAACCGGCATGCTTTCTCGCAAGTGGGGTTTCGCTGCGCTTGTTTTCTGGCTGACAGTCGTGGGTCTGGAGATCGGCGGGATTTTCAACGGTTACAGCATTCGCTACGTTGGTATGTTATCGATTGATGGTCAACCACCGCCAGAATGGGGACGCTGGTTGAGCGGTATTCCGCTGGCATTCCTCTTTGCTATCGGCCCTGAAGGTCTTGTCCGCTGGTCGTTTGGGTCAATCGCTGTGTGGTGGCGGCAAATGGTTGGGCAACGGATGGTGACCGGTAAAGGGTAATGGCTCGATGTGCTCGGCCCAGGTGTAAACCGGTCGCCCTCCCACAAAGACCTGTTGCACCACTGGATCGGGCATGCGGCGCACGACGATCAAGTCGGCAATACGACCGGGCTGAATGCTGCCGATAAGGTGATCGAGACCAACTGCTCGTGCTGGATTGTAGCTTATCAGCGCTACGGCAGCCGGTAAGCTGAGCGTTCCACGGTCGGCGAGACGAAAGATTACCGATAAGAGAGAGGCGGGATAGTAGTCGGCGCAGAGCCAATCGACAACACCGGCTTCAATCGCGGTCAGTGCGCTCACATTGCCGCTGCTCGATTTTCCGCGTAACACATTGGGCGCTCCCATGCCCACTGCCATTCCTGCGGCATGCGCAGCCTGTGCAGCGCGCAATGTAGTGGGAAATTCGGCAATCCGCACGCCATACTGAACCCACTGGGCTACCTTTTCTGGGGTATCGTCATCGTGGCTGGCGACCGGTAAGCTGTGTCGAGTAGCCCATTCGATAACTTGTTTAATTCGCTCAGGGATGTCTTTTTGGGAAGCCCGTTTGCGGTTCAGGATTTCATCGATCTCTGTTGTACTGCGGCCGGTCGTCTGGGCAACATACGCTCGAAACGCCGCTTCGGTCGTGTATTGTCCTTGCCCCGGACTATGATCCATAATCGAGACCAGCCGTACGAGGGGATGCCCTAACATCAATTTCAGCGCTTCAAGGCCACGTTGACTGCTCATTTCGACGCGCGCATGAATGAAATGACGTGCCCCGCAGTGGTGCTCTGTTGCCAGATGGTGGAGAAAATCATGGACAAAACGTTCACTGCGTACTCCAAATTCAGCATCATCCAGCGAAAGGGCATGAAACTGACAGGTGACACCACAGCCGAGCAAGAGACGGTCGGCGGCGTGTAGTGCAACACCGATTTCAATTTCGACACCGGGGCGCGGTTGTACCAGCTTTTCAATGGCATCACAGTGCAGGTCGATCAGGCCAGGGAGCAAATATGCACCGGCCAGATCGAGTTGGGGTATCGTTGCACTTAGCGGATGTGAACCGCGTCCGATGGCACTGATGTGCCCGCGTTCAATCGCAACCCAGCCCTCTTCAATGACTCGATCAGGTAATACTACAGTAGCATTAGTGAGTAAGAATTGCACAGCCTTCCTCGTGTTCCAGCAAGTAGATCACTGATCGAAGAACGTCTCAACATTTACCTTGATGGGAATGTCCACTGCCGATCTGCATACACTCCTAAACCCGTCAGGTCATGAGAGACGCTAATGATAGCCGTTCCTTCGCGTTGTGCAGCCCGGATCATGTTGATTACAACCTGTTTGGTGGTCTCATCGAGGCTGGCGGTTGGTTCATCGAGGAGCAGCAGGCGCGGACGGGCAATAAATGCCCGGCCCAAGTTGATCCGTTGTTGTTCACCGCCGCTAAAGGTCATCGGACTGGCCTGCCACAATTCGGCAGCAATCCCTAATCGCCGTAACCATTCACGCCCAATCTCCTGGGCCGCTGTACGATCCAGGCCCTGGCGGTAGAGGGGTTCGCAGATTGTGTCAAGGGCAGAGACTCGTGGTAGGACGCGCAAAAACTGAGAACAGAAGCCAATTTCACGTTCGCGGAGGTCGATGATGATCCGTTCATCGGCACGGCTCAGATCGATTCGCCCAAACTGGTGCGATTGAAACCAGATTGTACCCGACGTCGGCACATAGGTGCGATAAATACATTTGAGAATACTGGTTTTCCCCATTCCACTGCGCCCGTGGATCAGGAGATGCTCGCCGGCAGCAACGCTAAAACTTACGTCACACACCGGAGTAATAGTGCGTCCATCGATTAGATGCAGTGTAAATGATTTATAAAGGTTTTTGACTTCAAGAAGATAATTCATACGTGTTAAATAGTTTACAATGCCGACGAGACCAGGAGCTGGGTATACGGATGCTGAGGGTCTTCCAAGATTTGGTCGGTAAGGCCGGCTTCGACAATATGGCCGTTTTTCATCACGATAGTGCGGCGTGCAAGTTGACGTACTACACCTAGATCGTGTGAAACCAGCAACATTGTGATCCGATCCGTCCATTGGATACGACGGAGCAAATCGAGTACTCTGGCCTGAACTGAAACATCGAGGCCGCTGGTGACCTCGTCGAGTAACAGGATGGTTGGATGGCTGGCTAATGCTCGGGCAATCTGGACGCGCTGGAGCATCCCGCCACTAAAGGTTGTCGGTTCATCGTCGATCCGTTCGGGTAGTAATTCGGTCTTGTTCATCAATTCGCTGGTACGAACGCGAATGCGCCCAAAGTGCCGCCACTCGGCTAGCAACAATTTTTCGGCGACATTTCCACCAACTGAAAAGCGCATATTTAGGCCAAGCTCTGGCCGTTGATAAACAATGCCGAGGTGTGTGTTCTGGAACAGACGTGCTTCGTAGCGGTTAAGGGTGGTCAGATCACGCAGTTGACCGTCGCTCTCGCGATACCAGATATGACCACTGTCGGGGCGCAAGGCAAGATAGATCATTTGGAGCAGGGTGCTCTTGCCGCTGCCACTCTCACCGACGATGCCCAGGACTTCACCTGCGTGAAGTTGCAAATTCACATCGACGCAAGCCCAGACGGTGCCACACCGTGGACAGCGTGATCGACCGGTGGTCGGGCCGGTAAGCTGACGACACATCGGGCAGCCAGGGCCAAAGTGCTTCTCAAGCTGCTCGACTCGTAAAAGCCACTGTTCGCTCATGCAGTTGTCTCCGTTGCTGCACATCGTTTTGTACAATACGATACATCCGAGCAGGTAGTTTCCCACCGACCGCCATGCGCGTCGGCTACAAAATGACTGGTGAGAAAGGTGTTCTCGGCACCACAACGGGCACAACGTTGACCTGGACGATATTCCGTGCGAAAGGGATAGTCCTCGAACTGAAGTGGCTCGACCGCGGTGTAAGGTGGGACAGCATAGATCCGTTTTTCACGACCGGCACCGAAGAGATAGAGCGTCTCGGCCATGTGCAGCTTTGGTACATCCCAGCGTGGAATGGGTGTGGTGTCCATCATATAGCGACGATTGACTATGACCGGATATTGACTGGCGATACGAAGATCGCCTGCGCGCACAATACTCTCGTACATGTACACCCACATCTTGCCGTAATCGGCTTCACTGTGCATTATTGTTGCGCGCTCGATGTTTGGTTCCACCCAGCGGAGTGGATCGGCCATTGGTACCTGCAATACCAGAATTTGATCGGCCCGCATCGGCTCTTCGGGTATTCGGTGGCGGGTTTGAATGATGGTTGCTGCGGTAGTATCAGTCGTCGTCGCAACACCGGTGGTACGGGTAATGAGGCGACGCAGATTGACTGCGTTTACACTTTCGTCGTCACCCTGATCGATCACTTTGAGCGTATCTTCCGGCGTAATCAGCGAAAGCGTAATTTGTAGTCCACCAGTGCCCCATCCACGCGCGATAGGCATATCGCGGCTAGCAAAAGGAACGAGGTGACCGGGAATGGCAACGGCTTTCAACAGCTTGCGTCGGATTTCCCGCTGTGCATCTTCATCAAGAAGCGCAAAATGGTACAACTGGTCTGTCAGTTCAGTCATTATTGTTCCTTGATCGCCTGATCAACGAGCTGGTTGAGACGTGTTTGGCGCTGGGCGTGATGATCACGGGCACGGCCAAGGACGCTAAGGTCGGCTGCAAATGTGACATAGTGGGGTAATTTGAAGTGAGAGACAAACCCACTCGCCTCAATACCGTCGGTATGGAGCAGCACAAATTCTTCCTGTGCGGCTGGCCCTGACTCTCCTGCCAGGCTGCCGGCACGGGCCTGGGTTAAGACACTATCAAGAATGGCCATGCTCATGACCTTTAGCTCACTCTGACCAAACGCAAAGCCATATCCGACATTAAAGCGTGGCGGCTCGTTAGTATTGGTGACACTATGCGCTTTTGAAGCAACCTCAGCCTCAGTAGCCTCAATCTCACCGATGACGACCGGCTCACCTGTGAGGGGGTGAGCAACTTGCACCGCGATATACCCATACCGTAGTTCGATCAGAGTCGGGTGCGCATCGCCATAGCCACGCACACTGCTATACGCCAGACTCATCAAACTGCCGGTATCGGCCTGCGCCAGCGCCTGTAAACGGGCACTGCGTGGGCAGGGAAAGATGAGCGGTTCGCGAGTAATATCGTAAGGTTCTTCAGCAGACGGTTCTGGGGGGATGTCAACGATCATTTGCTCTTGACGCATATAGTCGATGACTTTCGGAAACTGACCTACTTCACCCGGCTGATGATGAGCACTGGCGATAAGCTCTCGATACCGTTCGGCAGCCTTAATCACTGCCCGCACATCTTCGTGCATCAGGGCCGGTTGCAATAGCCGAATCAAATAGTCGGTCGTTGGCCCCAATATCTGGCCGCCGGGTATGTCTTTGAACGAAGCAGAGATACGACGCAGGCAGCGCATATCACGTCCACTGAGCGGTAACGATGTCATCACACGCGGCAGCGTTGTACGATATGCGCGGAGTAGAAAAGCGGCCTCGATGCTATCACCCTCGGCCTGTTTAATTGCCAGTGCAGCCAGGAGCGGGGCGTAGAGTGCGCCCTCGTGCATTGCTCGGCTGACTGCATGACGTAGCTGATCCCGTATTTGTGGCAGTTGAAGTGGAGTATTGCCGCCAAGGAGGCGCAGGCAATCAACCAGTTCTTCGGCACGTGCTACAGCTTCACTCCCACCTCGTACAGCAACGTATCCCATAATTGCTCCTTGATCGGTGTTGTCCTGTTCAGAATACGACCGATGTGTGTCTCAGTACCGGCATAACGTAATCTCGGTCGTGCGTGGTAAGCCCAAACAGCGGCTTTGCCGATCAATCAGAAAGAGATCGATCCCTAATGGAAACTGTCCACGTCGCACGGTTAATACTGCTAGCTCGTTTGGTGTAGCCTCAGGTAACCCAACGGTCACCGTCGTGGCGATTCCCGGTCCTGCCAGACGCAGAGTGCTGCCACCGGCGACAAGGGTTGGTACGCAGAGAAAGACGGTACAACTCTGTTCGGGGTAGAGCATTGTTCCCACAGGCAATTCGGGCAGGAGTGCAATACTGGCCAAATCGTGCAACAATGCGAAGTCAGCCATTGATGGCGTGAGCATGCGGACATTGCTACGCACCGTGATCCATCGCGATAGTGGATGATTGATTGGTAGCCAGGTCTGATTGATGGCATGCACAAAACCCACCGTTTGATCAAGCAGACTCATACAGGCAGCAATGGCCGTAAGCTGAGGCGGTGTTCCATCAGCAGGTGAGGGGACATTTGTAAATGGAGGTGGCGGTAACTGCCCGATCTTGCCAGGACGAGCCAGACAATCGAGCAGAACACGAAAGGTCTGACCGTTGAATCGCTCAAGTGGTGTTTGCGGTGCAGCAACGAGGCTCATAGAGATTACTCTTGCTCATCAAAAGGTCTCAAACGCGACTCTGGTGGCAGCGGCAGCGGCAAAACGTTGTTCGCAGGCGGCTCGTAGGGTGCGCTCCAATTCAGCAATGCGCGGGTACAGGTCAGCGTGTGGATTGCCCGGCATGCGTAGGGCTGCATCGAGCACAGCTAGCGCAGTTGCGTGATCGGCATCACGTCCGATAACCATGCCAAAGCCAAATTGCCCATTAAGTTCTAATCTGGTTTCGGTAGCCAGGATTTCGCCCGCATGAAAAACCGTCTCGGCTACTCCATCAACGACCCGCAATTGCACCAGCACATACCTTGGCCCGCTGATGAATGTTATTGCCTCACGGTCGTATCTGGTCAGCACCTGTTCGGCCAATTCACAAACCAGATGCGGTGGACTACAACTGAGAATATGAGAGGTACTAAGCATGCGAACTCCTGATCGATACTATACCGGACGCTTAATCCCGACCGTTTCTTTCAGACGAGTTGCGGTCCATTCCAGCAGAATGGCGAAGATCAGTACTGCATACGTGAACACACCCAGCTCGCGTAAGTCAAGGTAGAAGGCGCTTGCCATAAACATATCAAACCCGATACCGCCGGCACCGGCAGTTGCCCCCATCGCAATCGCAACCGAGAAGTTAATCTCGAAGCGCACAAACGTCCACGAAAGAAGAGCAGAGGCAGTAGACGGCACAACTGCCTGGAACACCGTCTGCCACCAGTTAGCGCCACTCGCACGCAGTGCTTCCAGAATACCGGAATCAAGCTCTTCAAATGTCTCGGCGTATGCCTTCACCAGATAGCTGATCGAATGGAAGGTCATACCGAGAATAGCAGCGACACTTCCCAGACCGGTTGTGACAGCAAAGAAGAGTACCCAGAGCACGGTCGGAACAGCACGGATGAACGCCATCAGGGCTTTCACAGTGTCGGTAACCTGCCGCGGCGTCAGATTCTGGGCAGCAAATAAGGAGAGGAAAAAAGCAATGATCCCACCAGTAACGGTTGTTAGTAGCCCCATACCGACAGTAGTTATCAACTCCCGAAACAATTCAAACCAACTTAATCGTTCTAATCGTGCTTCGAGAAACACGATCCGAAAGTCGTTGAACATATTGCCCAAAGCGGCAAACACATCGATGTTGCGAGTGTCGAGTGTCACCAGGCCATACGCAGTCAGCAACACCAAGGTGATCAAAGTGACTTGTAATACGGTGTTGGCGCGATTGCGTGGGCGTAAACGGATTCGGCGTGAGGGTAGAGATGCTTCCATCACAGAATTATCCTTCGGATAACGTTCGATACCGTTTCGATGAGTAAAACGGCGGCAACTGTCACCAATACCACTAGGCTGGCCGACCCGTAGTTGAAGTTCTTAAAGTAGAGATCAAACAAAAATCCAATACCGGTTCCGGTCAGAATCCCGACTAACGTGGCACTGCGGATATTGGTTTCGATCATGTACAGGAGCCAACTGATCAGTTGCGGCAAACAAGATGGAATAACGCTCTGACTGATAATCGCACCATAACTTGCTCCGGTGGCGCGTAGTGCTTCAATCGGTTCCACTCCCACTTCGTCGATAGTCTCAATCATCACGCGCGTGATGAAGCCAAGTGTAACGAAGAAAAGAGCGAAAAAGCCGGTAAACCCACTTTGCCCAAACGAGAAGAGCAAGATTAACGCCCAAACCGATACATCTATATTCCGAAACACACTGGCAATCGCACGGGCCGGCAGGCTAAACCACGGATGGGGACGGGTAGTGTTTGCACCAAAGAGGGCTAATCCCAGGCCAAGCACGGCGGCGATAGTCGACGATGCGATCGCAACCAGTACCGTCTCTTGCAGCTTGCTCAGAATATTTGGTAGCCGCGACCAGGCCCGTTCGTCTGGGATGAAGTTTACTACCGCCCATGCAAACGCTTGTGGTACGGCAAGGAGTCCTCGTACCACATCGAACTGCGTGAGTACAATGCTGCCGTAGGTAACACTAAGAATAACGACGGAAAAGAGCAGTGATTGGAGACGGCGACGGCGAAAAAAAGTATCAGGCTGCATAGCGCTCCTTTAGATCAAGGATCAGTTCGCCAGCCTCTGAGCCGTAAATCTGGTAGATTTGCGCATTGCTCAGTGCATGTGGCGGGCCGTCGTAGATGACTTGGCCGCGATTGATACCGATGATTCGTTCGGCATAGTGCAATGCCACGTCAACCTGATGAAGATTAACCAAGACTGTAATCCCCATTGTGCGGTTGATTTCGCGCAGAGTATCCATAATGACCTTGGCTGAACTCGGATCGAGTGAGGCAATTGGCTCATCACAGAGCAGCATCTTTGGCTGTTGCACCAGTGCCCGGGCAATGCCGACACGTTGCTTCTGACCACCGCTAAGCTGATCGCAGCGCTTGTACATCTGCTCGTACAGACCGAGTGTTTCGAGAATACGTACCGCTTCACGCTTTTCTTGCTCACTGTAGAGACCAAGAATGCCCTGAAGGGTGTTTTTGTATCCCAATCGCCCGTGTAACACATTTTCGAGCACACTAAGGCGGTTTACCAAATTGTAATGCTGGAAGATCATTCCGATCTGAGTACGGTGATGGCGGAGTTCCTTGCCTCGTAATTTTGGTACGCTTACGCCATTGAATAGAATATCTCCCTCTGAAACATCGATCAGGCGATTGATACAGCGCAGTAGGGTCGATTTACCAGCACCAGAAGGGCCGATAATCGCAACGAACTCGCCGGATTGAACCGAAAAAGTAATCGAGTTAAGAGCAAGGGTTTCGGCACCGTAGCGCTTTGTCACCGAATGCAGTTCAAGCAGGCTCATAGAACCTCACCTCTTTTCACAGATGAAGCACTGGCGCCAATCGATCAACTGGCGCCAGTGCTATACGTTGTGTTTCCGTCAGCGCAGCTCTCGGATCGGGTTGAAGAACGAGTCATCAACAACCAGGAACCGTTCGTCCTTTGTCTTGCGGAACAATGGCTTGAAGCCTGCATCAATCTCTGCTTTCGTCGCAAAGATGCGAGGATTATTGGCAACAGTATCGGAAGTTAGCACATCCTGAAGACGTTTGATCTCATCGGCAGTCAACATACTGCTGTTCGCAACAAATGGAGCATTAATGACCGGTGTCGATGAGATAATCACAAACTCGGCACCGGGGAACTTATCAAACGGTTCGGGAGCGTTATTCAGAACACGATACACCGCACCGGGCTTGTTTTCCTCACCGGATACTAACTCGATATAGTTGGCAACACAGGCATCGCAGAACGAGGCAATATCCACTTTACCCGAAAGGAGGTTAATGGCGGCTCCCTGGTGCGATTGGCCGAACAAGACTTCACTGAAGAATTTATTCGGGCCACCTTCAATCAGCTCATCAACAGTCAAACTCTTCCACTGTTCCCGCTGGCTGAAGTATTTGACAATACCCGCAGCCGGTACGCGGAAACCCGAGGCTGAGCTAGGCGATACGAATGAGAAGCGCTTACCCTGAATGTTGTCGATTTTGAAGACGCCGTTTTCCTGGTAATTCCCTTCTTGACCACGTACTACTGCTAACCAACTGTAGTAGACAGCCGTTTCGAGCCGACCGTCAGAACCGCTTGGAATGACCAATGGTATCACTTTGCTGTTCTTGTCGTGCGCCTGCACGTATGCTTCAGCGCCGAAGAAACCGAGATGGGCAGTGTTGTTAGCCAGTGCTTCTACTGCGATCAGGTAGTCAGTGGTTGTTCGATGCTCAACCGGACGACCTAGCGTTTCACTAATGACTGTACCGATAGCGTCACGTGCATCTTTAAGTTCGGCGCCAGACTCGTTGGGTAACCAGGCAATGATAATCGGTGAATTTGGATTTGCTGCCGTACCACCACCGCTGGCACCACATGCAGACAGTGCCAGTGTCACCATCAACAAAACGATCAGGAATCGTATCGACTGCATAACCGGGCATCCTCCTTTGCAGGCATCGCTGACGAGGCTTTTGCATCGCCTTGTGCAATATAGCCGGTTATTGTTATGAGAAGATTATGTTAAAGTTGTGAATTGAATAAGCTAGTATAAAGTCTGTGCAAAAGGTGTACATCACTCTTGAGAAGGAAGAGTTGAGAAGCGTGCGGCGCAACCATGTAGTCGTTTCGTGTGGGTCTGGAAAAATGTTCTTGATTGTCGGGGTATGCAGGCGGGTCAGTAACGTGCACTCTCGGACGAACGGCGCAGGGTGGAGATTGCTATTAGTGGCGACATGACGTTCATGCGTGTATCAAGCACGACTAACCATTGAAACATTGCGAAGCCTTCACCTTCCCCTCTAGCCCTCTTCCTCTCTCGCTTTGAGAAAGGAAGAGGGTTGATGCAGGGATAGGAAATCTGCCTTCTTACCGCTCCTTACTATTCTGAATATCGACTACCACGCGACCACGGGTCTGCGCATTAGTAATCTGTTCGGCATAAGCGGGCAATTCGGCGAATGGAATGACGGTTGTCATCCGATCCAGCAATACTGGCGACAAATCGCGGGCCAGTCGTTCCCAGGCAACGAGTCGTTCTTCGCGCGGTACCATGACCGATTCGATCCCGATCATTGTCACACCGCGCAAAATAAATGGATACACGCTGGTCGTAAACTCGGCGCCACCGGCATTGCCGCAGATCGCAACTGCGCTGCGCATTGCCATTGCCCGTAATACGCCCGACAACACTGCCCC
>Ga0308400_1000326_pt1 | contig 19256 bp, 12 predicted proteins | sample HotsprSampOS1265_FD_203451 | JGI IMG/M metagenome (GOLD analysis project Ga0308400, IMG submission 203451) | Hot spring phototrophic mat microbial communities from Octopus Spring, Yellowstone National Park, Wyoming, United States - 20060914_OS12-65 ...
TTCGGACGGTGATGCAGACGGTCTCCCATACCTACTGCTTCCAAAGCGCGCTGTGCTCGTTCCCGGCGATCAGGACGCCCTCTGCCATAGAGCATCGGTAATTCAACATTCCGCAACGCCGTTGTGCGTTGGAGCAACATATATTGCTGGAACACAAAGCCAATCTTCTCGTTACGAATAATTGCCAGTTCATCGTCACTCAGTTCGCCAACATTGACCCCTTCCAGCAAATACTCGCCTGACGTTGGTCGGTCAAGACAGCCGATAATATTCATCAGCGTACTCTTCCCACTGCCCGACGGCCCCATAATTGCGACCATCTCACCCTGTTGAATATTGAGCGAAATCCCCCGCAGCGCATGAACTTCGGTCTCGCCCATAATGTACACTTTTGTGATGTTGTGTAGTTGGATAAGTGGGTTCATTGTTCCTCAAAATGCTCTCAAGGCGTCTTGCAACATTGTCTGATCACATTGTACCTGAAAACATCCGGTGTCAGCCTGCCAGAGATGATAACTGCCAGTTCCCGATCCGGTCTCAGCCACCGTTACCACACCGTGTAATGACAGGTGAGACAGGTTCCTTCAATAGTACGGCCAACAACTGTCTGACACCAATTTGTCGCAAAGACTGGTATAATAATGTCAATAATATGACGTGATACAATTGCTTTTTGTTGAGGTATTTATGACCGATTCGACTGCTGCCCGTCCTTTAGAGATGGATAAAGCCTACGAACATCGTCTCGTCGAGCAGCGACTCTACGTATGGTGGGAACGGAGTGGTCTTTTTGCACCGCGTGACGATGCGCCGCGGCCACCGTTTGTTATTTCCATTCCTCCACCGAACGTTACCGGTGAGTTGCACCTCGGTCACGCGATGTTTGTGGCGATTGAAGACCTGCTGATCCGCTGGCGCCGTATGCAAGGCTACCAGACGCTCTGGGTACCTGGTACCGATCACGCCGGTATTGCTACCCAAACTCAGGTTGAGAAGTTGCTCGAACGTGAAGGTACCTCGCGCCAGGCAGTTGGACGTGAAGAGTTTCTGCGCCGTACCTGGGAATGGAAGGAAAAGTACGGCGGTGAGATTACTCGTCAGTTGCGCAGACTCGGTGCCTCGTGCGACTGGTCGCGTGAGCGGTTTACTCTCGATCCTGGTCTTTCGCGGGCAGTACACACCGCATTTAAGCGGCTCTACGATGATGGTCTGATTTACCGCGGTACCTATCTAGTCAACTGGTCACCGAAATTACAGACCGCAGTTAGCGACCTTGAGGTCGAATACGAAGAACGTCAAGTCTCGATCTGGTACGTGCGCTATCCAATTCGTACTGCGGATTGGTCTGGCCCAACAGTACCCTGGGGATCGGGACAATGGGCAGCCGGTGCAACCGAGTTTATCACCGTGGCGACGACACGCCCTGAAACGATTCTGGGTGATACAGCGGTAGCCGTTTCACCCGGTGATGCACGGTATGCTCACTTGGTTGGCAAGGAAGCTATTCTGCCGGCGTTAGGCCGTCCTATACCGATTATTGCCGATGAGTACGTCGATCCCGAATTCGGTTCTGGGGCGGTCAAGATTACGCCAGCCCACGATAAGAATGACTATGAAGTCGGTAAGCGCCACCACTTACCGATGATTAATATTTTCAATCCTGATGCCACGATCAATGAAGCGGGTGGACCTTACGTGGGCCTAGATCGCTTCGAGTGTCGCAAGGCCATCCTGGCCGATCTCGAACGTGAGGGTCTCTTGGTTAAGACCGAACCGCATAAGATGAATGTTGGCATCAGTCAACGCGGTGGCGAAGTGATCGAACCACTCCTTTCTGAACAGTGGTTTGTGCGTACCCGTCCGCTAGCCGATCTGGCAATTGCCGCTGTGCGCGATGGGCGGGTGCGGATCGTACCTGAACGATTTGAGAAGGTCTACTTTCACTGGCTTGAAAACATTGAAGACTGGTGTATCTCGCGTCAGCTCTGGTGGGGGCATCGCATCCCGGTCTGGTATATGCCTGATGGCTCGATCGTCGTCCCCGACCCCGATGAGCCGCCACCACCTGAAGGTGTGCAAGACCCCGACGTCCTCGATACTTGGTTCAGCTCTGGCCTTTGGCCCTTCAGCACGCTTGGCTGGCCCGATGATACTGAAGATTACCGTCGTTTCTATCCCACCAGCGTGATGGAAACCGGGTACGACATTCTCTTCTTCTGGGTAGCCCGGATGATGATGATGGGGTGCTATTTGACCGGTCAACCACCCTTCCACACGGTTTATCTCCATGGCCTGGTGCGCGACGAGCATGGCCGTAAGATGTCGAAGACGTTTGGCAATGTGATCAATCCTCTCGACATCATCGAGCAGTACGGCGCTGATGCTCTGCGTTATACCCTGGTTACCAGTGGTACGCCTGGTCAGGATGTCAATCTCAACCCGCAACGGATCGAGTCGGCTCGTAATTTTGCTAACAAAATCTGGAATATCACTCGCTTTGTGATCGGTAAACTGGATGGTCTGCCGCGTGACGAATCGAGCAAGGTTAGTCTCGAGTCGTTGCAGACGGAACCCTATACCCTCGCCGACCGTTGGATTCTCTCACGCTACGCCCGCCTGGTGGCCGAAGTGGATCGCTTGCTGGAAGGGTACAATTTCGGTGAAGCTGGGCGACAAATTCACGATTTTCTCTGGGGTGAGTTTGCCGATTGGTACGTCGAGATTGCTAAAGTTCAGCTCGAAGGTGATGAGCAGCGTACCTTGTTGACCCGCAAGGTTCTCTATACCGTTCTCGACGGAAGCTTACGTTTGCTACATCCCTTTATGCCCTTCGTCACCGAAGAGGTTTGGCGGTATTTGACCGAGGCCTACCAACGCTCTGATCCAGAACCAACGATGCCGTTCAACGAACTTGGTCTACGTACCTTGAGCTACGCATCGTATCCGACACCGATGGTAGGTTTTCAGGAAGAGGCGGTTGAAGCCGATTGGAAGCTGGTGCAGGAACTCATTGTTGCCATTCGCAACGTGCGCAGTGAGTACAAGGTCGAACCGGCAAAATGGGTGGCAGCGACTATCGTAGCCGGTGAACGTACTGACCTCTTACAGTCACAGGCACCACTGATCAGTCGGTTGGCTCGCATAGCTATCAATGATCTGGTGATTGTTCCTGAACTCAACGAGCGTCCTGCGCAGGCAGCATCAATCGTGATCGGGGCGGTCGAATGTTTCCTCCCCCTGGCCGGTATGATCGATCTGGCTGCCGAACGGGCACGGCTGCAAAAAGAACTTGCTCAGGCTGAGGCTGATGTGGCTCGTCGCACTGCACGCCTGAATAACGAGAGCTTTACCAGTAAAGCCCCCGCACACGTTATTCAACGTGAACGTGAAGGACTGGAAGCAGCGCAAGCCGCTCTGGCCCGCCTCCGTGAGCGTCTTGCCGAACTTTCCTGAAAGGTGAGATTCCTCCGGTAGCTTTCTGCTCTCCCAGTTGCATTTGTAGGGGCGATGCGGTACATCGTCCCTACGATCCTTCAACGGTAGTATCGGCTGTAATGTGCCATTCTGCCGGCGTATGAAGCCGGTAGAACAGCATACCGCACAGGATCGTGACTTCAACGACCCCACTGGCAACTGTGGCAATGGGAACGGCCAGAACACCGACGGTTGGCCACAACGCCATCGCTACCCCCAGCCGACTGAGCAATTGGGCAGCATTGGCCATCAGTGGTGTGCGGGCATCACCAAGCGCAACCATCGCCCGTCCGCTGATCTCAACAATGACGTAAATCGGTAGGCCAAGGGTAAATACCTGGAGAATAGCAAAGGTCAGATCGCCAGCCGCACTATCAAAGGCTCCACGCTCGAAGATCAGTCGGATCAACCAGCGACCGCCACCGATTAAGGCCAGCGCACTGAAGGTGGCGAGTATGACGGCGATCCCAACAGCAGTAAGCCAGCGCTGTCGAAACAGGGCACGATGACGGTTTACCGCAGCCGCAGCCAGATAGGGAAACGCAGCCTGACCAATTGCCATGCCACACAGCCGTTGCGGTAAGTTACCGAGCAAGAGGGCGTTGTGCATTGCGCCCAATCCAGTTGCCTGGCCGCCTAAACTGGCAATCGCAGTATCTACGATAGCGTTTCCATAGTTGATCGTCCCTGAAATCGCACCAGGTATCGCCAGGTGGAGAGTCCCTCGTACCAGTGGATCGCGCAGATGCCATGCCGGTCGCAGCTTGAGCCGATGATGCCAGAGGCCGGGGATCAAGATTACCAGTTGGATCACCGAATCTCCCAGCGAACCAATAGCCGCCGTCACGATGGTCGGTTCTGGCATAAGCAGAGTCAGAATAATCATCGTGTTACGTAAAGCAATTCCTGCTGCTGGTAAAAAGAACTGACCACGAGCAATCAATACCGCACTGAGAACACCTTCAGCAGTGAGGAGCACGATTTCGGCAATCAGGATGCGCGTCAGTAACGTCGCGAGTGCTTGTGTTTGCGGATCAAGACCCGGCGCAACAATCCAGCGCAGGAGTGACGGTGCACTGAGCCAGAGGGTAAAAGTAACCGGTATGGCGACCACCAGCATCAGGGTTAACATCCGGCTGACCAACAACGAGATGGCACGTCCATTCTTGCGCGCTGCGATCAGAAGGTGGGGAACAAGGGCATTGGTTAAGGCACCACCGGCAATCAATGTGCTAACCGTTTCCGAAAGTCGAAACGCCGCGTAGAGCGCTGCTGCTTCTTCACCTACTCCGAAATGAGCATTAAAGAGGATTTGCCGGACTACGCCTAGCGCTGCTGAAATGAGAAAGGCTGCCATGAAGATAAGCGAGCCTTCTGCCGTTGAAAGGCTAAGCGTTGGCCAGGCGTACCACGGCGTTGTTCTGAGACGTTGCCAGATCATAAATGAATGCAGTCCTGATGTAACACAATGGCTTTTCCTGACAATGACGGCTTTTGTTGCCGAGAATGAGCGATAGTCTGAACCGCTCTCTATCGTAAGGTTCGGGTAAGCGTCTCTTTCTGAACGAGGCAGTACAACCGCTCACGAAAGTGCCATTGGCTCTAGATGCGTACAATTTCCCCCTGCCAATATGTGTGCTGGTTGTCATCATAGCAGATATTTGATCCGTGTCGATTATAATAGAACCAAATCATACCTGACCGTATCTGTCAGAGTATCAGTGCGACGAACACAATTCTTTCAAGACTGCTATGATCTGCCATCGCATCGGTGAGCAGCAAAGGGCATCATGCACATGGGTTCTATCCTGCCAACCCCCCGACTCTTGTTTCTTGTCTTACTAGCGACCCCACTGATTGCCGGTGCAGCATTTGTCTCTTTTCTCAATTGGATAGCAGTGCTCTATTTGCTAGTGGTCGGCGGTATTCTGGTCAGCGATGTTCTGTTATCGCCACAACCCGATCAGATTGAAGCTGAGCGATTGCACGACACTCGCTTTTCACTGGGAGCCGACAATCTTATCACCATACTGGTAACCAACACCAGTGCTCAGCCACTACGGTTTACATTGCGTGATGAATACCCAGTTGAGCTGCCGGTTGATCGTGATCTGTTGTCGGGTGTTGCCGAACCCTTTGGTCTGTGCGAATTACGCTATCACGTGCGTCCACAACGGCGCGGTGATTATCAATTTGGCGACATTGTCATGCGCTACGAAGGCATACTCGGCTGTCACCAACGCCAGGTACGCTTTCCGGCCTCCCGACCGGTGCAGGTGTATCCGAATCTGCTTGAAGCGCGCAAGTACGATCTATTGGTGCGACGTGGTCAATTGCAGACCATAGGCTTGCGTTCGATCCGACAGTTAGGTCAGGGGGGTGAGTTCGAGCACTTACGTGACTACACAACTGATGATGAGTATCGTCGAATTAACTGGAAGGCAACCGCTCGTCGGGGCAAGCCGATTGTGGCCGAGATTGAAGCCGAACGCAGTCAACATATCATCTCGGTGATCGATGCCGGTCGATTAATGACTACTCCGGTTGCCGATCCGTTAAATCCAGCCGATCCCGGTTTAACCCGCCTCGATTACGTGGTCAACACAGCCCTGATGCTCAGCTTTGTGGTTCTCAGGAAGGGTGATCAGGCCGGGATGCTGACCTTTGCCGGTAAGGTTGAGCATTTCATTGCCCCACGTAAAGGCAAAGTACAATTTCAACGCCTGCTCGAAGCGCTCTACAATGTGCAATCACAGCCGGTTGAAGCTAACCTGAGCGCTGCCTTACATTACATCGAACAGCACCAACCACGGCGAGCATTGATTGTCATTTTTACCGATGTGACGAATCCATCGGTCGTCCAACCACTGATCACGCAAATTCGCCGCCTGGCGCGTCGTCATTTACCGCTTCTGGTTACGATCAGCGATCCCAACATAACCGGTGTAGCCGGACGTCCGGTACGTGATAGTCAGGGTCTGTTCCGCCGTTTGGTCGCTGAGCAGTTGGCCGATGAGCGCCGCACCCTTCTCGAGCAGATTCAGCGCAGTGGCGCGCTCACTCTTGATATACCGGCGACTGAGTTGACCGTTTCGGTCGTCAATACCTATCTGCGTCTGAAAGAAGAGGCACGGTTGTAAGGAATATGATTCATGTTGTTCTGATGTTGCTGCTTGTATTCAGTCATCTGTACCGTGTGGTGCCTGTGCAGGCGCCACCGGTACGAACCATCGAGATTGGTCGTTCCGCTGAAGGACGCCCAATCGAGGCGGTAGTGTTTGGTGATGGTTCCCGTAAACTGGTGGTCGTCGGCGCCACTCATGGCGCTCCTGAAGCCAATACCTATCGCTTAGCACTGGCCCTGATCGAGCACTTTCGCGCTCATCCCACTGAAATACCGCCAGACGTGCGGTTAGCGATCATTCCGGTGCTTAATCCTGATGGGCTGGCCCGTGGATGGCGTTTCGACGCGGCTGGAGTGGATTTGAACCGGAACATGGACACCTCTCACGATACCTGCCCAGAGAATGACTGGCGACCTCGGGTGCAGGGTGCACGCGGTATTGTTTCGGATACCGGTGGCCCCTACCCCGACTCGCAGATTGAAAGTCGTATTATCCGGGCCTTTCTCCTCGATGCGGCAGGAGCCATCTTTCTCCACTCTAACGCCGGGCTGGTCTTTCCGGCCAGTTGTGAGCACTCACCTTCGATTGCGATGGCACAAATTTATGCCGCGGCAGCCGGTTATCAATACACCCGTTTCTGGGATCGGTACACGATCACCGGTGGAATGCACGATTGGGCTGCCGGTTTGGGAATTGCAGCGATTACCCCTGAACTGCTGACCGGCGACCAAATCGAGTTCACCGAGAATCTGGCCGGTTTGCGCGCCGTGCTGAGGCATTCCGCTGAAGTATTACCTTTGCCTGAAGCGGGAATGATTAACGAAATACCGGTACCGCCTGTCATCTACCGTTTCTGGCGAGCAATGGGTGGTGAAGACCGTTTTGGGGTACCGTTGGCTCCGGCGACGGAAACAACCACTGGTATGCGTCAACGCTTCACACGAGTAGTCATCGAAGTTGATGAAACCCAACGCGACACGATGACCTACGTCCGTCTGGCCTCATTAGGTGAGGAAGCGATGATCGCGCTGGCCTACGGTGGCGCCGATACTATAACGCCGTTCAGCGACTGGCCGTCAGGACCCTTCGCAGAGTTCTGGCAACGTGGTGGCGGCCAATTTGTATTCGGTGATCCGATCAGCCTACCCTTTGCAAGCCTCCTCCCCGATGGGAGTAGTCGTATAGCGCAATATTTTACCCGTGTGGTTTTCTTCCTTGAGCCGTATAGTGGTCAAATCGAGCTTGCTCCACTCGGCTTGTGGGATGCTGCTCGTACCCAACTAACGGCACCAGTAGTTCAACACACTATTCGTTGACCGTTTCACCAACAACCGTTACCCGTCCACACACCGGACAAGTCCGCGCTTCAGGCTGCTGCGCTGGTCCACCGGGCAACCGTCCTCCACATGGACACACATAGCCAACCAACCGGGCTGGGTTCCCCATTACTAACCCATAATCGGGAACACTGCGCGTCACTACCGAACCAGCTGCGACCATGGCAAAACGTCCAATCGTAATACCACACACAATTGTTGCATTAGCACCAATACTCGCTCCATACCGCACCAGAGTCGGCATCACCGTCCAATCCTCTAGCCCTTTGAGTGTGCCATCCGGGTTGATCGCACGAGGTGTCTTATCGTTGGTAAAACAGGCGTGCGGGCCGACAAACACCCCATCTTCAATCGTGACCCCACGAAAGACGGAAACATTACTCTGAATCTTAACCCGGCTACCAACTTTTACCCCAGCATCGAAATAACAGCCTTTGCCAATAATGGATTCACTCCCAATCACGACATCTTCGCGGATCTGAGTCCAGTGCCAGACACGAGTATTATTACCAATAGAGGCCTTCGGATCGACGGTTGCGGTCGGATGAATAATAGCCGGACTCATTGTGCTTTCTCCTCGACAAACGCGATATTAGGACAAAAAACTGTTAATCTTACTTTATCACAATGGCACCGATCCTGAACAGAATGAAATGATAGGAGCGGTTGCCCAACCCTATTGGAGTAAGGTTTCATCGAATTACCACAGTCAACCTTTCGGAGCCTGATCAAAAACCCGGATTTCTCATCGGGAACACACCGTGCCCATGCAACCATGGCGTGAGGAGGTTGCCATCATTCTTTTTCGCCAGCTTCGCCAGCCCCCACCTTCCCCTTACCGCTGACGGCAGGGGACGAGGGCGAAAGTGAGTGGCTCCCATCTCCCCGTAGAGGAGCGGCAGGGGGCGAGGGCGAAGGTGAGGAGCTCCCATCTCCCCGTGGCGGAGCGGCAGGGGGCGAGGGCGAAGGTGAGGAGCTCCCATCTCCCCGTAGAGGAGCGGCAGGGCACAAGGGGGGAAGGTGAGGGGCTCCCATCTCCCCGTAGAGGAGCGGCAGGGCACAAGGGGGGAAGGTGAGGGCCACCAAGCGTGCTCCGCAGCACCAGCGCTGACACCAGTGCATCCCTCCATCAGGATGCGGGCCAGCGGCCCGCGCTCCCAGTACGCAACCGTGGCGTGGGAGGTTGCCAATATTCTTTCACTCCCGCCGTTCCCCCTTCCTCTCCCTGTGGAGGAGAAGAAGCGGGCGAGGGGGGAAGGTGAGGAAATCCCATCTCCCCGTGGCGGAGCGGCAGGGGGCGAGGGCGAAGGTGAGGAGCTCCCATCTCTCCGTGGCGGAGCGGCAGGGGGTGAGGGGGGAAGGTGAGAGGCTCCCATCCCCCCTTCCTCGCCCGCGCTGCGGGCGAGGAAGGGGGGCTAGGGGGGAAGGTGAGGGCCGCCAAGCCCGCTCCGCAGCACCAGCGCTGACACCGGTTCCCCCCGTTCCATCCATCAGGATGCGGGCCAGCGGCACGCACTCCCAGCACGCAACCATTGCGTGAGGGGGCCAACGTTCTTCTTCTCCAGCCCCCACCTTCCCCCTTCCGCTTGCGACAGGGGACGAGGGGGAAGGTCAGAAGACACTATAGATACCCCCTTATCCAGTGCAAAATCGCCGGCACATCAACCTGTTCAGGAAACGTTGTATCTACCGTAAGGAGCGGTCCACCGAGTGGTAATGGCTCAATAGCACCCCGAGTCCGCGCCAGCTCCAGATCGGCGGGCGAGCAATCGTCGCAGTGACCGGGATGCCGTTGCTGTTGTCCGACACGCCTGAGGATGCGTTCAACCAATATGTCACCGTCGGCAGTGCAGCGAATTTGTAGTGGCTTGAAAGGAGCAATTGCCTGCAATTTCTGCATTCGCGGTGTATCAAGATCGACGCGAAAATTACTTTCTACAATGAGTGATTGGCCACTACTCAAGATGGTCGCAGCAGTGTGGTAGAGAATCGTAATCGCTGTGGCTCCGACTCGTCGCGACCATTCCCGATCCGACCAGCCAAGCCCATCAAATATCAACTCTTTGAACGCATCTTTGCTTAATAATGGCAGACGCAAACCACTGGCCAGCGCTTGTGAGATGGTTGTCTTACCAGTTGCCGGATGACCGGTAATGATGATCAACGTTGGTGTTTGCACATACATCCGTAGCGGCGACGTAGTGCGTCGCCTCACTCCAAACCAAATGATGATCCAGTCTTTGCCAAGGGGCGAAGTATTACTTCGCCCCACCTTCAGTAGAAGAAATGTAAAGTTTGCGCTTTAACGATTGATCACCGGCACAAAGACCTTATGGCTGGATGGCTGTGGATTAGGGTTCGGCGTCGGGCTGGGGCCTGGCGTCGGGCTGGGGCCTGGCGTCGGGCTGGGGCCTGGCGTCGGGCTGGGGCCTGGCGTCGGGCTGGGGCCTGGCGTCGGGCTGGGGCCTGGCGTCGGGCTGGGGCCTGGCGTCGGGCTGGGCGGCGCGGTAATCGTAATCGTGCGAATAATCCCATTCGGCGGTGAGACATTTTCACCACGATTATTACTGCGTCCTTGTGCATCTTCACCCGCCATAGTGTTGTAGTCAACTACGATACCGATATCATACGTCCCCGGTTCACCGAATATCTCATTCCAATTAACCTCGCCACCACCCTGCGACTTTATCCACTGGTCCGGCGCAATGGAGTATGTTGCCCCCGGTTCCATCACGTGTTTCGGTACCTGGGCCGTGACAGTCGCACAGTAAGGTTTAGCATTGGGGCCGGCATTTGGATCTGGCGCCGGTACGGCTGTTAGTGCCGGTGTACTAGGATTGGTGCGGCGAGCAATGCAGAGATCGACGAAGAAACTACCTCCACCACTCGCCGCAACGACGCTGCGCGTTGCAGCAATACTATTATTACGCAAATTGCGTAGCGTAAGCACAATGTTGGTGAATCGGCCATTGTCTGTCTGTACATTAAACGTATCAATCAGAATATCGGGTTTGGCAGCTACTACCTTTTCGACTGCAAAGTAGCGTAGGCGCGGCGTAAAGGTAGGTAGGCCGGGGTCCTGGATAAATTGAGCCCGATACTGCATGCAGGTTGCCTGGATCTCTTCGCCGGGGAAGGCATCGACCAGACGCACCACGTTTTCACCATTCTTTGAACGCAGACTCGATGTCGTGTCGCCATCGAGATCACGCCAGCGCGAGGGATTTGTTGACAACGTTGACGGATCAAAATCACTCTCACGGCAGGTACCGCTGGTCACCACTGCCCGGAATTGTATCCGAATGTCAGCATCAGGGTTTTGTGTTGGCCGATTCAAGTCCGTAGCCCACTTGATCGCCAGCAATCGCGAGGTTTCGCCACTAGTCAGCACCGGAAACGGCTTCGAGTAGTACCAACCTTCCGAGACGCGGGTGGTACCGGTTGTCTCATTTGCACCACCAACACCACCAACGAAAATAGTATCAGTCGGTTGGTTGTTCTCATTCGACCCACCAATGACGTACATCCATGCTGCATTGGCCTGAGTTGTGCCATTAGAAGGGGGAACCGCCGGCACCAGCGCAACCGACGCATTAAGCCTCCTATTCGGTGATGGTAGGACATAATCGCTGTTTTCATTAGTTCCAACGAAGTAGTTGCCACTCGCGGTCAAATCCTCAAGCAAGAACTGGTCATTATAGATAGCGACCGGGATCGTGGCAGTAGCTCCAGAAGCACCTGGCGTACCGGTCGCAGTTGAGCCGGTAACATAGTAGAGCCGATTGTTAAAGCTGATACCAGTCACTCCTTGCCGGCCCTGAATATTGATCGGTTGCGTACCACCACCGCTCGTGCGAGCAACCTGATCGGTCCAGGTTAGCGTGCCGTTTGTCGGGTTCACGTCGGCACGGCGTACTGACGTGTTGAGTGTATTACATTCAATATCAGTACACCCTCCTAGCAAGAAGATAGCATCTTTCTGTACCGGAACACCACTTTCAATGCGGGTGGTGCTAGTAGCAATTGCCGTGCCAGAGTGGATTGCAAACGGAAGGTCAGCGAGCCTAGCCCATACGGTCGCCGCGCTAGCGTTGGTCGGATGGACGAGGTTGCCGTTACTATCAACTTTTGTATAGAAGACGTGTGGATATATATCCTCCTGCAAAAATTGACTCGGAGCAACACTAAGGCCGCCAATAGCATAGATGTAATCAGTACCATTGCTGGTGCGTACATGCACAACCTGTACGTTCTGAATGCCACGAAGATCGGGCGAAGCGGGGTTGGTAATAATATTTCCGTTGATATCCAGAGTAGGGAAGCGCCAGTTATCGGGTGCACTCCAGCCCACGATATCTCCATTCGCGTCAACGGTGGCCCGCTGCACGATGTTGGTGGAGAAATCGTAGTTTTGGCAATCCTGATAGTACATACTTCCGCCGATAATAAAGATATACCCCAAGTTGGAGCCGGTCGTCGCTGGAACGGCTACCGCTCCGGCCCGTGAACGTTCGGCCAGGGATATATTGCTATTGCATTCAGGGCCTGGATAGACGGCTGGAATTGTAAATGCAGTGAAGGCATCATTACCTGGTGGAACTGGATCGCGAGTTTCCAGACTCCCAGTCTCTTGATTAACTACCCCACGGTAAATGTACGAAGAACGGTTTCCTTCTCCTGGATTCGGGCTGGTTGCGCCGCCAATCACAAACAAATATCTGCCAAGGCTCACCACCGGCGCATCGCTTAGCGGTTGAGGTAACTGCGCTGAAGCGATGAACCAATTGTTGCGATTAAGCGCACCGGCTGGCGCTAGTTCAACTGCACCAACTACATCAGGGTTACTGGGCGATCCTGGCGATGCAGCAACAACAGTGCGCTGAAAAACGCCATCAGCAAAATCGGCCTGTGAGTTATCAATGATTTCCAGTGTTCCATTCTCGTCATCAAGGGCACGAACTGCCGGCGGCAGAGAGACCAGCAGCCAGACCATGACCATACCGATCACTGCAATAATGCATAGCGTGAGTGATCGCTGAAATTGCCGGGACATTCTCATAGGGTTCCTCCCCAGGAAGTCGTGGGAAATGTTACCATTACCAGGTGTAAACCTTCAGCGTACTTGCACTAGAGCACTTTGCGAGGATTCGACAAGGCAATACCGCAGAGACGAAGGGTCATCCGTCTCTGCGGTATGCGATCCTGGCCTAATTCACACTACAGACGTTCCCATCGAGGCGCAGGCGTAGATTCTGCTCAATAGTTGAGATGAAACCCACTCCCTGACTACCTGGCTCAAGCACAACGACCATATCAGACTGGCTCGAGCTACCATTGAAGAGCTGACTGTACATACGCGGCAAAGCCGTGGGTGGATCGAGCGGATGGCGGTAGAAGAGGTAGGCTTGCAAGCGGTAAGTTCCCCGCGGGATTGACTCGAAGGTATACCGCACGCGCCCGTCAGTACCGGCCACAATCGGCGCTCGGTACACGCTCCCGGTTGAGAAATTTTCCAGAATGACCTCGCCGACGTTCGGATATCTTAGACCATTGATCGACTGGAAATGATTGCCCGGAATAGTTCCACGCCACTCGCCGTCACTGCCGCTAATGCATGGCCCTCTTTCAAGTTGTTCATTGATTGCCAGCATCATACGATCAACGTTTGTCAATCCACTTGAGTCGCGTTCGAGCGTCGATGCCATGTAGAAGTGGCGTGGCGTTGAAGCAACCCCATCCTGCAAGCCAACGGTAGGCACAACCGAAATAGCCAGCACGTAAAAATCGGTCTGAACTGACTGATTCGACTTGAGTTTCATCGCTTCCTGTACCATTTGGGTAACAGGTCGATCCATGCCATTATACTTCCCACCTACTTCAGTGGTCTGACATGGCGCATCATCGGTCACGCCAGAATATCGGCATACATGGCCTACTGGATAGGTATTCATGTTGCTTTGACCGCCATTCAGAGTACCCTTCCTGGTATCAAGGAAATAGTTAGCCAGACCATCGGTCACCAGGATAACTGCCCTTCGGTACGTCCACTGCCGACCAAGCTGACTGGTGGTAGATGGTGCACGACTGAGCACTTCATTAGCTCGGTATATAGCACCAGCTAGATTGGTTCCGCCCTGCGCCAGGTATGGTTGTCCGTTCACTGCTCCTGCATCGAGAACAGCTCTATCTAGCGCAATCGGATCTGAGCTAAATCCACCTAACATAATTCGGTCTGGCGGCACGTCATGATTGAACCAGATAATAGCCATCTGGTCGATTGGACGATTAGGATCATACCCCGGATTTCCAGGCATGTTGGTCTGCTTAATGAGGAGACGTACTGCCTCTTTCGCTACGTAGATACGCCGTTCCTGTATCGGAGTCCATGCAAAGCGTGGTGAACCATTACAACTGGGATCGTCCGGTATTGGCCAGCCGGGCGGGCCGGTGATGCACTGACGAGTCTCCCCATTTACCTTCCCGCGACCGTAGAAATCCATGCTCATCGAGCCGGTTGCGTCAAGAATAACCACGTACTGAATTGGTGGCTGATCGTTTACATTTACCTGATACTCGGGCCATAGCTCAACACTACCAGTCAAACGGACAATACTCGTGTCTTCAGGTGGTGGCGGAGTAGCCGAACATGCCGTGCCTTGGCGATTTGGGTTGCCGAGGAAGATGAAATCCATGTAGGGGCGATTGCGCTCGCGACCGTATTCGGTTAGGACGAACAGACCAAATCGGACTACGCGGTAGACTGCATTCGAGCCCTGACCAACCGAAATATCGTAGATCGGCAGTACCATCAATGTCTGGTTGCTGATGTGAGCGTCCAGGGCAGCGCGGCGATCATTACTGGCAGTGAAACCTGAGCTCCCACGCACCCAGTCACCAACGTTCAACTCACCCGGGCGTTCAGGATAGTTTGCCGGTCGTGGGAGATTGATATTCGGCCACGGTGCTTCCATGAAGCCCTTCGAGAGCGTACCGGTACCGGAAAGCGCCATCTCTAGCTCTTGGGCGCTATTAGCATTGGCGCCACTGGCACCCCGGCCATCAAGCCAGCGCAACCAGCCAAACTGGCCTGGTTGATTGTTGTCGGCCAGGTAGAGCCGCATTTTGGTATAGCCTCTAAAGGTACCGCTCGTCAACCTTGTCCAGTTGTTGTCAGGCCGACCATCACCATCTGCATCGCCGGGATTGCGGAATTCGTTACCACTGATATAGTCATTATTGATACCGATGGGGTACACACCATCAGTTGGCGGGCAGGTACCGGCGTAAGCGGTAGCTGCAATCGGCAACTGATTTTGATTAACGACCCGTGCAAAGAAGGTGTCAACGTTGCCGCTCAGATTAACCTGAATGTAGGCAACGTTATCCGGTGCGACAGTACCATCACGGGTGATACGGGCGCCACCCTCGATCGGTTCACCGCGTGCGTTCAAATAGAAGGCTTCCAGGCGAATATTTGGATTGTTATCTACCTCAATTCCATTGGAACGCAGTGAGTTGACGATTGAGTCGTAGATAACCGTGTTCGTGGTTCCCGCAGGTCGGCGGATGTAAGTGTTCATCGCTGCAAGTGAAGCTGCATTGGCCGCAGCAACAGCGCGACGCTCTTCGGCAAAGGTACGCCCTACATCGACCGAAAGTGCCACCATTCCGATCAGGACGACGATCATAAGGGCCAGCAATGGAATACTCTGCCCCCGTATTCGCCGTAATGAACGGTGTGTGCTCCATCCCTTTTTCATACATTTCCTCCATGTGCTGCATTGACGCTATAACGCACGGTGACATTCAACAAAACGTTACATCTTAACCAACAAATTGACTACGGATGGGCATTGTGTGCGTTACTCGCAAGATAATCTCTTGCCCAAAAGCTGGTGCAAATGGGAAGAAGAGCCGGTAACGGTAACGAATAGTGACCCTGATCCAACAATTCTGACCCGCATTGCGCATATCAGTACGTGGGGTAGTTGTTGAACAAGTACCGCTTAAATTAGCCGGATTGGGTCCTTTGGGATTTTCAATAATGACAAACCCGTTAGGATTGGTTGGATTGTTAGGGTTAAAAACGGCTGTTTGATTCGCATCATCAATCCCATCACCGTTGAGATCAAGAAGGTTTGCTACACCTGTCGGACGGGTGCCACCAGCGGTGCGGATACGATTGAAGATTTCGCGATAGTTGAGACGTACTTCAGTGACCCGACCGCTGCTGTTGGTAACTACTAGTGGGTAACTACCGTAAGTAGCCCCTTCTTGCGCGGCAGCCCGCAATGCCTGCATCGTGAAGAAGATGAGACCAAGATCAACCGCTGCCGAAAGTAAGAGAAAAATCACCGTTGCCGAGAGGGCAAATTCGACGATTGCCTGACCAGTTGTTTTGCGTCGTTGTTTCATAGCATCACCCCCTCTCTACTTACGGTTGCCTGAAGTTCTGATTCCAGTCGTTAATATCACGAGCACAGGCTACTCCACGTGGGCGCGTTGGGTCAACGCCCAGGTTTTCAATGGACCGGCGCTGAACAACGCGCAGATTGAGAGTTCCATTTGGAAGACCGATCATATCAAAGAGTGGTGTAATACTGCGTACCGGGTAGTTGATTTCAATTTCAATTGGACCTCGATCACTAAGGTTTCGGGTTTGACTGCCATTTGGATAACGAATGGTGACATAATCTTCGATTCGTCGCCCTTCATTAGCAGTACCATCAAACAAGACAATATCTGAGCGAATTGCTTCCATAATTCCGCGAGTGCAGGGATCGGCGGTAAAGCCAGGATAGTTAGCTGGTGGATTATTCCGTAAGTCCAACCAGGTCTGATAGGGTGGGAGCTGAGCTGCTGCCTCGGCGCCGTTACGTGCTGCTTGCGATACCATTGAGTAAGCAAAGATTAGATAGCCAAACTCAATGATACCAAAGAGCACCATCAACATCACCGGCAGCAAGAGTGCCATTTCGACAATCGATTGTCCAGATTTGGTCTCCATCGCACACACTCCTGCAAAAGCTTTTGCTCTGCTTATCAGTATATGGCAATCGGCAGAACGGCAAAATAGTCCGAAGGTACCGGATTTCAGATGCGCTTGCGTATTTCTTAGTGATTCGGGTTGTGCCCAACTACGTACCACTGATACCGCATTGCCCGCATCAACAATTTGACGGTCAACGTCATCGCCGATATGGACGGTCAATAGGCGGTAAGAGCGAATTTTCCGCTCCTACCTGCCGTCGGCCCCGACCACACCCCCGTCACAGCCTGTAGGGGCACAGCGGCGCTGTGCCCTGCCGCTGTGCCCTAAAGCGCTATCGTCGTGGATAGCGGTAGGAGCGAGGCGGTGCCTCACCCCTCCTCGTGAATCGTCTTGCCTCCATCAACGGGGCCGCATCGCATGCATCAACAATTTGATGGTCAACGTCGTCGACGATATGGACGGTCAATAGGCGGTAGGAACGATTTTTTTGCCCCTACCTGCCGCACCACCCGTCACAGCACGATGGGGCACGGCAGGTAGTTCTGTAGGGGCACAGCGCCGCTGTGCCCCTAATCTAATCGTGACCACCAATGTATTGCACGATCATGCGTTGCCAGTACGGCCAATCGTGGCACCACCCATCCCACATCCGCAGGGCATTGCCAATGCCTTTGCCCCACAATTGGCTCGACAGCAGCTCATTAGACCAGGCAGCAGGGTCTTCACGGCCGATTGCCAGGATAATGTCAGTCTCGCGCAACCGATCAATTGTCCATTGGTCGCTCAAGTTGGGCACAAAATCCACTGGATTGTGAAAATAGACTCCCTGAGTATAGTGGGTGAAAAAGCGCTTCAGATCGTATAACCCTGATAGACCGATCACCCGCCGTACCAACCCTGGATGGCGTAAGGTAAAGATGACTGCCTCGCTGGCGCCGAACGAACAGCCGGTTGCAATCAGAAATGGGTTAGGATTGAGATGGCGAACCAGTGGTAAGACTTCGGTGATCAGGTAGTGTTCGTATTGTTCTTCTCGCCACATACGGGCATCCGTATCGGCCGCGTAGTTATACCAGCTTTCGCTGTACACACTATCAACGCAGATCAATTGAATCCAGCCCTGATCTACATGATGGCTCAGCACTCCGACCATCCCACGGTCTTCGTACTCGTAGAAGCGTCCGTGCGAGGTGGGAAAGACCAAAACGGGGGCACCGGAATGACCGAAAATGAGGAGTTCCATCGTTCGATTGAGGGCAGGGCTGTGCCATGCGTGGTATTGGCGTTGCATAATTACACGGTATTCATTACAACATTGGCGATTGCAGTACGTAAAATGATAGCCTGCTGAAGTCGGCCTGTCAACCGAGGAGTATCTTTCGTTATGACCACACTTTCGACAACATCATCTCAAACATTATCCTGGCCTCATATAGCAATTCTGGTCTGGATGCGATGGCTGATCAGTCTGGTCTTTCGTCTGGTGTATCCCTTATTGACATTTCTTGCGACCAGTTTCGCGGTTGATCTAAGCACAGCCAGTTTGCTAATTACCATCCAGGTAGGGGCATCATTGCTGAGTCCGCTGGGTGGTATGCTTAGCGATCGGTTTGGTGATCGGACAACCATTTTCTGGAGTGGGGTACTGTTCGCAATCGGCACAGTTGTTTGTGCATGGAGTCAGCACTTTGAGTTGTTTCTATTCGGATACGGCATTATTGGGTTGGCGGTTGCCATTGCAATGCCGGCATTGCAAAGTTATGTGAGCGCACGTAGTCATTATACGCAGCGCGGACGTATGCTCGGTATCTTGGAATTGAGCTGGTCATTGTCGGCCTTGCTCGGCGTACCGTTAGTGACATGGACGGCTGATCGTTTCGGTCTTGACACGGTCTTTTTCGCGTTGGCCGTTGTTGGGGTGATAAACGTTGCGCTTACGATGGTGCTCCCGAATGATGAACAGATTCATGCCCTACATATTCGTTCCACTTCCGAGAGTCGTTTGTGGCATCTGGTACGTCAACCAGCGATCCTGTCTACACTTATCTTTATCTTCGTTCAGATGGCAGCGGTCGAACTTATCTTTGTAAGCTATGCTGGGTGGTTAAGCAGTACGTTTGGTTCAACTACAACCGAATTGGGGTTCGTCTTTGGCTTACTGGGGGTCGTTGAGCTGGTTGGTGCTCTGATAGCAACACTGTTTACCGATCGGATTGGCAAACAACGGGCAGTATTAGGTGGTTTTGCCCTAGTCGGTATATGGTTACTTCTTTTGCCACACAGTGCATCTTGGTCACTCTTTCTCACGCTGCTCTTGGCGTTTGATCT
>Ga0308400_1000336_pt1 | contig 18877 bp, 7 predicted proteins | sample HotsprSampOS1265_FD_203451 | JGI IMG/M metagenome (GOLD analysis project Ga0308400, IMG submission 203451) | Hot spring phototrophic mat microbial communities from Octopus Spring, Yellowstone National Park, Wyoming, United States - 20060914_OS12-65 ...
TTGCGAAAACACAGCCTCACGGCTGTTTCCCTACGCCATCACGCCCGAAAATCTCCCGGATCAGGTGTTCCCGGAAAGACTCGCCCGAAGCCTCCACCACCTTCCACCGGTGAGCCGGTGAAGTGGCTGGCGGCGCAAACTGATCGGTCAGAATGACGGGTAATCCCACCACCCGCTTACCAAACATGTGACCGATGCCGGCAATCTTCCCTTCCCGGTACATCGGAAAGACGACCTGTGTCCCTTCTTCCAGCACCTTCAACTCGGCCCCCTCCTTCCCGTTGCCGTACATTATCAGCGCCGGAGCATCCGGGGACAGTTCCGCCATCAGCCGCGCCACACGTTCGGCCAGCCCGGTCCCCCCCCACACGAGAATCACATGGCCATCTGCCGGATCACCGGCCGGTTTTTGCTGCAGCGCCCGACGCAACCCCTCTTCCGGGTCCAGAACCTCGAAATCACCCTCAGCGACGACCCGCGTCGTCGCCTGCAACTCGGTCAGTCCCGTGATGAAGTAGCGTCTGCCGGAAGACTCAATCACGCGCCAGACCGGAATCCGGGCATGCCGGAGATTGGCCGATACCAACCCCTCCAGGACAGAATCCCCGGGAACCAGACCGGATGCCCCCGCCACCAAAAGGTCAGACAACAGTCCCTCCGGCACCTTCCCTCCCGCTTCGGACAGCAGGGAAGCAACGAGTTTTCCGGTCACCGGCAGAACGCGCTCCAGAGCAGAACCCTCACCAGAATCCGGTGTGACTTCCCCATCACCCACGGCCACGGCCGCAGGAGACGAAGCTGAAAACGGCCGTCCAGAAGACCGCTCCTCAAGCTTCATCAACAGTTTCACCACCGGCAAATCGCGCGCTGCCAGGTTCATCGCCCGGACGCCTGACGCCCGCAGCACCCGCAGCACATACTCGGCCTGCGCCAGGGACAGCACATCCGTCTGCCCCCCGGAAGAAAGACTGCCCCCAAAGTCCAGTTCATGTACCGGATGACCGGAAATGCGCTCCATCTGTGCTTCAAAACCCTTCCGCCAGGCAAGTCCACCCATTTTGAGTTTGGGGCAGCCGCAGGGGCCTAATTTCCCACGCAGATCTCCCGTGACCACAAAGGTCATCACATGACCGTCCCCATCCTCCGGTGGCGAAATCGCCGGCAGGTACAACAACCGGAATGTTGTGTCGTCGAGCGGCTCAAAGGACACCGGTTTACGGTCCGAAGACCTTTTTTCTTCCGGAGCGGAAGAAGTGGTGGACGAGGCAATGTTTACTCCGGTCGGGCGGTCCATCCCGAAACTACGGGCGACCGGCCGGTTGCCCCTGTCGCCTTCGGAAGGAACAGACGGCAACGGAGAAGCAGATTGTCCCCAGACGGGCAGAGACAGCCATCCTACGGCACACCACAGACCTGCCTTTTGTCCCCATGCCCACGTCCAGCCGATGGATGACCCTGTTTTTTTCTGACGGCACTCCATACAAAACTCCTGTCGGAAAAGATGTCCGGCAGTGAAAGACAGAGCAAAAGGGTGTCCAGTCGGACAGCTTTACCCCGTATCTGTCCGCCGGAAAACGGGCACACCCCGGCACAAAACCTTTCACGTAAAGGTTCTGTGCCGGAAAGCTGGTTATGTGCACATGGGAAAGTTGTTCTTCCCTGGTGAAACCGTCCAGGGTGATGCAGCGCAGATCGAACTTCAGATATCTGCGGAAACAGTCCGGTGGATATGGGGTGTCGTTTCACCAGCCGCCGGACAAGACGTACCCCATAAAGGTTGCCCCAGGGACAGAATTTTCCATAGCGGATGCCAGCCCCACCCGGTGTCATCAGCCCAGCTGTAAAAACAATGGTCCACAGTGCAGACCAGCCGTCGCCCATCCTCCAGTTCCACTTCCACCACGTCCTGCACACCGGTCGGGAACACATCCTCAATCTCGTTGACCACCCATCCACTCCCGTCCCAACTCCATGTCCGCCAGGGACCCGGCCCGGCGGCTCCCATCGCCAGGTCGGCCACTGTCCAGAGTTCACCGCCGGGAACCAGTGCCACCCGTGTCTCCCCTCCGACGCATTTGTTGAAAGCGTAGTCCGCAAAACCCTCCAGATGCTGCCAGAGATTCTCCAGCGCCTCCCGACTGTACCCCCGGGCAATACCGCGTTCCATGAACACCGACCGGTGCGCAGCCAATTCCTCTTCCTTCTTCTTCCCCATGGCCCGCCGAATCAGATCGGCTTCCCCCAGACTATACCCCGCCACCACCTGCATCAGTTTCATGATCTGTTCCTGAAAAACCGGAACCCCGCATGTTTCCCGCAACACCGGTTCAATGACCGCGGCCAGCCGGGGGTCGCCGGAAACCGCCTTTTCCAGTCCGCCGGGCAGCGGCGCCCCGCCGGCACCCGCATCCGTCCTCCCTGCTTCAGCCGCCCGCCGCCGCCGCACATAATCCGCCACCAGTCCTGAATCCAGCGGGCCCGGACGGTACAACGCACTGATCAGCGCAATCTCGTCCGCATGGCGGGGCTGAATCTCCTGCGCCAATGCCGTCATCCCCTCACTCTCGAACTGGAAAATCCCCTCGGTCTCCCCACGCTGGAACAGCGCCAGTGTCGCCGCATCGTCGGGCGGCACTGTCTCCCAGTCGATTCTCCGGCCGGTTTCCAGTTCCACCTGCCGAAGGGCCTCTTCCAGCACCGTCAATGCCTTCAACCCCAGAAAATCCATCTTCACCAGCCCCAGTTTCTCCAGGGCTTCCATGGAATACTGGGTCACCGGCAGCCCAAGTCCGTCAGAAGACCCCGGAAACAGGGGAGTGAGCATCCCCAGCCGGTCGGCAATGACCACCCCGGAAGCATGCACGGACCGGTGACGTGCCAATCCCTCCAGTTTCTGCGCCACGGTAAACCACTTCCGGTGCTTCTCCGAGCTGCCGGACTGCTCAGCCAGTTTCTCCGAGTCCTGCACGGCCTGCTTCAGTGAACAGGCCTTCCCACGCTGCATCCCGGGCACCAGGGAAACCGTCTGTGTCACTTCCTGGGAAGAAAATCCAAGCGCCCGCGCCACATCCCGCAGCGCCGTTCGCGCCCCCATCGTTCCCACCGTCCCCACCTGTGCCACCCGGTCGGAACCATACCGCCGGACCACATACTCCAGCACTTCACCACGTCGCCGGGCGCAAAAATCTACGTCAATGTCCGGCAGACTCACCCGCTCCGGATTCAGAAACCGCTCAAAGCACAGTCCGTATTTCACCGGATCAATATCTGTAATCCCCAGACTGAACACCACCAGTGACCCCGCTGCGCTTCCCCTGCCCGGACCAACCGGAATCCCCTGCCGCCGGGCGTAATTGACAACATCCCGGACCATCAGCAGATATCCGGCATAACCCGTCCGGTTGATGACCTCCAGTTCCTGCGCCAGGCGGGACCGGTACCGGTCGATAACCGCTCCGGTCAAACCGCGCGCCATCAGTCTCCCCTCCAGCCCTTTCTGCGACAGTTCCACCAGATAGGCTTCCGGAGACTGCCCCCCGGGAGGCACGAATGCCGGAAGGATCATCCGCCCCAGCTCAATCCGCAGTCCGCCAGCCATTTCGGCAATCCGGCAGGTGTTCCTCAAACCTTCCGGCAGGTGAGTTCCCCAGAATGCCCACATTTCATCTGCCCGAAGGAGGTGATGACGTGGGCTGTAAGGACGCTTGAGCTCCCCGACGGTACAGCCGGCCCGCAGAGCCTGTACCACATGGAGAGCATCCACATCCCCCGGGTCCAGCATCCGGACGTCATTGGTCACCACCGGCGGGATGTTCAGTCGCCTCCCGATTTCCAGTAGCCCACGATTGATCTTCTGCTGCATGTTCGCCCATCGCCTGTCTTTCCACTGCTGGTGAAACTGAAGTTCCAAAAAGCAATGCCCCGTTCCAAATGCTTCCTGGTATTCCCCAACCGTATGGGCGGCATCAGCTTCCCGTCCCAGTGCCAGGAGCCGTGACACTTCTCCGTCCAATCCACCGGTCAGCGCCACGAGACCAGAACTGTGCCGGGCCACCACCTCTAGTGTCAGAAACGGAACTTCCTGCCCCAGTGTCGCCAGCCGGACCAGATTCCCGTAGCCTGTTTCATTCATTGCCAGTACCAGCAGATGACCGGGAACACCAGAAGCCCGCCGCGACTCCAGGTGAATCTCCATCCCCAGCAGCGGACGCAGCCCCCTTTCCACCATGTCCGAATAAAAATCAATGGCTCCGGCCAGTGTCCGCTCGTCGGTCAGCGCAAGAGCACGGAAATTCTTCTTCTCCGCCGCCTGTGCCAGCGCCCGGCAGGGAATCACACTGCCCAGCAATGTGTGTTCCGAATGTACCCGCAAATGCACGAAATCTCCGGTGTCCATAGAACCTCCGCATTGGCGAGTGGTTCAGAAGCGAGTGGCGAGTGGTGAGTGGTAAGGAAGCGAATGGCGAGTGGCGAGTGGCGAGTGGAAGTTCACCACCCACTACTCGCTATTCATGACTCTCTACTCGCTACTCTCTACTCTCTACTCGCTATTCACGACTCGCTACTCGCTATTCGCTACTCGCTATTCCCTATTCGCCACCCGCCATGCGTCATTTCTTCGGGGATGCGACCAGACCATGACCAGTGACCCGGCCCCGGCCAGTGATGAAACCCGTCCGGTAAATACCTCGCCATCTTCCACGAACTCCCTCACATGTTTCTTCAGCCATTCCCCGGCAGCCCGTGCGATCAGTATCGGTGGGGCATCAGACCCGCCTGGAAAGTCCAGCGAACCGTCATCACCCCGTGTCGCCACGTACAACCGCAGCAACTCCGAAGAACGGGCAGCATCCCCATGCCCGGGAAACCGTTCGCTTATCTGTTCCAGCAGTTCAGGCAGGCGGAAACCAGTCCCCACAATCGTCAGAGCCGGAAGGCGCTCCACGGCCGCCGACCATTCAAGCACCTCCCCGCCAGTCACCAGAGGTTTTCCATCTTTCCCTTCCGTCACCTTCCCGGTAACGACTATCTTCTGTCCTACATGCAGATGGGAACGGCCCGCTTTCCAGGCCTGCGTCCAGAAATGCAGCCGGATGCTTCCCCTTCCATCCTCCACGGTCACCAGCCCGAACTTCTCCCCCTGCTGTGGTCCACGACGGATTTCTCGTTCTTCGACCGCCGCCACGATGCCCCCCAGACGAAAACTCTTACCGGCTTCCAGCCTTTCCACCACGCTGGATTCCACGCATCCAAGGGCCCGCATGACCGGCTGCCAGCCATCGAGTGGATGTCCCGTCAGCCAGACCCCGGTCGCCAGCCGCTCCTCCAAAAGACGCCGTTCGCGGGTCCACTCCGGACAGACGGGTAATCCGGGAGCCGTTCCCGTCCCACCGGTTTGCAGCCTCTCCCGCCTCCATTCCAGCAGCATCTCCACCGCCAGCATCTTCTGGGCCCGGCTACCTTCCAGCCCGTCCAGCGCCCCCGCCCGGATGAGATTCTCCAGTATCTGCGACGTCGCCAGACTCCCAGGCAACCGGGCTACAAGGTCGGCCAGCGACAGAAAGGCTCCGCCCTGCCGTATCTGCAGCAACTGTTCCACAGCCGCATCGCCAATCCCTTTCACCACCCGCAGCCCGCACCGGACGGCATCCCCTACCGCCACAGACAGCCCCCCGCTGACGTTGATGTCCGGGGGAAGAATCCGCACCCCCTGCCGCCGGGCTGCCGCCAGATGGCGCTCCATCTGTTCCGGTTGACCGGATGCATGATTGAGCGTCGCTGCCCAGAACGCTGCCGGATGGTGTGCCTTCAGATAAGCCAGACGGTACGCCAGATGACCATAGGCCACCGCATGGCTGTTGGAGGTCAATACCCCTTCCGCCAGGTAGTTATGCCACGGAGCCCGCAGCGTCACTTCATACGTGGGCTGCCGCCCCGCCGGACGCACTGCCCGGATCGCCAGCGGACGTAACCCGGCGGCCGGCGATGATGATGCCATGGCTGAGGTGTTTCCAGGATGACCAGTGTTCAAATTGTCCATCCGCAATTCAGCTCCGCGATAATGTCTCGTAATGACGATAGGGCGTCAGCGGGGAAACCGCCGACCTTCCGTAAACATCGGTACCGGTCGTGCCGGAAAACCCACCGGCGTACCCCTCCATCCGCCAGGCCGCGGGGCGGCCCCAGCCGAGCCACTCCACCGGCAACAGCGCCCCGATCTTCGATGACAGAACCGGCAGGTCCGCTGCTGTCCCGCCATGCTCGCGTGAAGCTCCATCCAGCACCCGTTCCATCCACCCCGGCAACTCCAGCACCCGGAACGGTTCAGTAAGCCACTGCCGGGCGAGTTCCGGCCAGACCTTCTCCCGCAGGGGCACCACCGGAAGCCCCACCATCAACCGGGACAGCCGCTCATAAAGTGCGTCCGGTGCTTCCCCCCCGCGCAATGCATCCCCAATGGCCAGCGCCTCATCACTCCACCGCTGGCGCGCCCGGGCCGCCACCTCCAGCGTCTCCAGCCCGCCCAGCACCATCAGTCCGGTGTTCAGCACCGAAACGTAATTGACGCTCCGATAACGCTTCAGCCGCCGCATTTCCACCCCCAGCGGCGCATCCTCCTCCCGCTCGAACTTCATTTTCATCTGGGCCACAAATGTCTGAAATCCCGACTCGTACCAGTAAGGCCAACGCAGATGGTGCGGAGCCGACCGCACCTCGAAATCCTGCCACCGGGCCTCCCATACCCCCCATAACGCCACATCCAGCGCATGACAGGCCGTGGCGGTGTCACTCTCCGGAAATATCCTCTGCAGCTTCGCATGCGTCCCCTCAATGACTTCCACCCAGTGGTACCCAAGTTCCCGCAAAACCTCCCGCCAGGTCTCCTCCAGCGGCGTTCCCACCACCAGCCGCTCCATGCGGTTGAGCAACGATGGCGTCCAGATGTCAAAGGACAGCCCGCCACATGAGCCAGGGCCCTCCACCACAACCGTCCGGGCTGAAACCGGACCGTGGGTTTTTACGTACTCCGCCAGCAGTCCGGCCGCTTCCGTCCGGGCCGCCGCGCCCGCCAGACTTCGGTCATGCCCCCCACCTTCCAGAGCCCAGCGACGGAAGGTGGCCGCTGCTGTCGGATGCCCCATCTGCTGAGCATGCACGGCCAGTAACGCCATCTGGTGGGAATGCACCCGCAAGATGTCACGGGAATCCACCTCTTCCAGATGTGCCCGCAGCAGCAGGTGCATGTCGGCCGTCCTGCCGGAAGGATACACCGTCCACCAGGTCCCTGGCGGAACCCTGGTTTCCCCACCCGCCGCATGTACCCAGGCCGCCGTTACGGCCCACCGCTGCCAGACCCTCTCCGGCAGAGCACGCCGGAGTTCATCCGGCGGAAAGGCCCCCAGCAGTCGCCGTATCCCCCCGGGCTCACCTTCCCAAACGGCCAGATCTATGGCCAGCGCCAGAGTCCGCAACGGTCCCGGAGGTGTCTCCCGAACCCATGGCTCCACCGTCAACCTTCCACCGCCACCAGACGTTTCCCCAAGCAAAAGCTCATAATCCTCTGCCACCGCCACGATGCCCGTCCGGCGGTCCACGCACCGCACCGGCTGCAGTTCCGCAACCCGCTCCCCTTCTGACCCCGAAGAACTCCAGATAATGCCCGCCGCCGCTGCCGCTTCCGGGTCGCCAGTGGCCGCCCAGCGCCCCACCACCCGTTCCGTCACCCACCGGGGCGGTGGAACTACGACGCCATCGGCTGTCCGCCGCGCCCCCCCATCGCTCATCCGGTCCCGACGCTCCAGCAGTTCGCCCACCACTTGCTCAAGCTGGGGAACCTGCCAGAGCCGCGCCGTGAGCGGAGCTGTCACGCCCCGGACCAGCCGTTCGGCAATGGCTTTTTCATCCGGACAGAGCAGTTCCGCCCAGGGAGCCGCCAGTTCCGCCTCCAGACGGGAACGCTGTTCCAGCAGTACCCGACCGGATACAGGCTGTCCGATGGACACCACCAAATGGGGAGGAATACGAACCATGTCCGGGTAAACCAGAACCGACATCTCCCCGGCCGTCTCAAAAGGTGACTCAGCCCGGCGGAACTCCCGCGTCACGAACAGCACCGGCACATACCACCCCATTTCATCCACCGGACCTATGGCATAGGATGTCAGGGAAGTCGGCACAAAAGGATGGAAAACATGCCCGTCAACGACCGGCAGCCGCTCCATCTCCGCCAGGTCGGATTGCATCCACTTCAGCCACGGGCGAACGGCTTCCGGCTCATAACCGGACCCCTCAAAGTGCTCCAGCAGGTATTTCAGCAGGGAGCGGTCAGGTGACGGCGCACCACCAGAAACTGCCACCACCGGCAAATCATCAAAACGTTCGGGACTGGTCACCGGAAAAACCATATCCCAGGCTTCCAGCACGAGCTCCATCCCATGCCGGATACGGCGTGAGGCAGACGGAACGGAGGAGGCTTTGTTTTCCAGAACCCGGAAGGCCGCGGCCAGCCGCCGGACGGCCGGCGAGAAAACCTCATTGGATGGTGAAACCGGAGCATAGGCCACCCCGTAGTACAGACAATGCCCCCCCAGTGCCGGCGGCAGCGCGCCACGCGCCACGGTTTCCAGCGAAGCCGGTATCCAATACTGTCCCAGCACCCGTGAAGTGGATGATACCGGCGTCCCAGCTGCACCCGTCAGGGAAACTGCTTCCGGAATCAGCTCACGGCATACTTCCGCCGGGGAGTTCCCGGCAAGCAGGTGATATGTTCCCTGCCGCTCCACCGAGACCTGTGCCAACTCCGTGACCGGACGCTCCAGTGGAGTCTCCTCTAGTAACTGCCGGTACAGCTTCAGCCGGCGCTGAACAAGCGCCTCCACCGCTGCCGGATCGTCCTGTCCAGCCTCCCGCAACTGCTGCCGGATTTCCCGTAACTCACGTACTTGCTCACTTTGGCTGCCACGATAGGCCAGTTCCGATAATAGCGGCTCCAGGGCGCGCAGAGTCTCGTCCCCAAGCGCCCCCGCCGCCCGCAGCGCCGCCGCAATCTCCACCTTCCGGAACAGATGCTTGTTCAGATATTCATCCACCCCGGCCTTGACATAGGTCACCAGCCAGCCGGGAACACCCGGATAACGCTCCCGCGAGGCCGACAGCAATCCCCATCCCCGGTACAGCGACTGCGGGGTGTAGCCCACCCAGGGAATGTGCACCGCTACGAGTGGACGCCAGACCTGCGAGGCACCCAGTGAAAACCGGTGGGAAGCCACCACTACCCGGTAGTCCCCCTCCAGAAGACGGGTCACATCTGTCGTCGTCAATGGGGCGTTGACCAGTAAAACCTCGTCACGCCGCACACCGGCGGTTTCCATGTGTGCCAGCAGTCCCCCGGTAAACGGATGATCCGCCTGCAATCCCGCAGCAAAGGCATCCACCAGCACCAACTGCCATCCACCGGGTGACTGCCGCCCAATTTCAGCCACCATTTCCGCTACCCACCGAAGCTTGCTGGCCTCAGTCAGAGCTGTCTGGTCCGCATCGGAAAGTGCACCGTTCACCCCGAGTACCTTCAGGCTGTCGGAAGGCAGAGCACCAACCGTCCCCATGGAAATACGCTGCATCCAGACCTGACGCTGACTCGTCAGCCGGACATTCTCATCCAGATGCCGCATCCACTCCCGCTCAATCTCAAGCAGTGGACAGGTCACCACCACGGCGCCGGGGGCAACCCCGGAGTGTTTCCCCTCCCCGTCCGGCGCTGACCGGGAAGCGCTGGAAGTCATGGAACGGCTGGCATCCGTGGTGACTTCCTGCCCGGAAGCTGCCGCCGGAACCGATGCCTCCCGCCCAACCCCTTCCATCCACCGCGAAGCCCATTCCCGCCAGCCGTCCGCGTTCCGGAATGCCCGGATGCGTGGAAGATACCGGTAGGAGTTCAGCTCCCGCTCCAGCTCGAAGCCAACCACCACGTGGTGAAACAGAAAGTCAGTTCCTGATTCCAGGTGCGGCGGCAATACCCCCAGCGCCTTCCCCCAGTTGAATACCTCCAGCGGTGAATTCAGCATCTCCGCATTGCCCCCCAGCAGCAGCAGATGCCGCGATACCCTGGTTTCCTCCCGGTGCAGTACCTCCAGCCGGGCCAAAGCCTGGCGTCCTACCGTTGACCCTTCTACGTCGCCGAGACCGGACAAACCGGCAAACACCGTCTTCCCAACATCGGGATTGGGTAGATTCCGCAGCCGCAAATCCACCTCGTCCAGTACCACCTGGCAGCGAAAGGAACGCAGCACGTCCAGCAGTGAAACCTCACCGAGTTCCTCATGCATTTGACGCAGCAGCCGGGCCGTCCCGGCCGCAAAGGTAAACAACGCCCCCTGGGCCGCTTCCAGACACCCGCGCAGATACCGGCGGTTGAAACGGGAAACGAGTTCATCCAGGGAGGTATCCCCCGTCGAGGCATCCACATCCACGACCGGTGCGGCCGCATCCGGCAACTCCACCGCACCCGTCTCTCCCGGACGCGCCAGCCAGTACCGGTTCAGTGACCGTCCCCACCGGCTGACCAGGGGGACCGACCGGACCACAACCGCGCCGGATTCCACCAGCGGGCGCAGTTCGTCCAAACCGCGCTCCTCCAGCAACCGCTCACGTTCCGAATCTGCCACCGCGTCCCACTGCCGGGTCAGTCCCTCCCAGAACTCCCGGGCGGCAGCCGTCCAGGTTTCATTTCCCGTAAACCCTTCCATCACCTCCATGAGGGACTCAAGATGGTGCAGCGTTTCTTCCACGTAATCCTGATCGAGCCGCAGCATCTCCTCCGGTGTCAGCCGCCGCCCCTCATCCCGAAGCCACCGCGCGCTCCACGCCAGCCGCTGGTAATACCACTCCCCGATCCCGGTATCCTCCGGCAAAACCCCCGGATACAATCGCGCCCAGGCTTCGTACGACAGCAGCAGGATGGCAGCGTCCCCGAAGTACATCCGGAACAGCGCCGCAGGCACCTCGCGGGAATGCCCGGCCACCACCATCGGAAGCGGGCGGGAAGCCGTCCCACCGGAGGAAGTATCCCCGGCGGGTGACGATGGCACGGAGACCGGGGTGAGCGCCTCGGCGAGAGCTGACCGGTATACCGGTAACAGCCCGTCAGGAACCACGTACACCAGACGCTCCACCTGCCGGCGCTCATGCAACTCCCGGAACAGGTTCACGAAAAACTCGACCCGCCCCTCATCCGGTGAGCGGGCAACAAAGAGCCGTCCCTGCTGCAATGCCTTCTCACGGGCCGCCGATTGCCAGCCCGGGAAGCCCGGCGAGGATGAAGTGGGAACACCACTGGCCCGGTCCATCACCGCCGGCCCGGCTTCCAGCGGGGCCATGACCCGGAAACCGGTAGTCGTGCCCCGCCAGCTTTCGAGCCAGGACCGCCGAGCCGCATGCCCTTCGCCCTCCCAAAACCACTGCCGGAACCCTTCATGAAACTGCGCCAGATGACGGTCAAGGGCGGCAAAGGCATCGGCCAGTCCCGCTGACCGTGGAACCGACGCATCTGCCCCGGTATACTGCCGCTCCAGGCGTTCGTAGAGCAGCGGCGTCTGCCCGCTAATCAGGGCGCGCAATACCACCCGCCCGGAAATTTCCAGGCGCCGTCCCTCCACCGTGACCCGAAACCCGAACAACCCGGCAAACGGCTGAATTCCCTTGCCGGAAGCCAGTGCCACATGCCGCCCCTGTCCGGGAAGTCCGGTGTAGCGCACCCAGGAAGGGTGGAAAGCCACGCCGGACTCCCGGGCAACCGACTCCAGATAACCCGTCACCACCTCCACCGGCAGCAGGCTGCTTCCCAACGCCAGCTCGACTTCAGCGGATTCGCCAGGTTCCAGTGTTCGGCGCAGCAGGGTCCATTCGGGGGCATAGACCGTCTGCCATTCGGGGCGATGCTCAAACCACCGCCACAACTCCGCACCCCGGGTCAGGACCAGCGTGCGCGGCCCCACGTAATCCTGATGCACCGGATCGCGGAAAACCCAGCCCGCTTCCCGCAGGGAGGCAAGCCATTCCTCCCGGTGGGCGTCCGTTACCGCCACTCCCATCCGGTCAGCCAATTGATCAATGTCAATTGCACATCCGTTCCGGTCCAGTTCCCGCAGCCACGCCTGCCACGGCAGATGACCGCTTTCATCTTCCGTCTCTCCACCCCCATGGCAGAGCACGAATCCCGGGTCCTTCTCCCATGTCCGCAGCAGCCGCAGCAAAAAGGAACGGACAGCGCCGCCCGGCGCCACCTGCAGGTGGCGGCGCACCGTCCGGGCATCCGCCGGTGAAAGTCCGCCGCCCCCCGGCCCGGTTCCGGTAACGGCAGAGGATGAAGGTGTCCCTCTCAACGCGCCGGACAATTCATGCAATGCCCGCACCATCTCCCGGTACGCGCCCGATGTCCGCAGCGCCAGATATTCCTGCGCCCGCACATAGACCTGACCGGTTTCAGCCGCCAACGGGTGGTCAGTGGATATGGCGTCCGGAGAAAGTCCGGCAGGACTGTCTCCTCCACCATGCTCCGGAGAAGCCTCACCCGGCACTGTGCCGCCGGCGGTAGCGCCGGTGGTTGGAGACGCCCCCGCCCCCAACCGGAAAGGGGAGCCGTCCCCCAGGAATTCCGCCACGGAAGGTAACTCCACTGCCCGTAACCCCTGCCGGATGTCGAGCGACACGGCTGCCCGCCGTCCCGCCCAGAGTCCTTCCCCGGAACCCGGAAGCCGCTGCCAGTCCTCCCCCCAGACCCGCAGACAGCGTGCCGCTAGCGAACTGCCCCGCAGCAGCGCCCGGTCTGTCTTACTGTCAAGCACGGCCACCACCCATCCACCAGGACGGACATCGTGGAAAGCCTTCCCCATCCGGCGCATGTCCGGGCCTTCAGACCCGAAGGCATCGCCGGGAACCAGGGGAATTTCAGACGCCGCAGGCAACAGCCAGACCGCATCAAAAAAACCTTCCGGAAAAAGCACATGACCGTAAGGACGGTCGTGAATCCGCAGATTCCCGGACGGGAAATACCGGGATGCAGCTGCAGCGTCCGTGGAAAACACATGCCATTCCACATCTGCCAGGGCTTCAATTTCCGGGAGCCGGGCCGCCCACGCCGACCAGTCCCCCGCCAGGGCCACCACCCGTCGCCCCGGGACCCGCCCTGCCGCACCGGTTTCCGCTTCCGTCAGCCAGGCCCGCAACAGGCCCGGAAGTCGGGGGCGAAGCGCGGGTAACCGGCCGGTGGCCCGTCCCCGCCGCCCCCGCGGGGAGCCACCGCGAACGGCCGGGACGGACGGGGGAATGGGAGTGACAGGTCGTGAAAGGTCCGGTGAAAGCGCCGGCGCGTCCACGGATGGCTCCGGAAGGACGGACGGCAAGGGAGCCGCCACAGGCCCGGGCGATGGGTCGCGCTCCGCGTCCACGGGTACCCCCGGAGCGTCCACGGGCGACGGAGGAACCGCGTCTGCCGGGTCAGCAGTCAGCGGCGGGGCGTTGCCAGGGGTTGCCGGATCGGATGGGTCTGCCCCTGGTGCTGCCGGTGAAACGGCAGCCTCCGGGTGAAGAGCTGAACCGCCGGACGGGAAACCGGGAGCGGCGGCTGGAACTGGCGGGACCGGAAGGCTGTCAAACAACGGCAGATAATCATCTGCCGGAGGCGTGCGCCGGCGACGCATAGGCTCCTACCTCATCATGGAAACAATCATCGCAGGGGTGACGGAAAAGAGGCCGCAGGGGCAGCGGGAAGATCATGGCCACCCGCCGGCAGGGTTGACCAAAGGTAACAGCGGACACGGAAGGCAAGGGACAGGAACAGCGAGGGTTGCACGGCAGAAGAGCAACCGGCCGTGAAACCGGCGCCGGTCTGTCCCACCGAAAGCAGGCTGCCGAAAGGGCGCCGGGCCGCCTCCCTTGACTGCCAACCCGGATGTCTCCCAGCAACCCGCCGCAAAGGGAAGCAAACATGTCGCCAGATGTCATGACAGAAGACCGTTTCCCGGTTTTCGTCCTTCCGGCAATTGTCTTGCTTCCCGAAGCCCGAGACCATTTCCGGAATCCGCCGGCGCCGGCGGCAATGAGCCATGGCACGTCAGGTACTGATTGTCGAATCCCCCTCCAAGGCCAAAACCATTGCCCGTTACCTGGGAGCCGGCGTGCAGGTGCTGGCTTCCGGCGGGCATATCAAGGACCTCCCGGAACACGAACTGGGAGTGGATGTCGAGCGTGACTTCGAGCCCCGCTACGTGCTCATTCCCGACGAGCGGAAGCCCCGCAACCGCGCCCGGGTCATGGAACTGCGCCGTGCTGCCCAGGCGTCCGAAACGGTTTACCTGGCCGCCGACCCTGACCGGGAAGGCGAGATGATCTGCCAGCACCTCCTGGAGGAAATCGTCGGAGTTCCTCCAGATGCCCGCCCCGGACGGAGCACCCGCCCGCAGGTCTATCGGCTGACCTTTCAGGAAATCACCCGCCCGGCCATCGAGGCCGCCCTGCGTGCGCCGGGAGCGATCAATCCCCACCTGGTGGCCGCCCAGAAAGCCCGGCGGGTGCTGGACCGCCTACTCGGATACTCGCTGAGTCCCTGGCTGTCACAGGAACTGGGGTCCCGCGGACTCTCGGCCGGGCGGGTGCAGTCCGTGGCGCTCCGGTTCATTGTGGACCGCCACCGGGCCATTGAACGGTTCACCCCCACGGAATACTGGACCATTGTCGGAGATTTTCTGACCACCCGGCAGGAACGGCTTGTGGCCCAGCTCCATAGTTTCAACGGCTGGACCATCAAAACCACAAACTGGGAAAAGATGCAGCCGCGTGAACTCCACATCACCAGCCGTGAAAATGCCGAAAAACTCATCGCCCGCCTCAACGAAGTGTCCGACTGGCATGTCAGCCAGGTCGTGTCCCGCGAAAAGCAACAGTCCCCGGCACCCCCGCTGACCACATCCACGCTTCAGCAACTCGCTGGGAAACGACTCGGATTTTCTGTCCAGCAAACCATGGAGATTGCCCAGAGACTCTATGAGGGGTGTGACCTTCCGGAGGGGCGGGTCGGACTCATCACCTATCCCCGGACGGATTCCACCCGTCTCGCGCCGGAAGCCATTGCTTCCATCCGGAAGCTCATCCGTGAACGCTACGGGGAGGATTACCTTCCGGCATCGCCGCCGGTATATCCCAATCCAAAGGGGGCGCAGGAAGCACATGAGGCCATCCGCCCGACGGAGATCACCCGTCTTCCCGAAACGCTGACCGGTATCCTGAGCGAAGATGAACAGGCGCTCTACACCCTCGTCTGGCAACGGGCCGTGGCTTCCCAGATGGCACCGGCACGTCTACTGCAAACCGTGATCGAAATCCTCGGAGAAACCTGGTTCGTCTTCCGTGCCAGCGGCACGGTGGTGCTTTTCCCCGGTTTCCGCATCCTTGAAACCACAGCGCCTTCCCCACGGGATGACGCCACCGGAGTCCCCGGAAGTGAAAACCAGGACGGGAAACCACCTGATCGCGCGACAGAGGACGACGAGGCGGATGAAACGTCTGGGACTGAACCCGGCGACGGAAAAGCCGGAGAAGAACGGCCGCTTCCCCACGTCTTTCAGGGGGAGCCGCTGGTCTGCCGGAATATCCTGCCCCAGCGTCACCAGACCACACCGCCGCGTCCCTATACCGAAGCCACACTCGTCCGGGCCATGGAGATGTCAGGCATCGGACGCCCCTCGACCTACGCCCAGGTCATCCAGACACTCCTGACACGGCAGTATATCGTCAAACACAAAGCCAATCTGGAGCCGACGCGGCTGGGAATCCAGGTCTGTGATGTTCTGGTCAACCACTTCCCGGATATGATCTGTCCCGACTACACGGCCCACATGGAACGGGAACTCGATGAGGTGGCGGAAGGGAAGCGGACATGGCAACAGGTCGTCCGTGACTTTTATGCCCGACTGCAGCACCAATTGATCCGGGCGCATGGAAAGCGGAGTGCCGATGAAGCCCGCAATACCGCCCGGAGTCCGGAAAACACGGTTTCCCATCCATCCGCCTCCTCACCGGACAGAAAGCCGGGACCAGCCATTCGCGGAAACAGAGACCCACGGCCCCCGGCAAACCGGCCGCCGGCTTCCCCGTCCGGGGCGTCCCCGGGAACGGACAGCCCGCCTCCGGCAGCGCCCCCGCCGCGTTGCCCGCTGTGCAATGGACCGATGCAGAAACGGAAAAGCGCCTGGGGACCCTTCTGGGGATGCAAAGGCTATCCCCGGTGCAAGGGCATCCGGCGACTCACCTGATCCGTTAACCGTGCCCGCGGACAGGCAGGTTCGGAGAGGTCAACTTCACTCGGATGTCTTGCCGTCCAGTTCTTCCAGAACGCGGGCGGCCATGAGCCGCTGGGATGGAATCCGGGAATCCAGTTTCCTTTCCCATGCACCCCGGAAGGCTGACCGGTGGGCCGGAGAGGCCGGACGCCACTGCCCAATCTGCTCCAGTACCCACCAGTCGGATTCGCGCTCCAGGGCCTTCATTATGGTTGACATGATCACTTCTTCCGGAGCTTCTATCTCCAGCAGCACCTGCCAGGCAATCCGGCGGGCACCCCGGTGCTTCCAGTCCAGCGCCCGCCGGCACCAGGATTCCAGCCACCGGGAATGATCCGCGTCCGGATCGAGTTCACAGATGGCCAGCCGCTCCAGAATCCGTTCATCCAGGGTGGTTTCCACCAGGCGGACCGCATCGGCAAGCATCCATTGCGGGATCGGGAATGGGATCAAGGGAAGGATGAAGGAGGGTCCGAAGGGTGTCAGGTGGAGCTTTTTTTTTGTCCCTGGTACGGATGGAAACCCGGCGCGGTGAGGTTCTGCCAGGCCGCCACTCTCCCAAAAGAAGGCATCCCAGAACCGGGGCGGCACCTCAGTCGGAGACGTATGCCAGGCCCGACGGAAGTCTGACCACAGTTCTGCCAGCAACGAACAGACCTTGTTCCACATGACATGCTCCCCCTCAGAAAGGAAAAAGAATTCCGTATCCGCGCAGATGGCGGAGCACGGCCGGATGGGATTCCATCTGCCGGTCCAGCACCTGCCAGGCCAGAAAAGACACGGATGAACCAAGGTTTTCCCCGTGTTCAGCCAGAACCTCCCAGATTGTTTCCCGAATCTGCCAGTCGGGCTCATGTTCCGGGTCAACCCTTTGCCGCAGTGTGTCCCATACGGCGGATTGACCCAGAAGTCCGGATACTACGGCGTATTGCAGCAAGGCGCGCAGGGCTGAAGGGTCGCGCTCAAGGGGGATGGCGCGGTGAACCATTTCCCGGACCAGCGGCTCCCAGGCGGAAGTGTCCAGGGCAGCACCCCGGGTTGAAATCAATGTCAACCATCCCGTCTCCCGGATGACCGCTGAAGACTCCACCAGCGGGTCCAGCCGCTTCACAAGCCGGGGAACAAACTGTGACCCGGATTCAGCCCGCTGCAGCCAGCAGTAGCGACAGATGGCTTCCCATACCGGGGGGCGTGTTTCCACTGGAAGCATTTCCAGCGCAAGGGAAAACAGGCGTCCGGTCGGCCGCCGTGCTTCCAGGATTTCCAGGAAACGCCAGGCCAAGACCTGGGTGGATACCGTGGGCCCCAATTCAGTCCCCCCTTGAGGAAGCCGAAGATGGCCGTCCAGCAGTTTCCACCAGGCCTCGAGTTCATCCAACGGAGCTTCCACCAGGGCTTTTTCAAAAACTTCCAGCACCCACCAGTCCGGCTCACCACCCGGACCAAAAACATCGCGGGCCGCATTCAGCACCCATTCCCGATCGCCTGCCATCTGCGCCAGGGCTGACCGCCATCCCATCCGGCGACGCCACGGAGAGCGTTCAATGGATGGGTGAAGGGACAGCCGGCTGGGAGGATGAGATTCAATTTCCAAGGGGGGAATCACTCCGCCAAGATCAAGGCTGAACAACAGATGGAACTCATGTTCCACTTCCGTGCGGGTTCCCGGGGGGATTCCGTCCGAAACGGACTCACCGGTACTGTCAGACAGGTCCAGGCAGGTCGTCCTGTCTTTCACTTCATATTTCATGGCATCCCTTCCTACCCGAAGTCGGGGACGAGCACCTTGCAGTTATCTTCCCACAAGCAAAGGTGAATCCAAAATGCGATTCATCACTCCAAAAAAACCGGGTCCCACTGAAAGTTGCGCCGGCAACCGGATGTCCCCGGACCAGGGAATTCCGGGGTGGAAAAGCGCGCTTCGCGCCCCGCAATGGATTTGAGCTTGCGCCGAATACTCCTGGGGCGCCGGCCGCGCCGTTTCCGGCCGGTTGCCGATGTTTGTAGACTACGGCGCAGATTGTGGTGGCATAGGCGACATTCCTCAATATGCGCGCCAGAGTAGCGCTGCCCATCGCTGTCAGTGGCGATGTCCTCGATACCCAAATCGACGCCCGGAACAGAGGTCGCACTGCCCCCTGGCAGCCGGAAATCGCCCGGCCTGGTAGCGCCCCATGACGAACGGCGCCATGATGCGACCGGAGAGTGTCAAGAGCGACACCCGGATGGGATCGCTGCCAACGGACGGAAATGTGGACGCCTGGACTTGTCGCGCTTACAGGCTTCGCTGACCTGCGCGATACAGCGCACGGCCATCTGTGCGGACAGCCCGTAGCGATCTCGCAGAGTCTGGTAGAAGAGCTTTTGCAGCGCCATCTTGTTCGCTGTTTTCCTGGCAAACGCTTCACCCGCCAGCCAGTCAGCCGCCGGGTTGAAGGCACGCATCGTCTTCTCGAGTTCCGTGACCTGATCTGACGTGGGCCGAAGTTGAGTTTGCAGGGTCAGCTTCATCGATGTTTCACGTTTACTCCGGCCGGGACGGG
>Ga0308400_1000342_pt1 | contig 18746 bp, 20 predicted proteins | sample HotsprSampOS1265_FD_203451 | JGI IMG/M metagenome (GOLD analysis project Ga0308400, IMG submission 203451) | Hot spring phototrophic mat microbial communities from Octopus Spring, Yellowstone National Park, Wyoming, United States - 20060914_OS12-65 ...
TATACGGGTGTCATGGCGACGCACCAGGAAGGCTCAGGAACGACGAAGCGTGATCGTCGCAGTCGGGAATATGGATGGACGCAGGTGCGAGGGTCGGGATTGAGGAATTTTCGGCTCGCTGAAGAGTACTGAAACCTGACGAGTTGGCGCAGCCACTGCTCAAAGCGCGAACATTGAGGAATTTTCGGCTCGCTGAAGAGTACTGAAACCCAAAATCTTCGTGCTGGTTCTGCCCGTACCGCAGATTGAGGAATTTTCGGCTCGCTGAAGAGTACTGAAACCGTTGATGCGCCGCTCCAGTTCCTCACCCATCTCGATTGAGGAATTTTCGGCTCGCTGAAGAGTACTGAAACCTGCCGATTCTGGTCGGCATTTCGTGGTACTATCCTATTGAGGAATTTTCGGCTCGCTGAAGAGTACTGAAACCACGGCTGCGTGACGAGGTGGCGGCGGCGGTGAAGGCGCAATTGAGGAATTTTCGGCTCGCTGAAGAGTACTGAAACCGGTGCGGGCGTGAACGCCGGGTTCGCCAGCATATCCATTGAGGAATTTTCGGCTCGCTGAAGAGTACTGAAACACGTGGCGGTTTATGCAGCCGATTGCTAATGATGTGCATTGAGGAATTTTCGGCTCGCTGAAGAGTACTGAAACACGGCGCGGATGCGCTCCTCAAACTGCGTCGGCACGAATTGAGGAATTTTCGGCTCGCTGAAGAGTACTGAAACGCGCTGCATTGCGAGTACGACCAGCGCGGTACTCTGGACATTGAGGAATTTTCGGCTCGCTGAAGAGTACTGAAACCTCACCTACCAGCGCCAGAATCTGCGCCACCAATCCATTGAGGAATTTTCGGCTCGCTGAAGAGTACTGAAACTCGTCGAGAAACTCGGCGTCCAGTTCTTGCCGTGCATTGAGGAATTTTCGGCTCGCTGAAGAGTACTGAAACGGCGAGTGCGACCGGATCATCACCGTCGCCCGCCCAATTGAGGAATTTTCGGCTCGCTGAAGAGTACTGAAACGCGGGGTGTGGGGACAGCGGGGCGGGGATACTAGGAATTGAGGAATTTTCGGCTCGCTGAAGAGTACTGAAACCGACGCTGGGTCCGTCGGTCGATTGCACCGACTGGGATTGAGGAATTTTCGGCTCGCTGAAGAGTACTGAAACACGACAACCCGCGTCTCGATCCGGCTGACATTGCGATTGAGGAATTTTCGGCTCGCTGAAGAGTACTGAAACGGCTGCGATCTCAACGAACGGGCTAACGGTGTTGTATTGAGGAATTTTCGGCTCGCTGAAGAGTACTGAAACTGGGACGGTACAATTTCGTCCCGCGGCTTGCTGACGATTGAGGAATTTTCGGCTCGCTGAAGAGTACTGAAACGGTTCGACTTCGCTTCTTACAGACGGTTCCCAGATATTGAGGAATTTTCGGCTCGCTGAAGAGTACTGAAACCAACGCTGCGCACCCCCGCGCCGAGCAGCAATCCGAATTGAGGAATTTTCGGCTCGCTGAAGAGTACTGAAACTCAGCCCGTTCGTTGAGATCGCGGCTGGTGCGTAAGATTGAGGAATTTTCGGCTCGCTGAAGAGTACTGAAACTCCGCCGCAGCCGCAACCAGTTGCGTGAGATGCGGCAATTGAGGAATTTTCGGCTCGCTGAAGAGTACTGAAACCGGGACGAAATTGTACCGTCCCAAGGCTTTCTGATGCCATTGAGGAATTTTCGGCTCGCTGAAGAGTACTGAAACGTCATCGAGAAGACTTAGACGCAACTGGTGCACCGCAAATTGAGGAATTTTCGGCTCGCTGAAGAGTACTGAAACCTCACGTTGAGCAACTGCACATCGCCGCGAACATACCATTGAGGAATTTTCGGCTCGCTGAAGAGTACTGAAACCCGTCGGGCGATCCGGATCGTTCGCCGTTCCCCGCAATTGAGGAATTTTCGGCTCGCTGAAGAGTACTGAAACCAACGTTCGCGCTTGCGTCGGTGAAATTGCGCGCAGATTGAGGAATTTTCGGCTCGCTGAAGAGTACTGAAACCGCCACCACCGGTGCGGTCAATTCGTTGTTGAGTACATTGAGGAATTTTCGGCTCGCTGAAGAGTACTGAAACCAACCGTCGTCACAACACCGCATCTTCTTTTATCTAATTGAGGAATTTTCGGCTCGCTGAAGAGTACTGAAACGAACGTCGCGGCGCTGATGCTGTGCGGTGCGAAGATATTGAGGAATTTTCGGCTCGCTGAAGAGTACTGAAACAGAGATACAGCAGTTCGGTTTCCGGCTCTAACCGGAATTGAGGAATTTTCGGCTCGCTGAAGAGTACTGAAACTCCAAGATCGTCAAGCAGGTTGCGCTCCTCACCAGAATTGAGGAATTTTCGGCTCGCTGAAGAGTACTGAAACGGTGAGGCGCTGGATCGCCTCTGCCTTCTCCAACTCATTGAGGAATTTTCGGCTCGCTGAAGAGTACTGAAACGCGCCTGGTGCTCAATCAGCGCGGCAGCGTCGCAGCGAGATTGAGGAATTTTCGGCTCGCTGAAGAGTACTGAAACTGTTGTATTGGTGAGCTGATGCAGTACGTCATTGCATTGAGGAATTTTCGGCTCGCTGAAGAGTACTGAAACGGCGGCGCTCGTGCAGCTCGCGGTGGCGTACGTCATATTGAGGAATTTTCGGCTCGCTGAAGAGTACTGAAACATCCCGCGTCGCTGCCGGTTGTGCGTGTGGACCGCACATTGAGGAATTTTCGGCTCGCTGAAGAGTACTGAAACAGATCGATAAGCGCGCGCAACCCGTTCAACTCCCCTATTGAGGAATTTTCGGCTCGCTGAAGAGTACTGAAACTCCTCCGGCGTCGTCACAACACCTGCTCTTCTTTTAATTGAGGAATTTTCGGCTCGCTGAAGAGTACTGAAACATCCGCGCCCTTTCCGAACTATTCCGAACGGAACGATCATTGAGGAATTTTCGGCTCGCTGAAGAGTACTGAAACCACCACTTGGTCGGGCATCATCGGCGAACCGCACTACATTGAGGAATTTTCGGCTCGCTGAAGAGTACTGAAACTCGAGCATCACCTGACGCAACTGCTGAAACGCGCGCTTGAATTGAGGAATTTTCGGCTCGCTGAAGAGTACTGAAACTCTGTATGATTTTGTTGACCCGGCGCTCAACTGGTCTGAATTGAGGAATTTTCGGCTCGCTGAAGAGTACTGAAACCTCCTATTACGTACCAGCCGCGATCTCCACGAACGGGCTGAATTGAGGAATTTTCGGCTCGCTGAAGAGTACTGAAACGCTGTGGTTCATCCAGGCGCGGCGCGGCCGGCGTGTCGTATTGAGGAATTTTCGGCTCGCTGAAGAGTACTGAAACACGGCAGCGACGCGAGGGCGTTCGCCCGCAACGTCAATTGAGGAATTTTCGGCTCGCTGAAGAGTACTGAAACCTGATTGAGCATCAAGCCCTCGAGCGCGCGCGCGAATTGAGGAATTTTCGGCTCGCTGAAGAGTACTGAAACCGGTCTGGTACATGCGCCGGCGTGAGGCCGGCGCCGATTGAGGAATTTTCGGCTCGCTGAAGAGTACTGAAACAGCGAGGGATCGGCGCGGTACTCGTGGACAAGCTGCAAATTGAGGAATTTTCGGCTCGCTGAAGAGTACTGAAACGGGTGTGTCAACCGCGCGGGCTTGCGCACCCACTTATTGAGGAATTTTCGGCTCGCTGAAGAGTACTGAAACGAACCCGCAAAAAGCGCCGAAATCGGGGATTTTGGGATTGAGGAATTTTCGGCTCGCTGAAGAGTACTGAAACGATCGCGATACGGCTGGCGCAGCCGCTTCGCAGCGAATTGAGGAATTTTCGGCTCGCTGAAGAGTACTGAAACGCGCTCGAAGTACGCCGTCTGGTACCGTTCGGCAGCCAATTGAGGAATTTTCGGCTCGCTGAAGAGTACTGAAACTTTTGACGAACGCCGCCTCATCGACGATCACCAGCATTGAGGAATTTTCGGCTCGCTGAAGAGTACTGAAACAACGTCGAGAGCAGCGCGCTGGTGGGCGGGGTGCGGCATTGAGGAATTTTCGGCTCGCTGAAGAGTACTGAAACCACTGAGCGTACTGCGCGGGTTGTTCGACGCGGGAAATTGAGGAATTTTCGGCTCGCTGAAGAGTACTGAAACTCCAATCGCCTCCTTCTCCACAAATTCTTCTGCGTTATTGAGGAATTTTCGGCTCGCTGAAGAGTACTGAAACTTCTACAACAAGAAGCGCGGCGTGCGAGGGTTCGCAGATTGAGGAATTTTCGGCTCGCTGAAGAGTACTGAAACCGCTGGACGTTGCCGGTCGCACTCGTCCAGTTGGATTGAGGAATTTTCGGCTCGCTGAAGAGTACTGAAACCACGCTTATCTGGATCGCGCGCTGCGACGCTGCGGCGATTGAGGAATTTTCGGCTCGCTGAAGAGTACTGAAACGCGCGGGCGGCGGCTTTCTGGTGCCGACCCAGTTTGATTGAGGAATTTTCGGCTCGCTGAAGAGTACTGAAACCGCAACTCAACCTCGCGAACGCCGCAACAATCGTCGATTGAGGAATTTTCGGCTCGCTGAAGAGTACTGAAACGGTCAGCGGGTGGATATGCGCGAGGAACGACCGCCCGATTGAGGAATTTTCGGCTCGCTGAAGAGTACTGAAACACGCCGGTGCCGCGCAGCATCACGCGCGCTTTCAGCATTGAGGAATTTTCGGCTCGCTGAAGAGTACTGAAACTATGCGTATCCGTATGCGTATCCGTATGCGCCGTATGATTGAGGAATTTTCGGCTCGCTGAAGAGTACTGAAACGCGCTGATTGTTCGGCGTTGCCCTCGCCGCTCCCTGATTGAGGAATTTTCGGCTCGCTGAAGAGTACTGAAACTAAAAGCCATAGGCTTGCCACCTTCTAGTTGCCATAATTGAGGAATTTTCGGCTCGCTGAAGAGTACTGAAACTGCATCGTGCACAAATTCGTTCTACATCATTATACACCATTGAGGAATTTTCGGCTCGCTGAAGAGTACTGAAACCGGTGCGGATATTCTCGCGTTCGCAAAACGAACGTGGATTGAGGAATTTTCGGCTCGCTGAAGAGTACTGAAACGGCTACACCGGACCAACGCCTGTACCGTCCACAACCGGATTGAGGAATTTTCGGCTCGCTGAAGAGTACTGAAACTAGCCGTACCCCCTACGCGCCGGGGGAGCCAGGCAATTGAGGAATTTTCGGCTCGCTGAAGAGTACTGAAACGCAATACTCGACGGCGGCGGTCGGAACGGTGAGGTTGATTGAGGAATTTTCGGCTCGCTGAAGAGTACTGAAACACAGACGACGCGGCGAAATCGCTGAAGAAGGACGACATTGAGGAATTTTCGGCTCGCTGAAGAGTACTGAAACGGGATGGATGAGCGGCGGCTCGCAACGCTGGTACGCATTGAGGAATTTTCGGCTCGCTGAAGAGTACTGAAACACCGTCGCAGTTGCCGCCGCCGCCGGGGGAGCGCGATTGAGGAATTTTCGGCTCGCTGAAGAGTACTGAAACTCCTCGCACTCGAAGACGAGGAGGAAGCCGCCGTTGATTGAGGAATTTTCGGCTCGCTGAAGAGTACTGAAACTGCGCCGCTGCCCGCTGCGTACACCGAGTTGGTGTTGATTGAGGAATTTTCGGCTCGCTGAAGAGTACTGAAACCTTCGCAAAAATCACTCTGATCCGACAGCGTATCCATTGAGGAATTTTCGGCTCGCTGAAGAGTACTGAAACGGCGCGCAGTGGGCGATACTGGACGGGAAAGGGGACATTGAGGAATTTTCGGCTCGCTGAAGAGTACTGAAACTCGGCGAGTATCACGAGTTTCTCGACGCGAGTGAGCGCAAAAATTGAGGAATTTTCGGCTCGCTGAAGAGTACTGAAACAATTTTTCGTCATACCACGTACTCTGCACCGTTACAATTGAGGAATTTTCGGCTCGCTGAAGAGTACTGAAACGCGCCGCGATCGGACAATCGCCGTCCAGCAGCAGAATTGAGGAATTTTCGGCTCGCTGAAGAGTACTGAAACCGCTCGACGCGGGTGCGGCTGCGGCTCACGGCGTGATGATTGAGGAATTTTCGGCTCGCTGAAGAGTACTGAAACCCACCTCGTCACGCAGCCGCGATGCGACATCTTCGCGATTGAGGAATTTTCGGCTCGCTGAAGAGTACTGAAACGGGATGGATGAGCGGCGGCTCGCAACGCTGGTACGATTGAGGAATTTTCGGCTCGCTGAAGAGTACTGAAACCGCGGCTTTCGGCGAGATGCTGCCTCTGCCGCGGAATTGAGGAATTTTCGGCTCGCTGAAGAGTACTGAAACAGGAGCGGGAGAGCGCAACGGGGGGAAGCCGTATCATTGAGGAATTTTCGGCTCGCTGAAGAGTACTGAAACCCGTTCGCGTCTTCTGCAACCACGAGCGCCCCGCCGATTGAGGAATTTTCGGCTCGCTGAAGAGTACTGAAACGCTTGACGATCTGTCGCGCTCGTGCTAGTATTGTGATTGAGGAATTTTCGGCTCGCTGAAGAGTACTGAAACTGCAATGCGCCGCAGATCGGACACACGCGCTCGTCATTGAGGAATTTTCGGCTCGCTGAAGAGTACTGAAACCCGGACGGGAACAACGGCGCTGTTGTACTGCACCGCCAGCATTGAGGAATTTTCGGCTCGCTGAAGAGTACTGAAACCGACTTACTGTACGGCGACGATACCGCCGCGTATAATTGAGGAATTTTCGGCTCGCTGAAGAGTACTGAAACACCGCCGCGCTCTCATTGAGCGCCGGGATGTGGTAGATTGAGGAATTTTCGGCTCGCTGAAGAGTACTGAAACCGCGGTACGGCTGGACGCTCGACACTACAAGCGACATTGAGGAATTTTCGGCTCGCTGAAGAGTACTGAAACCGGCGCGCTGCTGCTGGCGGCGTTGGATCGCAAAGAATTGAGGAATTTTCGGCTCGCTGAAGAGTACTGAAACGTCTGCGCCGGCTGTACGATTTCGCCGATCCTGCTCTCAACATTGAGGAATTTTCGGCTCGCTGAAGAGTACTGAAACGCGAGCCATCCCACGACATATCACTGCCGTCGGGGATTGAGGAATTTTCGGCTCGCTGAAGAGTACTGAAACACGCTATTTGTACGACAGATATAAACGTGAGCGGAATTGAGGAATTTTCGGCTCGCTGAAGAGTACTGAAACCGATACGGGTGAGATGGAGGAGATGCGCTTCGAGAAATTGAGGAATTTTCGGCTCGCTGAAGAGTACTGAAACTGCCAAACTTGGATTGCCATTTCTTGTCTCCTTTCGATTGAGGAATTTTCGGCTCGCTGAAGAGTACTGAAACCGAAATTGTTGAGCGCGCGGGTCTGGTGGTGCCGTCATTGAGGAATTTTCGGCTCGCTGAAGAGTACTGAAACTGACTACACTTTACCACAACCCGCACCGTTTGTCAATATTGAGGAATTTTCGGCTCGCTGAAGAGTACTGAAACGCTAATGCGAGCAGCATACGACATCGAAGCGCAAAATTGAGGAATTTTCGGCTCGCTGAAGAGTACTGAAACTCGCTCTTTACCCGCGACGGCGCACCGATCACGGTGATTGAGGAATTTTCGGCTCGCTGAAGAGTACTGAAACCGCGCTGGCGCTGGAGCAGCGAACGATTGTACTGCCCGCATTGAGGAATTTTCGGCTCGCTGAAGAGTACTGAAACGTTCAAGCCGCACTTCCGTATTGTTCGCGCGGCGGGTATTGAGGAATTTTCGGCTCGCTGAAGAGTACTGAAACGCTGGTCAACGTCGAACGGGCGCGCCTGCGTACGACCATTGAGGAATTTTCGGCTCGCTGAAGAGTACTGAAACCATCGACAATTACCAGTACGTCTCGTTCGGCGTTCGATTGAGGAATTTTCGGCTCGCTGAAGAGTACTGAAACCCACCGTCCCCTCGCGCGGCTCGGTGAGCCGGAAGGCATTGAGGAATTTTCGGCTCGCTGAAGAGTACTGAAACGTCGGCGCTGCTGGGCGACGCGATCCACGCGCATTTATTGAGGAATTTTCGGCTCGCTGAAGAGTACTGAAACATTTGGGCGATTTTTGCGGGTTCGGGAACGGTCGGGATTGAGGAATTTTCGGCTCGCTGAAGAGTACTGAAACCGCTGGTGCGGCGGCAGACGGTCGGGTATTTCGCACCAAATTGAGGAATTTTCGGCTCGCTGAAGAGTACTGAAACGCGTTGTGACGGCTGCTGCTGTACACTAGGGGGCGCATTGAGGAATTTTCGGCTCGCTGAAGAGTACTGAAACTCGAGACGAGGAACGACCCGGAGCCGACGTTCGAAGATTGAGGAATTTTCGGCTCGCTGAAGAGTACTGAAACCGCGCATCTTCGCAGCAGTTTTCACCAATTCACGCTTCGATTGAGGAATTTTCGGCTCGCTGAAGAGTACTGAAACGGCGCGGTACACTGGTGGCATTCGACGCAGAGCGTCTCGCATTGAGGAATTTTCGGCTCGCTGAAGAGTACTGAAACGCGACAACAACAACGAGACGCTTGAGCGCATCAACGATTGAGGAATTTTCGGCTCGCTGAAGAGTACTGAAACTGGGACGGGGGTAGAGCCGTCCCAGCGCATCAGCAAGATTGAGGAATTTTCGGCTCGCTGAAGAGTACTGAAACATCTGCTTGTGCGCGCAACCGCAGTTATCGAGCAGATGACATTGAGGAATTTTCGGCTCGCTGAAGAGTACTGAAACCCGTCGTTGCGACGAAACGTCGCCCGGTCGCGGCGCATTGAGGAATTTTCGGCTCGCTGAAGAGTACTGAAACACGCGGTTCAGAACGGCACTTCTTCATCTTCTTTCTATTGAGGAATTTTCGGCTCGCTGAAGAGTACTGAAACCGGGAACACGTTTCAGAGTACGCAGCGGGTGTGTTTATTGAGGAATTTTCGGCTCGCTGAAGAGTACTGAAACCGACCGACGCGAAGCGCTGCGCTTGTCCGTATGCGCCGATTGAGGAATTTTCGGCTCGCTGAAGAGTACTGAAACTCGAGACGAGGAACGACCCGGAGCCGACGCTCGAAGAATTGAGGAATTTTCGGCTCGCTGAAGAGTACTGAAACGTCGCGCGCGCTACAGCGCGCCGGAGGGGTGTCACGATTGAGGAATTTTCGGCTCGCTGAAGAGTACTGAAACTAAACGGCGCGCGCGCGGTACGGGTGTCGGGATGATGATTGAGGAATTTTCGGCTCGCTGAAGAGTACTGAAACCCAGAGCGCGATAGAAGACCCGCGCTGGGCGACGAATTGAGGAATTTTCGGCTCGCTGAAGAGTACTGAAACCTTGCGGATGCCGGTCGTTCGCAGTCGCGCCCGTTCATTGAGGAATTTTCGGCTCGCTGAAGAGTACTGAAACCGGTCTGGATCGCTCACCCGTTCTGGCGGGCGCGACTATTGAGGAATTTTCGGCTCGCTGAAGAGTACTGAAACTAAACATACCCGCCTTTTCCTTTCTCTGACTACTTCATTGAGGAATTTTCGGCTCGCTGAAGAGTACTGAAACAACCGACGCTCGACGCGCTGCTTCAGACAATCGACCGATTGAGGAATTTTCGGCTCGCTGAAGAGTACTGAAACGCGGCTTGGACGGGGAGTTACTGGATGTATGCTGGAATTGAGGAATTTTCGGCTCGCTGAAGAGTACTGAAACTGATCTCGTAGCGCTCAAACGGCGACAGTACGAGTTGTATTGAGGAATTTTCGGCTCGCTGAAGAGTACTGAAACTCCACCCGCACACCGAACAACCACACCGACTGGCGCTTGATTGAGGAATTTTCGGCTCGCTGAAGAGTACTGAAACGCGTATCGTGCTCGTGAGCTGATGATGCAGTATGTGAATTGAGGAATTTTCGGCTCGCTGAAGAGTACTGAAACACGCTGATCGAAATCGCGGCGGCGAAGCTGGCGCAGCATTGAGGAATTTTCGGCTCGCTGAAGAGTACTGAAACCGCTGGTGCGACGGCAGACGGTCGGGTATTTCGCTCCGATTGAGGAATTTTCGGCTCGCTGAAGAGTACTGAAACAGCGGCGGAGGCGGACGGTGAACGTCAGCGGCAAAAATTGAGGAATTTTCGGCTCGCTGAAGAGTACTGAAACGGTTCGTTGAGCAACGCGGTAAACCACAGCCGCAGCATTGAGGAATTTTCGGCTCGCTGAAGAGTACTGAAACCGCAGTTGCCGGTGCGGATCATCCCCGCGCTCGATTGAGGAATTTTCGGCTCGCTGAAGAGTACTGAAACACGTATGAGGACGTTTTCGTGTTTGAATTCGAGGTCATTGAGGAATTTTCGGCTCGCTGAAGAGTACTGAAACTCCCAAGCGCGTTGCGCAAACGCGAGGATGTCCGCACATTGAGGAATTTTCGGCTCGCTGAAGAGTACTGAAACAGCATCCGCGCGACCGAAACGCGCGGGCAGTAGAATTATTGAGGAATTTTCGGCTCGCTGAAGAGTACTGAAACCCAGCGCCGACTGTACCTCTGACGGCAAGTCGATCATTGAGGAATTTTCGGCTCGCTGAAGAGTACTGAAACTCGTTGATCGTCGCGCTCACGCGGGCGCTCAACGGTAATTGAGGAATTTTCGGCTCGCTGAAGAGTACTGAAACCGCGGCGCGGTTTGACCGCATCCCGCTGTTCGTTCTGGTATTGAGGAATTTTCGGCTCGCTGAAGAGTACTGAAACGTGGGTTGGGACGCTCAACAAACGGTGCGGTTTGTATTGAGGAATTTTCGGCTCGCTGAAGAGTACTGAAACAGGTGCAGTCGGCGCTGGCGCTGATCGTCGGGTATGATTGAGGAATTTTCGGCTCGCTGAAGAGTACTGAAACGCACAACCCCAGATGCGCTTCAGTCGCGTCGGGATCATTGAGGAATTTTCGGCTCGCTGAAGAGTACTGAAACGTTCAGTGCTTGGGTTGCAAGCCCTAGGTCACTACCCATTGAGGAATTTTCGGCTCGCTGAAGAGTACTGAAACGACCGCAGCGATAGAGTACTGCGGGCTGCGCATCGACGATTGAGGAATTTTCGGCTCGCTGAAGAGTACTGAAACCTGCGTTGGTGCGCAGCATCAACGGGCCGCGCCCGATTGAGGAATTTTCGGCTCGCTGAAGAGTACTGAAACGAACGCGCGAAGGTCGGCGGCAGCGTGACGCGCCCGATTGAGGAATTTTCGGCTCGCTGAAGAGTACTGAAACGACGGGTCGTACTCGGTGACGACATTGAGTTTGTTGATTGAGGAATTTTCGGCTCGCTGAAGAGTACTGAAACGAACTCAACGCGCCCGCCGGTGGTTGTGTCAACGCATTGAGGAATTTTCGGCTCGCTGAAGAGTACTGAAACGCGTCAGCGCCGTCGTCACCAATCCAACCCCCGGCATTGAGGAATTTTCGGCTCGCTGAAGAGTACTGAAACCCAAAACCCCGACGCGCTCGCCTTTGAATTCGATAATTGAGGAATTTTCGGCTCGCTGAAGAGTACTGAAACAAACGCCTATCCCGGCGGTCGACCGGCGGGACGTAGATTGAGGAATTTTCGGCTCGCTGAAGAGTACTGAAACCACAACGAGCGCGGTGCTTTGCACGCCCCCGCCATAATTGAGGAATTTTCGGCTCGCTGAAGAGTACTGAAACCGCTTAGCGGGATGTGATACGAGACGACGTACCCGATTGAGGAATTTTCGGCTCGCTGAAGAGTACTGAAACGCACGCCCAGCGCTTCCGCGCGCTGCTGCTGCCGGCGATTGAGGAATTTTCGGCTCGCTGAAGAGTACTGAAACGCACGCTCATCTCCTTCAGCGCCTTCAAGTTCGGGATTGAGGAATTTTCGGCTCGCTGAAGAGTACTGAAACTAGCGTTCCTCCAGTTCGACCTTCCGTTCCGCGTCATTGAGGAATTTTCGGCTCGCTGAAGAGTACTGAAACCGACCGACGATCGATTTCCGCACAGACAGCACGCTGATTGAGGAATTTTCGGCTCGCTGAAGAGTACTGAAACCGACCGGTCTGCGCTTTGCGGCGACGGCGGCGCGGAATTGAGGAATTTTCGGCTCGCTGAAGAGTACTGAAACCGCGGCGCGGGCGCTGCTGCGGCGCGCGCTGGCGGAATTGAGGAATTTTCGGCTCGCTGAAGAGTACTGAAACGCGGTCGATGCGAACCCTATTTCTAAAAATTGGAGGAAATTGAGGAATTTTCGGCTCGCTGAAGAGTACTGAAACATCACCGATCCGAAACGCGGGCTGGTCGGGTTCACATTGAGGAATTTTCGGCTCGCTGAAGAGCACTGAAACTCCCTACCCGCGCCACCTGCGCGACTACGACTACGATTGAGGAATTTTCGGCTCGCTGAAGAGCACTGAAACTCGGTGCGCGGCGAGGTTGAGCCGGGCATTGGGCTGGTGATTGAGGAATTTTCGGCTCGCTGAAGAGCACTGAAACAGTTTGGACGGGCACCAGGAACTGGCAGGACATCGACAATTGAGGAATTTTCGGCTCGCTGAAGAGCACTGAAACAACGGCGACGGTCTGCACGAATTCTTCTGCATTGGCGATTGAGGAATTTTCGGCTCGCTGAAGAGCACTGAAACCGTAGTTGTTGTCGTTGGTGAAACTGCGGAACCCTTATTGAGGAATTTTCGGCTCGCTGAAGAGCACTGAAACGCGTGAGCGCGACGATCAGCGACGGCGCTTCCGTCTCATTGAGGAATTTTCGGCTCGCTGAAGAGCACTGAAACAGCAACCAGCGTTTGATGTGGAGCGCTTTCCCGACCGGATTGAGGAATTTTCGGCTCGCTGAAGAGCACTGAAACATGCGCCGGTTGGCGGTCGTCTTCCCGCGCGATTTTATTGAGGAATTTTCGGCTCGCTGAAGAGCACTGAAACGCGCCAGAGTCACGGTGAGCCGCTTGCCGAACAACAATTGAGGAATTTTCGGCTCGCTGAAGAGCACTGAAACGGGCCGCACCAGTGCGAAATGCCCGCTCGTCGTGAATTGAGGAATTTTCGGCTCGCTGAAGAGCACTGAAACCCGGCGCATCTGGACGACATTTTCCACGACAATCCAGCATTGAGGAATTTTCGGCTCGCTGAAGAGCACTGAAACCGCGATCGCCTCAGCCTCAACCTCGCTTAGCGGGATGATTGAGGAATTTTCGGCTCGCTGAAGAGCACTGAAACGCGGACGCCGAGGGTCGGCGTAGCGCTCTGGAACCGATTGAGGAATTTTCGGCTCGCTGAAGAGCACTGAAACACAATGCTGACGTTCCAGAGCCGGCCGGTCGAGGGGTACATTGAGGAATTTTCGGCTCGCTGAAGAGCACTGAAACGTGCTGCTGGTGCTCATCACTGTGCTGCAGCATATACTATTGAGGAATTTTCGGCTCGCTGAAGAGCACTGAAACGCAGAAGCCGGAACGTTTCAGGCAGGCAGCAGCCGATTGAGGAATTTTCGGCTCGCTGAAGAGCACTGAAACTCATCAACTGAGTTTTGGGAGTTTGACGCTTCTAGATTGAGGAATTTTCGGCTCGCTGAAGAGCACTGAAACGTCATTGGTCACCACATTGCTGTAGTAATACCACAACATTGAGGAATTTTCGGCTCGCTGAAGAGCACTGAAACTGGACGAACATTCCAATGCCGCGATCCCGTCCTGACGGCAATTGAGGAATTTTCGGCTCGCTGAAGAGCACTGAAACGCGACCTCCGGCGGATCGGAATTGCCGATAACATCGATTGAGGAATTTTCGGCTCGCTGAAGAGCACTGAAACTTATCACCGCGTTCCCGCCTTGGCAAGGGTGGTTCAATTGAGGAATTTTCGGCTCGCTGAAGAGCACTGAAACCCGTCACCGACGCAAAGCGCGGCTTGGTCGGATTTGATTGAGGAATTTTCGGCTCGCTGAAGAGCACTGAAACTCAGCGGGCGGTCGCGCAAAAAGCGTTTGCGGTCGTATTGAGGAATTTTCGGCTCGCTGAAGAGCACTGAAACAAGCGCTCGCCCGCTGCGTGTGGGCGCTGGCGAGGTATTGAGGAATTTTCGGCTCGCTGAAGAGCACTGAAACCGCTTTCACCTCAACTGCAAAGCCGGGGTTGTCCCCGATTGAGGAATTTTCGGCTCGCTGAAGAGCACTGAAACGCCGGGATGATGTATCCCTCGACCGTCTGGTTTTGGAATTGAGGAATTTTCGGCTCGCTGAAGAGCACTGAAACTCGAGGATCGCCCACTGCACCGCCGTCTCGTTCAGTATTGAGGAATTTTCGGCTCGCTGAAGAGCACTGAAACGTTGAAGGACATCGACGACACACACTGGTACAGCGTCGGATTGAGGAATTTTCGGCTCGCTGAAGAGCACTGAAACCGCACGGCGCCGTTAGACGAGTAAGTAGCAGTTCGATTGAGGAATTTTCGGCTCGCTGAAGAGCACTGAAACATCCCGACATCGCGCACCAGCAGCAGGTCGTCGATCTATTGAGGAATTTTCGGCTCGCTGAAGAGCACTGAAACGTGCTCTATTGAGTTTTGGGAATACGATTCCGCTCAATTGAGGAATTTTCGGCTCGCTGAAGAGCACTGAAACGCGCTGCGATGCTGCGTTGACGCAGCAGCAGTACGATTGAGGAATTTTCGGCTCGCTGAAGAGCACTGAAACCACGTCCGTTCCGTCGGACGTATACCGTTTGTTTAATTGAGGAATTTTCGGCTCGCTGAAGAGCACTGAAACGAGGATGTCGAAAGCGGGATCGGCGTCCTTATCAAATTGAGGAATTTTCGGCTCGCTGAAGAGCACTGAAACCTGGAACGACGCGCTGAGCGACGCAGCGCGCGGTGCATTGAGGAATTTTCGGCTCGCTGAAGAGCACTGAAACGACTTTCACCCGCATTGCTAACCTCCTATAAACAACGATTGAGGAATTTTCGGCTCGCTGAAGAGCACTGAAACCGAAAAGGAGGGAGACGCCGCCTGCACCCAGCGTCGTATTGAGGAATTTTCGGCTCGCTGAAGAGCACTGAAACGTCACATTCACCCGCGTCGGTCAGCACGGCGCAGACGATTGAGGAATTTTCGGCTCGCTGAAGAGCACTGAAACTTACGATCTCGTACCGACGTGGCGGTTTATGCAGCCGAATTGAGGAATTTTCGGCTCGCTGAAGAGCACTGAAACGGCTGGCTGACACGCGACGGGCGACTGGTCTACGAACGATTGAGGAATTTTCGGCTCGCTGAAGAGCACTGAAACAAAAGCAGCGTCTTCAGCGTCTCCTCGCCGAAGCCCGATTGAGGAATTTTCGGCTCGCTGAAGAGCACTGAAACATGCAACTTGTTGCGATACCGGTTGCGGGTGAAGTAAAATTGAGGAATTTTCGGCTCGCTGAAGAGCACTGAAACGTCCTCGGTGCGGTAGAGCACACAGCGCTCTACCCAGATTGAGGAATTTTCGGCTCGCTGAAGAGCACTGAAACGTCCGGTGAGCGGGTGGATGTGCGCGAGAAACCCGCATTGAGGAATTTTCGGCTCGCTGAAGAGCACTGAAACAGCGCCTCAGCGCGCCGCTGCTGCTGGCGCTGGATCATTGAGGAATTTTCGGCTCGCTGAAGAGCACTGAAACCGGCGAGAACGATCATCAGCAGCGCACGCAACACCGATTGAGGAATTTTCGGCTCGCTGAAGAGCACTGAAACCGACGACCAAAGACGCAACTCGGATGATGATCGAGATTGAGGAATTTTCGGCTCGCTGAAGAGCACTGAAACTTAAAAGAAGAGATTGTGTTGTGACACTGCTGATGAATTGAGGAATTTTCGGCTCGCTGAAGAGCACTGAAACGCGCACTGTTGTCACAACACCTCGTCTTCTTTTATATTGAGGAATTTTCGGCTCGCTGAAGAGCACTGAAACCCTTCTCCAACTCTGCGTTCTGCACTGCGTCGATGCATTGAGGAATTTTCGGCTCGCTGAAGAGCACTGAAACACGGCGAGGACGTACTCAACGAACCGTATGCGGCGGCATTGAGGAATTTTCGGCTCGCTGAAGAGCACTGAAACTCACCTAACCCAAACGTAGTACGCCCCCGCCGCCTGATTGAGGAATTTTCGGCTCGCTGAAGAGCACTGAAACATTTGAACGCACCGCCGGCGCAATCTGCGCGGTGCTGAATTGAGGAATTTTCGGCTCGCTGAAGAGCACTGAAACGCCGTACCCGCGTCATTTGCGCGACTACGACTACGACATTGAGGAATTTTCGGCTCGCTGAAGAGCACTGAAACACGGGAACGCCTGACACGCGCACGCCGACGCGCACGATTGAGGAATTTTCGGCTCGCTGAAGAGCACTGAAACTGGTCGGTGACTTGCTCGATGGCCTCGAGGCGCTCGATTGAGGAATTTTCGGCTCGCTGAAGAGCACTGAAACGGGGTGTCGTAGATGTTGGCGTCGACTAAATGCGCTTCGATTGAGGAATTTTCGGCTCGCTGAAGAGCACTGAAACGATGGAAGGAGTGAACGGAGCGACGGCGATGTTTTGGATTGAGGAATTTTCGGCTCGCTGAAGAGCACTGAAACAAGCGGTTTGTCAATACCCAACTTCAAGCAAACCGAATTGAGGAATTTTCGGCTCGCTGAAGAGCACTGAAACGAACTGCCGGGATGACGCTGCTGGCGCACTGAACGTCTTGATTGAGGAATTTTCGGCTCGCTGAAGAGCACTGAAACCGCGGCGGCGGCGATTGCGGGCGCGGGCGCAGAGGGGTTCAATTGAGGAATTTTCGGCTCGCTGAAGAGCACTGAAACCTCGCCGTCGCGCGTGGCGGCGAAGGAAGTGGGCGTATTGAGGAATTTTCGGCTCGCTGAAGAGCACTGAAACTAGACGTAGCGTGCATAGGATGCGGTGTTCTCAACATTGAGGAATTTTCGGCTCGCTGAAGAGCACTGAAACGTCGCCTCTATACGCCGGATTGTTCTTCGGTAAGCAATTGAGGAATTTTCGGCTCGCTGAAGAGCACTGAAACAAGAGCAGTTCGCAGAGTACTTGGGGATCGAACCGAAATTGAGGAATTTTCGGCTCGCTGAAGAGCACTGAAACTTGGCGCTCCGGCGCACGCTCAGACGGGAGTTCCTTCCGATTGAGGAATTTTCGGCTCGCTGAAGAGCACTGAAACCGACACCGCGCCTCCCACCACCCGCACTTCGGTCTCATTGAGGAATTTTCGGCTCGCTGAAGAGCACTGAAACCCAAAGACGCGACGGAAATGATGGTCAAGTTGGGGATTGAGGAATTTTCGGCTCGCTGAAGAGCACTGAAACGCGCAACGCCGAATAACATCAGAAATACCGCTTTAATTGAGGAATTTTCGGCTCGCTGAAGAGCACTGAAACTTCGCTTTTAAGGAGGAAAGAAATGAAACTCCGGTATTGAGGAATTTTCGGCTCGCTGAAGAGCACTGAAACAAACAGAATGTCGTTGTAACAGTAGTGTCTGCGGAATTGAGGAATTTTCGGCTCGCTGAAGAGCACTGAAACGCGTCGTTTCTGGAAAGCGCCACGTCAGCGTGCTGTCTGATTGAGGAATTTTCGGCTCGCTGAAGAGCACTGAAACTCCAGACCGCGCTTGCGGCAGTGCAGCAGGCGGTGCAATTGAGGAATTTTCGGCTCGCTGAAGAGCACTGAAACGGTCGCACCGGATCGTTGTTGTAGTCGCCGGATAGGATTGAGGAATTTTCGGCTCGCTGAAGAGCACTGAAACGCGCGCGCGTCGCTGCGGCGCGGTTGTTTTTGTCGCAGATTGAGGAATTTTCGGCTCGCTGAAGAGCACTGAAACGCTCGCGTCTGCTGCGAACGCGAGCACCGTCAACGTTGAATTGAGGAATTTTCGGCTCGCTGAAGAGCACTGAAACTCCGGTAGACATAGTACTCACGACCGGAAAATCCGTCGATTGAGGAATTTTCGGCTCGCTGAAGAGCACTGAAACGTTCGTTGCGGGCGTCGTCGCGCCGACGCTGCTGCCGATTGAGGAATTTTCGGCTCGCTGAAGAGCACTGAAACTCCCAAATCCGATAGGTCTGCATTTTGTGTGCCTCATTGAGGAATTTTCGGCTCGCTGAAGAGCACTGAAACCAAATCTTTGAACCCGACGAAGCGGTGCGGTCGCGGGATTGAGGAATTTTCGGCTCGCTGAAGAGCACTGAAACCCCGTCCGCTGCGTCGTCCGCGCGCTGTTCGTTCATCAGATTGAGGAATTTTCGGCTCGCTGAAGAGCACTGAAACTCGCACCGGAAGCGCGGATACTGAAGATTACGGCAGAATTGAGGAATTTTCGGCTCGCTGAAGAGCACTGAAACGCGAGGTCGGTTCGTTCATTCGCTTCGTCTCGACGATTGAGGAATTTTCGGCTCGCTGAAGAGCACTGAAACGCGAGGTCGGTTCGTTCATTCGCTTCGTCTCGACGATTGAGGAATTTTCGGCTCGCTGAAGAGCACTGAAACTGACCCCCAGCGCGGCGTGAATCAGAGCGTGATCAAAAACTAACATCTCGGATAGAGCCGATTCAGGAGCATTGCGATAGAACCAAGATAAAGAAAGGCTTCGCTTGATTCTGGATTGCGGTTGTATTCTTTACTCGCCAAACGGTT
>Ga0308400_1000343_pt1 | contig 18715 bp, 13 predicted proteins | sample HotsprSampOS1265_FD_203451 | JGI IMG/M metagenome (GOLD analysis project Ga0308400, IMG submission 203451) | Hot spring phototrophic mat microbial communities from Octopus Spring, Yellowstone National Park, Wyoming, United States - 20060914_OS12-65 ...
GCTTGTAAAAGTGAATAGGGAGTTTCATAGGTCCTCCTTATACTTCTTCAGGTCCGGCGACAATCCCTTCATCGTGCAGTTTCCCGACTTCACCTTCGCTCAAGCCGATCACCTCCAGCAGGATTTCGTCGGTGTGCTCGCCGAGGCGAGGCGCCGGTTGCGGCGGCAGCCGCGGCACATTGCTGAAATCGAGCGGCGATCCGGGCATCAGGTATGTGCCAATCCCAGGTTGATCCACCAGAGCGAACATCGGGTTGTCCGTCGAACAATCAGGGTCATGGGCGATGGCTTCGCGCACGGTGCGGTACGGTCCCCATGTTACGCGGTGCTGCTCAAAGATACGCTGAACTTCGGCAAACGTGCGCGCATGGAACCATGGTTCCAGCAGCGCGGCGATCTCACGTCGCGCACGAAAGCGGTCCCCTTCGTCGTCCATGTTGAGACCCAGACGCTCACCAAGCGCCTTGAACGCATCGGTCAGCCCCGTCGCCTTGCCCAGCGCCTTCCATTGCAGGTCGGTCAACCCCACGACCATCACCCGTTTCCCGTCGAGGGTCTCGAAATCGCGCCCAAATGCGCCATACAGGTAGTTCCCCTGTTTGGGGCGGTCGGTATCGTTGATCATCACTTCGGCGATCATGCCGAGATTGCCGATCATCGCCAGTCCGACATCTTTCAGCGCCAGTTTGACCAGCTGCCCTTCGCCGGTGAGCCGCCGATGGCGTTCCGCCGCCAGCAAACCAACCGCAATCATCTGCCCGGCGACAATGTCCCACGCCGGCAGCACGTGGTTGACCACTTCGGGTGATGAGAATGGACCGGTCATGAACGGGAGTCCCAACTGCGGGTTGACGGTGTAATCAACTTCTGAGCCGCCGTCCCGTCGCCCCAGCAGATTGACCATGATCAGGTCGGCGCGATGTGCCTTCAGTGCATCGTAACTGAGCCAGCCGCGCGCCGGGAAGTTCGTAATGAACAGCCCTGCATTGTCGCCGGGCGCGCAGATCAGTTGCGTCAGTATCTCCTGCCCGCGTGGATGACGAATATCGACGGCAATTGATCGTTTCCCCTTGTTGAGACCAGCCCAGAACAGGCTATGCCTGCCGTCCAGCGTCACGGGCCAGCGCTTGTAGTCGAGTCCGCCGCCAATAGGATCGAAGCGAATGACATCGGCGCCGAGTTGCGCCAGGGTCATGCCGCCGAGCGGCGCCGCCACGAACGCCGACCCCTCGACAACGCGCATTCCGCTGAGAATACCGTTCATTGTACGTTTCTCCAAGCCGAGAACCGAAAACTGAGAACTGAGAACTAAGAACCAAGAACTAAGAACTAAGAACCGAGAACTAAGAACTGGGAACTGAGAACCAGGAGCCGGGTCAGGGAACCTTACCATGTTCAACGTTCAACGTGCAACGCGCAACCTGTAACGCGCAACCCCACGCCGGTCGGTCAGATCACCCGTCTGGCACGCAGTTCGCTGATCTCTGCATCGCTCATACCGAGCAAATCTTTGAGCACCTCCTCGGTATGTTCGCCAAGTCGAGGACCCAGGCTCTTGATCCGTCCAGGCGTTTCCGACAGTTTGGGCACAATGTTCGGCACAATGATCGTTTCGCCGGTATTGTCAACGTCGATGGCGACCAGATTGCGGCGTGCATGGAACTGACGATCGCCGAAAATGTCGGCAATATCGTTGAGCGGCGCAGCCGGGGTCGCCGTTGCATAGCAACGCTCCAGCACTTCGGCGCGGGTCAACGAACTGCACCAGTCGCGCACGATTTCGTTCACATCATTCGCGTGCTGGAGACGCACCTTCTGATCGCCGTAAATGCTCGATGACGCCAGTTCGGGGCGGCCCATCGCCTTCGCCAGACGCGCAAAGAGTTTGTCGGTCGCGCACGAGATGGCGACCCACTTGCCATCTTTGGTCTGAAAATGCCCATGCGGGCAGGCAAAGTCGTTGTGGTGCGGACCGTGCCGTTCGCGCACTTTTTTGTACATGCCATACGCCGGCACCAGTTCGTCGCTGCAACGGAATACCGATTCGTAGAGCGCTGCATCGATGTACTGCCCGCGTCCAGTCTTCTCGCGGTAGTGCAACGCGATCAGCACGCCGATACATCCATACAGCCCGGTCATATAGTCGGCCAACGTCGTCGAACCCGGCGTCACCGGCGTTCCCTTCGGCATGCCCGCCAGATACGAGATGCCGCCCACAGCGTGAGCGATGCGGGCGAATCCCGGTCGATCCTTGTACGGTCCGGTCTGACCATAGCCGGTCACCCGCAGCATGATCAGCCGCGGATTAATCTGACTCAGAACATCCCATCCCAACCCCCACTTTTCCAGAGTACCGGGGCGAAAGTTCTCGCACAGCACATCGGTCTTTGCAATCAGTTCCTTAAAAATCCGCGCACCATCAGGGTGCTGAAGATTAAGGGTCACCGAGCGCTTATTGCGCGCCTCACTGAGCCATGTTAGCGTATCGCCGTCGCGGAAGGTAGGAGTGCCGAAACGACGCAGCGCATCACCACCAAGCGGATGCTCGACCTTCAACACATCGGCGCCAAACTCGCCAAGCAGCGTGGCACAGAAGGGTGCAGCGATTACTGTCGCTGCGTCGATCACGCGAATGCCTGCCAGCGGCAGGTTGCTTTCGTGTCCATCCATACCAGTTCACCTTATTACTATAGTCGCTCTACGGCGCATCAGATAATCTTGCGACTGCGCAGGCGCTTGATCTCATCGGCAGAAATATTCAACAGTTCGCGGAGTACCTCATACGTAGCATTACCCAGTGGCGGTCCCAGATTGGTGATCCGTCCCGGCGTTTCAGAGAGGGTCGGCACAACGTTCGGTACCACCACTTCGCCGACCCCTTCCGCTTCGACGCAGACAAGGTTGCCACGAGCACGAAAGTGCTCATCTTCAAAAATATCGGCAATGCTGTTCAGCGGACCGACGGGCACCTCCTTTTCGAGGCAGCGCCGCATCACTTCATCGCGCGTCAACGAGCCGACCCACTCGATTGTAATCTGGTTGACCGTATCGCGGGCTGCCAGACGCTTACGCTGATCGCCGTACAGTTCAGGAGAGGCGAGTTCAGGACGTTCCATTGCTTCTGCCAGACGCTCGAACATCTTGTCGGTCGTGCAGGCAATCGCCACCCACTTATCGTCTTTCGTACGGAAATGCCCGTGTGGCACAGCGATAAAACTCCCGGCACCTTCTCGTTCACGAATCTTGCCGAACAACCCGTAAGCAGGAGCGATTTCGTCGAGCAGACGAAATACTGCCTCGTAAATGCCCACATCGATCATCTGCCCGCGCCCGGTTTTCTCCCTGTGGCGCAACGCCAGCAGAATGCCAATCGCCCCGAACAGACTTGCAATATAGTCGCCGAGTGGCGCGGTGCCGGGCAGCACCGGCGTCTCGCCGGGGAAACCGGATAGGTACGACAAACCGCCAAATGCGTGCGCGATATGCGCAAAACCGGATCGCCGACGGTATGGACCGGTCTGCCCATACCCCGATACACGCAGCATCACCAGACTCGGATTGGCTTCGCGCAGTACATCCCATCCTAGCCCCCACTCCTCCATCGTACCGGGGCGAAAGTTTTCGATCAGCACGTCCGACTTCGCCACCAGTTTGAGGAACAGTTCGACCCCTTCCCGCTGACGCAGATCGATGGTCACCGACTTGCGGTTACGCGCCTCGCTCAACCAGGCGAGCGTTGCGTCGTGACGGGTGGTGGGGGTGCCGAAACGCCGCATCGGGTCGCCGCCAATCGGATGTTCGACTTTCAGCACCTCCGCGCCGAACTCCCCCAGGATCGACGCCGCATACGGACCGGCAAGAAAGTTGCCCACGTCGATAACCCGAATGCCGCTCAGCGGCATGCGATCAGGATTCTCCGATGATCGTTCTGCAAATGGCGCCTCTGCCGCGAATGTGTCAACCGTCGAAAATGCAACCGGAGTAGCAGATGCCTCCTGGTCACCACTACCCACACTGGTCGAATCTGGCGCCAGTGGTGAGGTCGTCTCACCTGATCCTCCCGTTTGCTCTGTCTCAGCTATCGTTTGACTCGCCGCACTTGCTGAACGTGTCCTTTTTGTCATTATTTTGCCTCCCGTAGATGTGGCATTCGCCAGTACGTGATGCCTGCCTTTGATGGACACACATCGCACTGCGCTCCACTGTACGCACAAACAGGCGTCCGAATCTCTGGGCTACAAATCTCTGGGCTACACACATTTACGTGAGTAGCATGCACGGTCAAGCAGCGTACAATGCTCAATTGTGCGTTCAATAGGCGTGCAGTGCTATAGTTGCGGAATCACAAAAGCAAGATACGTGGAATAGTGTACCATATTGGTAAAAGACGGATAACCTGAGGTTTAGGGTTGTTAATCATATCTTGCAACGCTTCTATACAATATTGTTATACTGGGGCTATCTTCGCTTTCATGCATGACGGCGACCGTGGGATACGAGACTCATGGCGTGTTATGCTGCACGACGAGAACCGGCATCGCTCTACCCGCGTTGCAGTCACCGGTATGGCGCATCGCAGAGACGAGGTATATGATTGAGATTGAGCACTTAATCCGGTATGCGCCTTTTGCCGTCGGGCCAATGGAGATTGAGCACTTAATCCGCTACGCCGAACTAGCCGCAGGGCTAAAGCCCTCAGCTACATAGGGCAAAGCCCGCCTGCGCGGGCTACGGCGGATTATTTTTTCAACGACCATAAGCTCTCGGCTATCCGAGGCGAAGCCCGCTTGCGCGGGCTAGGGTGGATTACTTATTCAAAGACCCATATAAGGGGTGAAGGAGGGAATATGACCTCAGAAGACTTTACTGCATGGATCGGTCGGACGGAGCAGGTTGAAGATGACATTAGCCCGGCACAGGCGGCATCTGCGGCAGCGATGCTCGAACCACCCCCGCCATTGCCGGTAAAAGGCTCAGCGCTGCCACCACTCTGGCACTGGTTCTACTTCCTACCACGTGCGCCGCAATCACAACTCGGCGTAGACGGGCATCCGCAGCGTGGCGGGTTCATCCCCCCTATCCCTTACCCACGTCGCATGTTTGCTGGCGCTCGCATCCGCTTCCACCATCCGCTTATCATTGGGCAACCTGCCCGACGCGAGGGGGTTATCCGCAATGTCACTCTGAAATCGGGGCGCAGCGGACCACTCGCATTCGTGACAGTCGGCTACGGCATTTACCAGGAAGGCACGCTCTGCATCGAAGAGGAGCAGGACATTGTGTATCGCGAGCCGGGCGCCGCCGTGCCCGCGCCAGTGCCGATTGACCTGCCGCCGCCGCCGGAGGGCGCATGGGTCCGTACCGTTATGCCGGATACGCGCCTTCTCTTCCGCTTCTCGGCGCTGACGTTCAATGCCCATCGCATCCATTACGACCGACCCTACGCCCGGCATGAAGAAGGGTATCCAGGGTTGGTGGTCCACGGACCGTTGACCGCTGTTATGCTTATGGAACTGGTGCGCCACAACACTGATCGCCCGATTGTTGGCTTTAGTTTTCGCAGCCAGGCACCACTGTTCGACCTGGCGCCATTCCGGTTGATCGCCCGCCCCAACGGAGACCGCGTTGAACTGGAAGCGCAGGGACCCGATGGCACAACTGCACTCAGCGCCGTAGCGGAACTGGGGGAGAGTTGAGGGTTGAAGGTTGAACGTTGGGAATGTTGAGGGTTGAAGGTGGCAAGGCAGCGAGGAGCAGGGTAAAGGAGAAGGCAAGCGATCAAACCCCTAACTCCTACGATGGAACTCGATGACAAACTCAAGGCGGAGTTGATTGCAACCGCCCAATCGCTGAAAGGCAGCGAGCGCCGGATGTTTATGGCGCGCACGGTCAAAATGCTAGGTCCTGGCGGGCAGCGCCTTGCCGAACGCGAACTCGGCTGGAACCGCGCCACCATTCGCAAAGGCATGCGCGAACTTGAGCGCGGGGTAATCTGTCTCGACGGAACGCGCCTTCGCGGACGCAAACCGGTCGAGGCGCGCCTGCCCAATCTGCTCCACGATCTCCGCGACCTCATCGAAACCTGGCGCAGCGCCCATCCTGAATGCCGCAACGATGCTCGCGCACCCTGCATGAGTGTGGAAGAGGTCCGTCGCGCACTGATTGAACAGAAAGGATACTCCGACAGCGATCTCCCCTCACCGCAAACCATCGCCGCCCGTCTGCGCGCCCTCGGGTATCGCCCGCGTCGCTCGATCCGCTACCTGCGACGCAGACGTCTCCGGCAATAATCGGGATGCTCAAAAAGTATAAACTCGATCAAACCACAATTTTCTGTGGCAGTCTTTCCACACATCATATGAAGAACATCTGCTACACTCTCAACCACAGCGATACAACCACCCCTTCTCTGCACAGACCGAAATATCGACGTGAAACGAAACCTCTATCAATGATGAAGAGATAGCAGCAATGCTCCGCTGCGATAGTGTGATTATTTCCGACGACCACACCCTGGCCAGGACGACACACCGCAGATAGGTGTGAGGGAACGAGCCAGAAGCCGGACACCCGTCATCACGCGACACTCCGCTCAACATATGCGCTTCTGTACGAACAACGGCTGAAGTCGGATTCGGTCGAGGCACCGCGGAGCGGTTACTCTGCACTGTGATTGCAATCCGTCGCTCGTCACCGGCGCGAAAGCGTCGCTGGTGTGCCAGATCGTGCCGCTGGCACATAAATGAGACATTGTATCTTTTTTTGATCCGCATTCCTGGTACATCGATCACCAGTATGGGAAGGAGGTCATTCGTATGGAAGCGGAAATGCGCGCCTTTGTCGACTCGTTGCGCAAGAACATTACTGCCGAGGACGTGGTCAATCTCGAAGCCTGTATGGACTGTAAGATGTGCGGTGAAGCCTGTGCGTGGTATCTGGTCACTGGCGACGAAAAACTGCATCCAACCCACAAAACCGGTTTCATACGCCAGATTTACCAGCGCTACATGACGATCGAAGGGCAGATTGGCGGAGTGCTCGGATTGGTTCCTACACCAATGGTGGACGACCTGAAGGAGAACATGCGCTACTTCTGGGCTTGCACAGCGTGTGGGCGCTGCACACTCTCCTGCCCGGCGGGTATCAGCACACGTCGCATTGTGCGTCTCGCCCGTGCAGCCTACTCTGACTCCGGGTTGAGCAACGCCAATCCGACCATCAAATCAATCGTCGAAAACACTGAGCGCTACCGTCACAGTTTCGGCTTGACCATCCCGCAGGTTATCGGGCGAGTTGGGCTTTTCCTGCTTAGCGAAGGAATCGAAGCGCCGGTCGATGTGTATGGCGCCGAGATGCTCTTCGTCTGTCCGGCAGCTGGCAACACCAGAATTCCCGATTACGGCATCAAACTGGTCAAAATCCTCAATGCCGCCGGGGTCAGTTACACCATCTCACCCTCTGTTGTCGATACCGGCACCGAGGTTGATCATATTGCGGTCCACCACAACCTCTCGAAGCGGATGCTGGAGGAGTGGGAGCGGGAGGCGGATCGGCTCGGCGTCAAGAAAATCCTGCTGGTGGAGTGCGGCTGCGACGTGCGCACCCTCTACGCCGAGGCGTCGGAAACGTTGGGACGCCCCTTCCGCTACCCGGTTGTGAGCGTCGATACACTTATGCTCGACCTGATCCGGGAAGGACGTCTGCCAGTTGAAAAAACTGACCTGAAGGTCACACTGCACGACCCATGTTACGCTACCCGCCTCTCTGGGCTGGGAGATGTGTTCCGTGACCTGTTGTACCTTGTGACCGACAATTTCATCGAAATGACCCCCAACCGCGAGCACAACTACTGCTGCAATGGCGGCGCTGGCGGTATGCGCCTGCCCGAAAATACTGACCTGCGACGCAAGATTTCGGTACTGAAAGCCAATCAGATCCGTGCAACCGGCGCGGAGTATGTCACATCGCCCTGCGTTGTCTGCACCCTCTCGCTGGAAGACACCTGCCAGACCTATGGACTGGCGCAACCTGGTGAGCGGATGGCGCTGGTGCTGTTCGAGGTCGTCTATGAAGCGATGGAACTGGCGCTGGCGAAGCGCGGCGAACTGGATCGCATGTATGTTCCGGCAGAACTGCGGAACCGCGATCACGACTTCTTCCTGGCGCACAGCATTGAAGGGCGGATGGCAGCGCTGATGCAATCGCCGGAGTTTCCAGCACTGCTCGACTGGCTGGAGCGCGATGATATTGTCAAGCGTTTCAGCAAGACCCATCCTCATGTGTATGATCATTTGCGTGCGCTCCGTGAGATGACAATGCCGTTGATGCCGACGATGCATGCGCGTGCAGTGGCAGGTCAGTAGCGCTTCATGTGAAACAGAGGGAGGTGTGCCATGATGATTATCGATGTGCTTAATATCGTTGCGCCAGTTGCACTGGCTATCTTTCTGATTGGAGTTGGAGTGCGCCTGGGACGCTTTGCGCTGGCGCTGGTCACACGACGTCGTTTTCGCGGCGTGACGCCGACTTTCGAGCGTGCGCCGCGCCGCCTGGGGTTTTTCAAGGCGCTCCACGCTGTGCTGCTTGGACCTTACCGTCATTTCTATAGGCGCTCCAACCCGACATGGGGGCGCGGGTATCTCTACTACCACGTCGCCATCACTACCGAGGTGATCGGTTATACCATCTCTGCATTCATCGTATTTGCGCACATCCTGTTTGGACGATCGGTGCCAGATGTGGCGCTCCACGTAGAGGAGAGTTTCAACTACACGCCAGCAAATATTCTGGCGCTTATCTTCGGCAATGGTGAATCGCTGCAATCGCACTTTCTCTTTGGCGATTTTGCACCATATTTCGTAGGTATTACCTGGATCGCCGTCGGCTTTGCGGTGATCGGCAATGTGCACCTGATGATTACATTGCTGCGAAAGCGGAGCGGTGCAGTCGTGGCTGACATCGACCACGCCTCACGCGGCATCCGCACACCGGGACGCCTTCCATGGGATCGACTGCTGGTGCGCACCATTATTTTCTGCATCATCTGGACAGAACTGTTCGCTCGTCTGCACCTGTTTCCCGGCGTCGTCTACGTCCACGCACTGCTGGGCATGGCGCTCTTCACGCTGCTGCCGTTTACCTACCTGTTCCATATGATCTACAATTTCATTGCAGTCTACTATGCCGCGCAGCGGCATATGGCGCGCACAATTGCCTGAGTATTGGAGTAGCATGTTGAGACTCTGGAATGGACAATCCCCCTTCTCCTACGTGGGGAGAAGGGGACTACTCACAGATACAGGTTTACCCCCCTCTGTGGAGCATCAGGAAGCCCAATTCCCCCGCTCCGGCGTACCAGGGCGGGGGCAGTTTACAGGATTTGGGTTTTTGGGAAGCCACTGCATTCCTTACTTTCGTTTTAGTCTTCAGGACGCCCAGACTCCCCCTTCGCCTCTTGATAGGAGAAGGAAGATGGGGGTGAGGGGGCAAAAGCGATCGGAAATGCAGACAACCGCTCATCTCTTCCAAGCATTTTATAAGGAGACAGGAGGTGAGGGAAACAGGGCGTCAGGATGCGGCAAACACCACTCGCCTAAAAAAGAGGACAGAGTATGAGGGGTACAGCACAGACGTGGCGGAACACAGAAAACCGGTCATGGAGCCCCAAAAACCTGCCCTGAAGGAAGGGGGCAGAGGGATGAGGATTGCGAGCGTCCAATATACGCTGCATTCCTGCGCAAAAAGCGTTATAATCTAGTTCCAGCATCGATTTGCATCTCCGAAAAGAAATGTGTATAGTACGCATAGCGCGCTGTGGCGCTACTCTCCGCCTGTACCCTTATCCATCTCCATGACAATGACGGTCACCGGCGATGGCTGAAGTAGAGGAGGCGTCCTTGAACATCAGAAGCGCCGATTTACTTTTTACACCGATTCCTGAGCGGATCGCCCGTCTCCGCGATCTGGCGTACAACCTGTGGTGGACCTGGCATCCAGAAGCCCAGGATCTCTACCGCCATATCGACGCTGACCTGTGGGAAGAGGACTACCACAACCCGGTCGACTTTTTGCGCGACGTGCGGCAGCGTAAACTGGAGGAAGCGGCAGCTAATCCGGAATATCTGGCTGAATACGATCGGGTTATGGCAGCATTCGACCGGTATATGGCTGCCGAAGATACCTGGTATCGACGCACGTTTGGCAACGCCAACGAGGTGATGATTGCCTACTTCTCGGCAGAATTCGGTCTGCACGAGTCGTTGCCAATCTATTCGGGCGGTCTTGGCATTCTGGCGGGCGACCACGTAAAAGAAGCAAGCGACCTAGGGTTACCGTTCGTTGCCGTCGGATTTATCTACCCGCAAGGATACTTCCGGCAGCGCCTCGATCAAAGCGGCTGGCAGGAGGCGATCTATTCCAAGTTGAATTTCGCCGACATTGCTGCCACACAGGCGCTGACCGCTGATGGTCGCGAGGTGGTCGTCGAAGTCGATCTGCCGGGTCGCACTATCTACGCTAAGGTCTACCACATTCAGGTTGGGCGGGTGCCGTTGTTTCTGATGGACACGGACATTCATCCAAACAGTCCGCAGGATCGCGAGTTGTCGGCACGATTGTATGGTGGCGACCAGGAAATGCGGATTGCGCAGGAGATTGTGCTGGGCATCGGCGGTGTGCGGGCGCTGCGCCAACTCGGCATTCGTCCGACAGTCTGGCATATGAACGAAGGACATTCTGCGTTCCTGGTGCTTGAACTGGTGCGTGAGAAAGTTGCTCAAGGCATGCCGTTCGATGAGGCATGGCGCGAGGTGCGTGCGCAATCGGTCTTTACCACACACACACCGGTTCCTGCTGGCAACGACGCTTTCCCGCTCCACCTGATGGAGAAGTACTTCAACCATTTCTGGCCCCATCTCGGATTGACTCGCGAACAGTTCTTTGAACTGGCGCTGCAGCAGCAAAGCTGGGGACCGACCTTCGCAATGACAGTGCTGGCGCTGAGGGGGTCGCACGTGCACAACGGCGTAAGCAAACTGCACGGTCATGTGGCGCGTGGCATGTGGCACTGGCTCTATCCAAACGTGTCGCGGGACGAGGTACCGATCACGTCGGTGACAAACGGTATTCATAGCAGTACCTGGCTGGCGCCAGCAATGCGTCGTCTATATGACGAAGTGCTTGGTCCCGATTGGGAAGAGGACCTCGACAATGTCGCGCTCTGGGCGAAGGTGCGAGACATTCCTGATGAGCGGTTGTGGGAAGTGCGTCAGGCACTCAAAAACGATCTCATTGCAATTGCCCGCGAACGCATCCGCCAGCGGCATTTGCGCCTGGGATCGCCGCCGCAGGTCTGGCCCGTACTCGATCCAGAGATTTTCACGATCGGCTTTGCACGCCGGTTTGCCACGTACAAGCGTGCAACGTTACTATTCCGTGAGCCGGAACGACTCAAAGCGCTGCTCAACTGCCGCGACCGTCCAGTGCAGATCATTTTTGCCGGTAAAGCCCATCCGGCTGACGATCCCGGAAAACTGTTCATCCAGCAGGTTTACCAGATGTCGCAACAACCGGGCTTCCTTGGGCGGATCCTGTTCCTCGAGGAGTACGATATGGCACTGGCGCGTGCACTGGTGCAGGGGGTTGATGCCTGGCTCAATACGCCGCGTCGTCCATACGAAGCGAGTGGCACCAGTGGTCAGAAAGCGGCATTGAACGGCGTTGTCAATATCAGCGTTCTCGATGGCTGGTGGCCCGAGGCGTATAACGGGTCCAACGGCTGGGCTGTCGGCGAAGCACGCGAGTACAGCAATCAGGACGAACAGGACTGGAACGATGCACAGCATCTGTACCGTATCTTGGAGCAGGAAGTGATCCCGACCTACTACGACCGTGGTCCCGACGGGATTCCACACCGCTGGCTAGCGATCAGCAAAGAGTCCATTGCCACCATTGCACCAGTGTTCAGCACCCGCCGTATGGTTAAGGAGTATGTGACCCGGTTGTACCTGCCAGTGGCGGAAATGCAGGCGTAGTCGCTCACCGTCAGCAGGAGAATGCGCGGAGACCTGTAAAAATCGGGGGCGGAAACGTGGCAATGATCCACGTTTACCCCCGATCGCTTTGGGATCAGAAAATGTTCAACCCTGACCCAGCCGTCGCTTCAATTCCTCAAATTCCGCGTCCACGGCAGTGTCGCGTTCCAGATTGCGGAACTTGTTCTCTAGCGTGTCCCCTTCGAGCTTCGTCATTGCCTCAGCCCTATCGAGGCGCTCATCAACACGGCTTTCCAGTTGATCCAGTTTATCCATTGCCGAGATACGGGTCGCCTGACGCACAGTGCGCTGAATGGCTTCGTGGGTCTGTGCGCGGTTCTTCTTTGCAATGATCAGGTCGCGCTTAGCCTGCACTTCGGCGATACGTGTCTGCAACTGCACGAGCGCCTGCTCCAGTTGTTCGACCTGCTTCTCCTGTGCATCCGACTGGTCGCGGTACTGCTCGTAGAGTTTGTTAGCCTGCACTTTACGCGCTAGTGCGGCCCTCGCCAGCGCTTCATCACCGGCGCGCAGCGCTGCTTCTGCCTTGCGATCCCAACTTTCCGCCTCTGCCAGATACTGCGCCTCCATCCGGTTGAGCCGCGCTAGGTCTGCCATTGCCGCTGCAACACTGGTTTTCACCTCGTATTCTTGGTTGGCCAGCTGGCGCAGATACTCATTCGCCATTTTCTCCGGGTCCTCCGCATTGTCGAGCAGGGCATTGATGTTGGCGCTCAGAATGTCTCGGATGCGAACGAAGATCGACATGTCTTCAACCTCCCTTGAACTTGTACGTTTTCCTGAGTAGGCGCGATGCTGCTGTCCAGCAGAGAGCGGACGTATCGCCAGCCCATTCTAGCACAGCAGATCGGCGCTGTACACCCTGTATGTACGTTATTGTCGGAGTAATGTTGCACGGATATAATTGTTATTGGCAGGCAACCTGCGACCTGCGCGCCTGTAGAGGGTCGTATGGCTGCACCGTCTGCCGAACCATCGCTGCTGCGTCGTTTCGCTCCGCGCATCGGGTTGATGCTTGCCGCGCTTCTGATACTTGCCTTGATACAGCGTCCTGATGACCGGCTCCGCGTCTTCTTTCCTGCGTTGCGCGGCGACGCTGCGCTGGTGCAAACCCCAAATGGCTTATATTTGCTAATCGACGGCGGCAGCGACCCGGACGCGCTGGTGACGGCACTGGGGCGTCGCATGCCGTTCTGGCAGCGCGACCTGGCGCTGGTGATCCTCACATCGCCAGGCGAAGCGGGGCAGGTCGCCGCACTGGAGCGTTACCGCGCGCATCGGGCGCTGGCGCTGCCCTCCAACGCACCAAATGCGACGCGCGACGCCTGGCGGCGCTTGCTGGCGCGGGACGCAACGCCAGTGCGCGCACTTCGCGTCGGGCAGCGCCTGGAGATCGACGGAGTAACGATTCAGACGCTGGACTGCGATGATGCAGGGGCGCTCATTCGCCTGGATTATGGCGCCACCAGCGTTGTTTTCGCGCACAATGTCACCTCCGCTATGCTCGAACATCGCTTTACCCGCCGCGCCTCACTCCTGGTCTACCCCTGGCAGTATGACCCGCATACTCCGCTCGTTGAGTCCCTCCATCCGACGGCAATCATCTTCAGCGATGGGCGCCAGTCCCGGCATCCGCCGCAGCAGACCTACCACGAACGTGCAGTTGGCGGCGCACGCTTGTACCACGAACGGATGGACGGCGACATCGAGTGGGTGAGTGACGGACAGCACGCCCACATCATCACGTTGGAACGTGCCGGGCGATAGATACGTTTTGCGACAGCGCAGAAGCGGCAGTATACTCTCACTATCCAGAGATTACCATGGTATAATTGGAACGTCAGTTCGCAATTTTGTTGGAGGTTTTCGATGAACCGTCACCATCCACCTATCCCTGTTGCAATCGAACGGCTTCCCAAACATTTACAACAGACATTTCTCGAACTCTATAGCGCAGATCATCCAGAAAATAGTGACATGTCTTTCCTTGAGCCAGACAACATCTACTGTGGCGATGCTCGCCAACTTTTGCCCCAAATAGAGCCAAACAGCATTGCCTTGAGTGTATGGTCGCCGCCATACTTTGTTGGGAAGGAGTATGAAGAGCATCTTTCCTTCGATGAATGGAAAGATCTTCTTCGTACTGTGATACGTTTACACTTCCCAATTATCAAGCCCGGTGGTTTCCTGGTCATCAACATTGCAGATATACTGGTGTTTAAGGATCCCCACATTCCTCGCATCCAGGCAGAGGCGGTCAACAGGAAGCGATCTCCCGTTACCAGGGAAGATATTCTGAAAGCAATTGAACAACACCCTGACTTTAATCGCTATCAACTCGCAGAACTTTTAGGTTGCAGCGAGCAGACAATAGACAGGCGACTTAACGGTAATAATATTCGCGGCGGTAAATATGACATCCAAACACGAGTCAAGATCGTGGGAGGACTTGTTGAAGAATGGGCGCTGGATGCAGGTTTTTTTACTTACGACCGGCGAATATGGGTCAAGGATGCCGCATGGGAAAACTCTCGCTGGGCGAGCCTTTCTTATCGCTCTGTTGACGAGTTTGAATATATTTTCTTTTTCTGGAAACCCGGTGTTACTAAGTTTGACCGGAGAAGATTATCTTCTGATGAATGGCGAGATTGGGGATCGAGAGGAGTATGGCACATTCACTCGGTTCGATCAAACGATGATCATGAAGCGAAATTTCCTGTCGAACTACCCTCCAGAGTCATCAAACTCCTTACCGATCCGGGTGATATTGTGTTGGATTGTTTTATTGGAAGCGGTACAACAGCAATTGCAGCGATCCGTGCCGGCCGTCGGTACATAGGCATCGATATTCTCCGGAAATATGTTGATCTGGCAAGAAATAATGTCAGGAGGGAACTACAACAAATGAGTAAGGAGATATAATCATGTTTTTAGACGAGAAATATCTGAAAGAAAACCCAGAAAAGGTAGAAGAGATTGAAAAATCAACCCTAAGGATGGTAGTTCAGGCAATTTACGACTACCGATCCAAAGCCAGAGAGATATTCGAGAAGGAGATCGACCTTGTATCTGATATTGGCGAAGACATAACCAGAGAAGCTCTAGATCGTCTGGGTATGCACAGAATCGACCAAAGGCTGTTCGGAAAAATCGACTATAAGTGTGCCTGTTACTTATTTCATCCAGACTACGCGGTAAGGTAGGCTCTTTTTGTTGACTCAAAAGCGGAGGAGGGCGGTTCACAAACCGCAACTCTGCAAATGTCTCAAATTTCGATGCGAGTCAGGCAAAGACGTTCTGGTAAATCTATTGATATTCCAGGGGAAATAGATTCACTAATAAAAATAAATAATAATCATTATCTGACGACGACCATATTCGTTAAGTACAATTATAGAGTTGTTCAAGAAAGAAAAGAGCTGAACAGTATCCTGATTACAGCTGTTCCTAACGGAATTTTGCAGGATACATATAATCCTGATGATAATGATACTATCTGGCTTGCTGGGCGGGACGCCCCCACGCGAAAAGAAAAGTTCAGAGTTCGTTTGAGTTTTGATCGTCTCAAAAAAAAGGCCGCGTGGCGCGTTCAGGTTATTCCAATGCCTCCTGATGACTTTCATTGGAACGCATAGTCAACCCTGGCTCTCAGTTCTTGGTTCTCGGTTCTCAGTTCTCGCACCTCATGCTTGCTGCCTTGCAAAAATTTCCCGCAACAATCGCGCGTCCTGTAGAGGTCATGCGCGGCTATTCTCTCGAGACTCTGCGCGCCGACCTGGTAGCAGGCATAACCGTCGGGCTTGTGCTGCTGCCACAGGCGCTGGCATTCTCGCTGCTCGCGGGACTGCCGCCGGAAATGGGGTTGTACTCCGCTATCGTCGCTTCAGTCATCGGCGCGCTCTGGGGTTCATCGAGTCACCTGCACACCGGTCCGACGAATACTGCGTCACTCTTAACCCTGTCGGTCATCCTGCCGCTCGCCACGCCTGGCACGCCCGAATTCATTGCCATAGCCGGCGTTCTGGCGGTCCTCGCTGGTGTGCTGCGCCTTGCCTTTGGATTGGCGCGCCTGGGATTGCTGGTCAACTTCGTTTCCGACTCGGTCGCCGTTGGGTTCACAGCAGGCGCTGGCATTCTCATCATGTCCAATCAAATTGCGCCAATCCTGCGAATCGATCTTCCAATGGGCGCAAGTCTGGTCGATACGTTTGTTCTGAGCGCAGCCTCTATCGAACGCACCCACCTGCCAAGTCTCATCCTGGGTGTCGCAACCATCGTGCTCATTGCGGCGCTTCAACGGGTGCAGCGTCGCCTGCCAACCTTGCTCATCGCGCTAATTATCGTGTCTCTGGTCGCCTGGATGCTGAGGCTGGAAGATGCTGGCGTGCGCACCCTAGGGGCGCTGCCGCAGTCGCTCCCGCCGTTCGCCAATCTGCCGCTCTTCGATCTGAACCTGATCGGCGCACTGGCAAATGGCGCACTGGCGGTCGCCATCATCGGGTTGGTGGAAGCATCGGCAATTGCTCGCGCGATAGCGACCCACTCGCAACAGCGCCTTGACAGCAATCAGGAATTTATCGGGCAGGGACTGGCAAACATCTGCGCCGGTCTGTTTTCAGGATATCCGTGCTCTGGGTCGTTTAACCGGTCGGCACTCAGTCTTCAGGCAGGTGCGCGTACCAGTCTGGGCAATGCATTTTCTGGTATCTTCGTTCTCCTGGCAATGTTCCCGCTTGCGCCGCTCATAGCGCACTTGCCACGCCCAGTGCTGGCAGGAGCCCTAGCAATTACCGCCTGGAGCATGGTCGATTACCGGGCAATTGCTCGCATCTGGCGCGCTGATCGCACCGATGGGGCGATTTCGCTCATTACCTTAGCAGCGACCCTTCTCGTTCCACTCCAGTTTGCTATCATTAGCGGCGTTCTTATGTCACTCGGCGCATATCTGTGGCGCACTAGCGCGCCGCGAGTCCAGAGCGTGCTGCCAGATGCCAACTTTCGTCACTGGGAGTATCAGCCACATCTGCCGGTGTGCCCGCAACTGGCGGTCGTCGATGTGCTTGGCGATCTCTACTTCGGCGCCGTCAACCACGTTGAAGAGCAGATGAACGTGTTGATGACAAAAAACCCATCGCAGCGATTTCTCCTTTTGCGGATGCACAGCGTCCAGCGTTGCGACATCAGCGGCATCAAAATGCTCCAGACGATTGTGCGCCAGTACCGTGATCGTGGCGGCGGCGTCTATTTTGTGCGCGTGCGCCCGCCGGTGCGCCAGATCATGGACGTCTCCGGTTTTACACAGTACGTGGGGGAAGACCATTTTCTGGACGAAGACCATGCCATCGACTATCTCTTCCATCGCGTGCTCGATCCGGCAGTCTGCATTTATGAGTGTGAAGTGAAAGTGTTCCGCGAATGTCAGAACCTGCCGAAGCGTCCGTTGCCTGCTGAAGCCATTCCGCTCCTGCCGACAAACGTTGCTCCGGCGCTGGGTTCAACCATCGAGCCGCGTGAATTGTGGCGTCAGATCCGCAGTGCATCCCCGCCGCGCGTTATCGATGTACGTGAGCCGCGTGAGTACCGTCAGGGACACATTCCAGGTGCAGAGTTGCTGCCACTCTACGAACTGCTGACCAATCCCGATCAGGTAAGCCGTGACCGACCTGTCGTCCTGGTTTGCCGGAGTGGGCGCCGAAGTGAACGCGCCGCAGCTGCACTGATGAGTCGCGGGCTTGGTCAGGTGACCATCCTGCGCGGCGGTATGCTGGCATGGGAAGCGAGCGATCTGCTGATGGCAGTGGAGTTTGGGGGGGAAGGTTGAAGGTTGTGACGTTGAACGTTAGAACGTTGAACGGGTAGAACGTCAGAAAATGGAGGCACATCGATGATCTTGAGCCGCAATACCGGACTCGACCTGGTCCGCGCAACGGAAGCCGCCGCTATCAGCGCCGGGCGATGGATGGGGCTTGGGCGTCGTGATGAAGCAAATGACGCAGCTGAGCAGGCGATGGCAGCTACGCTCGATCTGCTCGACATCGACGGACATATCGTTATTGGCGAGGAAGCGCGCTCAAAGGCGAAATCCGGTCTGGTCAGCGGTCGGCGGGTGGGGCGCGGCGGTCCGCCGGTTGATGTCGTTGTCGATCCCGTCGATGGGTTGCGTCTCCTGGTACAGGGGCGCTCCGGCGCCATCTCGGTCGCAGCCGTGGCGCCGCGCGGCGCCCTCTGGTCGCCTGCACCGGCGGCGTATATGGATAAACTGGTCGTCAGCCGCGAAACAGCGCACGCGCTGGTGCCAGAATGTCTCGGGGCACCCGCCGGATGGACGCTGGCGCTGATTGCGCGCACCCTCGGCAAAGAAATCCGTGACCTGGTGGTTTTTGTGCTTGATCGACCACGCCACACCGATCTGGTGAATGAAATTCGCGCAGCTGGCGCGCGTGTGATGCTGGCGGACGACGGCGATATTGCGGGAGCAGTGCTCGCCGCAATGCCGGGCGGACCGGTCGATCTCCTAATGGGGATTGGCGGCGCTGCCGAAGGCATTATTGCCGCCTGTGCGGTTCGTTCGCTCGGCGGCGCGATGCTTGCCCGCCTTGCACCCCAGAGCGCCGCCGAACGCGAGGCGGTCGAGCGGAGCGGTCTCGACATACGCCGGGTGC
>Ga0308400_1000347_pt1 | contig 18498 bp, 17 predicted proteins | sample HotsprSampOS1265_FD_203451 | JGI IMG/M metagenome (GOLD analysis project Ga0308400, IMG submission 203451) | Hot spring phototrophic mat microbial communities from Octopus Spring, Yellowstone National Park, Wyoming, United States - 20060914_OS12-65 ...
TACACTGTATCATCATTTAAGATAGCTTGATAACTAAAATATCCCATAAAAGTTGAAAGACCTAAACATACAAAGACAAAAATAGGCGCTGAATGCCAATTTACAAGACTAGACCACAAAGATATAGATATGCCTGCCAAAAAAATAAGGCTTCCTAGGACATTCTTTAAAGAAGTAAAAGCAGAGAAAAATAACACAGACGGAACGAAAATTAGATTAGAAAAGAAATCCCAAAAAAATACTTTCGACGCCGCTGCACTATAATTACTGGAAAAAATTAGCAGTATAAAATGGTTTACAAAATCAAACATTGTCAAAATAAAAAGATAGAACCAAAGGTATATTAAAAAGTCTGCAGCACGAGAGAGGGAAAAAAAAATTAAAGTCTTAAATTCTTTTGCCAAATTGTATGTTATAAAGCAACCAAAGCAAAGAAATTTACTTACAAGAAAAGTCAAAAGTATGCCCCAATCCAGCAATCTACTAGCGCATACTTTGGGCAATGGTACTAAGTTGCCAATAAAACCTATGCCAATAACCTGCATAACTAACCAAACGCTTAGTAACTTAACAACCCCAAAACTTCTTATTTCCCTTAAGGCTAAATTTTTAATTATCAGGTTGTAACGCGTCATTTTCTATTTTGTATTTAATCCAGGGAGCTTTTAACTTACCAAAATTTTGGCCACAGACTACAACCAGCTTCGATGAATGCCAAATTATTGATTCAATCTCCTCAAATTTCTCGTTATCTAAATAAGACAAACAGTCGTCAAGAAAAATCGCAGGGCAACTTGATTGTAACAATGCGTGAACTTGAAGAAAAACCTTTTCCCCAGCGCTAAGAGATATAATTTGCCTTGATAAATAAGGTTCAAAAATTTTGACAACTTGTTGATTCAAATTAATATTTAGTAGAGATAAGTTTTCTTGAATGCTTAAATTTCCGAAAAAAAAATCGGTTCCATCAAAGTAAAATCCCTTTTGACACTCCATATAAGCAGCCGTTTTTCTTTTCAACCACTTTAAAAATGTGGTTTTACCTGAGCCATTTCTGCCTGTAAGCAAAATCTTGTCTTCTTTTCGCGCTGAAAATTTTATGAATCTGAACTTTAAAAAATCTGAAACATAAAAATTTTCGCCTTCGAGTTTAATCATTTTTTAATCACAGCTGAAGCTAAAGCTCCCAGAATTGTTAATGCTGCCCCTAACCACACGAGTGTAATTGCGGGATTGTAAAACGCTTTAACCGCAACCCAATTTTCCTCAGGATCAATTTCAACCAAAGCCAAATAAACATCACTAAACCAATCAGAGTGCAAAGATATCTCAGCAGTGTTCTGCTTTTTACTAAAGTAAAACCGTGAAGCTGGCTTTAAAAATACACTTTCTCCGTTGAGGCTTTGTAGGTAAATATTAGCAGCAACTTGCTCAAAAATTGGGTTCTTTTCAATTTCTAAACCTAGGAATGTTAATTTAAAATTTCTGAAAGCCACTTCCTGGTTTTTAAACAGAGTTAGATTTTTGTCAGTCTTTCTAACGTAGGAAAAGGCAATTCCTAGACTCAAAATTATAAATCCAAGATGAATAATCAGAGTAAGAACAATTTTAATTTTTTTTAAAGCCAAAAATTTAAAAGAGAGATAAATAATAGCAATCAAATTAAGAAAAATTACAAACCACATTACTATCTCGCAAAACGTGGCATATTTCAAAAACGCCACCAAGCTAAATGTTAGAATGAAGCTTGAGACGGCTGATCCTGCAATAACGCTGGCTATTTGTTCCCTAAGAAACACTAAAGGCAACCCCACGGCTAAGACCAGAAAAATTAAAAACAGATATGGAAAAGAAAGAGAGTCGTAGTAAGGGATCCCTACAAAAATTTTTTTTCCAAAAAGAAACTCGTTTATGGGTGCAAATAACATGCCCCAAAGAATAGATAGAGCATAGAACAACATTAAACCCGAAAATACGAGAGCCAGTTTGGATGCTGAGCTGCTTTTTTTACTTGTTAAGCTACTAAAGCTTTTAAACCCAAAAAATAGAGTCGGGGCGGTTAAAACAATAATGTATGCTAAGAAAAGAGAACCAAGGTTAGAGTTCGCAAATGCATGAACAGACTGGATTATACCTGACCTAGTGATCCATGTGCCCACTATGCAAGCTAGGTGAACACATAGCGCGAAAAAAATTCTTAGGCTCTCAGCTCGCACCAAATTCGAAACATGAAGGTATGCGGTGAAGATCAACCACGGAATAAGGGAGGCATTTTCCACTGGGTCCCAAGCCCAATAACCTCCCCAACCTAACTCAGCATAAGCCCAAGCCCCACCTAAAACTATTCCAAGCGTAAGGATTGCCCAGGATAACCTTTCAACTTTATCTACCAAAGTAGCTTGATCCGAAAAATTTTTTACAACAAGATAAGCCCCTGAATTCAGTCCTATGTAAATCGCAATGGGATGAATGAGCATAAAAAAATTATGAAGGAGTGGATTTAAGCCCTGTCCGTCAACCGGCGTATCACCCTGAAGATACTGAAAAGGGTTAAACCAAATTAGAACCACCAAAGCATAAAAACCGCAAGAGGCAAAACTAAAAAAGGCGCCCTTGTAACTTGGATATTTCCGAAAAGCCAAGTAGCAGAACCAACTGTGCAAAAATGACCAGAACAGCAAACTTCCGTTCATTCCGCTCCATACAGCCGAAATTTTAAAAAACCACGGAAGGCTCCTTTCCGAATGCTGCCAAACGGCTAACACGGCAAAACGGTCATTTAGAAATAACAACAGCAAGATTAAGAAACTAATGCTCAACGATAGACAGACCGAAGCTAATAATTTTGACAGAGTGGGAAAATCCGTCTGCCTGAACAAAGCTATTAAGGAAAAAATGCTTATTACCGCGCTAAGAAATATAAAAAAAGCGCCCAGTTCTGGCATGGATTTTAAGGTTCAGCGGGCTCATATTTTGATGGACACTGAGTCAGCACTCTAGCAGCTTTTAGAGAGCGATCCTCCCAATCCCCATCAACAAAAGCAGTAATTGAATCCGTTAACAGTTCAGGTTTGTAATTATCATAAATCACAGGAATTTTGCTATCACCTTCTCTCAGATAAAAAGTTACCAAAAAGCCGTTTTCATTTCGGAGAATTTTCAGATCCTCCACCTTACCTACCACTCTGACTCTTTGAGCTTTGTTAAGTTTTTCTAGCTCAGCGATAGAAAAAACGTGGTTTACAGAGGATGCGCTTCTTGTGACTATCCAAAGCCCCGCTAAGACAACTAAAGTAAACAGCAACAAGTAAATTTTCACTCCGTAACCAAGCTCCTAATATGGTATCAAACTGGTTTTTAGTTTGCATTAGCCTTATAATTCAAGACTAAACGCCTTTATGAGATTCGTTTTATGGACTTTGATTTTCATTTTGCTGCTGGTCGCAGGATCATATTTCATAACAATTAATCTGAACCCCATAACTGTCAACTTTCCATTTGGTACTTTTGTCTCGGGCCCTATTGGAGCAATTGTTTTAGTTTCTTTGTTATTGGGAGTCGTTGCCGCTTATATATGGTTTTCGATTGACAAAATTTTTTCATTTTTTAAGCTGTCAACTCGACAGAGCCTTATAAATCGCTTGATTGAGCTCTACAAAAACACATCTCTTTTCAGACAAGCCCTTTCGCTTTCAGAGCTAGGTTTAGCCCAAAAAATTGCCAAGCAACTGAAAAGCCCTCATCCCGACCTCGATTACTTCGTCGAGATTGAAAAAATTCAAGTGCTTGCCTCTGTCGATGAAAAGTTAAAAAAATTAGAAGAGCTAAGAGCTAAAACTCCAGCTAGTCCTTACCTCATTTTGGAAATAGTAGCTTGCTTGTTAAAGCAAAAAAATGTTTCGGTGGCTTTCAACTATCTAGACAACCTCAATCAACTTTCTCCGACTGTTTCATCCCTCAAAAAAGGTATTGAAATAGCAATTGAGTTAGAGGACTTTGAAAAAGCCAAAAACTGGTTAAATCATCTCCACAAACTAGGAATTGAAGAACCTGAGCTCGAACAACAAGTATTAGAAACAGAGCTATATCACCGTTTTTCAACTGGTCAAGATATAACCTCACAAGCTAAGCAGCTTTTGAAAAAATTCCCCTCAAGCCTGCTGGCGCTTGAGCTTTTAGCCAAGCACTTTGCTAAAACTGACCCATCTCTTGCCGCTAAGTATCTTAGAACCAGAGCAGAGATGGCAAATAATTATTCGTTTTGGAGAGACTTAATTGAATTTTTAGTTCAAAACAATTTGATTGAGCAAGCTATTGAGGTTAATAAGTACGCCTCAGAAAGTCTCTCTGATCCCCATGACAGGTTGGTTGCTCAGGTTGATCTTGCAAGATTGCTCCTCAGCTCAGGTAATTTAAATGAAGCTATGTTTCAGTTAAATAAAGTCTTAGACTCGCAGCAATCAGCTCTTGTTCAAATTTCGGTAGAGAAACTTGCCAAGCTTTACATAGCTTTGGTCAATCTTAAAAGAGGTTCAACATTGGACACTTTAAGGACCCTTGACTCGATTTTAGTTGGTTAATTTTCTGACTCATCGCCTCGCTTTTTTAGATATCTAAATAAAACCAAATGAAAAGTTTCTAAAAATTGGTTGGAATTATATGGACTCTTACATTTACCTCTCTACGCTAAGTCTTAATGACTGGATAAAGGTGACTGTGGTTCAAAAAAATAATCAGTTATTCGTTGCTAAAACTGCCTTAAACTCTGAGGGAGAAGAGCTAATACTTCGTGAAGTTTTCATCCTAAGGCTCTTGCAAGGTATCCCAGGGGTTCCCTATCTAAGCGAGGTCTTACTGAAACCCCAAGTAACCTCTATCCAGAATTTCTATACTTTAGGAGATTTGGAGATGAATTTTTCTAGGCTAAGCCTTGAGCTAAAAATAAAAATAGGTTTAACTTTAATAACATCGCTAGAAAAGGTACACCGACGAAATGTCATACATAACGACATAAAGCCCTCAAATGTAGTTTTAGACGAATCTTTAAATCCAGTTCTATGCGATTGGACTTTAGGCGATCTGCTTCAAAATCAAGCTTTTCTATACAATAAAAGCTTTATGGGCACACCCTTGTTTTTGGCTCCAGAAGCCTTTTTAGGCCGTCACTCGCAAAAAAGCGATATCTATTCGTTAGCAGCAACTTTGTTTTGGTTGTTCAATAATACCCTTCCATTCTCAGCATCAAACTTAAAAGACCTTTACAGAGAAAAAATAAGCTTAAACATCACAGACACTACGAGCGGTTTGACTAAATATATAAATAGTATTTTGCTGCAATGTTTGGCTCCGAATCCCGAAAAGCGTCCTGATCTCGAGATTTTAAAACAAACTCTTCAATTTTACACTCAAAAGCTAGCTGCTTAACATCTGGACCCAAGCGGATTCGAACCGCTGACCTCTTGACTGCCAGTCAAGCGCTCTCCCAGCTGAGCTATGGGCCCTTTGCTAACATTCTACACTCAAATCGCTCAGCTTTGAAACTTTTTTGCTTGTTCAAACTGTTTAATTAAACCCATTATTTGAGCCGCGATAACATCCTGGCTAAGATTCCCGTCAATTTTTTGTATTTCAAACTGGTTTTCTCTGAAAACTCTCAATATTTTCTCTTTGTTGTTATTATAATCTTTTAACCGGTTTTTAAAAATCTCTTCTGTGTCATCTTGCCTTTTTTCCGTCGCAGCTCTAGAGCGCATCCTATTTAAAAGTTGCTGTTCTGAAACATCGAACTCAATAATTAAACAATCTTCTGGTTTTAAGACTGAGACAAATTTTTTTGCCTGCGCTTCAGTTCTGGGAAAACCATCGAAAATAATTTTTTGTTTATTTGTGAATTTTTCAAAGATTTCAAAAATAATCTCATCGGGCACTAGCTTACCTGAATCTATATATTTTCTAACGGTATTTCCAAGTTCTGAATTAGTCTGTGACTCTCTTCTTAGGATATCCCCTAAGGCGAAATGGCAAAACTGGTTCTGAGCTAAGAGTTTTGCCTGAGTGCCTTTGCCACTAGCTGGAGGGCCTAAAAAAACTATTACCACCTCCCAAATTATATTAAGTTTGAGCAAGTAAATCACGCAAAAGTTTGGAATTTAAAGTTGCCCTAGCCTCTCAATCAAAGTAAACTGAACTAAAATGTTCCATACTAAATGGAAAAGTTCAATAGGACTAGCGCTGGCTGCCGCTGGGGGAGCCGTTGGACTAGGAAATTTTTTAAGGTTTCCTGGTGTCGCTTATCTGAACGGGGGCGGAGCCTTCATTGTTCCATACTTGATTTGTTTCTTTTGCATAGCTATTCCGCTTTGCTTGGTGGAATGGTCTCTGGCTAGAGGTGGGGGAGATCAAGGCAAACACTCTTCGAGTGGAGTGATATCTACATATGTAAAGAATCCCCTTGTTCGGGCTGTTGCGGGCTCTTTAGGCACAATTATACCCGTGGGTGTGTATTTTTATTATGCGCTTATTCAGGCTTGGTGCTTAAGTTACCTTTTTGTCTTTTTAGGCATCAGCCCGTATGAGATTCCTAAGACTTCCCAAGAATCGATACAGCTGTTTCAAAAAATCTCAAAATCCAGCACAAATAGCTTTGAGTTTTCATTCCCACTGATTTGCATCCTTTTGGTAAGTTTTGCTAACGCTTGGGTGGTTCTCAAAGGTCTCCAGGAAGGGGTTGAAAGATTTTGTAGGTGGGCAGTTCCTTTAATGATAGCCTTGGCTTTTGTAATTCTGATTCGGGTTTTAACTCTGGGAGATGTAGATGGTAGAAGTGTTGATGAAGCTTTAGGCTTCATGTGGAATCCCAAAGGTGTGTCAGGACAATGGACAGAATTTTTGAGTGATTCATCCGTATGGCTGGCGGCATTTGGTCAAGTGTTTTTCTCGCTTTCAGTAGGCTTTGGGATATTGATTACTTACGCAAGCTATGTGCCAAAGAATAAGGATATTGCTTTAACAGCTTTAACCGCGTCATCAACAAACGGATTCGTGGAGGTTTGTTTAGGTGGGTTAATTACAATACCTGCTATTTATCTCTTTTTGGGCCCTAACTTTGACGCCACTTCAAGTTTCTCATTAGGTTTTCTGAGTCTGCCGCTAGTCTTTGAAAAAATGTGGGGACTCAACCAGCTTTTTGGTTGCCTTTGGTTTCTAATGCTGTTTCTAGCGGCAATCACTAGTGCAATATCTATGATTTTGCCCTTTTTGGCATTTCTCCAAGATTATTTTTCTTTATCATACAAAAAAGCTGCGTCTATAGCGCTGGCAATAATGATCAGTGGAAATCTTCTTTGTTACAAGTGGAGCTTTGAAAATAGACTTTTGGATAGCTTGGATTTTTGGATTGGTACAGTCGCTATAAGTCTCAATGCACTTGTTTTGTGCGCTATTGGCGCAAGTTTGCAAAGTGATTATTTATATAAACTTCTTTCCTCTAGCTCTGCAATTTCCATCCCCAAGGGTATAACAAGCTTCATAAAATACATCTCCTTACCACTGTTTTTAGTTGTGATACTTATGTGGTTAAATTCTGGTGTTTTGTCTAAAATACAGGAAACGTTCAACTCCTTCGAACAACTGCTGGGATTCATTGTTGCATTATCTACTTTTCTTGTATCAGCAGCTATAATCTATTTTAAAAGCAGATGACTTTAGAGGGTTTTATTTTGATGGCTCTGAGTTTACTGATTTTCAGCTCTTTCTTCTTTTATTGTTTGATCAAACTTTATAAAACAGACAGGGATTATTAAAATGCTTTGAAAATGATCTCTAAAGATACGTTATTAGAGATCAAACAATCTGTTAACCTTTCCCAAATCGTAGGCTTATTTGCAAAATTAACTTACAGAGGCAAAAGGCAAAGCTGTCTTTGTCCATTTCATTCTGAAAAAACTCCATCTTTTTTTATAGACGAGTCTGACAGGTTTTTTTATTGCTTCGGTTGCGGTGCGAAGGGAGACTCTATAGAGTTTGTGAGGAAAAAGCTTTCGCTTTCTTTCTCCGAAGCAGTAGAGTGGATTTGTGAAAAGTTCAAAATTCCAATTAAGTATACTTCTGATAAAAATCAATCAAATCTTCGTTTATACAAATTATTAGAAGATTGTGAAAGTCTTTTGAAGCGCGCTCTTGGTAGCTGTCCAACGGCTTTAGACTATCTTAAATCCCGCTCAATAAAGGACGAAACTACTCAAGCTTTCTGCTTGGGTTTCAATCCTGGGACGATGTATCTAAGTAAGAGTTTACTGGAACTAAACTATAACTTAAATGAGCTTTTGGACCTAGGATTGGTTTGCTACAGCAAAAATGGACGGATACTAGATTTTTTCAGGGATAGGCTAACTATTCCGCTTAAAGATCACAGGGGAAAGACAGTGGGTTTTGCCGGAAGAGTTATCAGCGAGGGCGAGCCTAAGTATTTAAACTCGAAAGATTCCCCCATATTTAAAAAGAGCTTAATTTTATTTAACCTTAGTCAAGTTTTGAAAAGCTCCAGTAAAAAAGTGTACTTAGTAGAGGGATATTTTGACGTCATAAGCTTACATCAAGCAGGGCTACCTGCGGTTTGCTCCTGTGGCAGCTCTATATCCTCTGAACAGATTAAGATGTTGGAGCAGTTTTTTGACACGGTAGTTTTTGTATTCGATGGAGATAACGCAGGGCGAAAAGCCACTTTTAGGGCTGTGTTAGAAACGGCAAACTCAAGGTTTAGCTCAATGTTTATTCTACTGCCAGATGGGGTAGATCCGGATACCTTTATTAGACACAGCGTGGCAGAATTTCAAAATCTTCCCCAATTAGATCCGGAAGCAGCCTTAATAGCCAGTTACTTAAAGCTAGTTGGAAAGGATAATTTTTTCGAACTCTCAAGACCCGAAATCTGGACCCTTACTAGTCACATCAAAAGTTATTTAAGCTCTATTATGAATCCTTTAGCCAGAAAGGTTTCTGAAAAAAACTTAAAGCATGCCTTAGCGCGTCTCTTCCAGACATCTCCTAAATCTACAGCTTTTAACCTATCATTAGAGCAGGTCTTAGCAATGTATAAGCCTTTACCAGATTTGGCTAACGCCCAGAGTCTAAGCTTCTCCAAGCCACCAAAAAAACCGTTAATTATCATCAACTGAAAAGTTAGCCTTTTCAAACCTCTACCCTTAAAAATGCGTCGATATCTCTGAGATATATTAAATGTGAAGCTAGCTCATTTAGCCAGCTAAATTATCTATGCATCCGCTCATTCATCCTAGCGTTAAAGTTAAGAAAGCTATTTCTGCAAGCAGAGGCTTCTTTTCAAAAAAAATAACAAGAACAAAAACGTAACAGGATGTACACTGAGTCGGAGATCACAGCTGGAGGCTCTAAATTAATTTGGCAGATTTAGAGGCCACCTCACTAAGGAAAAACTAAGCCGGCTTTCCTCGAATTGACTGGCTAGTTTTAAACAGAGATTAAAAACTAATTAGCTCTGAGGCAAATTAAAATTCTGCGTAATTCAAGTTGTAAAAGCAGCCTTTCCGCGTGAAAAAGTCAACAATGCATCTTTTAGTAGATAAACTAGGCACTACAATAAATGTTTTTAAATTAAATGTTCTGGTCTAAACTGCTGAGAATGAAGCTGAGACCTTCCTTTATTAATTCAAGCTAAGGTATCACAAAACATAGACCAAATTTCTCCGCAATCAGCCTAATTTAACCTATCAACAAAAACATAAAAGTTGCTTTCGTTTGTAAAATACCTTTAAAGTTGCAGGACATATCGTTTTTTAAGTCTTCCGCAGAACTAGACTTGGCTAGACTCATTATTAACGCGTTAGTAATACATTGGAGCAATCCAAAACACTTCGGTAAACTTATGATTTTTGGGTGCTTCCATGAGGTGAAGAATTTTTATTACGTACCTAAGAAATCTTAATTCTTGACCCGTAGGAAGATTCATTTTTTATCAGTTTTCCAAGAAAAAAAAATTAAGTTTATCTTTAGCACATAGGATAAGTTGGCTCAAGGGGTTCTAAACAAATTTAGCCCTAGCCGATTAAAAGACTTTGCCCTTCATGCAGCTACCAAAGGTGGTTAATAAAATCAACGTTTCGCCCCAAAAAAGATAGCTAGTTTAAAATTTACGCGACATATTTCAAGCGTAGCCGCAGAAAAGCACACCAGCACTAATTGCTATTCAATCGACTTGAATAACGCTGGATTTATCACTGAAAAGCTCAAAGGCTCAATTGCTTTGGGTATAATTAATACCATTTACAAAGGAAATTTAGAACAGTCTGTCAACTGCTATGGAAGCAGCAGTCTTTGCGGGTCCGATGACTCTGAAGCAAAGTAAATTGCTTCCTGCTAGTTTGACTCTTAAATTTTTTCGTGATTTCAAATGAAAGACTTGTAAGAGCCATTTTTAAGTTTGAGCGGGAGGGCTCAAGAGGAGTTTATGAGTTACCAACCAAAGGTGAAGTTGTCCACGTGTTGTATGTGCGGGATCTAACCCCCGCAGTCAGTCTGAAGCTTAGCTCCAACCGATATTGTTTATGCAGCTTTCTGCCTCTTCTTTTTGACAAGCTCAGGGAAACAGGAGGCCTCTACTAAGGGGCCTTTTATTTTAGGAGAGCTAGAAAAATTAGCCACCCTAGCTAATGGAGGGATTTCGTTTTAGCTTTCTGGCCATTAATAGTAGAGTTTGAAGCTGCTTCTAAACCTTTTAATTGCGAAGTCAAAAATAAATTCAGTTTATTCGTTAAGCTTAGCTAAATACAGGGTAGAAATTGGCAAAGAAGTGAGAATTTTTAAATTCTATTACTCCTCTAGCTTGGGTAAACCAAGACTATTTTGTAAATCAAGGTAACTTTTATCAAGAATTAACGATTCAGTAGTAAAAGCTATGGAGATTAAAGGAATTAATCCAAATGAACAAAATTTAATACTTGAACAGAGACTGGTAAATAGTGCCACTCCTAGTTTTGGTTCAATTGAAATTCGACTGCCAAATGACAGGTTTAGAATTTTACCTATCGAGTCTAATATACCTAGCATACATAGAGAGTTAGATTTGATTGCTCGGTTAGTTTCTTCTATATCTGATTTAATTGAAAAGCTTTTTCAATTTTTGTTATTTAGGCCCGAAACGCATTTTAAATTGCAAGAAGGAACAGCTAGCCAAACCTCAGAAATTGCTTTGCCCCCCAATCAAATAGTCCGATCGAAGCAAAAGGTGAGAAAAAACCCTCTAAGAAGAGCTTTTAGAAAGCTCAAAAATAAATTTAAAAAAGTTTTAAGTTCGATAGCAAAAGAGTTCTCGGAAAAAGTTTTTAGCTACTTCAAAACAACTAAGATTGGCTCTTTGATTACAACCAAAAGTAGGTTTTTTAGTGAGTAAACGACTTAGCCAAGGCTTCTACATTACCTTTAGGGTGAGTGAAGAAGCTACAAACACTCACCCTGCAAGTTAGATAACCACCTAGGTTTTGGTTTGAGGAGCATAAACCACAAACTCCATCTCCACACTGGCATTTAATGGTAAAGCAGAAACTTCAATCGTTGTTCTAGCTGGGTAAGTTTTATCAAAAAATTTAGTGTAAATGGAGTTTAGCTCTGAAAACCTATTAAGCTGAGTGGTGTATATAGTAACCTTTACAACATTTTCAAGGCTTAAATTTAGCTCGTCTAAAGCGTTTTTAAAATTGTTTAAAATCAAATTGGCCTCATTAGAAACATCGGATTTTACAAACTCCTGAGTTTGTGGATTAAAAGCTAGTTGACCAGAAAAAAATAAAAAATCCCCTACTCTCACTGCCTGTGAGTATGGTCCTATAGGTTTTGCGAGATTTTTAAAACCATTTAAGTACTCAACCATAGCTCATAAAATAATACAAAAAAATAACTTTCGGTTCAGTACCTCTAAAACTCCGTATACCAAAATTTGGTAGCTGCAAATAATGCAAATTCAGGCAATAGTATCTTAGCTATTGAAAAATTTATAACTGAATCAGGCTGACTTTAAATTCTTGTAGCAAAATATTGGCTTAAAATCATAAGGATAGAATTTTGAACCATTGGATTAGCTTGCTTGACAAATTTAAGCCTTATTGTATCACTCTTTAAAACAAAATTCTTCAAAAAGCGTCAAGTACTTTTTAAAAATTGAGTTTTGCAAAATTTAAGTGTCATGAGTTTACAAACAAGCAGTGAAGTTGATGATTTTTCTGCTAGTGAAGGCCTAAATTATTACTCGTTGTTTAAAAATTTTTTTGCTCTTTCTTTTAAAAGAATTCTAGTGGGAAAACACGGGCTTCTAGGAAGCTTAAAACCGAGCAAAAAGTTTGTTGAGGGGGTCAAGCTGATTTTTGGGTGGAAGGCTTTCAATGCTTGCACTACGAAAACTATATAATTTGGGGCTTGAAAAGAGAAATTCGCACGGAGAAATTTAAGCCAAACTTTTAAGCTTAAGAGCTCCAGGTTACGGCAAGAATTAGTTAAAGATCGTAAATTACTATTGCCTTCATCAAGCTATTTTAGAAGCCCTAGTTTTTTCTTTCGGTTAAACTCTGTTACAACTAGGTAAACCAAGCAGGGAGTTTGACGGTAACTAATATCGGACTTTTGGTTAGGTTTTTTAAAGTAAGAGGATTTTTTTATACAGAGATTAGAAAAGGTCCAGAAATCAGGTTTGTTTGAAGTTGCGTTCTGGCAGCTTCAGTTATATTTCTCAGATTTTATGAGTTTTGAGTGATCCTAGCTTTTTTTTAAAGCTTGCTGAATTTTTTCTGCAAGATCACCAACTTTTATCACATGTCTTCTGCTTGTAGCGTAGACGCCACCTCTTAAATTCCTTCCGTTCCTTGCACTGAACTCTTTTCGTGTTATTGCTAAATATTTTGCATAGTCTCTAAATACGCAATCATACCCTCTCTAAACGAGCTAAAACTTCTAATTCTTCCCTCCTCAGTGTTACCTACATTAAATGTATTCATAGTTTGAACCGCTAAGCCTCTCGTACCTACACGACTCTCTATAATTCCCTTAGCGAGCGCAAACACGGATCAACCATGTAAATTCTACATAGCTCCAAAAAGTCTTTTGCCGAAATACAAGCTTTCCCACCTAAGTCAGCGTTATAAATCTCATTAAACCTCTTCAATAACGTTTTATCATTTAGGATCTCCTATGCAGGAATTGATGTTTAGTTTTGAACCCGCGATTCATTGAGTCATTCCACCTGTTTTTAGAGATTACTCTCAAATACTCTTCTTCGGAAAGCAAAGAAAAAAATTTTTCTTCAAAACCCTTGCGGTCATTGTTTCTACCGGATGCGTCAAAGAAGTAACGAGTTAGAAAAGCTCTGAAAAAACAAGGTCCGATTACTCCGTCAACTTCTAAGCCACGCCTTTTTTGAAAATTCTTGATTAACTCTGAAAATTTAGAGCTAAACTTATCCGGTACCGCAAAATCTAAGTATTTCTCAGCGAGATCGGTGCTGCGTCTCGGCCCAACAATAAAGTTGGTGCTGCAAAAAGCTAACCAAGGGGCCAAACTTAACATGACGCTCCGAAACAAAACCTTTAGCTAAATTCTTTGTTTGCTTTATTGATAAAGCAATAACAAGCCCTAATTTTGCTCGCATGTAAGCCAGAGCTTTATCCCAACCATCTCTCTTATGACTTGTGAAAGTGCTTTTAAACCCCATGGCTTAATTTATCTAGAGTTGTTTGAGCTAATCCAAAAATACAAATCAACAATTTTCAGAAATTAGTTCAAATCTGTAAACCTTTTGAGCAGTGCTAGAGAATTAGAGAACGAACCTAAAGTTAGATAGTTGCCCTCCTAAAGTACACCAAAAATTTAGAACCACAAACCTTGTCTAGGAATAAAAGTTAAACTCTTAAGACAGAAATCATTAGAACAATCTAATCTAAAAGCATACCTAGAGTCAACATTTTTAAACGATCTCAGGAACTTCCTGGGCAAAACTTGGAAACCCTGACTCTAATTTAACAATTTATTGAAAGCTAGCATTTTGGGGTTTTTTAACGATAGGTTGCATAAGCCTTTTTCAAAATCTAGGCTTTTCGAAGATTAGTAGTTTTTTACTAAATAGTCGGACCACTAACTTGTTCTAAGACTACTCTAAAAAATAGCCGTAGAAAAATAAAATCCTCTTTAAACAGCTGTTATGGATAATACACCTTCAATTATTAAAAACCTCCAAGGATATGCTCAAATCGTGGAGACAATAGAACCAGATAGAAGAGCTAAATAAACATTTCTAGAAACATTCACTTTGTAGGCCCTAAAGTGAAAACTTTGCTGCCAAAATTTCTAAAATGCGGAATTTCCCTACAACACTCTAAAAAAAACTAGATTAGACTTTCCAGGTGATATTTATTTCTTAACTTTAATTCCTAGCAAATACAATAAGCTTTAAGAGATAGGAGAAAAATTGCCCCTAGATCCAATAATTTATTAAGTTTAACTAATCTAGAGGCCTTTCAATCTAAGAAAAAATTTGAAGAGCAATAGATTTAATAACCAGAAATACTTTTACTCTACCAAGTAAGAGTTAAAAAAAAATTTAAACTAGCTTTAAAGAACTGTTTTATCCGACCGGATCTTTTAAAAACTGTTTTGGTGACCCCCGTATCGTTTTTACCAAACGCAAACAGGAGGTCACCCATTCGAGATCAGCCTAACCAGCTAACTACATCATGTCCATTCCAGGGGCGCCGGCATGGCTATGCCCATGCTCTTCCTTTTTCGGCTCCTCTGCTATCATGCAGGCAGTGGTTAAAGCCAAGCCTGCAACTGAAGCAGCTTTTTCTAAAGCAGTGATTACTACTTTAGCTGGATCAATGACTCCTGCTTTCATTAGGTCCTCATACTGATCCGTGGCAGCATTAAACCCGAAATTGCCTTTTCCTTCCTTAATCTTGTTAACAACCACCCAACCTTCATGACCCGCATTAGTGGCTATCTGATAAGCTGGATAGTAACAAGCTTTTTCAACTATTTTTACACCAACCTGCTCGTCAGGATTTTGAAGGTTCAATTTTTGCAAGGCCTGAGCTGCTCTAATCAAAGCAACACCTCCACCTGGCACAATCCCACTCTCTACAGCAGCCTTTGTTGCATGTAAGGCGTCCTCAACTCTGGCTTTCTTCTCTTTTAACTCAACCTCAGTTGCAGCTCCCACATGGATAACAGCGACACCACCAACTAATTTAGCAAGCCTTTCTTGCAATTTTTCTCGATCATAATCACTGGTCGTTTGCTGAATCTGATTCTTTATCTGCTCAACGCGTGCCTTAATTTCTTCTTTCTTACCTGCTCCGTCTATTATTGTTGTTTCTTCTTTTGCAACAATTACTTTTTTAGCTCTTCCTAGGTCGTTTATTGTAACACTTTCAAGTTTGATTCCCAAATCCTCCGTGAAACACTTGCCTCCTGTTAGAATTGCAATATCTTCCAGCATTGCTTTTCTTCTATCTCCAAAGCCCGGAGCCTTAACCGCGCAGACTTGAAGAGCACCTCTTATTTTATTAACAACTAAAGTTGCTAAAGCTTCCCCTTCTACATCCTCGGCTATTATAAGAAGCGGTTTACCTGCTTTTGCTACCTGCTCCAACAAAGGCAACATCTCTCTCATGTTAGAGATTTTCTTTTCATGAATTAAAATGTACGGATTATCCAGCTCTGCTTCCATTTTTTCGGGGTTTGTAATAAAGTATGGACTCAAATAACCTCTATCAAATTGCATACCTTCAACAACCTCTAGAGTAGTTTCAAGACCTTTTGCTTCTTCTACGGTAATCACGCCTTCTTTTCCAACTTTTTCCATTGCTTCAGCTATAATTTCCCCAATCTCTTCATCGTTATTAGCCGAAATCGTACCAACTTGAGCAATTTCTTTCTTGCTTTTAGTGGGAACAGCTAGCTTCTTTATTTCTTCAACCACCGTTTTAACCGCTTGATCGATTCCTCTCTTGATACTCATCGGATCATGACCTGCTGCAACCAATTTCAGACCCTCTGAATATATTGCATCAGCTAGTACTGTGGCTGTGGTGGTACCATCCCCTGCTTCATCTGAGGTCTTGGAAGCCACTTCTTTTACTAGCTGAGCTCCCATATTCTCAAATTTGTCTTTCAACTCAATCTCTTTGGCGACTGTAACACCATCTTTTGAAACAACGGGGCTTCCAAAACTTTTTTCAATTATAACGTTTCTCCCTTTTGGCCCCATTGTTACTCTTACAGCATTCGCCAAAGTTTTTACACCATTTAAAATTTGCTCATTAGCTTCAAATCCAAATTTTAATTTCTTTGCCATAGCTACCCTCTCCTAAAAATTAATTTTCTAAAATTCCCAAAACATCATCCTCTCTCATAATCAAATATTCGGAGCCGTTTAGCTTCACTTCTGTGCCGGCATACTTACTGAAGAGAATTTTATCTCCTACCTTAACATCTAAAGGCTGCACGCTTCCATCTTCTTTAATTCTTCCTTTACCTACAGCGACGACCTCGCCCATTTGAGGTTTTTCTTTTGCTGTATCTGGGATATAAATCCCACCAGCAGTTTTTTCTTCCTGATCAAGTCTTTTTACCAATAGTCTATCCTGTAAAGGCCTAATATTACTTTTCTTCATAGAACTTTTGCCTCCTTAAACTGAGTCTATAATATGATAATCCTCAATCGTAATTTCAAGTTTTTTTGCAAATTTTTTTATGCTATGGGACAAAACTTTCTCTGGAATTTAATTTACCGTCACATGATGGTATAATTACAAAATTCAACCGTCTCAATTTATGTCAATAAATGCTCCAGTTAACCAAGCTCACCCGTCGCATCTAAGCAGCCTTCCATTTCAGGATAAGATCATTCGAGGAATTCTTATTTTTTTTGACAAAGGCAAACTGCCAATAACCTACAAGATCCCTCAGTCTGTAGACGATTTAGAACGATTCTGCACTTACGAGTTTTCAAAGCTTGCTCTTACTTTATCGTTATTTCCTTTATTAGGTTTGAGACTTCAACTTGATGATCCGCTTGGAAAATTTGTACCATTTTTTTCCTGTCGAGCTAAAGAAAATATAAGAGTTAAAGATCTTTTCTCGGATAAAGGTTTGGGACCCTTTGAAAACTTCACCGAAATTCTTAAAGAAAAAAGGTACAGAAATCGCCCTAATGTGATGTTTAACAACGTGGCAAAAAGAATTATATTTAATAAGATTCTGCGATCCCACTTAGAGCTCTCAGATCAATATTCGGTAGATCTTAATTACTTTATCCTGGAACATTTAATAGAGTTACTGTTTGCAGTTGATTTTAAGACCTTCATAAAATCTTCTCTCAAAATAAGCTCTCTTGATTACTACAGCGTAGATAGCTCATCCTGCAACGACAGTGTCATACCTGATTCGCTTGTAAAAGAATTAAGACAAAAACTGCATTTCGATCCATTTGTAATTGGTGGTTCTACAGGTTATTTTGGAGCTTTGTTTGACTTCGTCAGTTTCTATGAACTTTGCCAAACCCTCTCCAAGCTTTTAAATAGCTCCTCAAATACATTCTCTGAATTTAACCCCTCAGGATTTGATCTGAATGAGGTGATTAGATTCCTTAATCTAACAAAACTTAGTTCTAACAGTTATGGATTTAAATCTTTTCTAGGCGAGTTTTTAATAGTCGAGCCAGAGACTCAGAGGATTTCGGCAGCGTTATTTAAGCTAACCAGCGGACTAAATGAATCAGAAATGTCTGAAGGTATAAGATATATAGAGTCCTTGGCTAAACAACACTAAGAAAAAATTTAGTTTAGGGATGGATGATCAGCGTCTTATTACCAAATTGTCCGCGGTTCAAAATGAGTTTAAAGATTTAGAGAACAGGCTTCAAGGTTTGTCCTATGAGGCTGATCCTGACCTTTACCTTCAAACTCAGAAGCGTTACGCGGAACTAAAAGAGATTATCGATCTGGCGCATAAGTTAAATAAAATTCGAGAAGATCAAATATCTTTAGAGGCGATGTTAAAAGAGGAGTCTCAGTCAGAGATTTTGGAACTTATAAACGAAGAAATTCGAACTTTAGAAGCTGAAAAAAATAGACTAGAGTTAGAACTGTTTAGGGCTTTAGTGCCCGAGGACCCCGATGACAACAAAGATATCTTCCTTGAAATAAGAGCAGGAACAGGGGGAGATGAAGCCTGTCTTTTTGCTGGTGATCTTTTTAGATGTTACTCAAAGTTTTGTGACAACAAAGGTTGGAAACTTGAGGTAGTTGATTTTAGCGAAAACCCCATAGGAGGATTCAAGGAGATAATAGCATCGATAAAAGGACACAAAGTGTACAAACATTTAAAATTTGAAAGCGGCGTACATCGAGTTCAGAGGGTCCCAAAAACTGAGGCAAGTGGAAGAATTCATACATCCACCGTAACTGTCGCTGTTTTACC
>Ga0308400_1000356_pt1 | contig 18164 bp, 17 predicted proteins | sample HotsprSampOS1265_FD_203451 | JGI IMG/M metagenome (GOLD analysis project Ga0308400, IMG submission 203451) | Hot spring phototrophic mat microbial communities from Octopus Spring, Yellowstone National Park, Wyoming, United States - 20060914_OS12-65 ...
GTAATTCCCAAAGAGTACATACCCGCTGTGCAGAAAGGAGTTGAGCAATGTTTAGCCGAGGGGGTTCTTGCGGGATATCCATTGATAGACATCCAAGTTACCCTTTATTTTGGAAGTTTCCATGAGGTTGATTCTAGCGAGATAGCTTTCAAGATAGCCGCGCATATGTGCATGAAAGAAGTTGCGAGGAAAGCTGGGCTTGTACTTTTAGAGCCGATTATGAACTTAGAAGTGGTGGTGCCGGATGATTATATCAGTAACGTTGTTGGAGATATTAATAGGAGAAGGGCCAGAATTTTAGGTATGGAGGCTAGAAGCGGGGCCCAAGCTGTAAGGGCGTTAGTTCCTTTAAGTGAAATGTTTGGGTACTCCACCGACTTAAGAAGTTTGACGCAGGGTAGAGCATCTTTTTCAATGGAGTTTTATGGATATGAAGAAGTTCCTCCAAATTTGGTTGACTCTATTGTTGAAGCCAAAAGAAAAAGATAGTAAAATAAGGCGGAATTAACTATGAACAAGAAGATTTTCGAAAGAACTAAGCCTCATGTCAACGTTGGTACTATTGGTCATGTGGACCATGGTAAGACTACTTTAACTGCCGCAATCTTGGCAGTACAAGCGCAGGATGGTTTGGCAGTGGCTAAGTCCTATAAAGAGATAGCCAAAGGTGGTGTTGAAAGAGACCCTACAAAGACACTCACCGTGGCAAGCGCGCATGTGGAGTATGAAACTCCAAATAGACACTATGCACACGTCGACTGCCCGGGACACGCTGATTATGTGAAAAACATGATTACAGGAGCTGCCCAGATGGATGGCGCGATTTTGGTGGTTTCAGCAGTGGACGGACCTATGCCGCAAACAAGGGAACATATCTTGTTAGCTAGGCAGGTGGGTGTTCCTCACATCGTTGTTTTTTTAAATAAGTGTGATTTGGTTGATGATCAAGAGTTAGTAGACCTGGTAGAAATGGAAGTGAGAGATCTTCTTAATCAATACGGGTTCCCGGGAGACGAAACCCCTTTTGTCAGGGGATCGGCTTGGAAGGCTTTAAATCTTGAAAATTCGGAGCTTGGCGTTCAATCGATTAAAAAATTGCTGGCAGTTTTGGATGAATATGTGCCTGTGCCAGTTAGGGATATTGATAAGCCATTCTTGATGGCGATCGAAGATGTCTTTTCTATTGAAGGAAGGGGTACCGTTGTAACTGGTCGAATAGAGAGGGGCAAGGTGAAAGTGAATGATGAGGTTGAAATTGTCGGTTTAAGGCCATCATTTAAGACTGTTGTTACAGGAATAGAGATGTTTAGAAAAACTTTGGAAGAAGGTGTTGCAGGCGACAATGCAGGATGTTTGTTGAGGGGAATTAAAAGGACGGATGTGGAAAGGGGTCAGGTTTTATGCAAGCCAGGCTCTATCACGCCTCACACTAAGTTTAAAGGCCAAGTTTACGTGCTCAAAAAAGAGGAGGGTGGAAGACATACCCCCTTCTTCACCGGATATAGGCCGCAGTTTTATTTCAGAACAACTGATGTTACTGGAACAATAAATCTGCCTCAGGGAGTTGAGATGGCTATGCCGGGAGATCAGGTAACAATTGAAGTTGAGCTGCAGAAACCTGTTGCATTAGAGCCTCAAACGAGATTTGCAATAAGGGAAGGGGGAAGAACAATAGGTTCTGGTGTTGTAACTGAGATTTTGCAATAGAAAGCAATAAAAATTTGCAGAACCTTTTTGGTAAATTCTTTTTTATCAACAGGGTTCTGTCCTTTCATGGCTCTAAGTATGATTTCATTACTTCAAAATTTTAGGGTAGTTTAAGCTTTTCTTACTACGAGATTATACCTGTGTAACAGTTGGCAGTAATTTAATCCGATTTTCTTGGTGCTCTAAGGACTTTAGTCGATTTTGCTAGTTTAAGGAGTATTTGAGTTTTTGTTGCTCAAAAATTTAAGAAGTTAGAAATACGGTTTCGATTGAAAATTTGTAATTCTGGAGACAATCAAAATAAACGCTTAAGGCAGGAGACGGTTTTTAAATTTTTTCAGTCGAAATTAAGCTTTAAAAGCTAGTTTTTTGTTTTGATCGATTTTATTTTTGGCTGCAAATTTAGCGCCAACTCTAAGTTATCGGCGGGTAATTTTTTTTCAAACTTCATATAAACGTTGCCAATGAATACCCGGTTTTTTATTTGTTTAACCAATCTAGGGCTATCTTGAAGAACTATCTCACTCCTCTTAAGTTTTTTAATCTGACTTTTATTGGAGCTTTGAATCAGGGGCTGAATTGTAAATACTTTATTATGTTCATCAAACTTTTCCTCGGTGCACTTCAAAGTGATCGAATACTCTGTTTTTCCGTTATTCACCAAATAAACTTGCTGCTTTCCCTCCTGCCAGTCTAAAACTATCGCTGCTAAAGCGGCACTGAAGGGATCCCAAGCTCCGTGAATTTCTTTGTTGGTAACTTTAACTTTATTTGAGTTAATTTTGTTAACCTCCCTCGAAATTTTTAAGACTTTACCTTTTTTTTCGGTGTTGAGAGTAAAATTAACCTTTTCAATTTCGTTTTTGTCTTTCTTTAAAAAACGTCCAGCAGACTCTTTAAAATCTTGACCCACGGTTATGGAAGCATTGTAGTCAAGAGAGTAAAAAGGCTTTAGCCAAGAAAGGGTCTTTGCCTTAATCTCGAGTAAATAAGCGCTATCACCTTTTTTAATAGATATAACCGCATCGGCTACCTTTACTTTTTCCCAAGTAACCGAGTAAAAGTAGTTTCCTTCATGTAAAATCGGCTCACAAAATATGGCAAATAAAAATGCTGCAAGTAATAAACGAATAGTAGTTAAAATCACTTTAAACCAGTATTACACTAAGTTTAAAATTATAGCACATAAATTGCCATTTTTTAAGTAGTTGTGTCACTGTCCAAAGCTTCACTGCTATTTTATAGCTTACAGAGATAAGTTTTTAATCTTTCAGTTAATCTGTATGGGTGCACCGCTTTGTGTTATTTTACAAATACTGCTGTGAGGTTTTTAAAGTTTTGCTTTAACTCAGTTTTGTTAGTTCCCTTTTACCTAAGTTACGTCTTAACTTTCATTATTTTCCATCCTGTTTTATGGCTTAGTTTTAAATTTAAGATTTTGGACGGTCAATCTTTAACGAACCTCCTCTGCTGGGCTCAAAGAGCTGTGCTTTTTTTATTTACTGGATGTTACACTAGAAGCCTAGATTTAACTAAGCGCGACCAACTGCGCTATGATTTGCCCACAGTCATCGTATCTAATCATCAGAGCAGCTTTGACATTGCAAATATTGTTAATTTTTTCCATCCCCAAAAAGTACATTTCGTTGCGAAGATTGAACTTAGCAGGTTCGTTCCAAGTGTTTCTCTATTATTAAGAGAGTTTAATGGCATAATAATTGATAGAAAAGACTCGCAGCAAGCTTTAGCAAGCATTAAGCAATTTAAGGAGAAATTTAAGCGGGGTGCTTGGGTGGCGATTTTCCCTGAGGGTACAAGATCCAAAACAGGATCTTTAGGCAAGCTCAAAAAAAGGGGTTTACTCGAACTGCTAGGAGGCATACCGAATTTTCAAATAATTACTGTGGTGTTTACTAAAAACTTTTTTTTCGGTAATCCCCGTTTTTTCCCTTTTTTCCGTAAGTCTATTATGGCAGTTTTTAGCGCGAAAACTGTCTCAATCAATAGTGATGCCGAGCTTGACTCTCTAATTCAACGGATATTTCAAGAGATTGAGAACTTCATCAGAGTTCAAGTAAACAAAGTAAACAGAGAGCGTGAAGTTAGCGAAGCTATCCAACAGAAATGAATTTAAATTTATTGAAAAAATTTGCTACTGCGTCGATTACTCTTGTAGTAAAAATAGATATTAACTTTCGATTGTGGAGAACCTGTTAAACAGAGTAAGTGCAAAAGATATAGAGGATTTTTTAGGCAGATACAAGGTTGTCGAGGGCTCTATAAGGTCTTTGATAAATGATTTTGAAAACAATGATGGAGTTTATTCTGACTTCTCTAGATTTAGCGTTGAAAGGTTACTTAAGTCAGAGCTCCTGTTTAAAGCGCTAAATAATTTCTCTGAGCAATTTTTGAACTCAAGTCCTAAGTCTAGAAGCGATTGTTTTGAGTTTTTCGGACCTGCATTACTAGGCAGTTTAATTGGATCTTTTTACCTTATTCGCAGAAGCATTTTTAATTTACCGCAGGACATGCGTGTAAGTTTTCTGAATTGGAGTGGTAAATTTGTCTATATTAGTTCCATCTTTGGTAAAGTTTTTAGAGAGGTAGGTTTAACTCATGGCATAGTTTTTGGAGGGGCCATCGCATGCAGCGTAGGGAATTTTATAGCTAAATTCGAGAAGGGAGCAGACTATTTCAAACATTTGAATATTTTAGGCTCTCCTTTTGATTTTAATTACGAGAAGTCAAATTTTGGATTAAGCTCGGCTGAAATGGCCGCAATTTCCCTGTTTTACCTGGGTTTTAGTCAAGGTTGGGTTGCGGGATTGGCTTTTTGTGACAAAAACTTAGCTGAAGAATCAAATAGTTTAGATCACTCGAGCAGATTTGGAGTGGTTGCTTACTGGTCTAAAATTTTGTTTGAGAAGAATCCTCGTGAGCTTCTTCTTGCAAAATATTTTTCGGAGGTAGACGATAGCATTATTGAGAGGCTAATAACAGATATTATTGAAGTTAAACAAGGAACTGTGGATTTCTGGTTTTTGCCTGAGGGCAGCTCTGGTATTAGCGAGGTTTTAGAAATTTCAGATGAGTCTCCCTAGAGCTAAGGGGGTTTTTGTTATTACTATAGCTTTGGTTTTTCCCTTAATTCTTCTGGTTTTTTTATTTTTTATCGAGATAGGATTCTTTTTAGTTAGCTTAGGAGTTATAAACAAAGCATTTACAAGGGCGGTTTTAATAGCTAACTCAGCTGAGTTTACTGTAGGTTTAAATGCCTTGTTCGAGGAACTATATTTGGACAAAATAGAGTTAGGGGACTTAGCCTCAGTTCGTTCTTTTACCTTTGGACCCAATGCTTCACTTATAAATTTCGATTGGCCTGTGTCAGATCCAAAAAATATGCAACCCTGCTTTTCGCTTAAGGGCTTCCCTGAATACCTAGTTGAGGCTTTTCCAGTTAGATTTAGAGCTTTTTTAATTGCCTTTTTGGCCATAATTCGTCGAAGCCATCCTTTTACTACTTACTTAGGTCGATTTTGTACTACTAACATTGAAGACTGTGTTGTTTGCTTAGCCTATTGGGTGGCTAGTGATGGGATGACTAGTTCTTGCGATAATCTCTCCCAGCTTCAATATGTTTGTTTGGTTGATAGGCCTACTCTCTTAGGAATCGATTTTTTATGGGGCAAAGAGAGTCAGTACCTTACTCTGTCAAATAGTATTGCAGATACTGAAGCTGAATTAGATGAAAGCTAAACAAAGGATCAGTTTGTAGTCATAATTTTTGAAATTTCAACCAAATTGCGATTAGGAGGGTAATTATTTAATATAGTCTTTAGCTTAATTTAGTGAATGGCTAAGCGTAGATTGAGTGTTTTACTTGGAGTAGGAATTATCCTAGCTGCTTTTGGAGTTAGTTTTTTAGGTGTTACTGTGCCGCAAAGGGTAGTCAGGGAACCGAAACCGTTGGCGGTTTTTAACGAGAAACCAATCGTATTTGATGCCGATGTATCAGAATTTCTTAAAACAAGATCCTCGCTTATAAGTGGAATTGACGAGGCAGAAATAGTAGGCCTTTTTGAAAAGTTAGCGGCCAAGTCTTTTCTGGAGAGTTTAGGATTTGTTGCTTCCAGCGCTGCATTTGCCGACTTTACTCGGCAAAGTTTTGGCTCACAGTCTTTAAGTTTAATTCTTGCTCGGTTAGGAGTTAGCGAAAAAGTCTTTAGACAGTTGATTTCAACGGATCTTCTTTTAAGCTCATTTACCTCTATTTTGAGAGATGCAGAAATTTTATCAGACGAAGAGATCAGCCAGTTGGTAAACCTCCTAAGTTACGGTATTGAGGGCGAGGTTTATATTTTTGATCTCCAGAAATCTGCCTTGAGTCTTTCCGTTGATGTGTCTGATCAAGAAATTGAGGACTTTTATGAAAAGAATTTAGCTCGTTTTAATAGACCTAAATTGATTTCAGGTGAAACTGGAATTTTAGATTTTACTGTTTTTAGAGATCGCACCAAGATTACAGATCAAGATCTAGCTTTTTTTTATGAAGAAAATCTAGCTCTCTTTAGAGAGGAAGAAGAAGTCCTATGTAATTTTAAAATATTCGCAAGTAGCTTTGTTGAAGTATTGTCTAACCTATCGGGAGCTTCTGTTGAGGTAGCGGCTTCAAAGTTGGAGGAGCTGGGTGTGAAGCCTTTGTCTGAAAGTCAAAGAGTCTTTAAACGAGGAGAGCTTGAAGATTTTTTAAAAGCTTTTGAGCCTGGCCGCCCTAGCGTTAGAGAGCTAAAAGTTAACACTTTGGTTGGACCAATCACTTGGTCTCCAGGTCTAGCTATGTGCGAAGTAGTAAAAATCGACCAAGCACCGATTAAAAAATTTGACGATATTAAAGATAAGGTTATCTTGGAATATTTAAAAAAGAAAGCTCCCATTCTAGTCTCTGAAATTTTTGCTGAAACCAAAAACTCTGAGGCTGTTAGGGCTAAGTTAGGGTTGACTCCAGAGTGGGTTATAAGCCGAGAGCCCGAAAATTCGCTAAGAGAAAAGTTAAGATGGTTCAAGGGTCAACTGCCTAATTTTCACGTTGATCATGACAACGGGATGTATAAATATATTTGGATGAACGACGAAGAAGAGCAAAGCCCAACCCCTTTAAGCGAGGTCAAGGCTCAAATCAAGGAAGAGTTACTTAATAAGAAAAAAACAGAGGAGTTCTTGAAACTTCTCAAAGAAGCTGTTACTAGCCAAGACTTAAACAAGCTAAAGTTGTTTGATTTTGAAAAACAAGTTGTAACTAACGCATCACTCTTAGGGTTGCCTTTTTTGCAATTTACTGATCGGTTAGAAGGTTTGTTTGGTCCTTATCCATTTGGAGACAAATTTGCTGTTTATTTCGTTGCCGAAGTAAAAAAGCATCCAGCGCCTTCTATAATAGCGAAGAATTTCAAAAATCACTTAGAAAACATTATCCTTCAGGAGTTGGCTTTAAAGGCTCACTTGGAAGGGTTTGAGCTTTTGAGCTTCAATTTGCCGTGATAATTGTTACAGATCCCATTTTGGCATTCAAAAAGGTTCTAGCACTAGCAAAATACAGAATAAGTTTGCTTACAGGTTTGTCTGCCCTAACAGGTTTTGCCTTAAATGGAGGTAGCATCCTTGAGCTGAAGGCTATGATTTTATTTTTAGGAACTCTTTTTGTATCTGGGTTTGCCGGCGGAGTCAACCAGCTTATTGAGGTTTTTGAGGACAGTATGATGAAAAGAACTCAAAAAAGACCCCTTGTTGAAGGTGTATTAAGTGTTCCCGATGCTTGTGTGGTTCTTGGCGCTATGGGTTTAGTCGGTCTCGCGATGTTAAGCTGGCTAAGTGTTAATGTTGCTTTGGTGGCGGTTTTTTCTTGGCTGATTTATAATTTTTTGTATACACCCTTAAAGCAAAAAACTCCATTTTCAATCTGGGTAGGAGCTTTAGCTGGCGCTTTGCCTATTTTAGGGGGCGCTTTGGCGCAAAACGTTTACATCTCTAGCACTGTTTGGGCGTTATTTGCGGTTCAGTTTCTGTGGCAAATTCCTCACTTTTTTGCTCTTGGCATAAAGTTTAAACAAGACTATGAAAAAGCTGGTTTTAAACTAATTCAAAACTCAAAGCTTTTGGGAAGTGAGGTTCTAGCCGCTACTTTTTTAGCTGTTGGGATAGGCTTGACGGTGGCTCTGCAGAGCAAAAATATTTTATTTTGGTGCTTAGTTTTTAATTTATCTGTAGCATTGACGGTTTCAGTTATTGATCTTATTTTATCGCAAGCTAAAGAGGCTGGAGATTTGGCTTGTAAAACTTCTATAGTTTATCTTTCTATTTTTTTTATTGGTATTTGGTTTGCCTAGTCAGAGCTTGAGCCAAGTCCTCTAAATCCTCGGAAGACTTTAGATAGATTTTTAAAACTTTACCTTTCAAGGCAACCTTCTTTCCAATAACTTTTGAAATCTGCTGAAGAAGCTCTTCTTCTTTTGAAGATAGGGATTTCCGCGCAGAACGGACCAAAAGTCCACGATCTAGAGGCAGAGACCTCTTTACTATTTCCTCCAACTCCCTAACAGACAATCCAGCTGATAAAATTTTTTTTGCAAGAGATTTTTGAGCCACGCTGCTCGACACTGACACAAGCACTTTTGCATGCCCTACAGATATCAAGCCCTTGGCTACAAGCTCTAGAACAGAAGCTTCTAGGTTAAGAAGCCTTAGCGCGTTGGACACATAAGCTCTACTTTTTCCTAAAATCTCCGCCAATTTTTCATGCGTTAGAGAGTGATTTTTTATTAAATCTTGGAAGGCTTTTGCTTCCTCTATGGGGTTCAAGTCTTGCCTCTGAAGATTTTCTATTAACTGAATCGCTCTTAAGTTAAGCTCTGAGAAATTGTCTAGAATTATAGCTGGCACCTCCCGCAGTCCTGCCATTTTTGCAGCCTTCCAGCGCCTTTCTCCCGCGATTAGTTTATAGCCGTCATTATGTCGCACGACCAGTAACGGTTGTAGAATACCTACTTGTTTAATAGACTCCGATAACTCGCGCAGCGACTCTTCATCAAAGTTTTTGCGGGGTTGATCACCCACCTCTATGGAGTCCAAGCTGATAAAATTGAATTTGCTTTTGCTATCGGTTGTAGTCTCACCTAAAAGCTGGGCTAAACCCCTTCCTAACGCTTTTCTTTGCATTATTAACTACTTTAAGTGAAAATCTTAAATTTGGAAACTATTTTCTTTTTGTAACTCCGTACTTCTGTTCACTTGAACAGGATTAAATCTACAACGTATTTCAACGCTAATAAGTCTCTTTTTGTCAATTTGATTCTTTTGCGATGCTCTTCTTCTTTTCCCGTTACTATTCGCAGCCAGACTTCATCACCTCCTTTAGTCTTATCCTTGTACAGTTTGATCAAGATCTCTTTCCCACTATCAGAGGCAGTGTAAACATAGTCTTGAGACTCCCAATTTTTTAGGAAGCAAGTAGCAACGACCGCAAGTTCAGGTAAATTTTGTTTGGGTATGACAACTAGGCTATGTAGAGGGTTTGAGTTTCCCGCCTCAGTTCCGTCTATAATGGGATTAAACTCGAGAGCAAGACTATTATCTTTTTCATACAGATAAAGCTTGCCGAATGATTTATAGATTACCAAACCATTTTTACTCATCCTATAATGAAAAACCCGGCCACACTTAAATAATGTAGCAATTCTAATCGCTTTGTCAATGAAATGCCGTCTCTCAAAAAAAAAATTCAGGAGCCTTTAACTTGCCTCATGAACTCAGCCCTCAAGGTAGCTAAATCCTGATCCCTTAAGAATGCATTTCTCCATCTTTTAGTTTTCACTATTTCATTAAAGGCTTCTTCACTTAAAGGGGGAGGAATAGTTTCTGTATTTTCAATGTTTTTAATAAGAAAATTAAGGTCAAAAACTATACTTCCAATCAAAAAACTAAGTTCATACCATCTTTCCAAGCTTTTTTGGGGGTCAAATATAATACTATTTTCTTGGGTTGGATTTACAAAAGGGTTTTCCACAACTGGATTATTGACTTTTTTATAGGCTGAGGGGATCGCTGCTAACCGTTTTATTTCATATTTTTTTGGTCCTGGAAATTGACCTACCTTGCTGATTGATATAACCTGCCAATCAGTCAAAGCAAACTCAACAACACTTTGAGCTGCTGCGCGGTTTTTAGTGCGGCTTAAAATACCAATAGCATCACCAAACAAAGAGGGGATGTCGGGGCTTATAATAAAAGTTAAATCTTGATTAAGAGAGACTGCTTTTCGCGCATGACTTTCCACAAGAGGTGCCGCTAGAATATCCTTTAGAATTAATTTGTTTATTAAGACACTACTTGAAAAAGTAAAGCTTTTGGCATTCTTCGAAGCCGCATACATAAAACTCCATCCGCCTTTCCAGCCGTATTTTTGAAAAATCAAGTCGTAAGCGAATCTTGCGCTACCGCTTTTTCTGGGATCGGCAAGGGCAATTTTGTTTTTCAAGGCTGGCCTAGTTAAAACATCCCATCCTAGTGTAGAGGTTTGAGGCAAACCTAAAATTTGAAAGATCAGTTTATTAACGCACAAACCAAATGAGTTCAGATTGACAGAAATCCAATAAAAATCTGGGTCGTTTATCAGAACACCGTTTAAATTAAAAATTAGTTCTCGTTTTATTTCATCCCTTAATTCCAGTTTGAGAAGCATATTCCTTTTTTTTAACTCCTCAAACGGATCAGTTCCCCCGCCGAATAAAATGTCCAACTCGGCATATGGGTTTTCTATTAGATATCTTAAGATGTCGATTGTCCCCCCGATGTCAAGCCACCTTAATTGAACGGTTAAATTATGGCCCTTGCTCCAATCGTAAAATGCTTGCTCGAACTCCTTTTTATAAGTATCAGGGTGAGGCGATATGATTGTTACTAGCTCTTGGGCTGTCAAACACAAGATAAAAAGGCAAAAAGTAATTAACTTCACCTAAAAACTGCTTGTTTCTGCAATTTAACAACTAATGGGGCTATTAAAAACACTAATACACTTAAAAGCGTTAGCAAAGCACACGATGAACCAAAAAAATCTGGCTCATTTAATAATTGGTAAACCATCTTAGACAACGGATAGTACTTGACTTCAAAAGGTATTAAAAGGCTCGCACTGGATTCAAATAAAGAGATCGCAAAAAAGGTGAAAAATTTGCGTATGAATATAGCGGCTAGCAAAGGGAAATAAATTTTTAACCAAATTAAAGATGTAGGTAGCTTGTAAACTCTTGCGCACGCCTCAAGGTCTCCAGCTAACTGAGGAAGCACCGACGAAAATGTTCTTACTCCATTTGGAATCTTCTTAAATATAAAAACTAGAAGAAGAAGTAGTAAGGGAGCTTTCTGATTATCTAAAGCTGTTCCTCGGTACGAGAAAATTAGAAGAAAAGAGATAAACAAGCTTGGTAAAATGAATGCTGCGTTTGATAAAGATTCTTCTAGCGCAGCGAAAGAGCTTTTATGCTTTAACGAGTTTAAAGCTAAACAAAAACTTATTACTATCGCAGCTAAGCTGCTAATAAAAGCCAAAAATAGGCTGTTACCCAAAGACCGTAAAATCTGAGGCTCATTAGCTAAAGTCAGATAGTGGCTTAGAGTAAACTTGTTTGAAAAATCCACAAAGGAAAAATAGGCAACAAAAATTTGAGGAACTAAATTTAACAAAACCATACTAGCAAAAAAGCCTCCTAAAACAGCTTTTGTTAAAAAGCCCAGAGAGAGTTGAAGTGGCACATAAGATCCTGTAACAGTCTCCACGAAAAATTTAGAAGAGTAAAGCCTCAAGGGCAGAAAAAGCGCGGTTATGATTATAAAAAGCGCCAAAACAATCACCGACGCGGAAGCATTAGGATTGTCAGATACAAGGTTAAAAATAATCACGCTCAACATTCGCCTTTCCTCGAAAACAAGGGCTGAAGCTAAATCGGTTATTGATGCTAAAAAAACAAGAAAAGTAGAGTTAAGAATAGCGGGAGTTAAAAGAGGAATAATAATACTAATCAGTATTTGTCTTTTAGATAACTTGAAAACTCTACAAGCTGAAATCAGGTTGGCGTCTATATTTCTTGCTGATATCTCAATAATTAGGGCTGTAATTGGGCACAAATAAATGACTTGGGAAATAATTATACCCAGAAAAGAAGACTCTAGCCCTACAAGTCGGAACAAAAACTGAAATCCCAAGGGTCCAACAAAAGGAGGAGTTAAAGAAGCCGCAATTAAAAATAAAGATAAAATTAAGCTGACTCTCTGATTAACTGAAAGCAGAAAAAGCGCCAACACTACTCCCAAAATACAACAAAGTAAAGTGGTAGTTGCGCCTACTAGAAGACTAAAGCCAAAAGACAGTTTAATATAAGGATCGTTTAAGATTATTCCAACAAAGTTTAAGTTTAACTGAGAAGCTGAGGAGAGCAGAAAAGAGCCAACCGGAAAGATACAGGCTAAAGTTATAATAAGCCAGAAGAATACTCTTATTAAAATCACGCTTATACCAAAGCTAGTAATTTAAATACTGAACAAAATTTTATCAGTCCAAACATCAATTGAGGAGTTCACAGTTAACCAGCTTGGAATCTCCTTTAGGGAGATTTTGGTGAGCAGCTTTCCACTTGACGCTAAAACCTGGAAATTGCTCTGCTTGCGTTTGATTTCTTTGACTTGGTAAGGCCCATTAGGCGAAATGTTCAAAAACTCAGGTCTGGTTGCAAAAACTTTGTCGGCGGCCGCAAAGTAAGTAACCTCGCCGAAAAGTTCCGCCACTTCTATCGAAGGAGGAGTTTGATAAAAGAAAAAGAAATCCTCGAATCCATAAAATTTTTTATCGCACAAAACTCCGAAGCTATCAGCAAATTCTAAAGAGTCATCAACATTGTGGCTTACTAAAATAGCACCGATTTGCAATGATTTGAGGAGATTTCTGATATCTAAAATTGTAGTTCTTTTTAAAGCAGTATCAAGATTAGCAAAAGGTTCGTCAAGCAGGATAAATTTCGGCTCAAAGGCTAGTGCTCTTGCTAAAGCTACTCGTTGCTGTTGTCCCCCTGAAATTTGATGAGGCAAATAATTTTCAAGGTGGGAAACTTTTAGCAAAGTCAAGGCTGATCTAGCCTTTGTAAAACTCTGATTTTTTGATAATCCCTTTGCTCTCAAAGGTAAGCTGACATTCTCTAGGACTGTTAGGTGAGGCCATAATGCATAATTTTGAAAAACTAAAACAATATCGCCTGTGGGACCCTTGCGAGTGATATTTGCGCCCCGGAAATAAATTTCTCCACTGCTTGCCGTTTCCAGCCCTGCTAAAATCTTTAAGAGAGTAGATTTCCCACTCCCAGAGGCTCCCAGGATGGATGTTAGGTCGTTAGTCTGAATTTTGAAAGAGACGTCCTGGAAGATAACGGAACCTCGATAATCTTTTGAGAGTTTTATCAGCTCGAGGGTCATGATAGTATAAATTATTGAGCATGAATTATATTAGGGACGTAGATTTACAGCAATTCAAGGATTTAATCAGGGAAGGTAAAGAGATTCTTGACTTTCTTTGACCTCAAAGAAGTCCAAGTTAGGGTTGATCAGATTGAAAAAGAGCTATCTAATCAAGAGAGCTGGGCTGATTTAGAGCGAATGAAATCCTTATCCAAAGAGAAGACCGCTCTGCAAAACAAACTAGATCTGGGAAAAAACCTGAAAGAGCTGATTGAGGAGTTGGAGATCGGCCTGGACTTAATGAGCGACCAGGAAATCTTCGGATCGCTGTTGAGTAAATTTGAAAAGTTAAAGGCTTTAGTTGATCAGGAGCGGGTAAAGCTTCTTTTTAGCGGAGAGTATGACAAAAACAATGCAATCCTTGAAATAAATGCTGGAAGTGGAGGCACCGAGGCGATGGATTGGGCTCAAATGCTCTTGAGGATGTACAATAGGTGGAGCGAAAAAAAAGGATTCAGTTTTGAGTTAATCGATTATCAGCCAGGAGAGCAAGCGGGAATAAAAAATGCAACTGCGGTGATAACTGGAGAGTTTGCTTACGGTTTTTTAAAGCACGAGAGAGGGGTTCATAGGCTTGTAAGAATTAGCCCCTTCGATGCTAACAATAGGCGTCACACTAGTTTTGCATCTGTTGCTGTTCTTCCTGAAATTAATGATGATGTTAAGGTTGAGTTAAGGGCTGAAGATTTGGAGATTGACACCTTTCGAGCTGGCGGGGCAGGGGGCCAGTATGTTAACAAAACCGACTCTGCTGTGAGAGTTAAACATAAGCCGACGGGCATAGTTGTATCGATTCAATCTGAAAGAAGCCAATTAAAAAACAAAGAATTGGCTTTGAAAATTCTCAAAGGCAAATTAGTCCAATTAGAAGAGGAAAAATTGAGGCAAAAATTAGCTGACCTACAGGGAGCTAAGGCAGAGATCGATTTTGGAAATCAAATTCGAAATTATGTTCTTTATCCCTATCAGCTTGTCAAAGATGTTAGATCAGGTTTTGAAACTTCTAACACCTCGGGAGTTTTGGATGGAGAGCTGGATAATATTATTTTAAGTTTGCTGAAGCATTTTGCTAAATCGCCAGTTCAGCAATAAGCGGACTTTATCTGAGACATATCGGGCTTTACTAATAGTGTTTTTGCCAAGCGTCTTTTTAGTAGCAATCTTGCCCGGTGTAATCTGCTTTTGATTGCGGGGATAGTTAGTTTAGTTATTTCCGCAATTTCCTCATAAGTCAAATTTTCGATATCATTTAGAATTAAAATTGCTTTATATTGGGCTGGCAATTTGTCAAGGGAATTTGAAAGCAGTTCTTTGAGTTCGGCTAAATCATGGTAGGTTTCAGTTTGGAACTCAAGGGGAGTGTATTTTTTTGCTTGAGTTTCTTGGTAAAGGTTTTCAAGGGCAATATTTGCGTTCCTTCCTTTATCTTTTCTAAGCTTCATTAAACTAGCATTAAAGGCTATTCTGTAGAGCCAGCTGCTAAAAGCTGATTTGCCCTGAAAATCCTTGAGTTTTAAAAAAACGGTGAGGAACACTTCCTGACAAATATCTTCAGCGTCTTCGGAGGATTTTGTAATTTGAAAAGCCAGCTGTTTCACTTTAGTCTTGTATCTTCTTATTATTTCTTCAAGAGCTCGTTGGTCATGCCGCAGTATGAGTTGTACTAAAACCTTATCGCTAACCTTCGTTAAATCGTCTATATTTGCGCTTTTAATAACTCTTGGCTTCATACTATCCTGATTATCATCAATTGACCGAGTGACTTTGTTTGGAATCTGTTTTGATTTTGTAAAAGTTTTGTAAAATCTCTAAAGTGTACTATAACCCCAGCAAGCAGATCGTTTACATCAATGATGTTAACTTAGCACTCGATTATTTAAGTGATTTAGCGCAGGATGATGTAGTTTCAGTAGATACAGAAACTGCCGGCTGGCAATATGGTTTAAATAAGCTATGCTTAGTTCAGCTGACTGGTAGTCAATCTCCCTATACAATAGTTTTCGATGTTTTGGCTTTTGATGATCCGGCTAGTTTTTTAAAAAATGTGATTGAAAACGAAAAGGTTTTAAAAATTGCTCACAATGCAACTTTTGAGCTTCGGAGTCTTGAGACAATAGGGCTGTCTTTAAGAAATGTTGAGGATACTTTTGAGCTAGCCAAAAGGCTAAGGCCCCACTTGCCCAGCTTCAGGCTTTCCACTTTATGCGAGCATTTTTTGGGTAAAAAATTAGACAAAAGTTATCAAACCAGTAATTGGATGCAGAGACCTTTGAGTGAAGCTCAAATAGCTTACGCGGCGGCAGATGCCGAGGTTACCTTAAAGATTTATTTTATCTTGAAGGAGATCGAGCAGTCTTTAAGCAAAAGACTGGAGGGAGATTTGCCTCAGCTTTTAATTACCTACAAGGATGTATTGATTAAGAGGAACGAGTTGTTAAACCCGATAATAGAACAATTATGTGAAGCAGATTATTTACTGGAAGCTTTGCGGGTTCGTATTAAAGAAGAGTTGCCTAAAGTGGGGGGAGAGATTGATACAGATTTTGCATATGCCAAACTGCAGGAGGTTAAGAAAACTGAGGTGTCAATAGAGAAGTTGAGAAGTCGTTATCCTAGCATAGCTGATGAAGTGATCGAGCTTTACGTAAGGCGCGAGAAACTTAAGGCAGCACTGAAAGAGCTGGGTGAACCAGCTAGTTCAATAAACGATCTTTTAGTTGAAACAGGTAGAAGTTATCGCTTGCAGCTTGAAATAAAAGATTTATGACGGGGTGTAGCTCAGCTTGGCTAGAGCGCACGGTTCGGGACCGTGAGGTCGGAGGTTCAAATCCTCTCACCCCGACCACATGAAACCTGAAAAATTTTAAGTTAATTCTTGCCAACTCTTTCCCTTAAAAATTAATATAAAAGCCTGGTTCCTAAGATCTAATAGATTTCAGTCAAAAACAAAACTTTTACAGAAAAATACAAATAGTTCAAGCTCTCTATCGAGCAGGGAGGCAAAAGCATTTGTGTAATCGAATTTAACCAATTCTATCCGCTGAAACAAGGGCTCTTAGGTTTTAAGACTCTGCCGTATTTTTTGGAATTTGTACCCTCTACTTGAAGGAAACCGTTAAAAATGTCCGCTGAATTGTAGTACGAATTGTGCAAAATTTACTTCTCGGACTAACTTCCGCCTATCAACTTACTGTTGTTTTGAAAATAAATCTTCTAAACGAGTTTTGTTTAAAAAGAGATCAAATTTCGAATAACTTTGAAACCTTTATATTCAACAGAGCTAAATATCAGAGTTGTGACGCTTGAGTTTTTATTTAATGTTGAATTAATGAGAAAAAGTAGTTATTTTACTAATCAAGTTTCAGATGACGAGGATATTAGGTAAAAATGCTCCAAAAGCGGAGAAAACTGTAGACGTATCCGTATCTAAGATTAGGAGAGTAACCATAAATGGTATTTGTTATATTGTTTCCAACGAAGATGAGGTTTTTGTAGAAAAAAAATTACTCTTCGCAATTTTAGAAAGAGGTATAAGAGATTTTATATCTTCAAAACCTAATTTAAACGAGAGTGCTAAAAAATGGATGCTTGAGTGCGATCCAAGCTATATCTTTAGTTTCAAAAACATTTGCAGCTTGCTTGGTTTTGATGCTGAAACCTTATACAACAGGCTTCTAACTTTGCGAGACACCGCTTTGTCAAATAGAAGAACTTCCAGGGAAATCTACAGAATTCTGGATGATTTAGCTTGCGAATCAAAAAAATAACTAAAAGCCCTTTTAAAACTTTCCGCGGGTTATAAACTTAACTTTCAAATTCTAATCCGAACAGCATCGGCAGCTTAATTTTCAGAGAATTCAAAATAAATTTAGAAGCTTTTTAAATTACTTGACGACAAAAATGATTAATTAAGCAGCTCTTGTAGGTTACTTTTCTTTTTTGGCTTACTTGCTAATTTTTTTATGCTCTGCCTAAGGGCACTGTGGTCTAAACCTAAAGACTCACAAACCAAATAAAAGGGCAGACTAGCTTCATATTTATCACTGAAAATCCAGTTTTCTGCATCACGCCTTACCTCACCTTCTCCTATCAAATAGTCTGAGATAGCTTTTTGCAAAACTGCTACTAGCAATCGCCTTTCACTACTTGATAAAATCCCTTTATCTTCATTATTAAAACTTTTCTCCATATCTTTATTTATTGGATTTTTAAAAGAACTCTCAAATTATACCACGACTTTAATAAAAATCAAGAAACTTTTGAGAAGAAAAATGTTAAATTAGTTTGTTTGTTGAGCAAACAATAGCTCTTTGTATAAAACCTGCACTTTACCTTCAGCTATCTTCTCTAAATCAGTAACTAAATTTCCGATCAGATCATCTATGAGGGATTTGTCAAGTGTTTTTTGATTTGATTGAAACTTAAATCTTAAAGTAAATTTAGGAAGTTCTGGGTTTGGTAGATAATCAACTATTTGAACGTCAGTGAGGAAGGGTATTTGGAGGTTAGTAATCGAGACCAAAAGTTCATGGCCCAACAAAGTGGTTGATACTGTCAAATCTCTGTAAGCCGGCGGATATATTACTGCATCTTTGATTTTGGAGTAAGAGCTGCTGAATTCTACAAGCAAATCAAGATCAAATGTTGCGCCCAAAACTGGCCTTTTTAAATCTAAAAAAGCTAACAAGGACGGGTTAAAACTACCCCAACAGCCAAGCACTTGATCATCTACAGTACAGCTAAACCCCCAGTCAAAGTAACCGCCGGAAACAGCATTTACGCGGACTGATGAAGAAATTCTTAGATAACTCAACATGTTCCATACTACCGAAGCCAAAAAGAAGCAACTTTCAAAACTTTGCACAGGTCTGCTGACATCTAAATACGGATGCGTGAAGGCC
>Ga0308400_1000368_pt1 | contig 17764 bp, 8 predicted proteins | sample HotsprSampOS1265_FD_203451 | JGI IMG/M metagenome (GOLD analysis project Ga0308400, IMG submission 203451) | Hot spring phototrophic mat microbial communities from Octopus Spring, Yellowstone National Park, Wyoming, United States - 20060914_OS12-65 ...
GGCCAGTGGCCCGCGCACCCAGGCCCTGCACGATGCGGGCCAGAGGCCCGCGCACTCAGGCACTGTACGATGCGGGCCAGTGGCCCGCGCTCCCAGGCCCTGCACGATGCGGGCCAGTGGCCCGCGCACCCAGGCCCTGCACGATGCGGGCCAGAGGCCCGCGCACTCAGGCGCTGTACGATGCGGGCTCGTGGCCCGCGCACCCAGGCCCTGCACGATGCGGGCCAGGGGCCCGCGCTCCCAGGCCCTACACGATGCAGGCCAGGGGCCCGCGCTCCCAGGCCCTGCACGATGCGGGCCAGGGGCCCGCGCACCCAGGCCCTGCACGATGCAGGCCAGGGGCCCGCGCACTCAGGCACTGCACAATGCGGGCCAGTGGCCCGCGCTCCCAGGCCCTGCACGATGCGGGCCAGGGGCCCGCGCACTCAGGCGCTGTGCAATGCGGGCCAGGGGCCCGCGCACCCAGGCCCTGCACGATGCGGGCCAGTGGCCCGCGCTCCCAGGCCCTGCACGATGCGGGCCAGAGGCCCGCGCACCCAGGCCCTGCACGATGCGGGCCAGTGGCCCGCGCACCCAGGCCCTGCACGATGCGGGCCAGAGGCCCGCGCACCCAGGCCCTGCACGATGCGGGCCAGTGGCCCGCGCTCCCAGGCCCTGCACAATGTGGGCCAGAGGCCCGCGCACTCAGGCGCTGTGCAATGCGGGCTCGTGGCCCGCGCACCCAGGCCCTGCACGATGCGGGTCAGTGGCCCGCGCTCCCAGGCCCTGCACAATGCGGGCCAGAGGCCCGCGCACTCAGACACTGCACAATGCGGGCCAGGGGCCCGCGCACTCAGGCGCTGTGCAATGCGGGCCAGAGGCCCGCGCACCCAGGCCCTGCACGATGCGGGATCGTGGCCCGCGCTCCCAGGCCCTGCACGATGCGGGATCGTGGCCCGCGCACCCAGGCCCTGCACGATGCAGGCCAGGGGCCCGCGCACCCAGGCCCTGCACGATGCGGGCCAGAGGCCCGCGCACTCAGGCGCTGTGCAATGCGGGCTCGTGGCCCGCGCACCCAGGCCCTGCACGATGCGGGTCAGAGGCCCGCGCACCCAGGTGACTGTGTGGCCGGAGACGACCATCGCTCGTGTTTCTTCGCTACCATTGTGATACAATTGATGCAGATACATTATCCACTAGTGGTTCTGTCATGAACACAACTCGACCACTGCTCGTTTTATTGCTTGCTGGCGCCAGCTTTCTCGCCGCTCAGAGCACCGGTCAACGTCTCTTCTTTCATCTCAGCTACATCCTCGCCGCTCTACCGCTGGTTGCGCTAGCGTGGACCTGGCTGAATCTGTACGGACTGAGTATCGAGCGCGAACACAAAAGCCTACGCGCCAGCGTCGGGGAATACACACGCGAACGGTTGACTATTCGTAACCAATGGTGGTTACCCAAACTATGGATCGAAGTACAGGATGAGTCGGACTTGCCCAACCACGAACCCGGTTTTGTGGCGTATCTAGGTGCTCGCGAGATAACCCGTTGGACGACCCGCACGCTTTGTACCCATCGCGGACGCTTTCGACTCGGACCAACCCGTATTATCAGCAGCGATCCATTTGGTCTCTTTCGCTTTTCCCGCCTGATCGCTGGCAGTGGCGAAATTATTGTCTACCCGCCAACCGACATCATTACCGGTTTTCGCCTACCCGGTACCGAACTAGCCGGTGGATCATCGAGTCTGGTACGAACATATACCACGACGCCCAATGTGGCGACTATTCGTGATTATCAACCCGGTGATAGCCTGAACCGCATCCACTGGCGCAGCACAGCGCGCCAGGGTCGGCTGATGGTCAAAGAGTTTGATCTCGATCCGGCAGCGGACATCTATCTCATCCTTGATTGTAATGAGCGCACGGTCGTGCGTATGCCACCTGCTCGACCACCAACTGATGAACGACAGATCGCTCCATGGTGGCAACGTCAACCATCGCTGCGCCAGCGCCCCGCCCTCGACTCAACGGAAGAGCATGCCGTGTACGTGGCTGCTTCCCTCGCCCGCACGCTCCTTTCACAAAACCGGGTTGTTGGTTTACTGGCCTGGAGTGAACGGCTTGAAGTTATTCCTGCCGAGCGTGAAGAGCGGCAACTCTGGAAGATGCTTGAGCTGTTGGCCGTATTGCGTGCGTCTGGTCAACATTCATTGACCGAGTTGTTACTGGCCGAAGGCCAGCGTTTCAGCCGCGCTACAACCCTGGTCATTATCACATCAGATGTTGATCCGCGTTGGGTGACTGCGCTCCAGCAACACATCTATCGTGGTGCACGAGCGGTAATCGTCTTCATTGATCCGCTGAGTTATGGCGGCTGGAACGATCCAACTACACTTCTCCAACATTTAGTCGGGTTGGGTATCGATGTCTACCGTTTACAACGCAATCAAGTCCTTGACGAGGCGCTGCGCCATCCGCTGCAATCGCCAGCTTGAGAGAACACCCACCGTTGAACTCTCTGATAAGGAAGTAGCAAGAGAGATAACGTTTACCTAAACGAAAGACGGTACTAATCGTAATCAGGAGTATTGAGCTATTGCCTGCTGAAACTACGTAGTTGTACAATAGACTTGCTATACTATAGGTTGTAACGAAAAAGCACTTGTTGTTAAATGGAAGCACACGCTATGGCTCAACCACCTTTTGTCTTCAAGCGAGGCCCTGCTCAGCGTTCCTACTTCTTCACAGGTTTCATTGTTACCCTCATCCTCAGCCTCCTTTTCAGCGCAGTTATGTCGGTGTTTGCGGCAGGAACTCTAACCGTTCAGGTATATCTTGACAGTAATCGCAACGGCACCTTCGACAGTGGTGAAACTGGGATCGGCGGTATCTTGGTCTCGGTCTATTCTGCTGAAAGCGTGATCGTTGGTCTGAATACAACCGACAGCAGCGGGCAAGTGGTCTTTCCCTCATTACCCGACGGCAACTATCGCATTGAAATAAGTAACCTCGGCGCCCGTGTTGTCTCTGTACCAGGAAATGATAATCCTGGCCTCCTCTCATTTGTGACTATTTCGGGAGGCGCAGTCACCCAACGAATTGGCCTGCGTGAGCTTGACGGTGGTTCAGTGGATACCGGTGCTCCAGCCGGGACTCGTAGTGTCTCGGTGCGGGTCTGGGATGACAGTGATGCCGATGGAGTTCAGGATGCTGGCGAACCATCATTCAGTGGTCTGCCGGTACGCCTGGTTGATAGTCTGGGAAACACGGTCGCCGGACCGGTGAATACTGACGCGCTCGGGCGCGCAATCTTTAACAATGCCCCCACCGGTGCTGGCTACCGTGTACGCATACTGGCGGCTGACATCCCAACCGGTTACATTCTGACCCAATCCTTTGTCAACGATGGCGATCCAAACCCAACTATTCGCGACTCGAATGCAGTATTGGTCGGCGGGAATGTCGAAGCAACGCTGCCCAATACCGGACGCGGGGTCAACATTGACAGTGTTGATATTGGTTTCACCCGCGGGGCAGTAAGTGGCTTCATCTGGCGCGACAACAACCGCAACGGCCTCTGGGAAAGTGGTGAACCAAGATTGAATGGGATCACAGTTCAGTTAGTAGATACGAATACCTCTACAGTAATCAGTACCACTACCACGCGCCAGCGGATCGGATCGACCCAGCCTGAAGAGGGTGGTATTTTTGTCTTCCCCAGTTTGCCGCTGACGACAACCTACCAGGTTGTGATACCCAATAGCCAGTTTACCAGCGGTGCCCCGCTCTTCGGCGCTGCGAATTCACCGAATGCAACCGGTGGTGATGTAGGGTCACCGGATGGGATACCCGGTTCAAGTGATGTGACTGGACCGACTCTCACCGTGAATGCCACGACGAATGTCTATTCCAACCAACGTTTTGGCTTCTATAAGGGCGTCGTGGGCGACTTTGTCTGGCTTGACGATAATAGTGATAGTAATCAGGATTCCGGCGAAATCGGGGTGAACGGTGTCATTGTCTTTGTTGATAGCAACAGTAATGGCATCCGAGACAGCGGCGAACTCTTTACCGTTACTATCAATAACCCAAACAATGGTCAACCTGGCTACTACCTGTTCGATGATTTACCCCTAGGCAGTAGCTATCGTATTGCCCTTGATCCGGACAACTTCAAACCCGGTGGCGCACTGGTCGGTCTGGGCAATTCGACCGGAACTGCGGCTACGAATGGGAATGGAGATCGTTATGTTTATAGAGACTCGAATACCCTGAATGCAGGTTCACCGGAAGATACCGGAGTTGATTTTGGGATGACACGAGCCAGTATCGGTAATTTGGTCTTTGAAGACGTAAATGGCAACGGTGTTTACGATACTGGTGATCTGACCATTCAAGGTGTCACCGTTAGAGCATACCGTGCGAGTGATAACACATTGCTGGGTACGACAACGAGTGATGAAAACGGAGAATACACTCTTCCTGGCCTGCCGGCTGAAGAAATCTACGTGACGTTCGATCTCTCAACTGCCGGTGCAGGTTATATTGGATTTGTCGGTAGTCTGCGTCCAACCGGTACCACTGTTGATCCAACCGAAACAACGTATACCGACTACAGCGATTTAACAGCTAACGTCGGTGGTGATGTCTGGCGTACCGATACTTTTACACCAGTTCTGAATACACCTAACAACGGTATTGATGCTGGATTCTACCGACCGGTGCGTATCGTTGTGCGGGTCTTCGGCGAGACGGTAAATATCAACAATACTCGCGAAGGCAGCGAACCTGGCATTAGTGGAGTTCCTGTTCAGGTCACCGGAACCGAATCACAGACTCTAACGACAAATACCGCTGGAGAGGCTATTTTCAATCTACGCCCTGGTTCATACACGGTAACGGTAACAACTCCATCGGGGTATCAGCCTTCACCTAGCAATAGCGGTAGCCTGAACTTTACGAACCTACCTAGCCAGGCCGTACAAAACGCCGACTTCGGTTATTACCGACCAGGAACGATTAGTGGTATTGCTTTCTTTGATGCAAATGGCGATAGTCTGGCTAACAGTGGTGAACCGCGACTGCGCAGTGTGACGGTTGAATTAATCAACTCGTTAAACAACGTCGTTGACACCAAGACCACAAATACCAGTGGCGCCTACACTTTCACCGGTATCCTCCCAGGTAATTACACGGTACGGTTTACGAATCCTGATACGACGAATTATGAATTTATTACCGGCGGTGATAGTGATGTTACGACTCCAGGAAATGTGGCTACCAGCAGCACAAACACCTTAACGGTACCCTACGACGGTTCACTGACGAACATTGATGCCGGCTTCCGTGGTCGGACAACGGTCAGTGGTCGAATTTTTGAAGATAATAATGCTGACAATCTGCAAGATGCAGGTGATGCCGACTTGAGCGGTGCAACCGTTACTCTAACGGTCACTGCTAATCTGACGAACCTGGTAGCGACCTACCAGGCCACTATAAGTACGCCAGCACCTAATTATGCCTTCAACAACCTGCCCGGTGGCAACGGTGTAACCTATACTGTCAGCTTTGCACCACCTTCTACAGCTTATATCGCCAGTGATGCAAATGTGGGCAGCGATGATACTATCGATAGTGATGGCCCGATCGTCACAATCACTAATCCGACTGCTGGTGGAACGATTACTAATGTTGATCAGGGTTACTTCCGTAATGTCACCATTACGGCCCGCGTTTTCCGCGAACCCTCAGCCGGGCGGAACAATCAGTGGGATAGCGGTGAAACTGGGATCGTCGGTGTCCGTGTATTCCTAGAACAGGGTGGAACACCTGTGCTTACCAGCACAACGACGACCGGCGGCCTGGTCACCTTTACCGCTCGTCCCGGCTCCTATAACCTCAACGTTGACGAAAGCTCAACCCCGCTCAGTGGTTTGTTACCTTCATCTGGATCAACCGCAGCCATTCCGGTGGTTGGATCACCGCTTACCAGTGGTAGTAGCTCGCTGACGCAAACCAGCCCGCCCGGAACAACTCATGTGTTTGGCTTCTACACGTTTGGGACGGTTAGCGGACGAGTCTTCTTCGATGGCAAGAATGCACCGGCTGATAATTCAGCCAGTGGTGAGCCGGGGATCATTGGGGTCACAGTACGCCTGCTGAACATATCAGATGTGCAAGTCGGTTCAGCCACAACTGATGCCAACGGTAATTTCACCATTAACAACATCGAAGGTGGTAGTTACCGGTTAGAGTTTGTCAATCCCGATGCGACCAATTTCAGTTTCGTGGCTGCCAATACGGGTGATAACAACGTTGCCAGCATTGTGAGCAATAATGGTCGAACTGATCTATTTACCGTTACCGACGGCCAAATAACGAGCCGCTCCGCCGCGCTAATCGGGAAGAGCACGGTGAATGGTATCACCTTCGTTGACCAGGCGTATGACGGCCAGCGCACTGGCGATCCGGTTCTGGCGAATGTAACGGTGAATCTGACGGCAACGGTCGCGCTGCCGAATCTGAACACGACGATCACGCGAGCTACCTCCAGCAACAGCAGCGGCAATTACAGCTTTGGCGGGCTACCCGGCGGGACGGGGGCAGTCACCTTCACGCTGAGCTTCACCCCACCGCCGGCCACCCCACCGTACCAGGTAACCCAGGCCGATGTGGGAGATGATGCGACCGACAGTGATGGCCCTGCCGCCCTGACCGATCAGGCGCTCGGCGTGGGAACAACCGAAAGCCGTGACCAGGGCTACTACCAGAACGTGACGGTACAGGCACGGGTGTTCCACGAGACGGTGACGATTAACAATACCTTTGAGACCGGTGAAGCTGGTCTGCGGGCGGTCACCGTGAACGTGAGTGGGCCGGTGTCAGGTTCGCAGGCAACCGACCTCTCAGGTCTAGTGACCTTTACCGGCCCGCCCGGCGTCTATACCTTTACCGTCCCCACCAATCCGACCGGCTATACCCCCTCGCCGGGCAATACCGGCACGGCCGCCACGGCCCTCGTGCTGAGCGGGCAAACCGCACCGGCAGTGCCGTTTGGCTATTACCAGCCAGCCCAGATTTCCGGTAAGGTCTTCTTCGACGGCGCGAATGCACCGGCTGATAATGCAGCCAGTGGTGAGCCGGGGGTGGGCAGCGTCACGGTACGGTTGCGAGACGGCAACGACGCCATCATCACGACGACTACGACCCTCCCCGACGGAACGTTCACCATCTCCAATGTCGCCCTCGGCACGTATCGGCTGGAGTTTGTCAACCCCGATGCAACAAACTTCAGCTTTGTAGCCGCCGATACGGCGGATAACCGCGTTGCCAGCATTGTGAGCGACAACGGTCGCACCGCGCTGTTCACCGTCAACGCCTCGAACCAGAGCATCGTGCGCTCCGCTGCGCTGATCGGGAAGAGTACGGTGAATGGGATCACCTTCGTTGACCAGGCCTATGACGGGCAGCGTAGCGGCGATCCGGCGCTCGCCAACGTGACCGTCAATCTGACGGCGACGGTCGCGCTACCTAACCTGACCACCACCATCACGCGCAGCGCCACCACCGACAGTAGCGGCAATTACAGCTTTGGCGGGCTGCCCGGTGGAACAGGGACAGTTACCTTCACGCTGAGCTTCACCCCACCGCCGGCCACCCCACCGTACCAGGTGACCCAGGCCGATGTGGGAGATGATGCAACCGATAGCGACGGCGCTGCCGACCTGACCAATCAGCCGCTGGATGTGGGAGCGACCGCCAGCCGTGACCAGGGCTACTACCAGAACGTGATCGTACAGGCGCGGGTGTTTGAGGAGACCGCTACGATCAACAATACGTTTGAGAGTGGCGAATCCGGTCTGGAGAATATCACCGTAAACGTGAGCGGGCCGGTGTCCAGTTCGGCACCCACGAACTCATCAGGTCTGGTGACCTTCAGTGGCCCGCCCGGCGTCTACACCTTTACCGTCCCCACCGATCCGAGTGGCTATGTTCGCTCGCCGGGCAATACCGGCACGGCCGCCACGGCGCTCGTGCTGAGTGGGCAAACCGCACCGGTAGTGCCGTTTGGCTATTACCTCCCGGCGCAGATCAATGGTACCGTCTGGTTTGATACCAACAGCAACGGCATCTTTGATAGCGGTGAGCCGGGGATGGAGAATGTTTCGGTTCGCCTCGTTGGGAATAATAGCGGCGCCGGTACTCCGGTGACGACCAACAGTAGTGGAGCATTCACTATCACCGGTATTGAGCCGACTGGACTGACCAACAGCAGTTATCAGCTCTGTTTCACCGCACCAACAGACTTTGTCTTCACTTCTAAGGGTGATACGCTGACGACCGATAACAACAGCGATGCTAACCCCAGCGGTTGCACCGATAGCTTTACCATCGCTTCAGGTGCGAACATCGGTCATATCGATGCCGGTCTGCGCGGCGCCCTCTCAATCGGCGATCTTATCTGGGAAGATGCCAACGGTAACGGGATTCAAGACTCTGGCGAACAGGCACTGGAGAATGTAACAATCACGATCCAGGTGCAAACCAACGGTGGCGTGATCAACAGCAGTAACCCATCGTTCACGTTCACAACAACCTCAACCGGTGGCAGTGGTCTATCGCCAAACTATTCAATCGGCAATATTCCGCCCGGTAGTACCGTTACCATTCAGGCAGTCAGCCGCTTCGGGTACCTCTTAACCACGGCCAATCAGGGTGGGAACCCGGCAACTGATAGTAACGCCGTTGGGTCATCATTTACGCTTACAGCCAATGATGCAACAATTGATTTCGGGTTGTACCGGACAACGGCGATTGGGAATCTGGTCTGGTATGACGTGAACGGGAATGGAGTGCGTGATACCGGTGAGCCTGGTATTCCGAATGTGACCATCACGCTCCGCGATGCGGCCGGAAATACGATCACGTCAACGCAGACGCTAGGCGATGGCAGCTATGCCTTTAGTAACCTGGCACCGGGTAGTTACTCGTTGCGTCTGACCATACCTGCCGGTTACGCCACCACTAATAACGGGAGCGGTTCGATCAGTGTTGACGACGACAATGACTTCCGCACCGATGGCACAACTGTCAACTTCGCCCTTTCCAGCGGTCAGGCCCTCGGCAGCGTCGATGCTGGTCTACGCGGGACTGGGAGCGTGAGCGGTATCGCATGGTTTGACACTAATGAAAATAACGTTCGCGATCCTGGAGAAACGGATCGCGTGAGCGGGGTTCGCGTGACGGTGACCTTCACACCAACCTTGTTACCAGCTTTGCCGCAGACAATTCAGGTCGCGACTGATACGAATGGCGCTTACAATGTAACCAATCTGCCACCCGGTGAGGTTACTGTGACCTTTACCAACCTGGCCGGTTACTTACCGGCGCAGCCAAATGTCGGCGGTGATGATACCATCGACAGTGATGGCCCGGTAGTATCCTTCACGTTGGGAGCTGGACAGAATGCGGTTGTGGACATGGGTTATTACCGACGGGTTCTGGTCTATCTCCCATTAACGATGGTACAGGTACCGCCAGATTTGATCGTGAGCATCCAGGCCACACCGGCCAATCCGAATCTCAACACGCCGGTTACGTATCAGATCACGGTTACCAACGTTGGTCGCGAACCGGCCAGCAACTTCTGGGTAGACCTCTATGTCAATCCGAGAAAGCCGCCAGAGGTCAACGAGCGCTGGAATGATCTGTCACGGCAAGGGTTGGCCTGGTTCTTCGCCGGCACTCTCCAGCCCGGTGAAAGCGTAACCTTGAACAGTCGTCCACGGAGTTCAACAAATCCATACGGTTACGATCCGGCCACCAGTTCGCCAACCTGGAACGGGCGGCTGCCTCCGGGACGCAATACTATCTATGTATACGTAGATAGCTGGAACCGTGACGAGTCTGGTAACGTGCGTTCGCCATTTGGCGCTGTAGAAGAAGTCAACGAGACCAATAATCGGGCCGAAATAACCATCGTTGTTTCAGAGTAGCGCTGCAATAGTGGAAAAACCTGCAATGTAACTTGGTGCAGGTTTTTCCACCTGGACAAGTAAAGGAATTCGCGATATTGTTGTCATACAAGACGTGGCGATGACTGCCTGCGCCAGCCACACCGACAATACTATGAATGGGTAAGGAGTTGCTTATGCAACGACGAATGATCAGCTACAGCATGATGATCAGCGGCCTGATCGCAATGGTGATAGGATTTACCCTCCTGCCGCTCCCGGCTCAATCAACCGCTGCTCCGGCGCTGCAACCGTCGCCACGCCCAACATTGCCACCGCCGGTTCTTGTTCCGGCAACACCAACACCGCTGCCGATGGGTCGGGTAACCGGAACAATTATTGATCTGCGAACCAATGCTCCAGCAGCCGGTATTGCTGTTCAGATTGGTGAGGCGTTAGTTTACAGTGATGGCAATGGTAATTATGACCGCTGGGTAGAATCGGGGTATTATCGGCTTGCTCTTAACTTGAACCCAGACCAGGGTTCGCCCGCTCAGCCGCCATTGGAGATTGCAGTCGGGCCTGGCGATACGGTTGTGGTACACCTCTTTTTCACCAGCCCGGCGCCAAATACGGCAGTTTTGCCCGACCTGACAATCGAAGCACCGACCGCAGAACCGGCGCCACAACCAGTCGTTGTTCCGGCTTTGCCTGAGCCTGTGCCTGAAACGATGCCACCAAAGTTACCGTACACCGGTATCGCTACAGATGCTGATACTGTACCGGCAACGGCTATCGATCAGCAGCCGACACGGCTGCCGCGCACCGCAGCAACCGCACCGTTCAATGCCCAGTTCTGGTTTATCCTTGGCATTATCTTGCTAGCAGGTGGCCTGGGCCTACAGTTCTGGCCAGCACGCCGATCATCACAGCCGGTATCTACTAACGACCGTCTCTTATCAACACTACTGATTACACCTCCGTCTGAGTCTCGTGAAGAGCTGTTGCGTAAACTCCTGACCGCTCCAGAAGATCACTAAGCGGTTACAGGTATTGAATACGAATGAGCCATCGCACGCAGCAATAGAACCTTATGGGGGCAGGTTTTGAACTCGCTCCTATTGGTGCGGCAATAAATAAATGAGGGAAGAGACCGTTGCAGTCTCTTCCCTCACTCCGTATCCGCTCATTCCTTATGGTACAATCACCGCCCTGCCAGCAATTCGTCGATGCTTGAAATCGTCAATTGCCTGGTTGATCTGCTCAAGGCGGTATTGTTGACCATAGAGCTTTACTCGTCCTTCTGCATTAAGCTCCATCAGTTCAACCAGCTCGACGTAATTACCGACCAGACTTCCCTCAATTGCAATCTCGGTGATGATCATATGGACAGTAGGTACGTGGATCGCACCGCCATACCCAACGACAAAATGGGTTCCACCCTGACGCAGCATCTGCCATGAGATCTGCTCAGCACCCAATTCGCCGACAAAATCAATTACCACATGGGCGCCACCGTGTGTTAAGTCCTTGACCTCCTGTACGACTGTATCAGTCCCATCGAGGACGTAGTGCGCTCCCAAATCACGGGCTAGTTTACGGGCCGCCTCCGAGCGATCAACAGCGATAATTCGCGCTCCACATAGTTCTCGTACTGATTGCAAGGCAATGTGACCGAGGCCACCAACGCCAAGGATCACACAGTACTGACCGGGATTCAACTTGCGTGCCGCTTTTTTAGCCACGCGATAAGCAGTGATCCCGGCATCAGCCAACGGTGCTACATCGACCGGAGCGACATTTGGATTGAGTTTGATGAGCGCTCGTTCGTTCGTCAACATGTACTCGGCGAAACCACCATCGCAGTTGAGGCCAGGGAAGCTGCCATGTTCGCAGTACATATCTTCGCCGCGCCGACAGCCAAGGCAGATACCGCATGACCGCAAGGGATGACAAATGACCGGATCACCGACTTTGACCGAGGTCACACCAGGACCAACTTCCTCGACCCACCCTGCATTCTCGTGACCGAGAATGTAAGGCAGCAAAGTTCGTTGTGGATCCTGTATATCCTTCCAGACCCCCTCAATGATGTGAAGATCGGTACGACAGAGACCGGCTGCGCCGATACGGACAATCACCTCACCGGGCTTTGTAATCTGGGGTGGCGGTACCTCTTCGAGCTGAAGTTGGACGTTGAGATGTTCATCGTACTCGTGCAGACGGGCAGCACGCATAGGAATATCCTCTCTATTCAATCATCAGGCGATCACCAACGCTGGAATAGTCGTATTGCCGTTCCGGGAAGAACTGTGTCCTCAGCAGTCCTTCGCAGAGGCTGGTGTTGAAGGCTATATTAAGACGAGCCGAACGCGAGTAGCGCAGATAAGCTGGCAGATCGGCTTCTGCGATTGGTTGATCTGTGACAGTTGTGAATAGTTGTGCATCAACATTCATTGCCAGATGCAGTCGGCGCCGCTTGTGGAGATACCGTTGTAAATCGGTCGCGGCCAATGGAATACGCTGCGGAGGTGTCGCCTGCACAAGCAAGTCTTCCCCAGCCACCATTACATCACCAATGCGCAGATTGAGAATGGTTGCGTCGCTCAAGCCGACCTGTCGCATTCGACGGATTAAGACATCCTGGCGTGCTAGAAAACCTTTGACGATGAATGTGTAGCGCAACGCCTCAAGATCAGCCTGGTGATCGACATCGTTCGGAAACGTTTCAACAAAACTTCGTCCAGTATTAATCCCGCTGTTTATCTCATCAGCGAGGCAATTGTTGCGAACGAGAACCGTGACCTGATGTACCCCTGGGATCTGCCCGACCTCGTGGCGGATGTCTTGTGACATCATAAAAACGAAGTTGGGCGCGCACCAGAAGGTTGGTACTGTATAGATCACAGTTACATGTCCTTCTGCGATATGCACTTCGTTGACGAACCCCAATTCGGTGATCGGGGTGTCGAGTTCGGGATCATAGACCTCTGACAGGGCGTGATAAATCTCGGCAACCGTCGGCATCTGCAACCCCCTTTCACACCACGGCAGGGGTAGCACCATCGAGCATTACCGGCATGTTCCGAAGCTGCTCCTTCTTTGCTTCGACATCAATGCCATAGAGGCGTGCTGCATTCAGTCCGAGAATCTTCTCTTTGGTCTCGATGGTCAATTTCACACCGAACTCAGCCTCGAGATCAGGCGGGAGTTCAAAGGCCATGAACTTCTCGATCAACCATCCCGGAGTCCAGAGAGCATAGTCACTGGCGAAGGTCAGCTTATCAGGCCCGAGCCAGTAGAGGAGATTGGCCATCACTTCGGCAAAGTAGCGAGGACGCGAGTGAATGAAGGGCATCACTACTGCCAGACCACCCCAAACGTTTGTTTCCTGAGTCGCGATCCAGCAGAAGTCTTCCAGGCGTGGTAGACCACAATGCTCAACAATAAACGTTAGTCCGGGAAAATCGGTTGCCACATAGTCAACATCAGCCACATCAAACGCATCGCGGTCGAGGGGCCAGATGGTAGGACCCTTGTGGACATGAATGTTGGTAATTCCAAGCCGCTCACACTCTTCAAAGAAGGGATAAGCTGCCGGATCGTTCAATTTCCAACCACGAGAACCCTTGTCCCATTCCGCAGTATACAGCTTAACACCTTTAATATCGTATTGAGCCTTCGCTCGCCGTAATGCGTTCAGACCAAGTGGCCCATCTTCACCGTGACGCGGGTCGAATGAACCGTTCAGGATAACGCGCTCTGGGAAGGCCTCCTTTAACTGAGCATTGCGCTCGATGGGATTGAAGCCAGTGTGGTAGAACTCGAAAAGGTTCGTTGATTGCAGAATGCACATGTCAACATAGCCTTCAACGAACAGGTCGCGGGCCATGTCTGTGACTGAGTAGCGCTCATAATGTTCGAGTGTCCAAACCTTATCGGCTGGCGACAGGTTCTTATGGTATGCGTAGAAACAATCGATCCAGCCTTTGCCGAGCTTCCCGCGCTGATTTTCCGGACTAGCATCCCACAAATGGGTATGTGCATCAATGACGAAGATTTCGCGACCATCATCGGTACGGTACATACTCGCCTCCTGTCTGCGATGACCTGATCACCAACACCGTGATAGCTTGATAGCAGGTGGGATAAGTGTATCGTAGCAGTCCAGCGAAGGAGGGGCGGTGAAAAAACGGTGAAAAATTGGCAGGAATAGTAGACGGCTCACGATGAGGTATGGTATAACCAGATTACCGCAGTTCAACAGGTGTATGAATATCACGCGCAGGGAGGCGCTATGAATGAATCAGCGCTGCGAATAGCCACTATGGCAGATCTCGACACGCTGGTATGGCGGATTGCCACACTGCGCGAAAAGTTTCTGAGCAATGCCGACGTCGATCTTTCCTCAATGCGCGCTGTCATCCGCGATTCGTGGCAACGCTGCCGGGAATTAGCCGTAAATGCTGATCTCAATCTGGCACGTTTTGCGACAACCAATGATCAGCAGCTTCGCGATCTGTATGAGCTAAATGTAGCATTTCTACGCGCCGCCGGTCCTGTTCTTCTTCGCTTACGAGCGACGCTCGGTAACGTTGGTTACGTCGTTGCAGTAAGTGACGCCGAAGGTACGCTGCTCGATGTCGACGGCGATCCGGAATGCCGACACAAACTAGCACGCAAGGGATTGCTACCAGGGAGTAACTGGAGTGAGGCCGTCGCAGGAACGAACGCGATCGGAGTCGCCCTGGCGACAGGACAGGTTGTACAACTGGTCGGCGCCGAACACTACTGTACCGGTTGGCAAGATGTAACATGCACTGCTGCACCGGTATTCCATCCCGATGATGGTCATCTGTTGGGGGTACTCGACATCACCGGGGATTACCGACTTGTTCGGCCTTTTCTCGCCGGAATTATGGCTGCTGCAGCCGCTGAAGTGCAACGACGTTACCGGTTGGAGCGCGTCACACAACCGGCTCGATCACGGATTTTCAGCGGTTGGACACCACCAGTACCAAGTAATAATGCATCTCCGGTCGCTGGTGACCAACTGGTGCGTTTCGAGCGTCTAGCTGATGTTATGCGCATCGTGAGCAGTGTTCTCGATCCGGTACGTACTCCTTTCGTAATCGCTGAACAAATGGGCCGTCTGCTCGATGCCAGTGGTACCGTACTCGCAGAAGGAACAACTGCTGGCCCGCCGCGTACATATTTCTGGACGGTGTCAGGTGAAGCAGGTCAAAAGGCGTCAGAAATTCTACAGCACGCTATCCATGATCCGACAATTCTCACCTGGCGTTTCTGTGATCGTCCATTTATTATAAGCGGCACCACCATAACCAACTACAAAGAAGAATTGGCAGGCTTTCCACTGCCCGACATTAGCGGTATGATTTTGGTGGTACGTATACCGGCTCGCCCCTGGACGATTGCCGATCAACAAAGTGGTGCGACTCTGGCCGCCCACGGTGCAGCGATACTACGTCATGCTCGCCTCTACACCGATTTGCAGGCATATGCTGCCCAAACTGAAGTTCTCAACACGTTAGCTCTCTTTCTCAGTACACTGATCGATCCAATTCGCCAGATCGATGTGGTTTTGCAGCGTATTCTCGCGCTTACCCACCTTGATATTGGGATGATGGTGTTAAAAGAGGATCGACACCTAGCAATCACTGCGGTGCCTGAAATTGCAATCGATCAAGAGCAGATCCTGGCTCTGGTGGAAACGGTAATGAGTACCGGTCAGCCGATCTGGCTCTGTCGTGAACATGCTGTTGCTCATGAAGGGACGTTACTTCCGTTACACGATTGCTGTGATCTGGTTGTGCTCCCGATCATCCTCCATGCTACAAATGCAGGGGCCTTATTAATTGGTAGCCGTGCCCATCGCCATATCAGTGGTGAAGATTTGACTCTTTTACTAACAATTACGCAGCAATTAGGCCTAACTCTGAGTAATGCCCGTTTGCGACAGGTAGCCAGTGAAAATGATGCGCTGCGGCAAGCCAATCATCTAAAGAGTGTGTTTTTGGCGAGTGTATCCCATGATCTTCGCTCGCCGTTAACCGCTATTCGGGCTTCAGTCGAAGACTTGTTGGAACGTCAACATGAGGTGTCACCCATCGATCATCGAGCGCTCTTGTCGAATATCGCACGTGAAACAGCGCGTTTAAGCCGTTTTGTTGATCAGCTACTCGATCTTTCGCGGATTGAAGCCGGTACACTCCCAATTGATCGTGAGTGGGTTGAATTACACGCATTAGTGCACGATGTTATCACCAACTTCCAGCAACAATACCCTGTATGTCGGATCGAAATCTTCCTGTCGCCAACGTTGCCGCCGTTATATATTGACCCGACGCTCATTACTCAAGTGCTGTGGAATATTCTTGAAAACGCTCAGAAGTACGGTCCGCCCGAAGGTCCTATCACCATAGAAGCATTCTGCACGAATACCGATCTGGTGATAAGTATTAGTGATCGCGGTCCGGGCATCCCCATCAATGAACGACATCGCATCTTTGATCGGTTTTACCGTCTGGAACGTGACCGTCGTAGTCATCGTAATGGGAGTGGGTTGGGGCTCGCAATCTGCCACGGTATTGTTGCCGCACATCAGGGAAGTATCTGGGTTGATGAGCGACCTGGTGGTGGCAGTATTTTTCGGATCATGTTGCCGTTGATCAACGAACAACCAACTGCCTGGTGTCCGTTAGAGTATCACAGCAGAGAGTCAGTATGAAGCAGCGTATCCTTATTGTTGATGACGATCCGGGGATTGTGGCCGCAATCATGCCCTCCCTGAAAGCGCAAGGGTATGACATCGCGGTCGCACACGATGGTGATCATGCACTTTCCCTATTTACTCAGCTTGCACCCGATCTCGTATTGCTTGATCTCGTTATGCCATCGCTGCATGGCATAGCCGTTTGTCAGCGAATCCGTCAGCAAAGCTCAACCCCGATCATTGTTGTCAGTGTGAAAGGTGCTGAAGCCGACATCGTGACTGCTCTCGATAACGGCGCTGACGATTATCTGGTAAAACCATTTCGATTGCGTGAGCTACTTGCACGGATTCGGGCTGTTTTGCGTCGTGGACGGAGTGAGCAGACCGTGATTCAATGTGCTGATTTGGTGATTGATACAAGCCGTCGCCTGGTACAACGGCAGGGGCAAATAGTTAGCTTAACGCCAATTGAATATGCAGTGTTGGCCGAATTAGTGACTCACCGCAATGGTGTAGTTACAGCACGCCAGATCGTACAACGGGTGTGGGGTCCTCAGTATATCGACTCAACTGACTATGTCAAAGGCGTCATTCGACGTTTACGAGTCAAATTAGAGCCAGATCCCTCGCACCCGCGTTATATCCTTACCGAACCACATGTTGGATACCGGTTTAATCACGGTGAGTAGCGTATCGACTCTCACCACTGTCGCGGCAACCTTCTTCTCCCACCGAGGCTGGTGGGGAACCTGTCCTTACTGTTGCTCCTCACACCTCGGTTCTCACTCCTCTCCACTCACTCGTCAACAATATGTGCAATGCCGAGTGATCCAGTTCACCAAGACCGCGTTCGACTAGAAGTTCGTAACGAGCAACGGTGTCGGTCAGATGCGGTAACTCAACCCCTGCGGCCTGTGCCATCGCTGCTGCTAACCGCAAATCTTTGAGCTGTGTCGTGACCTTGCCGCCCGGAACATAGCGCCGCTCCGCCATCCGTGCGCCGTGAATTTGCAGTATCTTCGAATCGGCAAAACCGCCAGCTAACGCTGTGCGCAAGAGTGCCGGATCGACTCCGTAGGCTTCGGCCAGTACGATCG
>Ga0308400_1000372_pt1 | contig 17681 bp, 14 predicted proteins | sample HotsprSampOS1265_FD_203451 | JGI IMG/M metagenome (GOLD analysis project Ga0308400, IMG submission 203451) | Hot spring phototrophic mat microbial communities from Octopus Spring, Yellowstone National Park, Wyoming, United States - 20060914_OS12-65 ...
CGTACTTGCTCAGTCACCTTCTGCGCAAACGAGAAATTGAACACTACGTCTTGCGCGCCTGCCCTGACGGAGAAGGTGATTGGAGCCAGGAGGCAGCACCAGAGCAGGTACGTCTGTTACGGCAGAAGGGTGCGTTTGACCAGACGTTTGTTGATCGGGTGTGTCGTGATATAGAACAGCGCCATTTGCCCCTGCTGGTTGATATGGGTGGACGGCCAACCCTCGATCAAGAGCGGATTATTCGACACTGTACCCACGCGATTGTCCTTTCAGCTACAACTAAAGGGTTACTCGAATGGCGTAACCGTGTTGAACGGTATGGGTTGATTGTAATCGCGGAATTGTTCTCAGTGCTGAACGGAAATGATCAGCTTGAGGCCGAAACGCCGGTGTTGCGCGGGGTAATCAGTGGTCTCGAACGTCATACTGCTCAGAGTGGTGTTGTTGCTACAGCGCTGGTCAACCGCTTGGAGCGTTTAATGCGCTACGATTCCAAAGAGTTGAAAGATCACATCTTTCGTCAAGCGCCTTACGAAATGGTGGTTGATCTGTCGCAGCTTATTCAACAGCTTCATCCAGCAAACGCTAATCAAAACTATCTGCCGGAAGACTTGCCGAACGTTTTATCGCAGATCCCCCAAAATCCAGTGTCAATATACGGGCGTGGCCCAAACTGGCTGTACGCTGCGCTGACCCTCCACGTTGCCCCGCATCAGGTTGCGCTGTTCGATCCACGATTGGGATGGGTGAAACCGTTGTCTCTCCCTTGCGTCTCTCAACTAAAACCGGGGATCGTGGATTGGCAGATCAGGGTTGAACCAACATACACCTTGTTAACTGCTCGACCAACACGGCCATATCTTGAATACGATGAGTTGGCGCTGCTAGAGGCGCCGACTCTTGACCCACAACGGGGTGTAGTGATAAGTGGCAAAATTCCTTACTGGTTGCTTACCAGTCTGGTCCTGGCGTACCAACACCATCCCTGGCTGGCTGTGGTGCAACCAAAACTTTACCCACAAGCCGGGGTCATTGTGCTGAGTCGTCAGATGCAGTACACACCCGGCGATAGGATAGCAGTTCCATTAGACTAGTTAGCAGCGTAGATCACAAATCGACCGTCTACAAACCTTACCCCACCAACTGCGCTAACCGAAGCTGCATCTGCCAGGTCGCAATGGGACCAGGCGGCGGTTCAATCCAGCGCGCCAGTTCGTGTACCGGTACGGTACGGCGCATCTGGATATATCGTCGCTGATGCAATAACTGCGGCCACTCGGCCAGCGCCATCAATCGACCGGCCAACATGTCCGGCTGTCGTCGCAGACTGGCATACGCTGCGGCTAGAATGTCGTAGAACAGGATTGCCGGCAAGCAGGCTAACAGTAACGGCGTTGGCAGACAACGGATCAGCATGCGGATACGGTTCCGGCCGAGTAACCGTTGCTTGAGCGGACTGAACATACCTGCGGTTGCCGAGTAGACGTGACGGGCACGAGCAGCCGGTGCTAGTACGCACTCCCACCCACGCAAACGGGCACGCCAGGCCAGATCGGCATCTTCCAAATAGCTGAAGAAATCGGCAAACCGGCCAACATCATCGAGCATAGCACGTCGGATTAGCGCTAGACCACCGCTGGCGCCAAAGACAGGTTGGGGCAGAGATGGTAACTGCGCAACGGCCATCCCTATTGCGCGATCGATTGCAACGCCGTTGGCGTGAAAGCAAATACCAGCGCTGGCGACGATCTGCGGTCGTCGGCTAAATGTCAACACGCCTGCCGCCCATCCTACCTGCGGATAGGTATGCAACGCCGCCCACAACGCATCGATACATCCCGGCTCAACCAGCGCATCATCATTGACCAGCAGGATGAGTTCGGTGTGCGTCGCAGCAATACCGGCATTCACTCCACCGGCAAAGCCAGTGTTGTACGGCAATTCTATAACACGCACCGTCGGGAAATGCGCACGTACCCAGGCACCAGCCCGATCACGTGAGCGGTTGTCGATCAATACAATCTCATCGTCTGGCCCTAATTGTTTTTGAATAGCACTCAGACACGCAGGCAGGTAGCGCAAAGCGTTGTAGGTCGGGATAACGACTGCGAGTGGTGGACGGAACATAGATTCTGTTTCCTGATCAAACGCATCTCAACCATGGTTCCGTAAGCGACTAGTCAATCAGGTAGCAATGATAACCTTTGCTCTGTCGCGGTGGTCATACCGTGCAACCTGTTTCCACTCCTCTTTGTTTAAAGAAGGGCGAAGGATAGACGAGGTACACATTTTGGGCGGTATCTGATACCGTAATAGGAAGATTTGGATCCCATTCCTATCAGTACGGTGCGGAGAAGCAAATTGAATAGCGGACACGCATTGCAATGCCAGAAAACGCATCTTCAATCAGACGTTCTGTCCATCTATAAAGCTCTCTGTGGTTTAGAGAGGGGAGATTTTTCTCACCTGTCTTATAGAAGCACTTGCCACACCTCAATAATGTAAAACGCATAGACGTGACTATCGGCTATGTTTGAGACAACTTCATCGGCGCCCTTTGCATTATAGCGCACCATGGGATTAGTCTATCGAACTTCGCGCATTCCACACATCTGATCGTCTCAACATCGAACTCATAACGTCTGCCTGAGTGACAACCCGACTAAGGAAACTAGCTGCTCACAGTTGCCAACAACCTGTTAAATTGTCAACTGTCAGACCTCTCCTCGGGCACAGCTTTGCAATTCCTTCCCGACATGGCGACATTTGACAGAGCCAGATATAGCAGGCTATAATCTCGGTCAATATTGATACTATGTATCATTTAGAGGATGGGTATGATCAATCGTTTACTGATAGTAACGACACGTGAATCGTTCGAGCGCCTGATGTCAATCGTTTCACTGATAGCACTGGTCCTAATCGTCGGTATAGCGCTATTCGAGAGTGTACGTGCATGGCTGACCGGTGCTGATCCCCAACACCTTTTTCCGGTCTTTGAAATACCGATTGCTCAGGCTGGCAAAGCGTTAGGAAAGACACTAACTGACTGGATGCCAGACTGGAGCATACCTTCTCCCTTCGGCGTGTTCGACGTGAAATATACTGCTTCCTACATCATATACGAGTGGTTTAAGCTGCCGATTATCTTGTTCCTGTCTACCTACGGTATGACGCTGCTTCGTTTACGCATCAGTACTGCTTGGCTCGAACGAACCATTGGACGTAACGACCTGATGGGGGCCATTGCTGGAACGTTGATGGGTATGGTGACACCGGTCTGCTCATGCACGGTGACTAACCTGTACGTCGGGCTTGTAGCTGGCGGCGCCAGCCAGCGTGCTTCATCCGCCTTTTTGTTCGCTAGCCCGGCGCTGAATGAGTTTGCTATCATTTTCATGTTTGTGATTGTCGGGCCGGTCGGTGCCTTGATCTATGTGTTGGCCGGAGTCATCGCAGCATTGGTAACGGCTTATCTTGCGCCATTCCTAGGACTCGATCCGTCGCGATTTATCAAAGATCATTTGAACAGACATGCCAGTTGTAGCCATGTAAACGAAAGCCTCCTGATCCGCGCTCATCGCGAGGCGTGGTCACTATTCAAACGGTTGTTCGGTGTTGTGCTATTCAGCGGACTACTAGCAGGAATCCTTGTCAATTTCAACCTCACGCCGGTTGCATACCTGAAGCAGATAGGAGCCGTATGGTGGGGTCCAATAGCGGCTACGTTGTTGGGTTTGCCTCTTGACATCAATGCAGCATCGACAGGACCGATGTTAGTAGCCCTTCACCGAGTGGTACCACCTGGCACATTGATCGCAGCGATGATGGCAACAACGGTCTCATCAATCCCGGAATGGGTAATGCTCGACCGATTGCTCGGTCGTTTCAATGCTATTAAAGTAGTGCTCTGGTATGCAACGTATGTAATGCTACTCGGGTTGTTCCTCAATCAGCTATTCGACCTTCGGTAAGAAACTACGAAATAGTGAGGGAAGCGGCGTGAGCGGAGCGAGGATGAGGATCAGGTACGGCTGTTTCACAGGATAGCGGCTGCTCCCCTTCGCTCGTTATCGCGAGTGAGAGTAGGTTTGAAAAACTATTGGTATGGAAACGCAGGCCGCTAGCGCGCACGATGACGCGAAAGCGCGTTGTGTTCTGGTGAGTTTGGTCTCCTACAAGGTTCCAGAGGAAGGGGATATTGGGGACGTGCGTGATTACAAACTGTTTGTGTTGCTCGCGCTCCTCCCTCTCCCTGTCGAGGAGCCGAAACAGGAGCTTGGTCAGGATGGGCACCCACCCAAGCGGATGTGCACATTGGATGAGCGATGGCTCCCAGCCACAGACTGTGAGGATGCGAGCCAGAGACCCACACTCCCAGGTAAACAGCCTGAGTCGGGGATCGCTGTCAGGTAGGCGACGTTCGTCGGTGTTGCTCCGAGCAGTTCGGTCGTTGCGTGTGGAAGAAGCTCATGCGGAAAACTTCTGAAAACCCTTACTATCGTCACCCTCACCCTTGACAATCCATTAACACTCTGCTATATTGTATACAATCTCTGAGAGGAATAAATCACATATCCAAGTCCTTATAATCGATTTTCTCGATCATTCAGGTATATTTATTCCTAGCATCAGAAGGCGTGCTGTCTACTTCTTGCTACTACATCGAATTGTAATGAATAAATTGTATACAACTGACGAAACTTCTGCCGATCAGGTGTACCAGCAATTGCGTCGGTTACTGATCGAAGGCTACTACCCACCTGGATCGCGCCTGGTTGAAGAACAACTCGCGCAAGACCTGGGGGTAAGCCGAACACCGGTGCGACAGGCATTAGTACGAGCTGCCGCCGAAGGATTAGTACAGATCTTTCCCAATCGCGGCGCCGTGGCTCGTAGTTTTACCGTTGATGATTTGATCGAGATATATGACCTGCGGGCTTTGCTTGAGGGTCATGCCGCCTTTCTGGCTGCCCAACGCATCACTGCCGAACAGATCGCTCGTATGGAAGCCGCCGCAACTGCTCTCGAACAGTCTCTAGTGATGACATTCGAGCGCCGACAAGACGAAGTACACTTTTTGGTCGAACAGAATGCGATCTTCCACCAGACGATTGCCGAAGCCACCGGTAATCGGCGCCTGATTACGATGTTGAACCAGATTGTTGCCGTGCCGTTGCAGTTTCGTTCGTTTTACTGGTATCAACCCGAACAACGCCAGATTTCTAACTTTTTTCACCGTACTATTCTCAATGCGCTACGTCTCGGTGATGGTGAACGTGCCCGGGCCATGATGCGTGAACACATCTTTTACGGACGCGATGTCCTGTTACAGAGTCGGAATGCGGAAGATTCGTCAGCGTCTGCATTTCGTGAGGAGTAGTCTACTGTGTCGAACCAACGTCCACCACGGCCGCTCGATGATATTCGTGTGCTGGAATTAGGAGCGTTTCTTGCCGGCCCGTTCTGCGGTCAGTTGTTGGCCGATTTTGGCGCCGAGGTGATTAAGGTCGAACCACCCGGCAAGGGCGATCCGATGCGGGAATGGGGTCGTCATCGTTATAAAGGGCGTACTCTCTGGTGGCCGGTATTGGCCCGCAATAAGAAATCGATCACGATCGACTTGCGGACACCCGAAGGACAGGCGCTGGTCAAGCGGCTGGTTCCGCACGTTGATATGGTGTTGGAGAATTTTCGTCCCGGTACGCTCGAATCCTGGGGTCTGGGTTGGGAAGAATTGCACGCGCTTAACCCTGGTCTGATAATGATCCGGGTCAGTGGCTTTGGACAGACCGGCCCCTATCGCGATAAAGCCGGCTTTGGTTCAATCGGTGAAGCGATGGGTGGCATCCGTGCTATCACCGGCTTTCCTGACCGTCCCCCTACTCGCATCGGGATCAGTATCGGCGACTCACTGGCCGCTACCTTCGCCACCATCGGCGCACTGGTTGCGCTCCATCAACGTCAACGGAGCGGCCAGGGTCAGGTGGTTGATATTGGGATATACGAGGGTGTGCTCGCGCTGATGGAGAGCATGATTCCCGAATATCAATTGACCGGTCATATTCGTGAACGCACCGGTAACATCTTGCCAAATGTCGCTCCTTCCAATATTTATCCCACTGCTGATGGGAGCTGGTTCGTGATTGGCGCCAATGCCGATACCATCTTCGCTCGGCTCGCACAGGCAATGGGCCAGCCCGAACTGGCTACCGATCCACGCTTTGCAACCCATCAAGCCCGCGGTGAACACCAGGCTGAACTCGATGATCTGATCGCTGCCTGGACGGTGAACTATACCGCTGATCAGTTGCAGGCCATAATGGATGAGTATGGCGTTCCCGCTGGTCGTATCTACACTGCTAAAGAGATGCTGAGTGATCCGCATTTTCTTGCCCGCCAGTCAATCATTGGTGTGCACGATCCCGAATTAGGTGAAATCAAGATGCAAAATGTGGTGCCACGTCTTTCGTCAACCCCTGGCGGAATCGATTGGACTGGTCCAGCCCTTGGGCAACATAATCACGAGATTTTTCGTGAATTGCTCGGTTTAAGTGAAGATGAACTAGCAATGCTTCAGGCGAAACGGGTTATTTGATGGAAGCCGTAACGATTATTGATGTCGCTCCACGTGATGGGTTGCAGAACGAACCAGAGGTGTTAGAGCCTGCAACGCGGGTGGCGTTGATTGAGCGCCTGCTTGCTGCCGGTGTTCCACGGATCGAGATTGGTTCGTTTGTAAATCCACGTCAGGTACCGCAAATGGCTGGTACCGACCACATCGCGCAAACGTTGGTTCAACGCGGTTATGATCTGGCTGCGCGCACCAACAACGATGCGTTTCGCTTTACTGCCCTTGCCCCTAATCAACGTGGGTACGAATTAGCCGCTGCTGCCGGATTACGTCATGTTCGGTTGGTCCTGGCAGCCAGCGATGGCCTTAATCAGGCCAATTTTAAGCGCACCACTGCCGATTCATTGGCCGAATTCAGCCACCTGGCACTTCGTATCCGAAGTGATGGCTTATCGTTTGGGGTAGCCATCGGCGCTGCCTTTGGTTGTCCCTTCGACGGTTACGTGCCGGTTGAACGAGTTCTCGCTATTGCCGAACACGCTGCCGATCTAGGAGCGAACGAGATCGTCCTGGCCGACACCACCGGCATGGCTGTGCCGACCCAGGTCGCAACTGTATGCCAGATGGTTTTGAAACGGGTTCCAGATACGACCATTACCATTCATCTACACAACACGCGCAATACCGGCTATGCCAATGCCTTCGCTGCCTGGCAGGTTGGTATCCGCTCGTTCGATGCTGCCCTTGGCGGAATCGGCGGCTGCCCCTTCGCCCCGCGGGCAGTTGGCAATATCGCCAGCGAAGACTTGGTTCATCTTTTTAACGGTCTGGGGGTACCGACCGGGATCGATCTACCGGCCTTGCTCTCCGCATCCGACTGGCTTAGCTCAATCCTAGCTCGACCCTTACCGGCCCTGGTTGGCAAGGCCGGGCCGGTGTATCCACAGGTGGTACCTTTTATCAGCCACCGATTATAACGTGTTTGGGGAGTATGTCACTGATTTGGAGGAATGAACACATGAGTTACCGTATTGGAGTCGATGTCGGCGGCACATTTACCGACTTGATGCTCTTCGATGAGGAGAGTGGGCGCTACTGGCGTCATAAGACCCCCTCCACGCCACACGATCCGTCAGAGGCTGTGCTGAACGGTATTGCAGCAATCTGTCAGCAGGCCGGTATCGAACCTTCACAGGTCGCCCAGATCATGCACGGCACCACTGTTGCCACCAATGTCATTCTCGAAGGGAAGGGTGCTCGCGTCGGCCTGGTGACAACCGAAGGCTTTAAGCAGATTTTACACCTCGCTCGCTCGCAAACCCCAGGTCCCCTTGCCGGCTGGATGATCATGATTAAGCCGGAACCACCGGCAACGCTTGCCGATACCCGTGAAGTACGCGAACGGATGAGCGCTCGCGGCGAGGTGGTGCGCCCGCTCGACGAAGCTCATGCCGAAGAGGTCATCCGCGAGTTGGTTGCTTCGGGCATTGAGTCGCTGACGATCTCGTTGATTAACTCGTATGCAAATCCCGATCACGAACGTCGTCTGAAAGCGATTGCCCAACGGATCGCCCCGCATCTGCCGGTCACTATTTCTTACGATGTGCTGCCGGAGTTCCGCGAGTATGAGCGCACGCTCACTGCGACGATGAACGCTTATGTCAAACCAAAGGTCAAAACCTACGTTCACAACCTCGATCAGAACCTGCGCCAACAGGGTGTGCGGGCGAAGCTCAACATTCTACGCTCAGACGCCGGGCTAATGACGGCTGAAACAACAGAGGAAAATCCGGTCTATACCTTGCTCTCCGGGCCGTCAGGTGGTGTGGCTGGTGCATTGCATATCGCAGTACGTGCTGGCTATCCGAACATTCTGACCTTTGATATGGGTGGTACATCGACCGATGTCTCGCTCTGCATGGGTGAACCTAACATTGCCCGCGAGACGGTACTCGGTTATTTTCCGGTCAAGGTGCCATCGGTTGACGTGCGCTCGGTTGGTGCTGGCGGCGGTTCGATTGCCCACGTTCCCTCTCTTACCCGTGCTTTGCGCGTCGGCCCACAAAGTGCTGGCGCTGTTCCTGGCCCGGCCTGTTACGGCAAAGGTGGGAGCGAACCAACGGTCACCGATGCCAATCTGCTTTGTGGGTACTTACCGCCGAGTATTCTCGGTGGAGCGATGCAGCTCGATCTGGCCGCTGCCAGAGCCGCGATCCAGAAAATCGCTGATGCTACCGGCCTGAGTTTGATGGACGCAGCCGAAGGGATTCTCCGCATTGTCAATGAAAACATGTTCGGTGCTCTTCGTCTGGTGAGTGTGCAACGCGGCTTCGACCCGCGCCAGTTTGCCCTGATGGCTTTTGGTGGCGCCGGACCACTCCACGGCAATGCGTTGGCCGAACTCCTCGGTTGCTATCCGGTGATTGTGCCTCCCGCTCCCGGTTTGCTCTGTGCCATGGGTGATCTGAGCGCTGATTATCGTGATGAGTTTGCCCGCACATACATCCGCACCGTCGATCAGGTAGAACAGGAAGAGATGGTAGGTATCCTGCGCGAACTCGGTCAGGAAGCGCGAGTCATGCTGACCGACGAAGCCATTCCGCCAGAGCGCCAAGAAATCCGTTACTTTGTCGATATGCGCTACTATCGGCAAGGCTACGAGATGCCCATTGCCGTTCACGAAGCCGAATTCGAGCAAGACCTCATTCCGCTGCTGGTGCAACGTTTCAACGAATTGCACGACCGTACCTACGGCTTTATGCTCGACAGCAAAGTGGAGATTGTGAACCTGCGCGCTGTCGGTATTGGCCGGGTGACGAAAGTCGAATTACCTGAAGCAGAGCCGGGAGATCCCGACGCCAGCAGCGCCTACAGCGGTGACCATCAGATTTATCGCCACGGCGAATGGATAACGGCGAAGCTCTACGACCGCAACAAGCTGCGTCCCGGTATGCAAGTTGAAGGACCGGCCATTATCACCGAGGTAGATAGTACAACGGTTGTCTTGCCTGGGCATACAGCCACCGTTGATCGCTACTTCAATCTTCTGATCAACCGTCGTTAATCACAGTGAGGAGCACGTATGGCTACGAACCTCAAAATTGCGACCATTCCCCACATCAATATCGATCCGGTAACACTCGACATCATCGAAAACGCTCTCAAAAATACGCGCTACGAGATGGATGCGGTGCTGTATCGCACTGCAATGAGTCCGGTTATCCGTGAACAACACGACGAGTTCCCGATGATTACAGATCCGCATGGCCGAATGATCGTCGGTCAATTCGGCTCGTACATTGCCGGTTTACTCGACAACTGGGATCAGACCATCGAACCTGGCGATGTGATTTTGCTCTCCGATCCCTATCTCTGCGGCGGCGCCATTAGTCATATCAACGATCTGCTCGTCATGCTTCCCATCTTTTACGGTGAAGGTGAAGAGCGTGAGTTGATCGGCTGGGCCAGTATGTTTGGACATGCTCAAGATGTTGGTGGGCCATTACCTGGCTCGCTACCGACCACCGCCACCACCATCTTCGGTGAAGGGTTGCGTCTACCCCCGGTCAAAATCTACGAGCGCGGCAAACTCAATCGCGCCGTCCTTGATATTATGCTCAACAACGTGCGCCAACCCGAAATGAATCGAGCTGACCTCATGGCAATTATTGCCGGCTGCCGCACTGCCGAGAAGCGGGTGATCGAGTTGTGCAACCGCTTCGGTAAAGATGTCTACTTGGCTGCCACCCAGGCCCTGCTCGACCGCACATACCGGGCAATGAAGGAACTGATTGTCCGCAATCTGCCCGAAGAACCCCAGTCTTTCGAAGATTATGTCGATGACGATGGTCTGGGCAATGGGCCATTTAAGATGAAGCTGACGATCTGGCGTGAAGGACACGAAGCCTATTTCGATTGGACAGGAACCGATCCTCAAGCAATGGGGCCAATAAACTTCTACCTCAACGAGTCGATGTTCAAGATGTTCATCGGCGTCTACCTGATCATGGTCTTCGACCCCCAAATCCTGTTCAACGACGGCTTCTACCCGTTGCTCCACGTTACCATGCCCAAAGGAAGCCTGATCCAGCCCGAATTTCCGGCTGCCCTTGGTTGTCGCACTCACGCCCTGACCCGTCTGTTCGACGTGCTCGGTGGTGCACTTGCCAAACGAGCGCCGGAATTCACCACCGCTGCCGGTTATGGCACCTCGCCCTACTTGCTCTACTCCGGCTACGACAAAAATGGCGAGTTCTTCTACCTGATGGAGATCAACTACGGCGGTATCCCCGGTCGCCCAATTGGCGACGGCATGGATGGTCATTCGTGGTGGCCCCTGTTCACCAATATTCCTACCGAATATCTGGAGAGCTATTATCCGATCCGCATTGAACGCTACACCAGCATTATGGACTCTGGAGGTGCCGGTTTTCATCGCGGCGGGAATGGTATCGAGAAGATTTACACCTTTCTTGAACCAGGCGAAATTTCCATTCATGATGATCGCTGGTTAACGCCACCGTGGGGGATTGTAGGCGGAAAACCAGGAAGTCGATCCAGTAAACTTTTGGTACGCACCGACGGTAGCAAACAGGTATTGCCCAGTAAGTGCGACCAGATTGCCGTAGAGCCGGGTGACCAACTGATCTATCGTACTGCCGGCGGTGGTGGCTGGAAGGATCCATTGACTCGTCCACCAGAAGCGGTTCAACGCGATGTGCGTTATGGCCTGGTCAGTCGCGAGAAGGCATTAAACGATTATGGAGTCGTCCTCCGCGATGATCTTACGATTGACGAAGCGGCTACCGAGGCCAAACGGGCCGAACTGGCCGCAGCTCGTGGCGAAATTAAGGACTTCGATTTCGGTCCGCCGCTCGAAGAGCTACTGGCCAACGCTGAAGCTGAAACCGGCTTGCCAGCACCCCGTAAACCACAACCGGTACGTTGGGCAGTTACTCGCGCTGCCCGTCGCGAGCGAATGGCCACTTCCCAACCATCAGCCGTCACCGCTGACTAATTAGTAACTGTCGGGGCGAATCATCATTCGCCCCATTAGAAGGAGCCATTTGCGATGACCGATTACGACCATCTGGCTGCCGATTATCGCCAGCACGGATTTGCTGGTCGAGTCGGCTTTGGTCAATATCCCGCCTTGCTCATCATTGACTTTATCAAAGCTTATACCACTCCTGGGTCACCACTCTACGCGGCTCCTGGGGTGCCAGATGCTGTACGAGCCACACAGCCACTCTTAGCAGCAGCACGCGCTGCCGCGATCCCGATTATCTACACCACTGTAGCCTACTCTACCGATGGTCGTGATGGGGGGATGTTTGTACAGAAAGTACCGGCTCTCCGTCAACTCACCCAAGACTCACCGCTTGTCACCATCGTTGACGAACTCCGCCCCCAACCCAATGAACTGGTCATCGAAAAGAAATACGCCAGTGCCTTCTTCGGTACCCATCTTGCGGCGACCCTGACTGCAATGCGGGTTGATACTCTGATTATGGTCGGGTGTTCGACCAGTGGCTGCATCAGGGCCAGTGCAGTTGACGGAATGCAGCATGGCTTCCGCGTCATTGTACCCCGTGAGTGTGTCGGCGACCGTGCGCCTGAACCACACCTCGCCAATCTATTCGACATTGATAGCAAGTACGGCGATGTCGTGAGTCTTGCAGAGGTGCTGACCTACCTCGCACGGTTGAGCTATTCCATCACTTCCTAAGCCAGAATCGGCAAGTAGAAGCATCGTGCAGAACCGTTAGTGCCGACAATAGGAATGGCAAAGTGCAGAGATGATCTCAGCATCGCCCTGTCCCACCCCAAACGGTACTGAAAGGTCTCTGCATTGTGACAGAAAAGTGGGAGAGCAAGCTACATTCCTTATCAGCAGTTGACCACTTCCCCTTACGCTCTGCAAGGGGAGCGGAAGGGGGCCAGGGGGAAGGTCAGGCGCTGCGGGAGGCCCTCATCCCCGGCCCCGCTCCCGCGCTGCGGGAGCGGGGTGATCTAAGTTGTGGACGCGGTATCGTTGACAGATGTCGGCACAGAACCGCCACAGTTACGCTCACTCCCCCCCTTTCCTCTCCCTCGGTGGGAGCGGCAGGGGCGGAAGGGGGAAGGTGTGGGCACATAATCCCCCCCTTCCTCTCCCGCAGCGTGGGAGAGGAAGGGGGGCTAGGGGGGAAGGTGAGGGCCGCCAGGCACGCTTTGCAGTACAGCTACTGAAAACGTTAAAGAACCTGATGCGTTATTTCCTTCATATTGACTCTACACAAAAATATCATAGAATAGTAGATACGACACAAGCGTTGTGTCGCTGGCCGTTCTTTATCTGTAGAAAGCGCATGGTTTTGAGCGATGCGCCAGCATTATGGCTGGATCATTCTGGCAGGTGTGGTTGTTGCATTGAGTGGCTGTCTTTCGACATTGCCCACCCATCTGGATGTGAGCGGACCATTACCGGCAACATTGCCACCACTGGCACAAACACTCCGTGCAGCGACAGCACCGACGTTACCAACGCCGGTGCAATCGCCATTTGTACCTTCAATCACTAGCACAGCAACAGTGGCCATTATCGTCACAACTCCCGAACCGGCAACTGTCATTCCGCCAACACCTACCCTGGCACCGGTGCCAACACTCGTCTTACCAACCTTACCTGCACTCTCGAATGAAGAACGATGGCGTTTTCAGCAGCTTAACCGCCAAATTTTTCCTGAACCTCGTTTATATAGTACAAAACGCAGTCAACTGTATTGGTATGATCCAGTAAATCAGCAATCTGTTTTGCTTGGTGTTATAAATGGTGAATTTATAGCACAAGCCACCTTTACATTTCGTGAAAATGGTCAATTAGCGCTCGAGGTGCCTTATGAAATTAACCGCAGTTACGGTCTTTCAGCGCTCTCTCCCGCAGTTATCGAGCGTATCCGTGCCGCTGGCTTCACTGATTGGATAGAAACATTCGTATTCCTGACTTCCGACGTTCAACCAAAGTAGTTTGAATGGTTACAACGTGTTTCCGGTGTCGTTGTATAATAGAGTTGCTTATCCTCGAATTATTTTTGCTCTTGCTCAGAGTTAGGAGAAGGAAATCGCCGTGAGTAGCCGCTATCTTGAAATGGTACGTGGTCAACGTCGCCGAAGTGGATGGCAATTTACCTCGAAATCATTGCTCGCCATTCTGGCATTCATTGCCATGATCGGCTCAGCCGTCTACTGGTGGGGGGTGCAAAGCCAGTTGACCGGTAACTGGATTATTGCAGCCGCGTATACCGCAATTCTGGTTCTGGCGCCACCTAGTCTGATGTCGTTCCTCATCCCCTGGTCACCCGGAGGGATGCTGCTCCAGAAGATTAATGCCCGCACCTGGGGCTATGTTGCAGTGATGATTGCTGCCCTGTACCTTGTGTATTATTCGTTCGAGATTCAATGGACATGGTGGGCATCCCAACCGGTTGTGCAAAGCACCGGTCTGGTTATTCAGCAAGTGTTGATAGGGATTATTGGCTTTATCATTATTCCGGCCCTCCTCTGGACGCCAGTGACCTCCGAAGAGTTGGTTGAACAGGTTCGCCAGGCCCATCTGGTCCGCCGTTACGAATTGCAGACGCAGGCTGATATTGCTATTCTTCGCGCAACGCTGCTCCGTGCTCAGGAAAAAGCATTAATTGGGTTTGCCAATCTCACTGTTCAGGAACGTGAAGAGCTGGCCTCTGTGATGCGTGGATTGGTAAAGGGTATTGATGCCACGTTACGCGATATTGGTGAGAGTGTGAAAACCGTGAGTGGTGCAACCATTCCGTTCAATAGCCTGGAAGATAATGAAGACATCCGACAATACCTCGATTTTGTCGCTGAGACCCTGACTGAAAACTCTCTCTTGCCACGCCGCTCGTCGGCAACCGGCCAATCTGAAGCGGCAACCCGCCAGATCACTCCCTCCGATCACGATGAGTATTATGACGATGATCGTAGGACTCGCCTTTTGAGACATCGGTAAGCGAGTATATGTATGCGCGGTTACCGTTTTACCACTGACAACCGCCTTCCTGAACGTGATCTGACCGAGCTGGCTGATGAGCTGGCGATACAGTTACATTATGCCTTGGGCGAACGGGTCAGCCTCTTACCACGCAGCGATGTTGCTGAGCTGATCTGGCCGTATATCGATGATCTCCATCCCGACGATCAGAACGATGTTGTCTGGCTCGTCTGGCATCTCTTTCAGGAAGCTCGTGAGCTGAGCGAGGAGTGAGTTACCTGCCCCATGCCTACTCTTCGCCGGTTAGGGATCTACGGTGGCGCATTCGATCCGATTCATTTCGGCCACCTGGCAATTGCTGAAGAGGCACGCTGGGCATGTAGCCTCGATCAGGTACTGATGATCCCAACCGCTTCGCAGCCGCTAAAACCAGGCCATTACGTCGCAGCCCATCATCGCCTGGCAATGGTTCGTCTGGCTTGCACTGGGAACCCGGCTCTCATTCCTTCAGCGCTTGAACTGGAACGACCGCCTCCGTCATACACTATCGACACGCTCCGTATTTGCCAGACCCGGTATGGAACTGACGTAGAACTGGTTTTGATCGTCGGTGCTGATGCGGCTGCCGATTTACCGCGTTGGCGCGATTGTGAACAGATTCCACATATCGCCCGCCTAGCAATCGTTCACCGGCCGGGTTATACCGTCTGTCTAGACACAATCCTCGCCGCAATACCCGCTTTTGCCAACCGGATCACTGTCATCGAAGGACCACAACTCGCTATTTCCAGCACCGATCTTCGTCGTCGTCTCGCCGACGGTCGACCGGTACGGTACCAGTTGCCCGATGCAGTTCTTGAATATATCATCCAACACCGCCTGTATCAGGCAGAGGAATAAGGGAGCATGACCGACAATGCCGAACGGTTGCTCAGAGAAACAACTGCCGAGTGGGGTATCCCGCTGAGCGATGCCCAGATTGCCCAGTTTCAGCGTTACCTCGACGAGTTGACGATCTGGAATGAGCGGTTTAATCTCACTGCTATCCACGACCGTGAGGCAATGGTGCGTCGCCATCTGCTCGACTCGCTCTGGCTGGCCCGTGTTTGGCCTGCAATCCCCGACAGCCTGATCGATATCGGCAGTGGCGCCGGTTTTCCTGCTCTGCCGCTCAAAATTGTATATCCTGCATTACCGGTGACCTTAGTTGAAGCTACGGCGAAGAAGGCAGCATTTTTGCAGCATATCATCGATTGTCTCAATCTCAGTGACGTGCGCGTCTTAAACGAGCGGATCGAGGTGGTGGGCCGCAACCCGACTGAACGCGAACGCTACCAGATTGTTACCGCCCGTGCCGTAGCCGAGCTGCGGGTCCTGGTTGAATATGCTCTCCCGCTCTTACGAGTTGGCGGACATTTGCTGGCACCAAAGGGAAGAAACCCGGCAGCAGAGATCGCGGCAGCCAACTCTGCCCTGCAACAGCTCGGCGGCCAAATAAGCGCCTGTCTACCGGTAACCATCCCCGATGAAGAACCGCGTAGCCTGGTGATAGTAACGAAAATCGCCCCTACATCCTCCCGCTTCCCACGTGCCATTGGTGTGCCAGCACGCCGACCGTTATAATGCCAGATCGATTCCGCAATCGGCCTCTACCACTGCCCGCTAGCAGTGGCAGCTTCCGGTTGCGGTCAGGCTCCGCGTCGGTGCACCGATCATACCGTCAACGCACGGGAGGGGCAAGGCCCTGCGGACAAACAAACAGGTCAGCACGGGAGGCGATCAACGGAAGGGAATCACTGCGCCACGATGTTCACTCATATACGGCTCTTCGCAATAGATGATATAACAGTCGGCTCTCTCCATGTGCGCAGAATCTTCCCGCACCAGGCTGAAACTTTTCTGCCTATCACAACGTACAGATCAGTGGTTGTAGAAGCACGTTCGGCATGCTACAATGCAGACAGTTTTCTCACGCTGGATACGCAAAGCTACAGCCACAGCTCATGAGTACCGATACTGATAAGGAGGAGCATCTATGTCCATTCTCGGTCGGATCAAAGACCTGATCAGCGCCAACATCAATGCGATGCTCGACAAAGCGGAGGACCCAGAGAAGATGGCGAACGAATACCTGCGCCAGTTAACGAATGAGTTATACGAAGCACGAACCGGCGTTGCCCAAGCCATGGCTGATGAAACACGCCTCGAGCAGCGTCGTATCGCGGCTGAAGCGGAAGTTGAGCAGTGGCAAATAAAGGCCGAGCGTGCTCTGCGTGCCGGCGATGAAGCTCTGGCTAAAGCCGCCCTGGCGCGTAAGGTCCAGGCGCAGAAACTTGCCGAGCAGTACCGCGCTCAGGAAAAGGCGCAAGAAGAGCAGGTCGAAGCACTCCAGCAGGCCCTCATTGACCTTGAAACACGGATTGCTGAAGTGAAAGCCCGCAAAGAGCTGATCATCGCCAAGAAGAATCGCGCCCAAACCCAGGAAGCACTCCAGCGCACGGCAGCTTCGATTGGTCGAGTTAGTGCTCTCGATAAGCTCGACCAGCTTGAAGAAAAGGTCGATGACCGGCTGGCAAAGGCCGAAGCAATGGCTAAACTCGAAGGTGACACCCTGGAAGCGCGTTTCCGCCAGCTTGAGAAAGATACCGAGGTAGATATCGAACTGGCCGAGCTGAAGCGTAAGCTGGGCTTGAGCTGATTCACTTATCGTATCGGTGAATGACGCGAATGAGATGGGGGCGCATCCGTTTTACCACGATAGTGACGGTTATCTGATCTGATAAGCGTATCTACCATGCTGAAAGGAACACACTTCCTCGTTCTGATGACGAGGAAGTGTGTTCTGTAGCGTTGCCAGCTACTTAACACCTGAGAACGCTGTCCTCTCCCCCGCATCCCGTAGTGACAGGAGGCAGGTCCTGCATCAGATGCACCGCACATCGCTCTCAAGAGGGCAATAGGCATCTGTAGGGCATCAGACACGCGCAAACAGTGAATGCGTCTCCCGCGTGCCCGTGGTATCACCTACAACGCCGGTTCGTAACAGGCTCGGCAGCGCGCCTCATACATATCCAGACCGCCGACTACAATCGTCGGTGCATTAGCCGGTGCTGG
>Ga0308400_1000377_pt1 | contig 17526 bp, 16 predicted proteins | sample HotsprSampOS1265_FD_203451 | JGI IMG/M metagenome (GOLD analysis project Ga0308400, IMG submission 203451) | Hot spring phototrophic mat microbial communities from Octopus Spring, Yellowstone National Park, Wyoming, United States - 20060914_OS12-65 ...
GCTCTCGCGCTGAACAGCTCCACAATGAGCTCATCGAAGCCATCGCTGAAAACGACGAAACGCTCATGGATCGCTACTTCGAAAGCGGAACGCTCGACGAAGATGATATGCGCACGGGTCTCAAGCAAGCGATGATCCGACGCCAGCTCTTCCCTGTCTTCTGTGTCAGTGCCAAACTCAACATGGGTAGCGGTCGTATCCTCGGATTCATTGACAATGTCGCGCCCAGCGCAAATGAACTACCGACACCGATGATGGATACCAGTGGCAAATCCATCTCGTGCGATCCAGCAGGACCGACGGTCGTCTTCGTGTTCAAAGCAATCAGCGAACCGAACGTCGGCGATATGTCGCTGTTCAAGGTGTATTCGGGGACGCTGCGTCCTGGTACCACGCTCATCAATGCACAGACTGGCACCGCTGAATCACTTGGCCACATTTTCATTGTGGACGGCAAAAAGCGCACAGAAGTCAGCGAGTTAGTCGCCGGCGATCTCGGTGCGGTCGTTAAGCTCAAGAATACACATGTCAACAACACGCTGCGCGATAAAAACTGTGACTTCATTGTACCCCCTATCGAATTTCCTAAACCAAAGATTCGTGTCGCCATCGAACCGGTCAACAAAGGCGACGAAGAAAAAGTTGGTAATGCACTCCATCAGTTGCACGAGGAAGATCCAACGCTCATTGTAGAACATTCACAAGAGCTCAAGCAGACGATTCTCCACGCACAAGGGGAGCTGCATCTCGCAGTCGCCAAATGGCGCTTGCAACACCGCTACAAAGTGGACGTTCGCTTTGTCGATCCACGCATTCCATACCGTGAAACGATCCAGCGTGCTGCGCGAGCACAGTATCGCCACAAAAAACAAACAGGAGGTGCTGGTCAATTTGCCGAGGTACACATGCTCGTCGAGCCTTGGAGCGAAGGCATGCCAATGCCGAATGGTCTGACGGTGCGAGCTGTCGAAGAATACAATCTGCCATGGGGTGGAAAACTTGTCTTCCTCAACTGCATCGTCGGTGGTGTCATTGATGCACGCTTTATGCCCGCCATCGTCAAAGGCATCATGGAGAAAATGAGCGCTGCTCCACTGACAGGTAGCCCAGCGCGGGATATCCGCGTCGCTGTGTACGATGGGAAAATGCACCCTGTTGATTCGAATGAAGCAGCCTTCAAGACCGCTGGAATGATGGCATTCAAGGAAGCATTCATGCAAGCCGACCCAAAACTTCTCGAACCCATCTATTCCGTGGAAATCACCGTTCCGGATGAGTACATGGGCGATGTTCTGAGCGATTTGCCAGCACGACGAGCCGTGGTCCTGGGCATGGATTCTGATGGCCACTACCAAAAAATCAACGTCCGGATGCCGCTGGCTGAACTTGATCGGTACTCGACAGCGCTACGCTCTATGACACAAGGGCGTGCAGTGTACACTGCTGAATTTGCTGAGTATCAACCAGTTCCACCTCACGTGCAACAGAAACTTGTGCAGGAATACCAAGCACAACTCCACGGCGAGGAAGTTTAAGTGCAAGGGTGCGCTGTTCGTTCGCAGGAATGTGCAGGAGTCGCTCCGGCGCAGCACAAGAACGTTGTGAGCAGATAATGCGACTGTAGCTGGCTCAATCGCTTCAATGCAGATGGACAAATGTCAAGCGCAGTGCACTCAACATCCGCCGATGGCACTGCATTTCTTCTGCCGCCGGCAACGACCCTCCGAACGATTCTTCTCTACTGGAGCGACTGTTGGTCCTTCGGAAGTAAAGCATGTTTTGTTGCAAATGAATCATCCTGGGAGGGTGCGCCTCATGTGGAATGGTTGTAATTTGGCAACCGCAACGTTACTCCCACTTTGGAGATTTTACGATGCTGCAGCGAACATTGCTTACTGTTGCTCTCGTGATCGCGTCAAGCACCCTTTGGGCGCAAGGAACCGGGATTAAGCTCGGAGCAACATTGCCGAACTGGAAGTATGCTGCTGACTCTGCCGGGACACTGAATACGAACAATCTATCGAACTTCACCATCGCAATCGTGCAGGAATTCCCACTTGGTGGCGTCTTCTCCATTCAACTTGAGCCAACGTACAGCACCCGCACAACAACGACTGATATTCTCGCAAGCGTTCTGGCACAGTACGCTCCCGATTCCTTGCCACCCCAAGTACCTGAGTCACTCGCGTTCGAACACGAGATAACATCCATCGAACTCCCAATTCTGCTCAAGATCGCCACAGGGACCAGTGGAATCCGCGGTTACATTTTTGCCGGTCCGAACATTCGATTCCAGCTTTCAGCAAAAACGACTCTCAAGACCGATACGAGCAATCTCAACACGTCAATTCCACTCGATGTGAAGCCAGCGCTGCGCACTGCTGTCGCAGCCGCGGATATTGGTGCTGGCATCGAGATCCCGCTCGGCCTGTTCAGCATCGTCGCCGATGGACGTTACACCTTTCCCCTTTCCGATATGAGCTCGATGGAAGCATTTGGCAGGCGAATTGGAACGCTCAATTCGAACGATATCCGCATCTTCGCAGGGCTGATGTTCCGGTGGTAAGCTTTCGTACGCGCTACTCAAACTTGAACGTAGCAATGGCACGCTCGAACACTGGTTTGTAGGTGGCTTCTTCCTGCTTGTTCCACGTCAGGAAGATGCGATAGAGCTTGCCATCGTTGACAGCAAGGTACACACGCCGCTCAATCCCTTTCTGCGGAGAGTAGGTAAAGAGAACCGCATTGAGTCCACCGAGCTTGACATGTTGAGGTGCACCCCCGCCGAACGAAGCCCGGTTATCGTTTGCGATTTTCTCGAGATTGGACTGCTTCGAGGCATCGAGGATGTCCACACGTATTGTACAGTCGAGCCTGCTTCCAAGATACTCCGAACCACCGAGTGCACCCTGTGCCTTTACACCTTTGACACGGAAGTTATCCGGTATTTCTAAGCTGTAACCACTCCCCCGTGCACGGACAAATGTGGACGAAGGAGGTTCCGGACCTTTGGGGACAGTGTCAACACGAGAAGGTACTGCTTGGACCTCCGGTAGCACAACCGACCCGAGGATGCGCTCGATAGCAGGCTTATAGTAATCGAACGTTCCTCCAAATGCAGCAAATTCGACGGTTGTGATGAAGCTATCCTTGATGGCATATACTTTGAACCCTTCGAACGTGCCATCGGGAGCCTCGAATTTGTAGGAAAGCTTTGTTGCTGGAGTGTTCGCAAGCCTCGTTTGTTCTTGCATGTACGCCTCGTCAGCAAAAACTTTGTCTTCTTTGATGTATTGGTCGAGCGGCACGGAGGTTTTGATCACTCGCATTTCAAGTTTCGCTGCCGATGGCCCTTCACCGTATTCAATGAAACGCTGTTCTGCACCTGGAATGGATAGAGCGTAAAACTGCTCGCCCGCTATGGAGCGATGAGACCAATTTGCAGGATACTCAATCGAAAAGTTGCGAATCGGATCAGTGTATCGCTGCCATCCCTCGATCGGCACGGGCTCAGCGTTCTTCCCACAGCTCATCAACAACGCACATACGACGGCACTTGCACGTAGAAAACGAACCATTGTGTAGATGTCACCGAAGTTCAACAACGAATGCTGTGCGAAACTACATAAGCTCGTTCCCTGTCGCAATGCTCCTTTCGCATGCACGATTGCATGCGACCAAGCATCACCACACAGTGTTGATCGCATGTGCGAAGTACATGATTAGAAGGCGTGTTTGGCTACCTTACCGCACAAGCTGCCAAAGTGCAGTCGCGATGAACAATGCACCAACAACCGCCGCTGTGCTTCCCCACAACCACAGTTGTTCGAGCGCGTGGTATCGTTCGTTTTCCGTAAGTCGCGCAAGGTAGGCATCGAAATCGAGACGCATGTGTTCAGTCCAACACGGTGTGGATGACTACCCATAGTATCGGCAGAGCACTCGAGGAACTTCAATCAGGACCATTGCATGGTGCAGTAACTTTGCCTGCGGTGGAACACTGTGCATTGATACGGTGTTCTACTTTTCAACGACGAGAATTTATTTGCTTCCGAAAGGTTGTGTATGCATGACGATTCCCCACGTGGAATATCCTTTGCCCTCACTGATGAGCAAGAGCAGATACGGCACGTTGCTCGTGAGTTTGCTGAAGCTGAAATTCGACCACACGTTGCCTCTCTCGACGAGACGCAGGAGTTCCCTCACGAAATCTTCCGCAAGCTGGGGGAGCTTGGATTTCTCGGAATTCTCATTCCCACGGAGTATGGTGGCGCAGGTCTTGGCGCACTTGAGTGTGCAATCATTGTAGAGGAAATTGCACGAGTCTGCCCTGCGGTTGCTCTCGGTGTCGCTGCTCACAATGGGCTTTGTACCTACCACATCTACCGTTATGGAAGCGAAGAGCTGCGAGAGCGATATGTCCGACCGTTGGCAAGCGGTCAAACGCTTGGTGCCTGGGGCCTGACTGAGCCAAGCTCAGGCTCTGACGCAGGTGCGATGCAGACGATAGCACAACGTGATGGTGACTATTACATCCTGCGAGGTAGTAAAAATTTCATCACCCACGGAAATGTCGGTTCGATTGCGGTTGTCATGGCATTGACCGATCCCAGCAAAGGGAAAAAGGGTATCAGTGCGTTCGTGCTCGATAAATCAATGCCGGGCTTTGCTGCGACGAAGAAGGAGAATAAAGTAGGAATGCGCTGCAGCGACACCGCCTCGCTCGTGCTTGAAGATGTCCGCGTTCCTGCCTCCAATCGCCTTGGTGAGGAAGGAGAAGGCTTCCAGCAAGCGTTATCTATCCTCGATGGAGGGCGGATCACTATCGCTGCGCTCTCGGTTGGCTTAGCGCAGGGTGCATTCGAAGCAGCAATACGCTACGCACAGGAACGTGTGCAGTTTGGCAAGCCACTCATCGAGCATCAGGCTGTTGCAATGAAACTTGCTCGCATGGAGACAGAAATCGCTGCTGCACGTCTGTTGACCTATAAGGCTGCATGGTTCCGTGATAACGGAATGCCGTTCCATCTTCACGCTTCACAGGCGAAGCTCTACGCAAGCGAAGTTTCGGTGCGTACCGCTGAAGATGCTGTGCAAATTCACGGTGGGTATGGATACATCAAGGAATTCCCCGTCGAAAAGTTCTGGCGTGATTCCAAGCTCCTCACTATCGGTGAAGGCACCAGCGAAATCCAGCGCATCGTCATCGCTCGCCACCTCCTGAACTCATAGAACTACCGCACTCGATAACAGTACGTCGTCGTCCAACTCGACACATACTACCGACCGTCAAATCCTGTCGGGCGCAACTGCGCAAAGCATTATCAGCGATACGTACACTCTCTCGAAATACGGTGAAGCTCTCTTCTATAGGCACGCCACGCCTGTAGCTGCGACGCAGTCACCCATCGTGCGCAAGTACTGTTTTCACACTTACCAAATTCATTGAATTGCTCCTCTGTGGCAAGTGCAGTACTACACTTCCCCAGCACGGTGTTTCACGTTGTTTGCATCGCCAGGGGATGGGTTACAAGGGTTGAATGCGCACAAACCGGCGCTTGCCTACTTTTACGATATGTTCTCCACTCGAGAGATGAGCAGCAAGATCGGACACACGGTCACCGTTGACATAGACACCACCTTGCGCAATTAACCGGCGCGCTTCGCTCTTCGACGGTACAATTCCGACCGCAACCAACGCATCAACCAGTGGCATTGGTAGTCGGAGCGTTACTGTCTCGATGTCATCGGGCAGTTGCTTGTGACGGAACATCCGATCGAATTCTTGACGAGCAGCGAAAGCCGCCTCCTCTCCATGGTAGCGCGCAACTAAACGCTCTGCAACGAGCGCTTTGGCATCGCGTGGATGAAGCGTTCCTTCTCGCAAGGCGCTCTCCATTGCTTCCGCTTCTGCTGCGCTGGCAAACGTGGCGTAACGGTAGTACCGCACGATGAGCTCATCGGGGATGGACATCACTTTCCCGAACATATCGCGCGGTGAGTCGAGCACAGCAATGTAGTTGCCAAGCGATTTACTCATCTTCTGCACACCGTCGGTCCCCTCGAGCAATGGCATGAGTACGATTGCTTGCGGCTCTTGGCCTGCATGGGCTTGGAGATGCCGTGCCAACAGGAAGTTGAACCGCTGATCGGTGCCCCCCAGTTCTACATCCGCTCGTACCTGGACCGAGTCAATCCCTTGTGCTAATGGGTAGAGAAATTCATGGAGTGCAATTGGTTGCTCGTTGTTGAACCGGTCGTGGAAATCATCACGCTCTAACATTTGGGAGACCGTCACGTGGGAGGCAACTCTGATGACATCCGCAAAGGACAGTGGTGCAAGCCACTCGGAGTTCGAGCGTATCTCTGCTTGCGTGACATCGAGCAGAAGCCCTACTTGTTCGAGATACGTCCGTGCGTTGACTTGCGTTTCTTCGAGCGTCAGCGCTGGACGCGTCTTCGAGCGGCCACTTGGATCGCCAATCATCGCGGTGAAATCTCCGATGATGAAAATCACACGGTGCCCAAGTTCCTGGAACTGCCGAAGCTTTTCAAGCACGACCGCATGGCCAATGTGGAGATCAGGCCGCGATGGATCGCAACCGAGCTTCACACGCAATGGCCGCCCCGTCCGCACAGAACGTTCTAACTTTGCGCGGAATTCATCTTCCGGCAGAATTTCCGCTACACCATCGGCAAGAATGCGAAACTGTTCTTCCGTAGGAAGGAACTTCGTCGAACCAGTGCTCAACATGAGTGGGATGCTTCCTGTTGCTCCACGTGAAATTGCTCGTGGCGTTTGCGAAGAATCTCCCGCTGATGGAGTCGCTGTTGACGTCGAATTTCAGCGGCTTCGTACCGACGCTGATCATCTGACGACCGCGGTTCAATTGGCGGTACCGGTAGTGGCTTACCATACTGGTCAATAGCCACAAACGTCAAGTAGGCTGTTGCGACGTGTGCTGTCGAGCCGTTGATGGGATCTTCACGGAGGACTTTGACACCAACTTCCATTGAGGTTCGGAACGCACGGTTGACCATCGCATAGATCCGTACAACATGTCCCAACTTGATCGGCTCGAAAAAGCTGATGCTATCAACCGAAGCTGTCACACACACACGTCCACTGTGTTTCATCGCTGCAAGTGCAGCCGCGATATCCACCCAATGCATCAATCTCCCACCGAGGAGATTGCCAAGGTAGTTCGTGTCGTTGGGCAAGACAAGCTCGGTCATCTCGATTGCCGATTCCGATGGGCACTTTGGCTGCATCGTGTCCGGAAGGAACGTATCACTTTGACTGCAAAGCTACGGTATCAACTGAGTGCTGACGTAGCAGTTCGATCACGCGCTCGAGCATCATCGAGCGTGAACCCTTGATGAGGACAACATCTCCGTTCGCTGCCAGTGAGCGTATAATTGATGCCGCTTCGGAATGACTTTGAGCAACGACGACCTTGCCAGCGATACTCCCATCCATCGAACGCATCGCCTCTACCATTGCTTCACCAAGCACTACGATCGCATCAGCTCGTTCGACAGCTTTGCTCAAAACGGAGCGATGCGCAACACTCGTTGCATCACCAAGTTCGAGCATATCACCCAACAGTGCGATTCGCTTACCCCTTGTTGGATAGGCAGCCAGCGTTTCCAGAGCAGCTCGCATCGACGCTGGATTTGCATTGTAGCAATCGTTAAGGATTACGATGCCGCCGTCACCTGCTTCAACGAGCATGCGTGCGTAGCCATGCGGCGGAGCTGGCAGGTATGTATTCAAGCCGTGGGCTATCGTCTCTAAGTCCAACCCTACACTCAGTGCCAGTGCAGATGCAGCAATGGCACAAAACGCAGCACCATATCCTGGATGTGCCAGTGTTGCGCTTACTTGCATTCCTTCGAACGCAAGTGAGAGGATGGGGAAAAGCGTCTGCGGGTCGAATATAAATGTTGCTTGCAACTGCGATGATGGATGGGAGCCGAACGACACGTGCATCGGCAACAACTCTACGTACCGCGCAAGCCGCTCATCATCGCGATTGATGCAGGCGATGCCACCGTGGTTACCAAGCCAGCGAAATAGTGCTGTTTCTTCTTGCTCGACACCGTCGAGCGAACCAAGCAACTCTAAGTGTTCTTCTGCGATTGCCGTGATGACACCGTGCGTCGGTTCTGCGATGCGGCAGAGCTCAGCTATTTCGCCAGGACGATTTGTCCCCAGTTCAACAACCACGGCTGTGTGTTCTGGTTTGATACCCAACAGTACGTGCGGGACACCGACGCGATTGTTCCAGTTGCCTGGTGTACGATGCACGATGTAGCGCTCAGTGAGGAGATGTGCAGCGATGTCTTTGGTGGTTGTTTTCCCGACAGCTCCAGCAATAGCAACGACCGGAACCGAGAAGCGTCGGCGATGCGCTCGCGCAAGGTTGCCATAGGCAGAAAGAGTATCACGTACCCAGATCGTCGGCACCCGATCTATCGAGTACTGCCCGCGTCTGGAGACATCGAGCACTAACGCACTTGCTCCGCGTGCAATCGCATCCTCAACGAATGTGTGGCCATCGAACCGCTCACCGGCAAGCGCAACGAAGAGATTACCCGGCCAAAGTGTACGAGTGTCCGTCGAAACACCCTCAATGCAATCAAGGTGCTCTCCATTTTCTACAGCGACTGGCTCGAGCGCAGCAAGAAGCTCATCACGGACAAACCTTGGATCCATCGTGCTATGGCGTGGTGATGTGCAAAACTACTTTCTCTTTTTGTGTTCATTTTTCGAATGTGATGCCGATAACACACAGCGAACACAGCGACCATCGCTTGGACCATGGACGAGCGCGACGACCGAACAGAACGCTACCTTGTTAGTTACGCCGACATGGTCACACTTCTGGTTGGTGTGTTCGTGGTTCTTTCGACAACCTTCCGGGCTGATGCAGAGCGGTACCGTCGGATTTCAGCGGCAGCAGCGTCTGTTTTTGGTTCACGATCGGCGCCTGTGGACTCTGTACCACTGACACCAATCACAGCGGTATTCCGGAAGCTATCCCCAACAGACATCGAACACGATAGCATAACCTACCGCTGCATTCTTGCCGATGAAGTGCTCTTCGAGAGTGGATCAAGCGCACTAAGCCCAAAGGCTGAACAAGCTCTCGATGAGTTGGCGACACTGCTTCGTGATGGACCGCCACGATCACCATTGATGGCCATTCCGATAACCGACCACCACGGAGCGGACACTGCAACGTCGAGCTATCAGTCGAGCGGGCAGTTACGGTCGCACGGCAGCTGATCAAGAACGGTGTTCCGGAAGAACGCATCGTTGTGCGCGGCTTCGGCCCTGCAAAGCCGGTTTCAACGGACCCACATTCACCGAGCAACCGACGAATCGAAATTCTCATTGCATTGAATCATTAGTGTTTCACCACGGACGGTACGGAACAATGGAATCTCTCACAATGACGGCAGCACCTCCAGCAGTGGTGCCCCCGACTTTGAGTATCCGTAAACTCGCAACGGAGCAATTCGGTGAGATTCTCGTTGAAGAACGACACATCTTCACCTTTCCGAACGGCTTACTTGGGTTTGAGGAATTGCGCGAGTTCATCATCGTGCGCGATGAGCGAACCGAACCGGTACGCTGGCTGCTCTCCGTCGAGCATCCGGAGCTGAGTTTCCCTGTGATGAGTCCATACCTTTTGCTGCCCAGCTATTCCCCAGGAAATGACTACTGCGAGCATCGGCGCTTTAGTCCGCTGGTGATTCTCACGCTTAGTTCGGAAGGCGCAACAGCCAATCTCAAAGCGCCCATTGTGCTCGATGTGCAGAACCAACGCGGCGAGCAAATCATTATCCCGTCCGATAAGTACTCAACACAGTATCCCCTTTGTATCCAACAATCGAGTCAACGATAGCCATGCTTGTACTCTCGCGGAAAATCGGCGAAGTCATAACAATTGGCAATTCAATCAAAATCACTATCCTCAGCTACGATCGAGGAATTGTCCGCATCGGTATCGAAGCTCCAAAAGACATTCCCGTTCACCGTAAAGAGGTATACGATCGCATCATCGAGCTCAATCGGCAGGCGGCTTGCGACACTCCTGAAGCACTTCGGGATTCAATTAGCCTACTGCATCAGGCCCCAAAGAGCACAGAGAAGACACCATTGTAACAAACCAAGCGATGGCATCTGCGCCTCTCATCTTGATCGCTGACGATAATACGTGGATGCAGCGTATCGTGGCAAAGATTGTATCCAGCTACGGATGGGAACCTCTCATCGCTCGTGATGGCTATGAGGCGATGGCCTTGGCACTTGAGCATCTTCCTGACGTCGTCGTATTAGACCTCATCATGCCGGACTTGACTGGGATATATGTTCTGCGGCTCCTCAAACGAATACCTCAGACGGCGGAATACCTGTGCTAATTTTGAGCGTGGCGACGGAAGTGGAGCTCTTGATGGAAGCAATGAAGTGTGGTGCAGCTGGGTTTATCCGCTAGCCATTTACACGCTCGACGATCTATGAAAAAATCGTTGCAATCCTTTCACCGGAACCGCTGACAACGGATCAGGGAGCCTCCGCAGAATCACATCAGCATGAGTCAAAGTCCCAACAACCCCATCAAGAAGTTCCATCAGCAGCACCTATCGTGCGCTATCAACAACAATCCTCCCTTCCAAGCGACGAAGAGATCCACCGTTTGCTCGATTCAATTTGATTCAGCTTACCAAGGCGTCCACCGTACCGAAGCAATGGGTAGTAGTAGCGGCTGTGTACTCATAGCGATGCCCGCATCGAGTGCTAACGCAGTGTTGGCAAGACGGAGACCAAACACAACCATTGACTGATACGGCCTGGTAAGGTCAAGGTTCCACAACTCTGCAAGGATGTGTACATCTCTGCGTGCAGGAAGCTGTACATCTAAGCCGAGCCCAAATCCGAGAGCCGCCGGTGCGTATCGCATGATGACCGAGCCGAATGTTCCTGCTGTAATGGTATAGCTTTCTTGGTTCGATAGATTCTGCATTACCAGAAGCGTCAGCCGTGACTGCACACGGGTGAATGTTGCTGCTGCCCACAGATGTGCAAGCCGATTTGGCGCATTCACCCATGCCAAATTCGCTCCCACGGCGAGTGAGAGGTGGCCATCGAGCTGTTGGTACTCTGCTGTCAAGAGCGTCACCTTAGCATTGAGGAGACTCACTTGATGGCTCGAGGGGAGAGCTGGTACAATACTCCGTAGTACGAGGATACTTGCAATGTCACCGAGACCGCCAGCAGCGCCCAGCGTGAGCAATCCCATGCTCATCAGACAATGATTGCTGCCGATCGGTTCGGCAGTAGGCATCAACAACAGTTGCCATGCGTGGCGGTAAAGCTCAGTAAGAGGAATGATTTCAGCGACCTGATATAGCTCGATCGTCGCTGTCCCGACCGATGTGCGAAGACGGATCGCATCCGCAGAATCTCGCTGTGTTTGCCCAAGCAGTATGCCCTGCAGCATATCTCCACTCCGAAGCCGTACGACCACAGACTCACCAATCCATTCGGCAGGGATATCGCTATTGTCTGCCCAGAGACTGATAACGGACACCACAAGAACAACGAGCACATGCAATACATTCCCTCTGCTTCCAGAGCAGCGAGATTGGAGCCATACACTTGTCGTTCCGTGCATCCTTACTCTTGGCTGGGATTCGCTCCTGGACGGTTCAGACGAGCAAACAGCTCCAGTACTGCATCGAGCGTCATCGATCCGCGATCGCCTTTCCCATGCTCACGGAGAGCGACGATTCCTTGCTCGGCCTCTCTCCGACCGACAACGAGTGCAAACGGAATTTTCTTCTGTTCACTCTCTGCAATTTTTCGTTGGACCTTTTCGGAACGTTCATCCACGAGGACGCGATAGCCGTGCTCCTCAAGGTTGGCTGCAACAGAGCGCGCATACGTTTGCTGCGCGTCGGTAATTGGGAGCACACTAACTTGTACGGGTGCGAGCCAAAAGGGAAAGTTCCCCGCGAAGTGTTCGATGAGGATACCTATGAAGCGTTCCATCGAACCAAATGGCGCTCGGTGAATGATCACCGGTCGATGCTTCGCGTTGTCAGCACCTGTGTACTCGAGCTCGAAACGCTCTGGCATGACGTAGTCCACCTGCACCGTCCCAAGTTGCCATCGCCGTCCGATAGCATCGCGGACGATGAAGTCAATCTTCGGACCATAGAACGCTGCTTCGCCGATCCCGATGGTGTAGTCCAAGCCCATCGAATCGGCGACCTCTTGAATTTCCCGCTGTGCACGTTCCCACAGCGCGATGTCACCCCCGTATTTGTCTGCATTATCGTCACGGAATGAAAGACGCGTCGAAACTTCCATGCCGAAGGTTCGAAAGACAAACTGCGTCAGCTCGATGACGCCTTTGACTTCATCCTTGAGTTGTTCCGGCGTGCAGTAGATATGTGCGTCATCCTGCGTAAAGCCACGAACGCGGACAAGCCCAGTCAATTCGCCAGATTGCTCGTAGCGGTAAACGGTACCAAACTCTGCAAGACGCAATGGTAAGTCGCGGTAAGAGCGAGGTTCACTGGCGTAGATTTGGTGATGGTGTGGACAGTTCATTGGTTTGAGCAGATACTCCTCTTGGTCAACAGTCATCGGAGGAAACTGGGAGTCTGCATAGTACGGGTAGTGCCCACTGGTTTTGTACAGCTGAAGATTTCCAAGATGGGGAGTGATGACTTCCTGATAACCGCGTTTTTTTTGTTCCGCACGCAGGAACGCCTCGAGCGTGCGACGAATGACGGTGCCGTTGGGGAGCCAAATCGGCAATCCACCGCCAACGGCTGGTGTGATGAGAAATATGCTCAGCTCGCGTCCTAAGCGGCGGTGGTCGCGGCGTTCGGCTTCCTCGCGCTGACGAAGAAATTCCTCGAGTAGTTCTTTCTTCGGAAAAGAGATGCCGTAAATGCGTGTAAGCTGTTTACGGCGATGATCACCACGCCAGTATGCACCAGCGACAGCAAGCAGCTTTGGATATTTCAGGTAGCCTGTCGAAGGCACATGCGTCCCACGACAAAGGTCGGTAAAGTTCCCCTGACGATAGAACGTTAACGGCTGTCCACGGAGCTCATCGAGCAGTTCGAGCTTGTACTCGTCGCCTTTCTGTCGAAAGTAAGCGACGGCATCCTCCCACTCGATTTCGATACGCTGGTAAGGCTCATCTGCGTTGACAAGTTCACGCATCTTTTCCTCAATGCGTGGGAAGTCCTCGCTGGATAGCACAGTACCTTCTGGTAGGTCAACGTCATAGTAAAACCCTTGATCAATCGGTGGTCCGATGCCGAACTTGACCCCAGGATAGAGTGCCTCGAGTGCCTCTGCCATGAGGTGTGCAGTCGAATGCCAGAAAATTTGTTTGCCTTCAGGATCGTTCCAGGTCAGGATGCGAATCGTCGCATCCTCATAAATTGGGCGTGAGAGGTCGTAGATTGTTCCGTTGACAACAATACCGAGTGCTGCTCGCGCAAGTCCTTCGCCAATCGAACGAGCAATGTCAGCGCCAGTAGTACCAGCTGGGTACTGGCGCTGTGAGCCATCGGGAAAGGTAATAACCATGGGATTCGACTAACTGGTGGGTCGCCTTTGGTGTAGCAAAATTACAAGCTATTCTGAAACCTACTGGTGGATTCCCTACGAGCTACTTTGCGTTTGCAGTTCCTGCAGCGCGGCTTCGACGGTGGGATAAAACCCAAAGAGCCACTCCATCTGCGATATGCGGAACAGGTTGCGAACAGTCTCGCGTACACCGACGAGTGCAATTGGGATGTTATGGTCACGAAGTTGCCGGTAAGCAAGCAGTAAGGCACTTAATCCACTGCTATCTGCGTAATCCACACGTGATAAATCAACAACCAACGCACTAATTGTCGGTTGGCATACGATGAGGAGCTCCGCCTTGACGTCAGGCGCATTACTGGAGTCTAAGCGTGACTCCTTGAGCGTGAAGATGACGACGTTGTCGTCATGGTCTACGGTGAACTTCATTGCTGGTCCTCCCCAGCAGTGGAACATACTACCATCTGCATACACTGGCAGTGTATACACACAGCAAATATAGTCAACGACCTTTTCGCATCGGCATCAGACAACGCTGCATCTCCAGCACAGGCCCATAAAATGCGCTCCACTGTTACGAGGATGTCACACTTACGTTCATCACACTTTCATCCATTGGATATGGAGTTGATGGCGCTGTTACCGAAACTTTTCACTCAAGATATACGTTTACACGGTGCAAGTCCCTTTGGATTTACACCACACGAATATGTCCCGATTTTTTCCCTACATCCTTGTTGTTATCGTAACCGCTCTCTCACTCCACGCTCAGTATGGACAGTTGGAAGGTGTTGTTTTGGACGAAGAGCGGAAGCCAATCGTCGGGGCAACCGTTAAACTCCCTGATCTGCAGCGTGGAGTAGTCACCAAATCAGATGGTACGTTCCGCATATCGAGTATTCCTCAAGGTCGTCATCGAGTCGAAATCAGTGCAATTGGGTATGATCGCTATACCACCATCGTGAACATCAAAGCGCAACAACGCGAAGAGCTGCGTATAACCCTTCGACAGGAAAGCGTCCAAGCTCAATCAATTGAAGTTACCGCATCACGGAGAATCCAGAATCAGACTGACACACGTACAAGCGTCCTTACTGTTGATCCACGTGAAGCGAAATACAAAGCAGGTGGTATCGAGGATGTCTTCCGAACGTTGCAGAATCTACCTGGTGTCACAGCACCGAGCGATTTTTCATCGCAGCTTGTTGTCCGCGGTTCAGGCCCAGACCAAAATCTCATCTTGCTCGACAACATAGAGCTGTTTAATCCGTACCGTCTCTATGGCTTCATCTCACTGTTCAATCCAGAGATGGTAAGCAGCATTTCACTTCTCACCGGCGGGTTCCCTGCGCAATACAGCGACCGACTTTCTGCAGTATTAGACGTTCGAAATCGGGACGGACAAACTGAACACGGTTACCTCACCGGCAAACTGAACGTCAACATAACCAATGCGAACGTTATCACTGAAGGAGCCTTGCCATTTTGGAATGGCTCCTGGATTCTCTCGTCACGGCGGACGTACTATGACTTAATCGTAGGCCCCATCATTCGTGCAACGGGTGCTGTTGATGGTGACGTTGCACTGCCGAACTTCCGAGACATGCAGATGAAAATCACACTCTTTCCTGCCGCGGGTCACAAAGTATTTGCAAACGTCCTCACAAGCCGTGATAACACGGAATTCACCTCCGGAATCAATCGTACGACCGCGGACTCTGTAAGCATCGTGGACCGGAGCTATAACGACGCGTACGGTATCACGTGGCAATGGACTCCCTGGCGCAATCTCGTGACAGCCGTTGGATTGTCGTACTACACGAATTATGGTGCGAACAGCTTTGGAGGTGTTGGAGGTTCTGCCCTACTCAATAGCAGCGCCAATGGCGGCACCTTGACCAACGAAGAGTTCCAGCGGCTGCAAGACTCGCTCCGTCAAGCAGGGCTCGATGTACCGACACTCTTCACCGTGCGTGGAGAAAGCGGATTTCGTTTCCAAAAGACATCGCTCAAGGTGGACAACAGCTGGCAGATCGACTCGCTCCACCGGTTCGATTTTGGGATCCAACAGGATTGGATTTACACCGGCATCACAGCGTTCTTCGATTTCGATCCGCGACTCAAAGCACTCCGCGCAGCAAACCCCACTGCACCACCACTACCTGAATCGGTCGAACGCGGTATCGAGTACATTCGCAGTGGGCTTTATGCAATGGATCAATGGCGAGCACTCGAACGATTGACCATTACAATCGGTGCTCGATTCGACTACTTCGCGTTGCTGAACAAATCATACCTTGCACCTAGACTTTCTGCATCGTATGCATTCTCTCCCACCACTACGCTCCGTGCAGCGTGGGGAATCTATTACCAGTCACCAGGATATGAGAAGCTCTTCGATCAACAGGTGTTCCTCGATCTGACAAATGATAACGTCCGCTCGCTTCGCGCTGAACGTGCCATCCATAACATTTTAGGAATTGAGCATCAACTCAGCCCCTCGTGGCTATTCCGTGTCGAGAGTTACTACAAACACTTCAGCGATCTCATCTTGCCGAAGGTTGTACAAGGCACCGTTTGGAAGGTTGAGAAGATTCCTGGTTTGCCTGATTCAGCTTACCGCACGCGTGATGGATGGACACAACCTGTCGCAAGCGTCGGTGATTCACTAACGACGATCCCCATCAACAGTGCATCGGGTGAATCCTACGGCATCGAACTTTTCCTCCAGAAGTTTGCGCCCGTCGGTTCGAGCGGTCTTTACGGGTGGATTTCGTACTCGTTCGCGTTTGCCAATCGCTACCGAGATGGATTAGTGATCCCGTTCAACTTTGACCGTCGTCATTCGTTGAGTATCGTCGGTGGATGGCGCATCAGCGAGTACCTCGATTTGAGCGTTACCTTCACGTATGGGAGTGGCTTCCCATGGACGTACCCTGTTGGAATTAAGCCGCGCATCGTGGAAGTCCGTAATGCTGAGACTGGCCAAATGGAAGCACGGATTGATACAGACTGGCGTGGGGTTGTTTTCGATGTGGACCGCGGTGGATTGGCAAACATCAACCGTGGAAGGTTGCCGGATTATCACCGACTCGATCTGCGGCTCACCACCTACGCACGCTGGTTTGGTTGGAAGTGGAGCTGGTATCTGGACGTTATCAACGTCTACAATCGCCAGAACGTCATCGGTGTCTTTTACCGTGTCAATCGTGAAACACTTGAACTAATCGAACGTCGCTCAACAATGTTTCCCATTCTCCCGACGATCGGGTTCAGCGTGACATTCTAACGTCAGCAAGTGCAAGCTGCCCACACGCAGCAGCGATATCAACACCGCTGGAGCTTCGCACAAAGGTTGGAATGCCTTCCCGGCGTAACGATTCTACAAATGCGCCAAATCTCTCCGGTCGAGCAGGGCGAAGCTCCGCAGCAAAACCAACCGGATGTGTAAAATCAATTGGATGGAATGGTATCACATTGACTCTGGACGGCACCCGTCGTGCGATGCGGACAAGTCGCCGAACATCGGCATCGCTGTCGTTTAATTGGTCAAAGAGGATATACTCGTACGTGATTTCCCGCTTCGTTTGGCGGTAGTACCGCTCGACAGCGTCGAGTAGCTCTGCAATGCTCCACCGTCGCGCGATTGGCATCAGTTGCATTCGTACACGATCGGTCGTGGCGTGGAGTGAAATGGCAAGCTTGATAGCAAATGGCTCCTGTGCTAGTTGATCGATTGCTGGGACAATGCCAGCTGTCGAGAGCGTGAGGTGGCGTAGTGCGATAAGTGGTGTCTTCCCCCAGGTCATCAATCGTATTGCTTTCGTCACTGCCTCATAGTTGAGGAGTGGTTCGCCCATCCCCATGAAAACGACGTTCGTAATGCGCTCACCGAGCGTCTGTTC